>Ga0209640_10000739_pt1 | contig 25986 bp, 23 predicted proteins | sample RifCSP10_1_FD_184018 | JGI IMG/M metagenome (GOLD analysis project Ga0209640, IMG submission 184018) | Soil microbial communities from Rifle, Colorado - Rifle CSP2_sed 10_1 (SPAdes) (version 2) | ecosystem: Environmental > Terrestrial > Deep subsurface > Rock core/Sediment | place: Rifle... | reverse complement strand
TCGCTCGCGGCGGCCATGAGCTTTACGGCCGACCGGGCCTGAGGAGACCGCATGGAACGTGCCGCCGGCGACCCTTCGGATCTGCTGCAGCAGGCCGCTGGCCTGTTCGCCGGCGAACGCGATCCCTGGGCCAATTCCGCCAACGCCGCGGCCCTTGTGTACGAGCTGCTGCCCGGACTCAACTGGGCGGGTTTCTACTTCCTGCGTGGCGGCGAACTGGTGGTCGGGCCCTTCCAGGGCCGCGCCGCCTGCGTGCGCATCGCACTCGGCAGCGGCGTCTGCGGCACGGCGGCAGGATCACACGAGACGGTGATCGTCGCCGATGTCCACGCGTTCCCGGGCCACATCGCCTGCGATGCGGCTTCCAATTCGGAAATCGTCGTGCCCTTGCGGTCGGGTGGGAAGCTGATCGGCGTGCTCGACCTGGACAGTCCGGAATATGGACGATTCGGTCCCGCCGACGCGGCCCTGCTCGAGGCGCTCGCGGACCAGCTCGTCGCCGCCTGCGACTGGCGCCTCGCGGGCATCGACGGGTTCTGACGTTGGCGGGAAAGGGAAAGGGGACGCTTCCCTTTTCCTTCGGTCCTTCGTGAAAAAGGGAAACGTCCCTTTTCCAGATTCCCCTCTCCAGGGACCGTTACTTGACCCGCGCGATGTAGGCGGCGCTGCGCGTATCCACGCGGATGATCTCGCCCTGATTGACGAACAGCGGCACCTTGACGGTGGCGCCGGTCTCCAGTTTCGCGAGCTTGGTGCCGCCGGTGACGGTATCGCCGCGCATGCCGGGATCCGTCTCGACGATCTTGAGCTCCACGTGCGGCGGCGGAGTGACCGTCAGCGGCTGGCCGTTCCAGAGCGTCACGATACAGACCGTGCCGTCTTTCAGCCACTGCGCCGCATCGCCGACGGCAGTCTCGCCCGCCGCGTACTGCTCGAAGGATTCCGGCTGCATGAAGTGCCAGAACTGGCCGTCCGCGTAGAGGAATTGCATGTCCACGTCGACCACGTCCGCGGCTTCCAGCGAATCCCCGGACTTGAACGTGCGCTCGATGACGCGCCCGGTGCGCAGGTTGCGGATCCGCACCCGGTTGAATGCCTGGCCCTTGCCCGGCTTGACGAATTCGTTCTCGACGATGGAACAGGGATCGTTGTCGAGCATGACTTTCACGCCCGACCGGAATTCGCTGGTGCTGATACTGGACATGGATATCGCTGCCGGAATCCGGACCGCCGGGGGTGGGTGGTAGAAAAGGCCGCGTATCATAGCCGCTGCCCGTCGATGCGGCCACCCGGGGCCCGTAGCATGACGCGGGTCGCGAAATGGACGGTTTTCACGGTGCTACTATCCCGGGCACCCAACGCGCGCCAGCCGCCCCCGGAGCCGGATTTTGAAGCAACCCGCCGCCGTCCCGATGATTGCCCTGACCCGCAGTCAGGACAATGTCGAGGCTATCAACAAGGCGCTGCGGAACGCAGGCCACCCGGTTCACGTGACCTGGCTGCCGGACGCCCGCGACCTGGGCGACGCGCTGACCCAGGCGTCCGCCGAAATGCTGATGCTGTTCGCCGACGAGGGCATCGTGGACCTGTCGAGCGCCATGGATTTCCGGGCGCGCTTTGCGCCCGACGTACCGGTGCTGATCGTGCGCGAAAAGCTTGACGAGGATGCGATCGCACAGGCGCTCGCGCTGGGGGCCCAGGACGCGGTGACGCTCATCAACATCCCGCGGCTGCAGCTGGTGGTGGGGCGTGAGCTTCGCACCTATCGCCTCGACCGCGCGCTCAACACGACGCTCGCCTCGGCGCGCGAGTACAAGAAACAGCTGGAGCACATCGTCGAGGGCTCGACCGACGCCATCGCGCAGGTCCAGGAAGGCATCATCGTCGATGCGAATCCCGCCTGGCTCGCGCTGTTCGGCTATTCGAATCCCGAGGAGGTCGTCGGCACGCCGCTGATGGACGCCTTCGACCCCGATGACCACGCGGCGATCAAGGGGGCGCTCGTCGCCTGCATGCAGGGCAAGTGGTCCGGCCATACGCTGCACGCCTCGGCGCTCGTCGTCAGTGGACATACGCCGTCGCTCGAGTTCCAGCTGGTGCGCGCGGAGTTCGACGGCGAGCCCTGCGTGCAGGTCGTCGTGCCGGCGCGGGTCAGCGATTCCGGCGAGTACCAGCGCAAGCTCGAGGAGGCGATGCAGAGCGACCCGGCGACCGGATTCATGCACCGCCGGTACTTCGTGGAAAAGCTGCGCGCAAGGCTTGCCGAGCCGGTGAAAGCCGGCGTGCGCTGCCTCGCCTACATCGAGCCGGACAAGTACGAAGCCGTGCACGAGGAACTCGGCGTGCTGGTCGGCGAGGACTTCCTGACCGATTTCGCGCGCCTGGTGCGCGAGCAGGTCCAGCCCGGCGACCTCGCGGGCCGCTTCGGCGGACACGGATTCATGCTGCTGCTCGAGCGCGGCAATACCCAGGACGTGGAGGCCTGGGCCGAGCACGTGGTGCACAAGGTCGCCACCGAAGTCTTCCAGGCCGGCGCAAAATCGCTGTCGACCACCTGCACGGTCGGCCTCGGCCCGGTGCCGGCCGAAATCCGCTCGCCGGAGGGCCCGGCCAACGACGCTTACATGGCGCATCGCCAGGGCCGCGGCCTCGGCGGCAATCGCGTTCAACTGCTGGAACACACGGGCGCTATCCTGCGACTCCAGGACCAGGACCGGATCTGGGTCAAGCAGATCAAGGCGGCCCTGATGGAGAACCGCTTCCGGCTGGTGCAGCAGCCGATCGCGAGCCTGGTCGGCGACGACCTCGGCATGTTCGACGTGCTGCTGCGCATGCTGGACGAACAGGGGCAGGAAGTGCTGCCCTCGGTCTTCATGCCGGCCGCCGAGCGCAACGACCTGATGAAGAATGTCGACCGCTGGGTCATCGGCGCGGCCATGTCCTTCTGCGCGGCGCGCAAGCCCGGCGCGCTATTCGTGCGCCTGTCCCAGGAAACGCTCTCGGATTCGACGCTGCCTGCCTGGCTCGACAACCAGCTCAAGGCCACGCGCATCGAACCGGCGCGGATCGTGTTCCAGGTGCGCGAGGAAATCGCGGCGCAGCAGATCAAGGATGCGGTCGCGCTGCACAAGGCCCTGCACAAGCGCGGGTTCCGCTTCGCGATCGAGGGCTTTGGCCTCGGCCGGGATACCGAGCAGCTGCTCGGTCACCTGAAGCCGGACTTCGTCAAGATCCACGGGGCCCTGATGCAGGGGCTGTCGGCCGACCAGGACAAGCAGGCGCGGGTCAAGGCGATGGTCGAGCTCGCGCGTCAGTGCAAGGCGGTCACCATCGGCGAGCGCGTGCAGGATGCCAATACGATGGCGGTGCTGTGGCAGCTCGGGGTCGAGTTCATCCAGGGCTATTTCATCAACGCGCCGGAGGAAATCGTCCTCGGCTGAGCGGCGGATTCCGGCTGTCCGGCCGATTGCGGCGGGCCGGGTTCGCTCGCGCGCTCAGAAGAACGGACATTCGCTTGCTCGCGACCCGGCCCGCCTGATCGGCCGCGCGGCCGCTATTCGACGCTGAGGCGGTCGACTTTTCTCCAGCCGCGTGACAACACGGCCCCGCGTTGGCCGCGGGCGCCGCGGTAGTGCTGCAGTTCCTTCCACGAGAGAGTCATCTTGCGGTCGCCGCAGTGGATCGCCAGCGTCCGCTCGGGAGCGACGACGGTGGTTGCGACCATCAGTTCCTCGCCGGCGCGGGATTTCTTGCCGGGAATGCCGAAGATCAGGTTGCCGCGGCCCTTTTCCATTTCCGGCAGGTCGGCGACCGGGAAAGCGAGCATGCGGCCCTCGCTGTTGACCGACACGACGAGCGCGCCCGCCTCGGCCGGCACCGGCACCGCCGCCAGCACTTTCGCATTTTCCGGCAGGTTGAACACCGACTTGCCGGCGCGGTTGCGGCTGGCGAGCGCCTCGAGCGTCGCGATGAAGCCATGGCCCGCGTCGCAGGCCAGCAGCCAGCGGTCAGCGGGCTCGCCGATCAGCACGGCCGCGAAAGTCGCTCCTTCCGGCGGATCGAGCCGGCCCGACAGCGGCTCGCCCTGCCCCCGCGCCGAGGGCAGGCTGTGCGCCGGCAGGGAATAGGCGCGCCCGGTCGAGTCCACGAAGATCGCCTGCTGGGTGCTGCGGCCGCACGCCGCGGCCTGGAATGCGTCGCCGGTCTTGTAGGAAAGCTGGGTCGGGTCGAGGTCGTGGCCACGGGCCTGGCGCACCCAGCCGAGCGTCGACAGCACGACGGTCACCGGCTCCGAGGTGACCAGTTCCGTTTCATCGATCGCCTGCGCCGCCGCACGTTCGACGATAAGCGTGCGGCGCGCATCGCCGTACTGTTCCGCGTCGGCCGCCAGCTCCTCGCGGACCAGCTTGTTGAGCTTCGCCGCGCTCTTCAAGATCTTCTCGAGCGACTCCTGCTCAGCGGCCAGTTCCTTCTGCTCGCCGCGGATCCTCATTTCCTCGAGCTTCGCGAGGTGCCGCAGCTTGGTCTCGAGGATCGCCTCGGCCTGTTCGTCGGACAGCTTGAAGCGCTTCATCAGCACCGGCTTCGGCTCCTCCTCGCGGCGCACGATGCGGATCACCTCGTCCAGGTTCAGGAACGCGATCAGCATGCCGTCCAGGATATGCAGCCGGGCCTGGACCTTCGCGAGCCGGAACTTCAGCCGGCGCCGGACCGTTCCGGTCCGGTACTGCAGCCATTCGGTCAGCAGGTCCTTGAGCCCGAACACCTTTGGCCGGCCGTCGAGCGCGATCACGTTGATGTTCACGCGATAGCTGCGCTCGAGATCGGTGGTGGCGAACAGGTGCGCCATCACCTGCTCGACGTCCACGCGGTTCGATCGCGGCGTGATCACGAGCCGCGTCGGATGCTCGTGATCGCTCTCGTCGCGCAGGTCCTCGACCATCGGCAGCTTCTTCGCGCGCATCTGGCCGGCGATCTGCTCGAGGACTTTCGCGCCCGACACCTGGTACGGCAACCCATGGATGACGATCTCGCCGTCCTCGACCTCGTAGACCGCGCGCGCACGGAACGTGCCGTTGCCGGTCTTGTAAATCGCGCGCAGCTCGCTCCGCGGCGTGATGATTTCGGCGCCGGTCGGGAAGTCCGGGCCCTGCACGTGCTTGCAGAGCGTGGCGAGCGTCGCCTCCGGGTCGTCGAGCAGCTCGATGCAGGCAGCGGCCATCTCTTTCAGGTTGTGCGGCGGGATGTCCGTCGCCATGCCGACCGCGATGCCCTGCGTGCCGTTCAGGAGCACGTTCGGCAGCCGCGCCGGCAGCAGCTTCGGTTCCTCCAGCGTGCCGTCGAAGTTCGGCGTCCATTCCACCGTACCCTGCCCGAGCTCGGACAGCAGCGTCTGGGCGTAGGGACGCAGCCGCGACTCGGTGTAGCGCATCGCCGCGAAGGACTTCGGGTCGTCGGTCGAGCCCCAGTTGCCCTGCCCGTCCACGATCGGGTAACGGTAGGAGAAGTCCTGCGCCATCAGCACCATCGCCTCGTAGCAGGCGCTGTCGCCGTGCGGGTGGTACTTGCCGATCACGTCGCCGACGGTGCGCGCGGACTTCTTGGGCTTCGCGCCGGCTGCCAGGCCGAGTTCGCTCATCGCGTAGACGATGCGCCGCTGCACCGGCTTCAGGCCGTCGGCGAGCTGCGGCAGCGCGCGATCCAGAATCACGTACATCGAATAGTCGAGGTAAGCCTTCTCGGTGAATGCCTTGAGCGGCTGGCGTTCGATGCCTTCGAAGTCGAGTGATTGCTCTTTCATGCTCAGATCGTCGCCAGGTTGCCCTTGCTCTCGAGCCAGTCGCGCCGGTCGGATGCGCGCTTTTTCGCGAGCAGCATGTCCATGAGCTGGTCGGCACCGTCCTTCGCATCGACCGTCAGCTGCACGAGGCGACGCGTGTCGGGCGACATCGTCGTCTCGCGCAACTGCAGCGGGCTCATCTCGCCGAGCCCCTTGAAGCGCGTGATCACGGGCTTGCCGCGCAGGCCCTCGGCCTGGATGCGGTCGAGGATTCCATCCCGCTCATACTCGCCGAGCGCGTAGAACACGCTCTTGCCGACGTCGATGCGAAACAGCGGCGGCATCGCGACATAGACGTGCCCCGCGGTGACCAGCGGCCGGAAGTGCCGCAGGAACAGCGCGCACAGCAGCGTCGCGATGTGGGCGCCGTCCGAGTCGGCGTCCGCCAGGATGCAGATCTTGTGGTAACGCAGCCCCGACAGGTCGTTCGACGCCGCATCGACGCCGAGCGCGGTCGCGATGTCGTGCACCTCCTGGGACGCGAGGATGTCGGCGGCCTCGACCTCCCAGGTATTCAGGATCTTGCCGCGCAGCGGCATGACCGCCTGGAACGAACGGTCCCGCGCCTGTTTCGCCGAACCGCCCGCCGAATCGCCCTCGACCAGGAACAGCTCGCAGCGTTCCGGTTCCTGCAGCGTGCAGTCGGCAAGCTTCCCCGGCAGCGCCGGTCCGCTGACGATGCGCTTGCGCGTGACGCGGGCCGCCATGCGCGTGCGTTCCTGCGCATTGCCGATCGCGAACTGCGCGATCTTCTCGCCGGCCTCCGGGTGCTGGTTGAGCCACAGCGCGAAGGCATCCTTGACGACGCCCGACACGAAAGCCGCCGACTCGCGCGAGGACAGCTTCTCCTTGATCTGGCCGGAGAACTGCGGGTTCTGCATGCGCACCGACAGCACGAAGGCGACCGACGTCCAGACGTCCTCGGGCGCAAGCTTGAGCCCGCGCGGCACGAGGTTGCGGAATTCGCAGAACTCGCGCACCGCATCGGTCGCGCCGGCGCGCAGCCCGTTGACGTGGGCGCCGCCCTGCGGCGTCGGGATCAGGTTGACGTAGCTCTCCGCGACCAGCGAGTCGGTCCCGGGCGCCCAGCAGAATGCCCAGTCGGCGGACTCATTGCCGCCCTTGACGCGGCCGGTGAACGGCTCGTCCGGCAGGCGCCCGGCGTCGCCGAGCTGCTCGACCAGGTACGCGGCCAGGTCGCCGGTGAAGAACCATTCCTCGGTATCGCCGCTGGCCTCGACCGTCAGCCGGACGCGAAGGCCGGGGCACAGCACCGCCTTGGCCTTCAGCACGTGCTTCAGCCGCGGCACCGAGATGTTCGGCGAATCGAAGAATCCCGGGTCCGGCCAGAAGCGTACGGTGGTGCCGGTCCGACCGCGCTTCACTTCGCCGACGGCCTCGAGCTTCGACACGACCTTGCCGTCCTTGAAGCCGATATTCCATTCGCGGCCGTCGCGCCGCACGTTGCACTCGAGGTGCTTCGACAGCGCGTTGACGACCGACACGCCGACGCCGTGCAGGCCGCCCGCGCTCTCGTAGTTGCGGTCCGAGAATTTTCCGCCGGCGTGCAGGCGGGTCAGGATCAGCTCGACGCCGCTGACCTTCTCCTTCGGGTGGATGTCCACCGGCATGCCGCGGCCGTCGTCGTCGACCGAAACAGAGCCGTCCTTGTGCACGACCACGGCGATGTTCTCGCAGTGGCCGGAAAGGGCTTCATCGACGCTGTTGTCCACCACCTCGTGCACCAGGTGATTGGGGCTGCGCGTGTCCGTGTACATGCCCGGCCGGCGGCGCACGGGCTCGAGTCCGGTCAGGACCTCGATGTCCGAGGCGGTGTACGACTGGCTCATCTGGACCCTACAAGCTTCTCTGGGTGTGGGCGGCTGGCTGCCGCCGGCGCGGCGATTCTAGCAGCCGCGCCCGCGAGCGGGGCGCGACCGGAATTCAGCCGAGATCGCGCACCAGCGACAGCACGGTCGCCGCCGGCAGCAGCGTGCTGTGGCGATACGCCGGATGATCGACGCCCGCGGTCACCGGGGCGCCGGCGCGGATCGCAGCCTGCATCGCCACCGGCAGCTCGAACCGGAGCCAGTGCACCGCGGAGGTCTTCTCGGCATTCTCGCGCGCGAGATCCTCGTCGGCGATCGCCATCACCCGGCCGCCGCCGCCGGTTTCGACGTAGCAGCCATCCTCGACTCCCCGCAGGACCGCCAGCGCCGCCGCCCGCTCGCGCGGATCGGGGTACTCGATCATCATCGTCGCCTTCCAGTTGCCGCCGTCCGGGATCAGCGGATTGTAGGTGGCGAGTTCCTCCTGGATGCCGGCCGGCTCGAAGATGCGTTCGATGCGCAGCATCTCCTGCACCTGGTACTGGATCGTCAGCCGGTCCTCGAAAACCCAGGTCATGTTCGGACCGACCGCGACCGTGCGGTCGCGCTTGTGCTCGATGACACTGGCACGGAAAGCTTCGCGTTCGCGGGCGTACTGTTCGAGGCTCATCAGGTCGGATGCGAGCAGCGCGCGCAGGCGAGGCTTCATTCCGGGCTCCTCAGATTCCGTAGGCGATCCGCAGCAGGTGCAGCGGATGCTCGGGTTGCCGCACGCCGCCAAGGCCCTCCGCGATCTGCGTCCCGGCCATCGGGCAGTCGCTGGCCAGGTGCCCGGGCCCGGCCGCGGCGACCCGCTGCACCACGGGCGCCGCGATCTTCATCGACACCTCGTGGAATTCGCGCTTGACCGCGTAGGTTCCGTTGTGGCCGGAGCAGCGCTCGATCGTCGTCAGCGTCGTGCCGGGCACCAGCGCCAGCAGATCGCGGGTCTTGAGCCCGACGTTCTGCACGCGCAGGTGGCAGGGCACGTGATAGGCAACCAGGCCGAGGCGCGCGCTGAAGTCGGTGCGCAGGCGTCCTTCCGCGTGCCGCAGCATCAGGTACTCGAACGGGTCGAAGGTGCGGCGCGCGACGCCTTGCACCTGCGGATCGTCCGGGAACATCAGCGGCAGTTCCCGCTTGAACATCAGCACGCAGGAGGGAATCGCGGCCACGATGTCGTGGCCGGAATCGACGAGCGCGGCGAGTTCGGGAATGTTGTGTTCCTTCAGCTTCGCGATCGCCCCGAGATCGCCGAGCTCCAGCTTCGGCATGCCGCAGCAGCGTTCGCTGCCGGCGAGGGTCACCGGGATGCCATTGTGTTCGAGCACCGCGACCAGGTCCTCGACGATGCCGGGCTCGTTGCGATTGCCGTAGCAGGTCGCGAACAAACCGACGCGCCCGGTAGTCGCCGCCGTCGGCACCGGTTCGAGTTCCGGCTTGCGGCGCCGCGACTCGCGGCGGCGGAAGGTCTCGCGATGGAATTCCGGCAGCGGCGCCTCGGGATGCACCGCGAGCGCGCGGCCCAGCAGCCGCCGGCCGGCCTTGCTCCGGTTCGTCGCATTGACGATTTCGCGCACGACCGGGATGCCCGCGATGCGGCCGACGACGTCCGTCGACGACAGCAGCCGGTCCCGCAGCGGCGCGCCGCGATCACGGAAGCGCACGGCCTTGGCACGCAGCATCAGGTGCGGGAAATCCACGTTCCATTCATGCGGCGGAACGTAGGGACACTTGCTCATGTAGCACATGTCGCAGAGGTAGCAGTGATCCACCACCTCCCAGCGCGCCGCCTTCGGCATGGAGGCGACCTCGCCGGCCGGCGACCGGTCGACATGATCGAACAGCACCGGGAATGAATTGCACAGGTTGAAACAGCGCCGGCAGCCGTGGCAGATGTCGAACACGCGCTCGAGTTCGCGGTCGAGCGCGGCCGCATCCCAGAACGCGGGGCTCTGCCAGTCGAGCGCGTGCCGGGTCGGCGCCCCGAGGCTGCCCTCGCGGCCGGCGCTGCCCGGGCGCTCGCTCATGCGCCCCCGCCCGATCGGTGACTGCCGCTCAGTTGAGCTGGTCCAGGGCCTTCTGGAAGCGATTGGCGTGCGAACGCTCGGCCTTCGCCAGCGTCTCGAACCAGTCTGCGATCTCTGCGAAACCCTCCGCGCGCGCGGTCTTCGCCATGCCCGGATACATGTCCGTGTACTCGTGCGTCTCGCCCGCGATGGCCGCCTTCAGGTTGTCCGAGGTGCCGCCGATCGGCAGCCCGGTCGCCGGATCGCCGACCTCCTCGAGATACTCGAGGTGGCCGTGCGCATGCCCGGTTTCGCCTTCCGCCGTCGAACGGAACACCGCGGCGACGTCGTTGTAGCCCTCGACGTCCGCCTTCTGGGCGAAATAAAGATAGCGGCGATTGGCCTGCGACTCGCCGGAAAAAGCCGCCTTCAGATTGCCTTCGGTCTTGCTGCCCTTCAGGTTCACGATGTCCTCCTCAGCCGCGTCGGCCGCTCTGGCCAGTGGTTTAGACAGATTCTAACACCCCCCGCGGCGAGAGAAAGGGGCCAGGGCACCCCGTCCCGGTCGCCGCGCGTCGTTGACCACGCCCGTCGCGGCTGTGAAACTTCCCGCCCCACCAGCCCACCCAGGCCAATCGCCGTGACGCGACCGAAACCGGCCACTCCCGACTTCGAGGCGGCGCTGTCCGAGCTCGAACAGATCGTGCTTCGGCTCGAGCAGGGCGAGCTGTCCCTCGAGGAATCGCTGCGGCAATTCGAGCGCGGCGTCGAGCTGACCCGCGGCTGCCAGAAGGCGCTGCGCCAGGCCGAGCAGAAGATCCGGGTCCTGGCGAAGAACCCGGAGGGCGAGATCGTCGAGCAGGACTTCACTGCGCCGGCAGACGATTGATCGGGCTGCCGATGCTGGCCGAACCCGCAGCCGCGACCTGGCAGACGTCATACCGCGAGCGTGTCGAGGCGGCGCTCGCGCGGCGCCTGCCGGCCGCGGAGGCCGAACCGGCCCGGCTCCATCGCGCCATGCGCTATGCCGCACTGGGCCAGGGCAAGCGGATCCGCCCCCTGCTCGTCTACGCGACGGGCGCCGCCATCGGCGTGGCGCCGGAATCGCTCGACGCGCCCGCCTGCGCCGTCGAACTGATCCACGCCTATTCGCTGGTCCACGACGATCTTCCGGCGATGGATGACGACGACCTGCGCCGCGGCCGGCCGACGACGCACCGCGCCTTCGACGAAGCGACGGCGATACTGGCCGGCGATACCCTGCAGGTGCTGGCGTTCGAGATCCTCGCCGAAGATCCGATGCCGACGGTCGGCGACGCGGGCCGCGTCGACATGATCCGGCTGCTGGCCCGGGCCAGCGGCACGCAGGGCATGGCCGGCGGCCAGGCCATGGATCTCGCTGCCACGGGGCGCCGCCTCGATCCGTCGCAGATCGAAGCCATGCATGCCAGAAAGACCGGCGCGCTGATCCGCGCGTCCGTGATGATCGCCTGCGCGGCGGCGCCCGCCCTGTCCGCGGCAAGGCGCGAGGCGCTCGATCGCTACGGCCGGGCGATCGGCCTGTCGTTCCAGATTGTCGACGACCTGCTGGACGTGCTGGGCGACCCCTTGGTCACCGGCAAGGGCGCCGGTTCGGATGCGCTGCGCGGCAAGCCCACCTATCCGGCGATCGCGGGCGTCGCCGCGGCGCGCGCACGCGCCAATGAACTGGCGCACGAGGGCATCGAGGCGCTCGCCGGTTTCGGGCCCGCGGCGCAGCAACTGCGCGATTTTGCCGGCCAGCTCCTGGTCCGCGGACGCTAGCCGCGCCGGCGCCCGCCGGTATGCCCGCCGACGGGCCTCCAGTAGACTTCCGCCATGAGTGACGAAAAGCCTGCCGGGTTGCTGGAGACGATCGAGTCACCCGCCGACCTGCGCGCGCTGAAACGCGGCGACCTCGGCCCGCTGTCGGGCGAACTGCGCGAATTCCTGATCCACACCGTCGGCCCGATGGGCGGCCACCTCGCGGCCGGCCTCGGCACCGTCGAGCTCGCGGTGGCGCTGCACTACGTCTTCGACACGCCCTACGACCGGCTCATCTGGGACGTCGGCCACCAGGCCTATCCGCACAAGGTGCTGACCGGCCGCCGCCGCCGTCTCGGCAGCATCAAGCAGCGCGGGGGCCTGGCGCCGTTTCCGTCCCGCGCGGAAAGCGTCTACGACAGTTTCGGCGTCGGCCATTCGAGCACCTCGATCAGCGCCGCACTCGGCATGGCGATCGCTAACCGCACCGCCGGCAGCGACCGGCGCGTGGTCGCGGTCATCGGCGACGGCGCGATGAGCGCCGGGCTCGCGTGGGAGGCGCTGAACCACGCCGGCAGCCTCGACGTCGACCTGCTGGTCGTGCTGAACGACAACGACATGTCGATCTCGCAGAACGTCGGCGCGCTGTCCAATTACTTCGCGCGGCTGATGTCGGGCCGCACGTATTCGCACCTGCGCGAGGGCGGCAAGAAGGTGCTGCGCTCGATGCCGTCCGCGTGGGAACTGGCGCGGCGCTCGGAAGTGCACGCCAAGGGCATGGTGCTGCCCGGCACGCTGTTCGAGGAGATGGGCTTCAATTACATCGGTCCCGTGGACGGCCACGACGTCGACGCGCTGGTCACGACGCTCGGCAACATGCGCATGCTCCCCGGTCCGCAGTTCCTGCATGTGGTGACGCAGAAGGGCAAGGGCTATGCGCCGGCCGAGGCCGACCCGATCAAGTGGCACGGACCGGGCCCTTACGATCCGGCGAGCGGCACGCTGTTCAAGGAACAGGCGGCCGGTCCGACCTATTCGCAGGTCTTTGGCGAATGGCTTTGCGACATCGCCGAACAGGACACCCGCGTCGTCGGCATCACCCCGGCGATGCGCGAGGGCTCCGGTCTGGTCGAGTTCGAGAAGCGCTTCCCCGAAAGGTACTTCGACGTCGCAATCGCCGAGCAGCACGCGGTGACCCTGGCGGCGGGCCTTGCCTGCGACGGCATGCGTCCGGTGGTCGCGATCTATTCCACGTTCCTGCAGCGCGCTTACGATCAGCTGATCCATGACGTGGCGCTGCAACGCCTGCCGGTCGTATTCGCGATCGATCGCGCGGGCCTGGTCGGCGGCGATGGCGCCACGCACCAGGGCGTGTTCGATCTGTCGTTCCTGCGCTGCGTGCCGAACCTGGTCGTGATGGCGCCCGCCGACGAGAACGAGTGCCGGCAGATGCTGTACACCGCCGGCCGGCTCGACCAGCCGGCGGCGGTGCGCTATCCGCGCGGGCGCGGGCCGGGCGTGCCCGTGCAGCGGACCCTGCAGGCGCTGCCGGTCGGGCGCGGCGAGATCCGACGCAACGGCGGCAGCGGCCTCGCCCTGCTCTCTTTCGGCGCGATGCTCGCGGCTGCCGCCGCGGTCGCGGACGCGCTCGACGCGACCCTCGTCAACATGCGTTTCGTCAAGCCGCTCGACGAGGAACTCGTCGCGTCGATCGCCAGCGGGCACCGCGCGATCGTCACGCTGGAGGAAAATGCCGTCGCGGGCGGCGCCGGCAGCGCGGTGCTGGAATGCCTGCAGCGCATCGGCAGCACGATCCCGGTGCTGCAGGTCGGCGTGCCCGACGGATTCGTCGAGCACGGTACGCGCGAGGACAATCTCGCCGCCGCCGGGCTCGATGCGCCGGCCCTCCGCCAGACGATCGACCATTTCTGGCGCCGGCAGGGCTTGCCCCGCGCCGTGCCCGCCGGCTAATCAGTACCGATATGGTATGATTTCGCCATGAATGCGACCCCCGCCCCCGCCGAGGTCACGCCGATCATCGACGACGTCCAGGGCCACCCGGACACGCGGCGCATCCCGATCGACCGCGTCGGCATCAAGGACATCTACCACCCGGTGCGCGTCAAGGACCGCTCGGGCGGCGAACAGCACACGATCGCGAACTTCAACATGTACGTGCACCTGCCGCACAACTTCAAGGGCACGCACATGTCGCGATTCGTCGAGATCCTCAACGAGCACGAGCGCGAGATCTCGGTCGAGTCATTCAACGAGATGCTGACCCAGATGACGGTGCGCCTGAACTCCGAGGCCGGCCATCTCGAGATGTCGTTTCCGTACTTCATCATGAAGCGTGCGCCGGTGACCGGCGTGCAGAGCCTGCTGGACTACAAGGCGACGCTCGCCGGCGAGTTCAAGGACGGCAGGGTCGAGACCTGGCTCAAAGTCATCGTGCCGGTCACGAGCCTGTGCCCCTGCTCGAAGCGGATCTCCGATTACGGCGCCCACAACCAGCGCTCGCACGTGACGATTTCGGTGCGTATCGCGGAGCACGTCTGGATCGAGGAACTGGTCGACCTCGCCGAGCAGGAAGCGAGCTGCGAGCTCTACGGCATCCTGAAGCGGCCCGACGAGAAATACGTGACCGAGCGCGCCTACGACAATCCCAAGTTCGTCGAGGACATCGTCCGCGACATCGCCGTGCGCCTCAACACCGATGACCGCATCCGCGCCTATGTCATCGAGTCGGAGAACTTCGAGTCGATCCACAACCACTCGGCGTACGCACGCGTGGAACGGAACAAGGACGGCGAGTCGGCGTGACGCGTTGAACGAACCGCCCGGGCGGGGGTCCCGAGCGAGCGCGTAACTTCCGGCGGCGCGAGCGAGGGACGCCCCCGCCCGGGCGGTTCACTCAGCTCGTCGCTCGGGATTCGCCATTCTGCAGGCGCGAGATCAGCGCCTTGAGGAATACCTTGTTGAACCGGAGCTGGCAGGCGGACGAGGCCTGTTCCAGCAGCGTGGAGCTGACGCGCAGGATCGTCACGTCACTGCCGGCGGTGACCGCGGCCTGGCGCTTGGCGCCCCGCAGGTAGCTCGATTCGCCGAAGCAGTCGCCCGCCTCCAGCCGGCCGACCAGGGCGCCGTCGCGCTCGACATTGCACGCGCCGGACACGATCACGTAGAAGCGGTCGTCGATGCCGCCGGCGCGGACGATCTCGTCGCCGGGCGCGTGCGACTGCCAGGTGCCCGCGCGCAGCACTTCCCAGATCTCGCTCGACGAAAAGTCGTGGAAGAACTTCAGCCGCCGCAGCAGGTTGAATTGCTCCTGGCGGTCGCTCTTGTCCGCCTGCGTGCGCTGCTGTGCGTGCACGCGCGCAATCGCGTTGGCGAACTCGGCGCCGTTCGGATAGCGCTTGTCCGGTTCCTTGTGCATCGCCAGCGCGACCACGTTTTCGAGCTCGGCCGGCAGGTCGGGGCGCAGCGACAGCATCGGCGGGGGCGTGGCATAGACGATCTGGTGCAGGAGTTTCGCGAGCGCGCCGGCGCGGAACGGCCGGTGCCCGGTCAGGAGCTCGTACATCACGGCGCCGAGCGAATAGAGGTCCGAGTGATTCGTCAGCTCCAGCGACTGCACCTGCTCGGGCGACATGTAGCTCGGACTGCCGGCGATCCCCTCGATGCGGGAGAAATCCGCGTCCGTGTGCAGCGCGATGCCGAAATCGATCAGCCGCAGGTCGCTGTCGGTCGTCAGCATCAGGTTGCTGGGCTTGATGTCCCGGTGGATGACGCCGCGTGAATGCGCGTAATGCAGCGCCTTGGCGCACTTGAACATGATCGCCAGCACGTCGTCGACCGGCAGCAGGTTGTCGGGCCGCGTGTAGGCCGACAGCGTGCGCGCGCCGTGGATGAACTCGGTGACGACGTAGTAGTAGCCTTTCTCTTCGCCCGCATCGTAGATCGGCATGATGTTCGGGTGCTGCAGCATCCCGACCATGTGCGCCTCGGACAGGAACATCTTGCGCGCCACCTTGGAGCGGGCCGGGTCCCCGTCGGCCGCGATGCGGTAGGCCTTGATCGCGACGTCGCGGCCGTAATCGGGATCGTGCGACAGGTAGACCGTGCCGGTCGAACCCCGCCCGACCTCGCGGATCACTTCGTACTTGCCAATCCGTTCGCCGATCCCGGACTCCATGTCCTCGGGCGGTCGGAGCGTCGGCACGGTTGCGGTTGCGATGGCCCGATCCTCCAGGGATGCCCGGCGGGCAGGCGCCACCGGATCACCGCGTGAGGATATTTCGTCAAACCGGGCGGAACCGTGAACCGGATCGCGCTTCGCCGGAGGCTGCGGGGTCAGCCTGCGAAGTGGTCAAAACCGTGACCAGCCTCTCGCTCGGGCGGCGCGCCGTCGATACGGACCCCGGCAGTCTCGCTGACGACGCCGATCCGGCGCAGCACGGCCCCGGCCTCGAGCGCCGCCAGCCGCGCCCGGTGCCCGGCCGGCGCGGTGAACAGCAGTTCGTAGTCATCGCCGCCGCCGAGCGCGAACCGCCGTCGCGCCTCCGGTCCCACGATCGAGCAGAGGCCCGCCGACAGCGGCAATTCCCGGCTTTCGACATCCGCGCCGACGCCGCTCGCGGCGCAGAGCTTCGCCAGGTCGCCCGCCAGGCCGTCCGAGACGTCGATGCAGGCCGTCGCGATGCCGCGAAGCGCCACGCCGAGCGCGACGCGCGGCTCCGGAAGCTGGAACCGGTGCAGCAGCGCATCGCGCGCGCGGCCTTGCCCCTGCAGCCGGCCCTGCAGGATCGCGAGCCCCGCCGCCGCGTCGCCCGGCGTGCCGCTGATCCAGAGGTCGTCGCCGGGGCGCGCGCCGCTGCGCAGGAGTGCCGCGCCCGCCGGCACGCTGCCCGCGAGCGCGATCGTCACCGTCAACGGGCCGCGCGTCGTGTCGCCGCCGATCAGCGCGACATTGAAACGCCGCGCAAGCGTGTCCAGTCCGGCGGAGAAGCCGGCGAGCCAGTGCTCATCGGCCGACGGCAGCGTCAGCCCGAGGAGCGCCCAGGCGGGTTCCGCGCCCATCGCAGCCAGGTCGCTCAGATTCACCGCAAGCGCCCGATGACCGACGAATCGGGCGTCCATGCCGGCCGGAAAATGCGCATTCTCGACGAGGGTGTCGAGCGCCAGCACGCATTCGGCGCCGGCGCGGGGTGCAACCAGCGCAGCGTCGTCGCCGACGCCCAGGCGCACGTCTTCGCGGGCCGCGCCGCGGTGCGTGAAGAAGCGCTCGATCAGTTCGAACTCGCCGGGCGGCATGGGCTGGCCGGTCAGGCGACCTCGCCCCGCTCGACCGCGCGATGCGCGCGCGAGGCCTTGTCGAGCACCGCATTGACGTAGCGATACCCGTCGGTCGCGCCGAAGCGCTTCGCGAGTTCGACCGCTTCGTTGATGACGACCCGGTACGGGACGTCGGGCCGTGTCATCAGTTCCCAGAGACCGAGGTGGAGGATCGCATGCTCGACCGGATCCAGCCGATCCGGCTGGATGTCCGAGTACTGCCGCAGCACGTCGTCGAGACCCGGCGCGCCATCGCAGACCGCTTCGAGCGCCGTGCGAAAGTACTCGGCATCCGCGCGCGCGAACAGCGGGTCCGTGCTGTACTGGCCGTACAGTTCCTGCCATGCCTGGCCGCCGACCTGGCGCTGATAGAGCGCCTGAACCAGCAGCTTGCGCGCGGCGCTGCGTGCGGGCGACGCGCTCATCCGCGGCCACCGGGCCTTCGCATCCAATGTACGGCGCCGCTCATGGGCGGAGTATAGCCGCGCCCGCTTCCGCGGACCGTCAACCCCGCAGCTTGCGCATCAGGCTCGCCAGCTCGATCGCCGCGCTGGCCGCATCGGAACCCTTGTTGCCCTCGCTGCCGCCCGCGCGTTCCAGGGCCTGCTCCACCGTATCGGTCGTCAACACGCCGAATGCCACCGGCACGCCGGATTCGCTGGCGACGCGCGCGAGGCCCGCCGCGCATTCCGCCGCGACATAGTCGAAGTGGGCCGTTTCGCCGCGGATCACCGCGCCGAGCGCCACGATCGCGTCGCAGCCCTGCGCCGCGGCGATCCGGCGCACCACCGGCGGCAAGTCGAAGGCGCCGGGCACGCGGACCAGCGACACGCGCGCGGGATCCGCGCCGTGGCTCGCAAGCGTCGCGAGCGCGCCCTGGACCAGCCGGTCGACGACCATCGGGTTGAATCGGGAAGCGACCACGGCGATGCGCAGATCGCCGGCCTGAAGATCGCCCTCGATGATGCGCACGCCACCCACCATTTCAGTATATCAGCCGATTCCGCGGCGCCCCGCCGCGGGCCTACTCCTCGTAGCCGGCGATTTCGAGCCCGAATGCCTCGATGCCGAGCAGCTGGCGCGGCGCCGACAGCACGCGCATGCGCGAGATGCCGAGATCGCGCAGGACCTGCGCGCCGATGCCGTAAGTGCGCAGCACCGCGCCCTCCGTGGCGGACTGCGCCGCGTGATCCAGGTCGGCGACCGAGCGGATGATCTCGGACTTGGTTTCCGGGGGCCGCAGCACGACGACGACGCCAAATGGTTCGCGCGCGATCCGCGCCAGCGCCGCGCGCAGCGTCCAGCCGGAGTGCCCGCCGCGCACCCCGATCAGGTCCCGCAGCGTCTCGCGCACGTGAACGCGCACCAGCGGCGGACCCGCGCCCGGCGAACCGTGGATCAGCGCCACGTGCATGCTGCCGTGCGCGTGATCGGCGTACCAGCGCATGCGGAAGGCGCCGACGTCGGTCTCGACCGTGCTCTCGGCCACGCACTCGACCGAGCTCTCGTTCTTCAGCCGGTAGCGGATCAGGTCGGCGATCGTGCCGATGGCCAGTCCGTGCTGCACGGCGAAACGCTCGAGCTCCGGCCGGCGCGCCATCGTGCCGTCGTCATTCAGTATCTCGACGATCACGGCCGCCGGCTCCAGTCCGGCGAGGCGCGCGAGATCGCAGCCCGCCTCGGTGTGGCCGGCGCGCGTCAGCACGCCGCCGGCGCGCGACATCAATGGAAACACGTGGCCCGGCTGCTTCAGGTCGTCGGGCCGCGCATCGGGCGCGACCGCGGCGCGCACCGTGCGGGCGCGGTCCTGCGCCGAGATCCCGGTCGTGACCCCGCGCGCCGCCTCGATGCTGACGGTGAAGTTCGTGCCCATGCGATCGGTGGATTCGCTGACCATCAGCGGCAGGCGCAATGCGCGGCAGCGCTCCGGCGTCAGCGTCAGGCAGATCAGGCCGCGGCCGTTGCGGGCCATGAAATTGATGTCTTCCGGGCGCACCAGCGAGGCGGCGATCACCAGGTCGCCCTCGTTCTCGCGGTCGGCGTCATCCATGACGATGACCATGCGGCCTCCGCGTAATTCGGCCAGCATTTCCTCGATCGTATTCATCGTTCGCCGCGCATTTCCAGCAGCCGATCCAGGTAACGAGCGATCAGGTCGACCTCGAGATTGACCGCCTGCCCGGGCGCCAGCGCAGCAAGCGTCGTGACGGCGCAGGTATGCGGCACGAGGTTGACGCTGAATGCCGCGTCCGTGACGCTGCCGACGGTCAGGCTGACGCCATCGAGGGCAATCGAGCCTTTCGCGGCGATGTAGCGCCCGAGGCCCGCGGGCGCCTCGACCATGACCCGGCGCGAGCCGGCATCCGCGGTGACCCGCGTGACCAGGCCGATGCCATCGACATGCCCGGTCATCAGATGACCGCCGAGCGCGGCATCGAGCCGTGCCGCCGGTTCGAGATTGACGGCGTCGCCCGTGCCGAGACGGCCGAGCGTCGTGCACCGCAGCGTTTCGGCGGACAGGTCCGCTTCGAAGCGATGGTCCGCGATCGCCACGACCGTCAGGCAGACGCCGGATACCGCCACGCTGTCGCCGATCCGCCAGTCGCCGGTCGCCAGCCCGCCGGTATCGACCGAGAGGCGGCCTGTGCTGCCGTCGCTCGACGCCGCGATCGTGCCGATGCCCCTGACGATTCCGGTGAACATCCAGCCTCCTCAATATCTGGGACGCAGACGGACGCGGAGATCCGCGCCGACGAGCCGCTGTTCGAGCACCGTGAATTCGAGTCGCTCGTTCATCGATCGCGGCGCCGGCAGTTCCGCCAGCGGACGCGCGCCGCGGCCCAGCAGCACGGGCGCCTGGTACAGCACCAGCTCGTCCACGAGCCGGGCCCCGAGCAATGCTCCGGCGAGCCGGGCACCGCACTCCGCGACGACTTCATTGACTTCGCGCGCCGCGAGCAGGGCGAGCGCCGCGGCAAGGTCGATCCCGCCCGGCGCCGGGGCGACCATCGCGATTTCCGCGCCGCGGTCGCGCAGCGCCGCAGCCCGCTCCGGATGTTCGCCTGCGCACAGCACCAGCACCCTGCCCGGCGGGGCGACGATACGCGCCCGGGGCGACATGCGCAGTTGCGAATCCAGCACGACGCGCAGCGGCTGGCGCGTGGCGCCCGGCAACCGCACGTCGAGCCGCGGATCGTCGCGCAGCACGGTGCCGCTGCCGGTCAGGAGCGCCGAGGCGCGCGCGCGCATTTCCTGCACGTCCTGCCGCGCGACTTCGCCGGTGATCCACCGGCTCTCGCCGTCGGCCAGCGCCGTGCCGCCGTCGAGGCTGGCCGCGATCTTGACGATCACCCAGGGCCGGTGTCGTTCCATGCGCGATACGAAGCCGGGATTCAGGTCCCGCGCCTCGCGCGCCAGCACGCCGTCTTCCACGGCGACGCCGGCGGCGCGCAGCCGCGCGAAGCCCCCGCCGTCGACACAGGGATTCGGATCGCGCATCGCGCAGACCACCCTGGCGATGCCGGCGGCGACCAGCGCATCGGCGCAGGGCGGCGTACGGCCATGATGACAGCAGGGCTCGAGCGTCACGTAGGCGGTCGCCCCGCGCGCAGCGCCGCCCGCCGCGGCGAGCGCCGCCGCCTCCGCATGCGGTCCGCCGGCGCGCTCGTGCCAGCCCTCGGCGATCACCCGCTCGCCATCCGCGAGCACGCAGCCGACACGCGGGTTCGGATCCGTGGTCCACAGGCCGCGCCCGGCCAGTTCGAGCGCCCGCGCCATGTGGCGCCGGTCCGTCGCCGCCGCATTCATCGCTTGCTCCGCGGGTCGCGGCCCTGCGCCGGCAGCAGCGACATCTGGCCCGCGGCCGGATCGCGCTGCCGGCTCTTGTCGAGCTGCTCGAGCTGCTCGCGGAACGAATCGACGTCGTGGAAGCGGTGATACACGGAGGCATAGCGCACATAGGCGACTTCGTCGAGCTGGCGCAGCTCCTCCATCACGATTTCGCCGATCGTGCGCGACGCGACTTCGCGCTCGCCGAGCACCCGCAGCCGGTGACCGATGCGCTCGATCGCCGATTCGACCTCATCGCGGCCGATGGGGCGCTTTTCGAGCGCCTTCATGATGCCGCCGCGCAGCTTGACCTCGTCGAAGGGCTGGCGCGTCTGGTCGTTCTTGACCACCTGCGGCATCACGAGCTCCGCGGTCTCGAAGGTCGTGAACCGCTCGCCGCAGGACAGGCATTCGCGGCGCCGGCGGATCTGATGCCCCTCGCCCGCGAGGCGCGAGTCGGTCACCTTGGTGTCATCGTGATTGCAGAACGGGCAGTGCACTGCCGCCCTCCGGGTGCGCGCTCAGCGATAGACGGGGAAGCGCTTGCAGATCGCAAGTACCTGCTCGCGCACGCGCCCGACAGCGGCCTCGTCACCCGTCGCGTCGAGCACGTCGGCGATCCACGCGGCGACCTGGCGCGCCTCGTCGAGCCCGAGACCGCGCGTGGTGATCGCGGGCGTGCCGATCCGGAGGCCGCTGGTGACGAACGGCGGGCGCGGATCGTTCGGCACGGCGTTCTTGTTGACCGTGATGTGCGCGCGCCCGAGCGCCGCGTCGGCATCCTTGCCCGTATAGGCCTTGCCGGTCAGGTCGAGCAGGAACAGGTGATTGTCCGTGCCGCCCGACACGATGCGGTGGCCGCGCTCCTGCAGCGACCCGGCCATGGCGCGCGCGTTGGCGACGACCTGCCTCTGGTACGCGGCAAATTCCGGAGTGAGCGCCTCGAGCAACGCGACCGCCTTGGCGGCGATCACGTGCATCAACGGCCCGCCCTGCGTGCCGGGGAAGATCATCGAGTCGAGCTTCTTGTGCAGGTCCGGGTGCTCGCGCGCGAGGATCAGGCCGCCGCGAGGCCCGCGCAGCGTCTTGTGCGTGGTGGTCGTCACGACGTCCGCGATGGGCACCGGGTTCGGGTAGACGCCCGCCGCGACCAGCCCCGCGACATGCGCCATGTCCACGACGAACCAGGCGCCGATCTCGTCGGCGATGGCGCGGAAGCGCTGCCAGTCGACGACGCGGGAGTACGCCGAGAAACCCGCCAGGACCATTTTCGGCCGGTGCTCGCGCGCCAGCTTCAGGACGCCCGCGTAGTCGATCTCGCCGGTGGCGGCATCGAGGCCGTACTGCACGGCATGAAAGATCTTGCCCGAGAAATTGACCTTGGCGCCGTGGGTCAGGTGGCCCCCGTGGTCGAGGCTCATGCCGAGCAGCGTGTCGCCCGGCCGGAGCAGCGCCAGGTAGACGGCGGCATTCGCCTGCGAGCCCGAGTGCGGCTGCACGTTGGCGTAGGCAGCGCCAAACAGTTTCCTGGCGCGATCGATCGCGAGCTGTTCCGCCACGTCGACGTTTTCGCAACCGCCGTAATAACGCTTGCCGGGATAACCCTCGGCATATTTGTTCGTCAGCACCGATCCCTGCGCCTCGAGCACGCGCGGGCTGGCGTAGTTCTCGGACGCGATCAGCTCGAGGTGCTGCTCCTGCCGCAGCCGTTCCGCGCCGATGGCTGCCGCGAGTTCGGGATCGAACTCCTGGATATTCATGTCGGGGTCAAACATGGTAGCGGCGCAGTCTAACCGAAAGACCCCCGGCTACGCCGCCTCGACGAATGCCTGCACCACGCGGGTCCAGGCGCGCGCAAGATTCCGCCGGTTGTAGCCGCCGCCGCCGACGGCGAGGATGCGCCCGGCGGCGTGGCGATCGGCGATCCGGCACAACTGCCGCGCGGCATGCGCGTGGCACTCCTCGGTCAGATCGAGATGCGTGATCGGGTCGCCGCCCAGGCTGTCCGCGCCGCACTGGAACAGCACGAACTGCGGGCGGTGCCGCTCGAGGTGCGCCTCGACCGCGGGCCAGGCCGCCAGGAAAGTCTCGTCGCCGGCGCCCGGCGGCAGCGGGATATTGAGCTTGCTGCCGCGCGCGCGCCCGGTGCCCGACTCCTCGGCCGCGCCCGTGCCCGGATAGAGGAAGCGGCCATCCTCGTGCAGGTCCGCGATGATCACGGCGGGATCGTCCTCGAACGCATAGAAGACGCCGTCGCCGTGATGCGCGTCGATGTCCACGTAGGCGATGCGCGACAGGCCATGCGTCTGCTTCAGGTGCTCGATCACGACGCCGCAGTCGTTGAACACGCAGAACCCGGCGGCGTGGCCGCGCCCCGCGTGGTGCAACCCCGCAATCGGCACGAATGCGCGCCTGGCCTCCCCGCTCATCAGCGCCTCGGTCGCGACCAGCGCGCCGCCGACCACATCACCGGCCGCCTCGAAGACGCCCTTCCAGGCCGGCGTGTCGCCGGCGTCGAGGAATCCCTCGCCGGTGATCGAACGCGCCCGGACCATGTCGATGTAGCCGGGTTGATGGAACAATTCCAGTTCCCGGCGCGTCGCCGCGCGCGGCGCCAGCATGCGAACCTGACGGTCGAGGCCGGACGCGGCGAGTTCACGGCAGAACGCCTCGTGCCGGTCGGGGCCGAATGGATGGCCGTCGCCGAAACCATAGCGGGCGATCCGCTCGCCGGTGACGACGCAGGTGCCCGAATCGCCGTTCTGTGCCAAGCGATGCCGCCGTCCAGGGAAGTGTGGATCGAGACTATCACGGCGGTCTGGCGGCGGGCTCGCGCATCGCAGATAATCCGCGCCCCTGCGGTCCCGGTGACAGGGAACCTCTGATCTATCCGCGCATGGGCGCGACCGCGGCGATTTTCGTCCATGGCAAGGAGCGAGGAGCGATGTGTATCGCGATACATGAGCGACGAGCGACATCGCCAGGGACGAAAATCGCCCGGTCCCGGACGGTTACGCGCCACATGCGCGGATAGATCAGAGGTTCCCCAGGCATGGCCCAGTACATTTACACGATGATCCGTGTCGGCAAGGTGGTGCCGCCGAAGCGCCACATCCTGCGCGACATCTCGCTCTCGTTCTTTCCGGGCGCGAAGATCGGCGTGCTCGGCCTGAACGGCTCGGGCAAGTCGACGCTCTTGCGGATCATGGCGGGCATCGACACCGACATCGAGGGCGAGGCGCGCCCGCAGCCTGGCATCAAGATCGGCCTGCTGCCGCAGGAACCGCAACTCGACCCGCAGAGCGACGTCCGCGGGATCGTCGAGGAAGCGGTCAAGCCGGTGAAGGACGCGCTCGCGCGGCTCGAGCAGGTGTATGCACTCTACAGCGAGCCCGACGCCGACTTCGACAAGCTTGCCGCCGAACAGGGCCGGCTCGAGGCGTTGCTGGCGTCGGTCGACGGCCATAATCTCGACCGTCAGCTCGACATCGCCGCGGATGCGTTGCGGCTGCCGCCCTGGGAAGCGAAGGTCGCCCGGCTGTCGGGCGGCGAGCGGCGCCGCGTCGCGCTGTGCCGGCTGCTGCTGTCGAAGCCCGACCTGCTGCTGCTCGACGAGCCGACCAACCACCTCGATGCCGAGTCGGTCGCCTGGCTCGAGAAATATCTCGAGCAGTATCCGAGCACCGTCATCTGCGTGACCCACGACCGCTACTTTCTCGACAACGTCGCGGGCTGGATCCTCGAGCTCGATCGCGGCCACGGCATTCCGTGGCAGGGCAATTACTCGTCGTGGCTCGAGCAGAAGGAGCAGCGCCTCGCGCAGGAGGAGAAGCAGCAGGAAGGCCTGCGCCGCACGCTCGCGCGTGAACTCGAGTGGGTACGCGCGAATCCGAAGGCGCGCCAGGCCAAGAGCAAGGCACGCCTGCGCCAGTTCGACGAACTGTCCTCGGTCGAATTCCAGGCCCGCAACGAGACCAACGAGATCTACATCCCGCCGGGACCGCGGCTCGGCGACCTCGTCATCGAGGTCCTGCACCTGCGCAAGGCCTACGGCGAGCGCCTGCTGATCGACGATCTGTCGTTCCGGCTGCCCCCCGGCGGAATCGTCGGCATCATCGGGCCGAACGGCGCCGGCAAGACCACGCTGTTCCGGATGCTGACCGGCGCGGAACAGCCGGATGCCGGCAGCATCCGCATCGGGCCGACCGTGCAACTCGCGCACGTCGACCAGTCGCGCGACATCCTCGATGACGGCAAGACCGTCTGGCAGGAGATCTCCGGCGGGCTCGACATCATCAAGGTCGGCAATTACGAGACTTCCTCGCGCAGCTATGTCGGCCGCTTCAATTTCCGCGGCAACCAGCAGCAGCAGCAGATCGGCGAACTGTCCGGCGGCGAGCGCAACCGCGTGCACCTCGCGAAGCTCGTGAAGAGCGGCGCCAACGTGCTCTTGCTGGACGAGCCGACCAACGACCTCGACGTCGAGACCCTGCGCGCGCTGGAAGAGGCGCTGCTGAACTTCCCCGGCTGCGCGGTCGTGATCTCCCACGACCGCTGGTTCCTGGACCGCATCGCGACGCACATCCTGGCGTTCGAGGGCGACAGCGAGGTCGTCTGGTTCGAGGGCAATTACCAGGACTACGTGGCCGACCTGCGCCGGCGCAAGGGGGACCAGGCGGACCAGCCGCACCGCCTGCGGTACAAGCCGCTGCACGCCTGAGGCCGCCCGCGCGCCGACATTTCGGCTAGACTGGAAGCGTTCGGGCTTCCGGGAGACCGCGTGGCGGTTCACATCGACTCGGCCGGCCGTCTGCACCACGACCAGGAAAGCGGGCTCGCGCTCAACTGCCCGCATTGCCAGGTGCTGGCCCACATCACGCCGGTCTCGTTGCCCGACTTCAACGCGCTGCAGCAGCACAAGCCGGCGCAGGTCGGCCTGGTGTATCGCTGCGAGGCCTGCAACGCGCCGATCTTCCTGCGCTTCGCGGTCAAGCTCTACGGCGGCAGCCGCATCGAGCTCGCGCCGAACTTCGTCGAGCTCGAGCGCCCGCGCGAGCGATTCAATTTCACCTACCTGCCCGAGGACGCGGAACTGCTGCTGAAGGAGGCGTTCGCCTGCTTCTCCGCGGCCTGCTACAACGCCTTCGCCTCGATGTGCCGGCGCGTCGCGCAATGCGTGTTCGCCGACCTCGGCGAGGACGGCAAGCTCGCTGTGTACGACGAGCTCGCCAACATCCGCACGCTCGCCGAGCTCGACGACGAGTCGTTCACCGTGGTCAAGAAAGTGCTGTTCGACGTCGACGCGCCGGGGCGCGCGAACCTGCCG
>Ga0209640_10000738_pt1 | contig 26003 bp, 27 predicted proteins | sample RifCSP10_1_FD_184018 | JGI IMG/M metagenome (GOLD analysis project Ga0209640, IMG submission 184018) | Soil microbial communities from Rifle, Colorado - Rifle CSP2_sed 10_1 (SPAdes) (version 2) | ecosystem: Environmental > Terrestrial > Deep subsurface > Rock core/Sediment | place: Rifle... | reverse complement strand
GGCGGGCCTGTCCGCCCTCCTCTCGAACCTGATCAGCAACGTGCCCGCCGTCCTCCTGCTCGCGGAGGTCGTCCAGGGCGCGGGCGGCACGACGCAGCTCTGGCTCGGCCTCGCGGCGAGCTCGACCCTGGCGGGGAACGCGACGATCCTCGGGGCCGCGTGCAACGTGATCGTCGTGCAGGTCGCGGCTCGAGACGGCGTGACGGTGTCGATGAAGGCCTTCGTGAAGGCGGGCCTCCCGGTCACCTTCGTGACCCTCGTCGTGGCCACGGCGCTCATCGCCGTCCTCGTCCCGGGTTAAGCCGAACGTTTATGGAGGCCCCCATCCCATCGTGGGCTCGATGCCCCGGCCGATCGACTTCGGGGCGGAGCGCAAGGCGCTCGTCGACCGCCTTGTGAGGGCCCGCCACATCCGCGAATCGAAGGTCCGAGAGGCATTCCTCCGCGTGCCCCGCGAGGAGTTCCTCCGGCCAGAGGACCGCGCGGACGCCTATGCGGACGCACCCCTTCCGATCGGGATGGGCCAGACGATCTCCGCGCCGTCGATGATTGCGATCATGCTCGAGGAGGCTCGCCTCGACCCGGGCGAGCGCGTCCTCGAGATCGGGACGGGATCCGGCTACCACGCGGCCCTCCTCGCATCCCTCGTCGGGCCGGAGAACGTCGTGACGGTCGAACGGATCGAAGGGCTCGCGGCGTGGGGGCGTGCGAATCTCGACCGGGCGGGCTTCGGCCGCGTGACGGTTGTCACAGGGGACGGGAGCCTCGGCCACCCCGACGGCGCGCCGTACGACTGCATCATGGCGACCGCAGGGGCGCCCCGCATCCCGGATGCATGGCCCGCGCAGCTCTCCCCGAGAGGGCGCATCGTCGCGCCGATCGGATCATCGAAATGGGGCCAGATTCTCGTCGTCGCGAGCCGCCGGCCGGATGGATCCCTCGCCGTCCGCGAGGGCACCCCGTGCGCATTCGTCCCCCTCGTCGGGGCGCAGGCTTGGCCCGGGGACTAGCTCACGCGGCCGGGGCCGTGTGGGTCCACGCCTCGTCCGGAAGGCTCTTGTACAGCGGCTCCTGCGCCGGGGTCGCTTCCGCCAGGAAGCGGTCGAGGTCCTTCTCATCAATGGACCAGTAGAAAATGCGCCAGTTCCGACCGTCCATCAGCGGAACCGTCTCCCAGAAGCTCTGGAGAAGCCCGGCGTTGTGGAGCGCGTAGAAGACCTTGCGGTCGTCCGGGTGAATCGCGTTGTCGATGATCACGTTGCGGAACCCGAAGTAGCTCATGACCGTGCGTGCTTGGGCCGCCGCGTCTGCAGGCGGCACGCCGAGGCGCTTCTCGATCGCCTTGCCGAGCTTCCGGATCGTGATCATCTCTCCTCCACGTCCTCCGCATAGTACTGGGAGTCCGTCCATATTATAAGTTTGCCGAAAAGCCACCCAAATGCCTAACAACCGGGCCCGCCGCCCCGCGCGTCGAGCCGCGATCCGCGTTACGTTTATCGATAGTGAATATTGCGGACCACGATTTAAGTAGCGCGCGGAGACTGTTTCCTCGGAAGCGGTCTTCATGAAGAGGAAGCCTGGGAAAACGATCGTCGATCTGGAGAACAAGGTCTCCGTCGTCCACTTCAACGTCGGTTCCGGCTACCTGACGTACCTCGAACAGGACGCCTCGGAAGAAGCACCCCGCGTGAAGAGCGTCGTGATTTCGAAGGACAAGGCGTAGGGACGAAGCCTTTTCGGCTCGGTACGCCGATGCGCATCGCGTGAGCGGTCCCCCGCGAGAGCCCCCTCCGGCCGCGGAGCCTCAGCCCCCTCGGTCGGATCTCATCATCGTGGAAGCGGGCCAGAGCCGCGAGCGCCGGTGTGCGGATTGCGGCCGCCGCACGGCGGAATGGAAGCCTGTCCGCCGCCAGGGGGCGTCGATCATCCTCTGTCCCGATTGCGCGGCGAAGCCCGTCCGCTCGGACGACGGCGGGAGTGCGTGCCCGTCGTGCGGCGCGGACCTAGGGCCCGCGGACCAGTTCTGCGGCAGGTGTGGCGTGCGGATCGAGTACGCCTGCCCGACATGCAGCGCCGACGTCGAGGCGGAGGACGCCTTTTGCGTGAAATGCGGGACCCGCCTCGCGTGAGCCGCCACCGGCTCAGCCGAGCATCTCGAGGAGCTCGCCAATCTCGCGGGCCTGGTGCGCCATCAGCAGCTTCGCCATGCCCAGGTTCACGTCCCCGACGAGGACCGCGAGGAGCGTGAAGCCGTTCCCGATGGACCGCACGAGGACCTTGTAGTCCGCTCCTTCAAGGAGGACGTCCTCTAGCGGGGACAGGGCCGAGGTCGAGGCGACGTTCCGTGCGGCGGCGAGGACGATCGTCGCGCTCGCGGTCGCCGCCAACGTCGCAGGGCTGCGGTGGATCGAGACGATCGGCAGGCCGTTGCGGTCTCCCACGACGAGGGTTTCGTCCCCTCGAGTTCCTTCGCGAGGTCTCGGAGGACCGACTGCAATTCCGACTCGGCCGATGACGCGCTCGTCTCGGTGATGGTCCGGATCAGGGAGACGATCCCGTACGAGAGGAACGCCGCCCAGGGGGCGAGCCACCCGGCGGTCTACACGAGGGACAGGAAGGGATCGAAGACGACGATACTCGGGATGACGGGCGGCCGGACAACGTGCCGATTCCCAGGGCCAGGAGTCCTTCGGACAGACGGCCATGGTTCATGTACACGCGCAGCTGGAGGAGGAGCTCCGTCGGTATCCGACGCAGCTGCACGGAAAGCCACACGGTCGAGAAGCCTACGAACCCCATCGTGAGCAGGAACGACGCGCCGGCGGCGAGTGTCAGGATCATGTCTGCAAGCGCCGCACCGAGCGAGCTTGCGTCCAGGCATGTGAATCGGCCCTTCCGATTTCATTCGTTGATAACGGCCGCGCGGCTTGAGAAGTGGACCGAGTGGGATTTGAACCCACGGCTTCCGCCTTGCGAAGGCGGCGATCTTCCGCTGATCTATCGGCCCGGTGGACTTGTGCACATCGATGCGCGAGATATAGATTTCGTTCTGCGTCTCCCCTGCGCGACGGCACGTTCCGATGGCGAGCCGGATGGTGCGGGCCAAGGACTTAATAGCGCGGCGGAGGTGGCGAACGTGTTTCGAAGATGGCCCTCCGGATTTACAACACCCGAACACGGCGAAAGGAGCCGTTCGACCCTCTCCAGCCGGGCGTCGTGAAGATGTACGTGTGCGGTCCCACGACGTACGACTTCAGCCATCTCGGCCATGCGAGATCTTACGTGGACTTCGACACCGCACGGCGGTATCTGGAGTATCTCGGGTACCGCGTGACGTACGTCCAGAACTTCACGGACATCGAGGAGGTGATCATCCGCCGCGCCGCGGAGGTCGGCAAGGAACCTCTCGCGTACGCGCAGTTCTACATCGATTCGTTCCTCGAGGACATGCGCGCCCTGAACGTCCGGCCCGCGGACCACAATCCGAAGGTCACGGAGCACATCTCCGAGATCATCGCCCTGGTCGCTCGGTTGATCGACCGCGGATACGCGTACTCCGTGCACGGCGAGGTGTACTTCCGCACGCGGAAGGCGAAGCACACCTTCGGGATCCTCGCGCACCAGAAGGTCGAGGACATCGTCGTCGATGCGCTACCGCCCGGCAGCGGCAAGGAGGACCCCCTCGATTTCGCCTTGTGGAAGAAGTCGAAGGAACACGAGCCATCGTGGCCGAGCCCTTGGGGCGAGGGACGGCCCGGATGGCACGTCGAGTGCAATGCAATGGCGTTCAAGTACCTCGGCGCCCCGCTCGACATTCACGGTGGCGGCGTCGACTTGAAGTTCCCGCACCACGAGAGCGAGGCGATGATCTGCGAGGGTGCCTGGGGCGGGGAGTGGGCGCGCACCTGGATGCACAACGGATTCGTGACGATCGAGCGGGAGAAGATGTCCAAGAGCCTCGGGAACTTCGTGACGATCCGCGAGGTCCTCAAGGACCATGCGGGCCCGGTCGTTCGGCTGTGTCTCCTCAAAGAGCACTACCGCAAGGACGTCGAGTATGACCGGGAGTGTTTCAACCGGACACGGAAGGAGTACGACGCGATGCGTGCGGCGATCGCGGCCGCGAGGGCCGCAGACGGTCCGGGTACGGGCGGGAAGGTGGACGCCCTCGTAAGGCGCACGCGAGAGGGATTCCTCCGGGCGATGGACGACGACCTGAACACGACGGATGCGGTCTATCGGCTCCAACAACTCACGGAAGCGGTCGCCGAGATCGAACGGATGTCCCCGCAGGAAGGTCGCGCCGTCGAGGATTTGTACCGCGAACTGGGCGGTCAGGTCCTGGGCCTCTTCCCGGATCTGGCCTGAGTGCGCTTCGCCGGTGCGGCCAAGGCTGCCTCGTAGCTCTTCCTCACATAGGACAGGACGGCGGGGAGATCGTCCGGAGACGTATACGGGACCTGCACCCAGCGGGAGACCGTCTTCCCTCCGGGTTGGAACGGGCCCGCCTTGAGGTCCCTCGCGAGGGCCGCGCGATCGGATTCCCCGAGCTTCGTAAGGACGATACCATCCGTCACGAGCGACGCGAAGAAGGTCCCGTTCGCGTTGTAACAGGGAGTTCCAAACATCTTCGCGGGAGTGATACCGGGCCACCGAAGGACTGCGGATTCGAAGGCCTTCTTCCGCCCTTCCATCTCTTTCTCCTCGTAGAGCTTCATGGCCGATCTGTGGCCCGATACACGGGCCGGTCCCAAATTGCTTTGCCTCTCGTCTGGAGCGGCGGCGCGCGGCGGAAGTCTTTTAAGAAAGTCTCGCATGGACGCATCCCTCACCAGGGGAGTTACATGGCGGAGTTCAAGGCGGTCATCGCGGACCCGAAGTCGGGGAAGTCATACAAGCGCGACATCACGGGCCACTACGCGAACGCGCTGATCGGGAAGAAGATCGGCGAGGAGCTCGACGGGCTCTACGTCGGCCTCCCCGGCTACAAACTCCAGATCACCGGCGGAAGTGACAAGGACGGGTTTCCGATGCGGCGTGATCTTCCGGGACCGCGGCGGAAGCGGCTCCTTCTGAGCGGCGGGGTCGGCTTCCATCCCGTTCGCCCGGGGATGCGGAAGAAGAAGACAGTCCGCGGAAACGCGGTGTCCCCGGACATCCTTCAGCTGAACTTGAAGATCGTCCAGAGAGGCCCGAAGTCGATCGAGGACGCCTGGCAGGAGCAGACGCGATGAAAGTTCCCGGCCAGCCGGAGGTCAACATCGGCGTGGTCGGCCACGTGGACCATGGCAAGTCGACGCTGACGGAGCGGCTCACGGGCGAGCGGACGGACCGACATTCCGAGGAGATCAAGCGGGGCATCTCGATCCGTCTCGGCTATGCGGACATGGCGATCTACCGATGCCCGCGATGCGAAGAACCGGAGTGCTATACGAACCGGGACGTCTGCAAGATCCACAATGTCAAGGCGGAGCTCCAACGGATTGTCTCGTTCGTCGACTCGCCCGGTCACGAGACCCTCATGGCCACAATGCTCAGCGGCGCCGCGATCATGGACGGCGCGGTGCTCGTGATTGCCGCGAACGAGGAGTGCCCGCAGCCGCAGACGAAGGAGCACCTCATGGGCCTCGGGATCATCGGCGTAGAGCGGATCGTGATCGTTCAGAACAAGATCGATCTCGTGAGCCCGGAACAGGCGAAGGAAAACTACCGTCAGATCGAGGCGTTCGTGAAGGGCACCGTGGCGGAAGGGGCGCCGATCGTTCCCGTGTCCGCCCACCACGACGTGAACTTGGACGCGCTCCTCATGCTCATCCAGAAGGTCATCCCGACGAAGTCCCACGACGAGTCAAAACCGGCGAAGATGTACGTCGCCCGATCGTTCGACGTGAACCAGCCCGGGATCCCGCCGGAGAAGATCGTCGGCGGCGTTCTCGGCGGGAGCCTCCTCCAGGGACGGCTGAAGGTCGGGGACGAGATCGAGATCACGCCGGGACGGCAAGTGACGGTCGGGAACAAGACGGAGTGGAAGGACATCATGACGACCGTGCGGTCGCTGCACACCGGCGGCTCCGCGAAGAAGGAGGTCCGCCCGGGCGGGCTCATCGCGATCGGAACGAATCTCGATCCCGTGCTCACGAAGGCGGACAGCCTTGTCGGCCGCGTCGTCGGGCCGCCGGAGACCCTGCCCGAGGTCCTTTCGAGGATGTCCATCGAAGTCAATCTGCTCGAGCGGGTCGTCGGGACCGCGGAGGACCTGAAGGTCGAGGGGATCAAGACGTCGGAGCCGCTCATGATCAGCGTCGGGACGGCGACCACCGTGGGGGTCGTCACGTCCGCCCGGGAGAACCGGGCCGATATGACCCTGAAGATCCCCGTCGTCGCGGAGCCTGGGCAGCGCGTGGCCGTGTCCCGACGGATCGGCGGCAAGTGGCGGCTCATCGGATACGGTGTCATCGGCTGAGTGCCGTTCGATAGCGTGAAATACGGACGGCCCCCATGGCCGCGACCCGATGCGCGTCCTGCATCGGGATTCGAAGACGGGCGAGATCAAGGTCCGCGTGGAAAATGCGGACGACCTGTGGCATCTTCACAACCTCATCCTCCCGGGGGATCTCGTCCGCGCGTCGACGTACCGCCGCGAGGAGGTGAAGACGGACAAGGTCCGTCCGGAACGCGGCGAGAAGGTGCGCGTCACGCTGACCTTGAAGGTCGACAAGGTCGAGTTCCAGGCCTTTTCGGATCGGATCCGCATCACCGGCGTGATCGTCGAGGGACCGCAGGACCTCGGGCGGCACCACACGCTGAACATCGGCGTGGAAGACGTCCTGTCGATCATCAAGACGTGGAGGCCGCACGAGCTCCGCCGGATCGAGGAGGCCGTCGCTGCGGCGCAGAAGCCCCTCGTCGCCTTCCTCTCCCTTGACGACGAGGAGGCTCTGCTCGCCCAGCTTCGTCAGTACGGCGTGCGCGAACTTGCGACGATCCGCGCCCCCGGCCACGGGAAGATGTTCCCGTCCGGGGAGACGCGGAGCGCGTACTTCGACGAGATCATCGGGAAGCTTCGCGCGACGGACCTTGGCGAGGCCCTCGTGATCGTGGGCCCCGGCTTCACACGCGAGGCGTTCCTGGACTACCTGAAGGCGCGCGAGGCGGGACTCGCATCCAAGGTGCACTCGCACGGCACGTCCCACGCGGGGATGCGGGGCATCCACGAGGCGCTCAAGGCCGGCGTGGGCGCGAAGATCTTCGGAGACAGCCGCGTCGGCTACGAAACGCGACTCGTCGAGCAGGTCCTCGAGGCGATCGCGACGAACCGCCCCTGCGCCTACGGCCCGGCCGAGGTCGCCGAGGCAGTCCACTCGGGCGCGGTCGATACGTTGCTCGTCAGCGACGCGGTCGTGCGGGACGCGCAGATCGAGAATCTCATGCGGGACGTCGAATCGGCCCGAGGCAACGTCGTGTTGGTGAGCCGCCACCACGAATCGGGACAGAAGCTCGAGGCCCTCGGCGGGATCGCCGCCCTGCTCCGCTTCCCGATTCGATGATCTCCCCGTATCCGTCAGGGCTCAGGCCCGGCCGCGGGACTCGCCCCGCATGATCCCCGCGGCGATCAGGTGGGCCACGCGCAGCGGCTCGGGCAGCGAACCCCGGATCGTCGTGAGGGCGAGGGCCTCGCGGACCGCAGCCCGCGTCGAGCCCACGTAGGTCACGTACAGGGTCGCCTGCTTCGTCGGCATAGGCTCGACTCCGTGTCGGCGGATCGTCTGCAGGCGCTCCTCCCAGTCGTCGAACCGCCGCTTCAGGGCGGTCTCGATCGCTCCGAAGTCGGGCTTCTTCCGGGTGACGGTCACGATTGGCACTCCGACGGACGCGTGGAGTGCGTCGATGTCGATCACGTTGAACCCGCCGACCGCGGTCCCATCGATTAGGACCATCGCGAGGCCCGCGCGGTACCTCGAACCGCCGATCATCTCTGTGACCCGTTCCGTCGCATCGTGCCCGTCGACTTCCGCGAGGGTCGTCAGCACGCCTTCGATGTACGATGGCGCCTGGACGACGACTCCCACGACGGGGACCGCCTCGTCGGAGAACCGGAACGGGGCGTCGTCGATCCCGAGGAACCGGGACTTGGGCTTCATGCTGTCACATCAGCTTCAGATGGCCCGTCACCTGATCCACGAGGGCGTTCGGCCCCGGGCCGATGCCGAGGCACGTCGTCGTGCCGGGCGGGAGTTCCGTCAGGCCCGCGTCCTCGACTAAGGCGGTCGTCAAGCCAAGCGAACGGGCCTTCGATTGCAGCGAGCGGAGGTCATCGAGGCCACCGGCCTTCACGACGACCTTCTTCTGGCCCTCGGAGTACCAGTCGGAGAACCATTTCCGATGGTGCGCCTTCGCGTCGAGGGCCGCTATCACGGCCGCGTGGGCGACCTGCACGGCCATCTTGCCGCGGGACAGATCGAGGTCCGACCGCACCGCGACGACAAGCTTTTGTTCCATACTAATAAAGCTCCGCCGCCCGCTCCTCTTCGAGTTTCCTCAGGTCCGCCTCGACGGTCTTGAGCTCTGCGCGGGACTTGTCCCGCACCTCCTCATAGTGCGTGCGCGCATCGGGCGACTGAAGGCGCATTCGGCGTTCCGCGTCCTTGATTGCCCGGCGGAGGGACTCCCGGCGTTGCGCGAGTTTTTGGAGCCGTAAGCGGACTTTGTGGTCCCGCTCGTCCTCCGTCAGCAGTTCGCCGGCCCCCGGCTTCGGGACACGGGCGAGGGACGGATGGAGCCTCGCCATCTTCGGGTACGCGCCGCGCCACCATCCCACGGCGAAGAAGAGCGCGGACAGGCCGAGGAGCCCGCCCGCGATGTTGTCCCGAACCACGTAACCGATGTTCGTGTCAGGATTCACGCCGAGGGAATTGAGGAAGAAGCTCCAGAACACGGTGACGGCGATCGAGAGGACGATTCCGAGGGTCAGGCGGTACAGCCCGTCGTACTCCCGGTCCAGCTCCCCCCTCCGCGGGTACAGTGAGTTCACGAGCAACCATCCCGGGAGGAAGAAGATCAGCGCGAGGGCGCCGATCACCCGCGCGGTCGCGACGATGGCATCGAGCAGATCGTGCGACACCGGGCGACCCAGCGGGCCGAGTATATTTGAAGATTGTGCGGTCGTTGGCCGCAGGAGGAAAAGGCTTAGGCGGGTCCATCCATATGGACGGGCGCGGGGGCCTCCCGACGGATCGAAATCGGATCAAGACGTATGTCCGCGGTTTCGATGACGTCCTGAGCGGGGGAATGCCGCAGGGCTATGTCGTGCTCGTGAGCGGCGCGCCGGGGACGATGAAATCCTCCCTCGCCTTTTCGATCCTCTACCAGAACGCGCTTCAAGAGGGCCGCAAGTCCGCGTACTTCACTCTCGAGCAGAGCAAGGACCTCACGCTCGAGCACATGGCCTCCATGGGCATGGGTGACGAACGCGCGTGGGAACATCTTACCCTGCTCGACATGGGCAACATCCGGAAAAATCTCTCGTACCTGCAGGGGCGCGGCACCTGGCTCGAGCTCTTCAAGATGTACTGCAACAACGTGATGAAGTCCGATCAGATCTCGACCCTCGTCGTCGACTCCCTCGACGTGCTCGAGACGATGGCGAAGATGCAGGACCGCCGGTCCGAGCTGTACTTCCTGTTCGAGTGGCTGCGCGACCTGGGCCCGCTCACGATCCTGATCTCCGAGAAGCCGCTCGACCTCGGCCCCTTGGGCCATCCGCCCGACGAAGCATACCTGGCCGACGGGATCGTCCAGGTCGAGATGCACACCTCGTCCGACCTGTACGTCCAGCGGCGTCTTCGCGTCGTGAAGATGCGCGCGACGAAGCACGAGACGGGCTACTACGCCCTGGCGTGGGAAGACGGCGGGTTCGAGGTGACCCGGGCCGTCACGGGTTCCTCGTGAGGCTGCGTCTCTCGTCCGTCCGGCCCGGACCCGCACCCGTCCATGGAGAAGTCAGTTCCGAATCCGCGAATGTCCCCATAACGACTTTATACAGGCCTCCGCCATGGAACGCGCCGTCCGCACGAGGGAAGCCTCGCGACGGTTCAGCGTTCCCCGGCCACCCATGGCGCAGACGACCCCCTCCCCGGCGGCCCAGTCGAAACCGGTTCCCGCACGCACCGTCCTCGTGATCGACGGCAACGAGGAGCATGCGATCCTTAGCGTGACAGCACTCGGCCGGAAAGGATACCGCGTCTCATCCGCGGACACCGGGAAGGAAGGAGTCCGCATGGCTCTCGCCCGGCCGTTTGACGCGATCGTACTGGGGCACAAGCTGCGGGACTCGACCGGGATCGAAGTCTTGCGGATCCTCGTGGACAAGCTTCCGCGGACGCCGAAGATCTTCGTCGTTGCGCCGGACGCGGAGGATGCGGCGCTCCGGGCGATGGAGACGGGGGCTCACTCGTACATCGTGAAGACTCCGCGGTACACGGAGCTGCTCCCCGCCATGGTGGAGGACCAGGTCCAGGAAGCGGAGAACCGCCGTCGCTTGGAGGAGAATGACAAGGAGCAGGCCCAGGTCGTCACGGAACGCAAGACGGTCGAGGAGAAACTCTCTCGAAGCGAGGCCCGCCTGCGCGTTGTCCTCAAGCAGGCGCCGATCCTCCTGTGGACCACGGACGTGGAACTCCGCGTCACCTCGGCGACCGGCGCAGGCCTCCTCCGTCTCGAGTCCCTGAACGACCGGCCGAAGGGGCTCAGCCTCTACGAATACTTCGACACCCGGGATCGAGACATCGAGCCGATTCTGTCCCATCTCCGCGCGCTCTCTGGCGAGAGTGTCTCGACGGAGATCGAATGGGTTGGCCGCGTCTTCGACGTTCAGATTGAACCCCTCCGATCGCCGGAGGGCGCCGTCATCGGGACGATTGGGGTCGCGTTCGACGTAACGGAGCGGAAGCGCACGGAGGAGTCGCTCCGGCTCAGCGAGGAACGCTTCCATCTGCTCGGCCGCGCCACGAACGATGTCGTCTGGGACTGGGATCTACAGACGGACGGCCAGTGGGTGAACGAGAACGTCACCACGCTCTTCGGCTACCCTGCGGAGGAGATCGAGCCGACCGGCGTTTGGTGGACGGCTCACATCCACCCCGACGACCGGGACCGGGTCGAGGAGAGCCTCCAGGACGTGATCAAGAGCGGTGTGCACTCCTGGTCCGCCGAATACCGGTTCCGCCGTCGCGACGGCACGTACGCAACCGTCGTGGACCGGGGATACGTGATCCATGATAAATCGGCAGGTCCGGTCCGCGTCGTCGGGAGCGTGATGGACGTTACGAAGGAGCGTCGCGCGGAGGCGATCCAGTCCGCCGTCTACCGCATCTCGGAGGCCACACACTCCGCGAAGGGCCTCCCGGAGCTGTATCGGCAGATCCACAAGATCATCGGCGGGCTCATGCCCGCAGCGAACTTCTACATCGCCCTACACGACGAGAAGACCGACACGCTGAGTTTCCCCTATTTCGTCGACGAGGAGGAGTCGCCGCCGCCTCCCCAGAAGCTCGGGAGGGGTCTCACGGAATACGTCCTCCGGACCCGCCGGCCGCTCCTCGCCTCACCTGAAGTTTTCGAGGGACTCGTCCGGAAGGGGGAGGTCATCTCGATCGGCCCGCCCTCCGTCGACTGGGTCGGAGCGCCGCTCATGATCCAGGGCAAGACGATCGGCGTGATCGTCGTCCAGAGCTACACGGAAGGTGTCCGGTTCACGGAGGAGGACAAAGCGATCCTCAATTTCGTCTCGGAACAGGTCGCGATGGCGATCGACCGGAAGGGGGCCCAGGAGCGTCTCGCGCAGACGACCTCGGAGCTGCAGGCGATCTTCTAGGCGGTTCCCGACCTCTAGCTCCGTCTCCGGCCGGACGGCACGATCCTCGGGTACTATGCCGGCCAGTACGCGGACCTCTACGTGCCGCCGGAATCCTTCATTGGGAAGCGCGTTCAGGAGGTCCTCCCTCGCGACGTGGCCGCAGCGTTCGCGAAGGCCGTCCAGCAGGTCCTCCGGGAGGAGCGCCTCGCCACGATGGGATACGACCTTTCCGTACCCGCAGGCTCGAAGCGCTTCGAAGCGGGCGTCATCCCGTTTCGAGGCAGACGACGTCGCCGGCTTCGTCGAGAAAATCCTCTCCTTGAAGGGGGAATGAAGGCCATGGAACTGCTCCAGGTGAGCCAGTCCGTGATGGATGAGTACCCCGCAAGGATCCTGCTGGGCACCTTCGAGCGTGTCTCCTCCGCGCTGGACCTGAGCCGGCGGTTCGCCTTTCCGATCGCCGCATGCTATCGGCGCATCACGGAGCTCGAAGGGATGGGGCTCGTCTACTGCGAGCGTGAACTACCCTCCCGGAACGGGAAAGACCTCCAGCTTTTCCGCTCCCGCGTCAAGTCCGTCCGTATCGCTCTCGAGGACGGCCGCCTCCGGGCCCGTGTCGAGATTGGCCCTGCGGGCGTGCTGTCCGCCCCAGAGGGCCAGGTGACCGAGCAGATCCTGAACCTCCACGAGGTCGTCCCGCGGCCGTAATCCTTCTCTATCCGTTCTGACGATGCCCGGACATGGCCGACGCCGTCACGACCGTGGGGGAGCTGCGCGACCGGGTCCGGGAGTTCGTCCGCGCACGCGGTTGGGAACGCTTCCATGGACCGAAAGACCTCGCGATCGCTCTTTCCCTTGAGGCCTCCGAGCTGCTCGAGCGTTTTCTCTGGCGTACGGAGGCCGACGCGGTTCGCCTGTCAGCCGAGGAGCTCGGGGCGCTGGCGGATGAAGTGGCCGATGTCGTGATCTACGCCCTGAGTTTCTGCAACGCGACGGGCCTAGATCTATCCGAAGCGATCCTCACGAAGATGGAGAAGAACGAGGAGCGGTATCCCGCAGATCGGGTCCGCGGCGTGGCGCCGTAGGCCCCGCCAACCGTTTCGTGACGCGTTTCACGGGGAGCGGGTCGGGCCGATATCGGTCCGCGGTCACGAAGCCGTTCTCCATGCAGAGGCCCCGCAATCCCTCGTACGAGAGGGTCGCGAGCGGTTCCAGATTCACCACGTCCTCCAGGTTGTACCGGATCAGCACGTCCAAGGCATCGTCGTCGCCTGCTTCGTACGCGTCCCAGAGGCGGACCGCATCGAAGCCGCTGAGCCCCGACGTCTCGTCGCTCCGTTCGATCCCGACGTCCGCCTCGATCGCCTTCAGCCCGCCCCGGAAGCCGAGACGACGGAGAGGGTGGAGGAGGTCCACATGGAGGAACCGATGCCACGGGACCCGGGGGAATGCCCGTCGGAGGAAGGGAATGTCGAAGCGCGATCCGTTGAACGTCACCAACATCTTCGCGCGCTCCAGCGCCTGTGGCAGGGCGTGAAGATTCTCCCCTTTGACAAAGGACCGGCGGCGATGCCCATCGTATACGCCCACGACCGTGAGCGCGTTCCGTCCAATCGACAATCCGGTCGTCTCGATGTCGAGATAGGCGATGGCATCACGGAATTCGGGCCACGCCCGCCAGTGTTCCCGGCTCGGGAGCGCGGTCGCGAAGTACGCCTGTCGTCCACGCCGGAGCGCCTCCGCGGACCTCCCGAGTTCCTGCTCGATGCGGACGGCGAGTGGGCGCGGGAACCGCGGCGGGGTCGCCTGGGAGGAGAAATCGTTCCACGAGCGGACGCCCGACCGCCAGAGTCGTGCCTCCGTCCGGTAGCCGACCCCCGGGATGTGGATGAACGTGTGGCGCAGCACCATCCGGGGAGCGGATCTCCGGGAAAAAGAGCTTTGGGGGAGGTGGGCGAACGCGCAAAATCCTTAACCGCGACGGTCCGATGGCCGCGCGTGTTCGAGGTCGTCGAGCGCGACGGGCTAGGTAGGATTGGCGTGCTGGAGACGGGCCACGGCCGAGTGGCCACTCCGGTGCTGCTCCCCGTCGTGAACCCGAATCGGCCCGTCGTCTCGCCGAAGGACCTCGCGACCCGGTTCGGCGCAGAGATCCTCATCACGAACGCGTACATCCTCGGAAAAGGCGAGATGCGGGACGAGGTGCTGCGCAAAGGCGTCCATCGGTTCCTTGACTTCCCGGGAGCCGTGATGACGGACTCCGGCGCGTTCCAGTCCCACGTCTACGGCACGGTCGAGGTCACGAACGCGGACGTCATCGAATTCCAGAAGGGAATCGGCGTGGACCTCGGGACGATGCTCGACATCTTCTCCGAGCCGGGCCACGACCATGCCCGTGCCGCATCCGACGTCGAGGAGACGATTCGTCGCGCGAAGGAGGCGGACGCCCTTCGGGGAGACATGGCTCTCGTCGGCGCGGTCCAGGGAGGCCTCCACGAGGACCTACGCGAGCGCTGTGCGCGCGAAGTCTCCTCCTGCGGCGTCGCCGTGTGCGCGATCGGCGGCGTGGTGCCCCTCCTCGAGTCGTACCGTTTCCGGGATCTCGTCCGCGTGATCATCGCAGCAAAGAAGGGCCTCGATCCGTCGAAGCCCGTCCATCTCTTCGGTGCGGGCCATCCGCTGCTCTTCCCTCTGGCCGCCCTTCTCGGTTGTGACCTCTTCGACTCCGCGTCGTATGCGAAGTATGCCCGCGACGGCCGGATGCTCTTCCCCGACGGGACCCGGCATGCGAAGGAGCTGCGCGAGAGTGGCTGTCTGTGCCCTGTCTGCATCTCTCATCCGATCCAGGAGATTGCGGGCAACGAGACGTTGCTGGCAGAGCACAATCTGCACGGCTGCTTCGGCGCAATCCGCGAGGTCCGCCGCGCGATCGCGGATGGGGACCTCTGGGAGCTCGTCGAGCGGAGGGCCCGCGGCCACCCGGCTCTCCTCGACGCGCTCCGTGAACTCCGCCGCCACAACGATTTCCTCGAGGAAGCCGAGCCCCTCTCTCGCCGAGGTGCAATGTACTACGTCGGCCCGGAGACCGCGCATCGTCCGGTCCTCCATCGCTTCCGGAAGCGGGTGCGTGAACGGTACGCAGCCCCGCCCGCGAAGGGTCTGATCGTCCTGCCGGAGGGCGACCGTCCGTTCAGCGAGCGGTACGCCAGTCTCGTGAGGCGTGTGCTCGACAACGCGGACGTGCACGTCGCCGTGCGATCCGTGTGGGGTGCGTTGCCCCTCGAGCTCGACCATGTGTGGCCGATGTCGCAGTGCGTCGTCCCGGACGCCTTCGATCCTGAGGCCCTGGAGGCGGCCCACGCGTTCTTCATCGAGTGGGCCGCAGGTGCCGGATACCCGTTTGGCCGGCTGTGGGAAGGTCCGTCGACGATCGACGAGCTGCGCGAGCGGGCGCCGGGACATCGCACAGTGGACTGGAACAAGCTGCGAGTACGCGCCACCGTGGACTTCCAGTTCGGACGCGGAGCGGCGGACGCCCTGCTCCGGGGCGATGTGACGTACGTGGTCTCGAAGAACACGGGCAAGGTGCGGAACGTCCTCGTCAGCGGGGAGCACATCCTCTCGTTGCGGGCCGAGGACGGATTCTTCACGCTGAAGGCCCCGGGGGCTCGCCACTTGCAGCGGGCCTTCGGCCCGCCGAACCTCCGCATCGTCGTCGATCCGGACGCGGTGCCCTTCCACCGGGAGGGCAAGAACATCTTCGCGAAGTTCGTGCGGGATGCGGACCCGGAGCTTCGTGTAGGGGACGAGGCCCTCGTTGTCTCGCCGGACGACGACCTGTGCGCCGTCGCGCAGGTCCTGATGACCCGCCGCGAGATGCTGTCTTTCAAGCGCGGCGTCGCCGCCCGCGTGCGCGAGGGCGTGCCGCCTGCGTCGTCCGCTCCGCCACGCTGACGCATGCGAGATAGTCGTCGAGGGTGTGCAGGAGGCTGAGCGGCGCATCCGCCGTCGCCTCTGCGGAAATCGTGCGGCCTCGTCGCGTTGTCCGAATGTAGCCCCCATCGTCAAGGGAGATGGCCGCGGCGATGGCCTTCGCCGTCTCCGCGTCGTCGAAGGAGAGCTGTACGCGCGTGCGGCATTTCATAGGATAGCCCCGGGCAGATTCGAACTGCCGTCGCGGGTTCCAAAGACCCGAATGCTTGACCGCTACACCACGGGGCTGTGCGCGTGCATCCCTGCGGCTGTATAAAGCCCCTCGTCGTAGGATTCGCGGACGGCTGCGGACTGGGGCGACACGAGGTGCCCCAGGAGATCTGTCGCCCGCGCGCCATGGATCTGCACGCGAACGAAATCACCCAGTGGGACGTGTTCACCCAGGACGACCTGACGATACTCCGGCGTCCGCGCGACCATCGTCGCGGCTTTGCCGGATTCCGTGACGAGCACGTCCACATCGCGACCGACGAACCGCTCGTTGTTCTCCCGCGCCAAGCGAAACCGCAGCGCCGTCAGCGACCGCGATCGCTCCTTCACCCGCCATCCGACGATCTGATTCGGAAGGGATGATGCCGGCGTGCCGCTCCGCGGCGAGAACCTCGTTACGTTCACGATGTCCGGGCGGACCCGGCGAACGAGGTCCATCGTCGCGTCGAACTGTTCCTCGGTCTCCCGGGGGAATCCGACGATGATGTCCGTCGACAGACTGAGATCCGGATATGCCCGCCGAAACGCCACCACAATCTCCTCAAACTGGGCCGCGGTGTACTCCCGCCGCATCGCCTCGAGGATGGCGTCATCTCCGCTCTGGACAGGCAGGTGGAGGAACTTGAACACCTTCTCGGACGAATACGCGTTCACGAGATTGTCGAGGATCGGATACACGGTCAGAGGATCTGCCATCCCCACCCGCACGCGGAACGTGCGGGGGATCGCATCGACGGCCCTCAAGAGGTCCGCGAGGTTCGTCCCCGAGTCGAGGCCGAATGCCGCGGTGTCTTGTCCGGTCAACTTGATCTCCCGCGCGCCGCGCTCCACATTCCGCCGGATTTCGTTCACGATCCCATCGATCGAATACGATGAGACTCGACCTCGTGCCACGCGGGTGATGCAATACGTGCAGCGGCCCGCACACCCCTGGGCGATCGGCACGATCGCATCATGCCACCCGAAACTCTGGGATTCCACTTCCGCCGCACGATCCCCGCATACCGTTCCCGCGCCGAGGAGTTCAACGATCTGTGGCCACTTGCGAGGGGGAAGGAGCTTCGCTCGCGGGACGACCGCGAGCACCCGCTCGCGCTGGGCGGCGGCCATGCATCCCGCGACGACGAGGGGCTTATCGTGCGCCGCGAGCTCCGTCATCCGTCGGACCATTCTCCGTTCCGTCGTCTCGATTACGGTGCACGTCACCAGCACGTGGGCGTCCGCGTCGCCCTCGGATGGCGTAATCGTGCAACCGTTCCCCGCGAGGGCCTCCTGCATGAGCCGCGCCTCGCCGTAGCTCTGGGTGCAGCCGTGGGCCTCCACGTAGACCTTCATGACGCGGAACGATGGTCAGCAGGGTATTTTCCACTTCCGGGCTCCCCGCGTCGAGAAGGACTGCCTCCTGGGACATGTAGAACCCCTACGGCATCTTGAACAGAGGCGAACGAGATGCGGCCGACCGTCAGCTTCCAGACTGCCCGGAAGAACCCCTGGCTGGCTGCGGGCCTCTCTCCCCTCGTTCCCGGCCTTCGTCAGATCTACAACGGAGACGCGGAGAAGGGCGTGGTCCTCCCCGTGATCGGCTATCCCTTCCTCCTGCTGTCCCCCCTCCTGCCATCCACGTGGGGCTTCGCTGCTTTGTGGTCCGATCTTTGGCTTTCCTTGCTGTCCTAGTCGTGGCGCTCATCGCCGTCGCCACATTGGACGCGTACTTCGGTGCCTTGCGGTTCAGCCGGATCCATTCGTAATTGATCTGGGCACGGACTCTGCGAGGTTCGTGCACAACCCTTATTGCCGCAACAGGCGGTTCCGTCAAGCATGGAGCCTGGCGACGACAGCGTCCCGCCGCCCCCGCCTCCGACGGAGCGGCCCGTGTTCCCCCGATCCGCCACGGCACGCCCCCCCGAGCACGAGCTGCGAGATCGGGCGAAGGCTGCGAAGCTGAGGCACAAGGCCGCGAAGGCACGCGTGAAGGCAAACAAGCTCGAGGATCACGCAAAAATCCTCTACGAGAAGGCCGCGGAATGGGAACGCCGGGCGGACGAGCTCGATGGCGTCGTCCGCGCGCCCGGTCAGGTCCCCGTCAACGAGTGAGCCTGGGCGTTCGCGCCGGCACGTCGAGATTCGGCGGCACGGCGCAGCCGCGCTCCATGATTTCGTTGACGTACTGCATCTCGAGGAACATCGAGAGCACGGCGCTGTCCGTCTTCGTGAGCTTGCACATGGCCCATCCCACATGCCTGATCGGCCGACCCGGGCCTTAAACGTTTGTCAAGGACCGCGGGAGAAGGTTCTTGATGGACCACGTCCGTCGGCGGAGCGGTGCGGCGGATGCCCGGAACGAGACGCGGGATTGTCTACGATGAGATCGACGAGTACATCGATGGCCTCGCGGCGCGAGGGGATGACGCACTCCAGGCGGTGGAACGCCAGGGGCAGGCGGAAGGCTGGCCGATCGTGGGCGCCGCGGAGGGGAGTCTCCTGCACATCCTCGCAAGGGGGATCCAGGCGCGTCGGATCCTCGAACTCGGGACGGCGATCGGGTATTCCGGTACATGGCTCGCACGGGCCCTTCCCGAGGAGGGCGAACTCGTCACCGTGGAAGGGGATCCGGAGACCGCGGAGACCGCGCGGAAGAACTTCGAGAAGACCGGGGTGGCAAGTCGCGTGACGATTCTCGTCGGCATCGCACAAGACGTCCTGGGCGATCTGAAGGGGCCGTTCGACTACATCTTCAACGACATCGACAAGGAGGGCTATCCGGAGGTCCTGGAGCCGTGCATCGAGCGCCTCCGGGTCGGCGGGCTCCTCGTGACGGACAACGTCTTGCGGCGCGGGGATGTCGCTCGGGCGGATCGGTCTCGGGAGACGCAGGCCATCCGGACGTATAACGAACGGCTCGCGAGAGATCCACGGATGGTCGCGGCGATCGTCCCGTTGCGGGACGGGGTGTCCGTGGCCCTCAAGGTCCGCGAGTGAGTCCGGCCCAGAGGGACCGAGCCTCCCGCCCCGCAGGGGATTAATACGATACATGGACATCTTGAGGACGCATGGCCCGCAAGCCGAGCCGCGAGCACGTCTATATCGAGACGGATGGACAGGTGTACTTGGTCCGTGACCGCGGGAAGCTGCGGTTTCCCCGGGCCGGCGAGCGCCTCCCGTTCCGCACGACGGACAACGGGCGGATGGACTTCGGCGCGGATCGTGTCTTGAAGCGCAAGCCGGTCCTCTCGCACCATCCGGAGGAATGGCTCGGCCGGGATGCGATCTTCGAACGCGCGGACGTCGACCCGCTCGTCAAGCGAGCGATCTACACCTCGATGGTCCGTTGCGTATCCGAGGTCATCCTCTCGAAAGGGCCGCGGGTCCTCATGGTCAAGGCGGTCCGAGGCTTCTCGAAAGGCCATTGGAACGTCCCCGGCGGCTTCATGGACTATGGCGAGGGTCCCGAGGTCGGAGTGGAGCGGGAGGCGGAGGAGGAGATCGGCGTGGACATCGTCCTCGATGGCCTGCTCAACGTGTACGTCTCCGGGTTCCCCGGCAAGCCGGCGTACACCCTGGGATTCGTGTACAGGGGCCACGTGACCTCCGAGGCGTTCCGCCTCAAGCCGGACGAAATCGAGGACGCACGCTGGTTCACCGTGGACAAAGCCCTCACCCTAACGCGCAATCCGTTCGCGAAGTGGAGCCTTGTCGATTTCTTCCTGCAGTCCCCGGAGGCGCGCCGCGCGCTGCGCGTGAAGCGGCATCGCATCGCGGACGGCGGGAAGTCGAGCGTCCAACCGACGGTCTTCCTCGATCGGGATGGCGTGATCAACCGCGGCCGACCCGGATACGTACGCACGCCGGACCACTTCGAGTTCCTCCCCGGCGCGATCGACGGGATGCGCTGCCTTCAGGCCCACGGATGGCGGCTCGCGATCGTGACGAACCAGGATGCCGCGGGATGGAAGCTCATCCCGGAGAGGCAGCTCGCTCGAATCCATGACAGGATGCTTTCCACCTTGCGGAAGGAAGGCGTCCGCGTGGCGGAGGTCTACTACTGCCCCCATCACGTCCTCTCGGACTGCGCGTGCCGCAAGCCGCGTCCCGGGATGCTTCTCGCCGCAGCGCGGGACCTCGGCGCGAGGCCACGGACCGCCTGGATGGTGGGGGACAAGGTCCTGGACCTCGAGACGGGCCGTGCGTTCGGCTGCCGAGTCGCATGGGTCGGGCCGAAACCCTGGCGGCGCCGGTTCGAGCGCGAGGCCCGCGTGTGGTCGCCCGACGCCGTGGCAGACGACCTCCGACAGGCCGCGGACCAGATCGTCTCACGCGGACTCCTGGAGAGCGGACACGGCTCCCGCGATAAGGTCATAGCCTAGCCTCACCTTCCTTCCGTCCGGCGGGGCGAGGACGATGGTCCAGGACTTTGGCCTCTTCATCGGCGGAAAATGGAGGAAATCGGAAGGTAAGCGGTTCGAGACCCGCAACCCTGCGACGGGAGATGTCCTCGCGACGTTCCCGAACGCAACGAAGGCCGAGGTGAATGAGGCGGTCAAGGCCGCGAAGGCCGCCTTCGAGAAGTGGAAGAAGACGCCCGCCCCGCGACGCGGCGAACTGCTCCTCCAGGCCGCCCGAATCTTCAAGCGGAAGAAGGAGGACCTCGCGCGCATCGTGACGATGGAGATGGGAAAGATCATCGCGGAAGGCCGCGGCGATGTCCAGGAGGTCATCGATTTCTACGAATACGCGGCGGGCGAAGGACGACGGATGTTCGGGGAGACAGTGCCGTCCGAGTTACCGAACAAGATGTGCCTTACCGTCCGCCTTCCCGTCGGCCCCGTCGGGCTCATCACCCCATGGAACTTCCCGATGGCGATTCCCGGATGGAAGAGCGGCGCCGCGCTAGTCGCCGGCTGCTCGTTCGTCCTCAAGCCGTCGAGCCTCACGCCCCTCTGTGCCGCGAAGTTCGTCGAGGTCCTCGATGAAGCCGGATTCCCGACAGGCGTGGTCAACATGTTAACTGGGAGCGGGTCTGTCGTGGGTGACGGGATCATCCAGCATCCGGACATCCGCGCGGTCTCCTTCACGGGCGGCGTCGAGACGGGCCGCTACGTGTATGAGAGCGCGGCGAAGAAGATGATCAAGGTCGGTCTCGAGCTCGGCGGGAAGAACGCGATCATCGCGATGGACGACGCGAACATCGATCTGCTCATGGACGGCGTGATGTTCGGGGCCTTCGGTACCGCAGGACAGAGGTGCACGGCGGCCTCGCGGCTCATCGTTCACCGGAAGATCTACGATCAGGTGGTCGACGAGCTCGTGGAGCGTGCGGAGAAGCTGAAGGTCGGCGACCCTCTCGACGAGAAGGTCGACATGGGCCCTGTCGCCTCCCCGGATCAGGAGAAGAAGACCCTCGAATACATCGGGGTCGGGAAGAAGGAAGGGGACAAGCTCCTGGTCGGAGGCGAGCGGCTCAAGGGCGGCGCGTACGACAACGGGTTCTTCGTCCAGCCCACGGCGTTCGCGGTGGACCGGAAGGCGCGGCTCGCCCTCGAAGAGATCTTCGGGCCCGTGCTCAGCGTCCTGAAGGCGAAGGACTACGAGGACGCGGTGGCGATTGCGAATTCTGTGAAGTACGGCCTCAGTTCCTCCATCTACACGAACGATCTTCGGTGGTCCTTCCGGGCGATGCACGACCTCGAGGCGGGCATCACGTACGTGAATGCGCCGACGATCGGGGCGGAGGTCCAACTGCCGTTCGGCGGCACGAAAGAGACGGGTCCGACGGATACGAGGGAAGCGGGGACGACCGCCCTGGACGAGTTCACGTACTGGAAGACCGTGTACGTGGACTACTCGGGTCGATTGCAGAAGGCGCAGATTGATACGGAGAAGCTCGTCGGCGGCTGATCGGGGTCACGGTGTCCGCACTCTGCCCCGTCCCGCAGATGCGTCTTGAAAATCACCACGACGCTTCTCGGTTCCTTCACGCGCCGGTACGTCACCCGCCCCCGCTCCCGAGCAAGTCCTTGCTCGGGGACGTGAGCTGTCTCGGGTCCAATACCTTTTCCGCTTCCTCGGGCGAGAGGAGTCCCATCTCGATGACAAGCTGCTTCACGGACTTCCCGGTCCGCCCCGCCTCCTTCGCGATTTCCGCGGCCTTCTCGTACCCGATGATCGGGTTGAGCTTCGTCGCGATGGCGGGGCTCGACTCCGCGTGCTTCAGGAGGACGTCCACGTTCGCCGAGATCCCGTCGACGCACTTGTGGGCGAACACCCTCGCGACGTTCGCTAGGAGCTCCGTGTTCTGCTGGAGGCGTTGGGACATCACGGGCATCATCGTGCACAGGTCGAGGTTCGAGTGGCCGTTCGCGACCGCAATCGCCACGTCGTTCCCGATGACCGTCACGGCGACCTGCATGACCGCCTCCGGGATGACGGGGTTCACCTTGCCCGGCATGATCGACGATCCGGGTTGCACGGCGGGCAGGTTGATCTCCCGCAGCCCCGTGTGCGGCCCGGAACCCAGCCACCGCAGGTCGTTCGCGATCTTGAGCATCGACACGGCCACGGTGCGGATGGCCCCGCTCATCTCCACGAGGGCGTCCTGGGCCGCCTGGGCCTCGAAGTGATTTTCCGCCACGCGGAACTTCGTGTTCGTCGCGGTGCTGATCTTCTCGACGACCCGGCCGGGCAGGTCCGGATGCGCGTTGATGCCGGTCCCGACCGCGGTGCCGCCAATCGCGAGCTCCGCGAGAGCCGCACGGGCTCCGGAGATGCGCCGGATCCCGTGGTCGATCTGGGACTGGTATCCAGAGAACTCCTGGCCTAGCCGGATCGGGGTAGCGTCCATGAGGTGGGTGCGGCCCGCCTTGACGATCGGGTCGAACTCCTTCGCCTTCTTCGCCAGGCTCTCCTCGAGCTCTCGCAAGGCGGGAAGGAGGTCTTGGTCGATTGCAAGGAGTGCGGCGACGTGGATCGCCGTCGGGATGACGTCGTTCGAGGATTGGCCCATGTTCACGTGGTCGTTCGGATGGACGGGGCCCTTCTCCCCGAGCTTGGATCCGAGGATCTCGTTCGCTCGGTTCGCGATGACCTCGTTCGCGTTCATGTTCGTCGAGGTGCCGCTCCCCGTCTGGAAGACGTCGAGCGGGAACTGATCATCCAGCTTGCCGTCCATGACTTCCTGCGCGGCCTGGACGATCGCCTTGCCGAGCTTCGAATCCAAGAGTCCGAGCTCCACGTTCGTCTGAGCGGCCGCCATCTTGATGAGACCGAGGGCGTAGATGAATCGCCGTCCGAATCGGATGCCGCTGATCGGGAAGTTCTCGATCGCGCGCTGCGTCTGGACGCCCCAGTAGGCGTCGTTCGGGACCTTCAGTTCGCCCAGGAAGTCCTTCTCTACCCGGTACTCGGTCATGGCAAGCGCCGAGCGATGACATGGCGCGCGGGGTATAATCTTTGCCAATGTGCGGTATGTATGAGGACCCCCGCGGATTCCAGCGCGATGACTCTGCGCCGCGGCGCGCCTTGCCGCTCCCGAGGCCCCCCGGTCACTCTCGGTTCTACGGGCTCCACCCCGTCACTCGCGACTAGGACGGTTCTCGACTTGACAGGCCTTCCCGCCTCCATCGGCGGAAGGCGGGCGCAAGCTGTCACTGATTGCGATGACAAGGTATAATATAATGCCGTTATATTAGGTGGGTCGAACCGAAGGGGAAGGCGAGCGGAGGGGGCCCATGCCCACCAGTACGCCTGTCGAATCGATCGTCGAAGAGGACCGCGTGTGTCCGGAGTGCGCTAGCGAGCACCTTGTCCGGGACTATGCACGCGGCGAACTTGTCTGCGACTCATGCGGTCTCGTCGTGAGCGAGAGCGCAATCGACGAGGGACCGGAGTGGTCCGCGTATTCCGTCGAAGAGAACGACCGGCTCGCCCGGACGGGAGCGCCTAGAAGCTACGTGGCCGGGTCGTCCGGCCTGACGACGGTCATCCCCCTCGCGAACAAGGACGCCCGCGGAAACACGATCCCGCTAAGGGAGCGAGAAAAGTTCTACCGCATGAGGAAACTCCAGCGTCACTCTGGCCATTCCCGCCCTGGGGAGCGGAGCCTCCCGGAGACGATTCGCGCCCTGGATCGCGTCGCATCGTTGATGGGCCTGCCGAAGCCCGTCAAGGATGAAGCGGGGTTCATTTGCAAGAAGGCCCTCGAAAGGGGGCTCGTCCGGGGCCGATCGATCGAGGCGATCGTCGCGGCCGCCGTGTACGCCGCCTGCCGGATCGACGGCGTCCCGCGCACCCTCGATGAATTGCAGCAGGTGACCGGCGTGCGCAAGAAGACGATCGGGAAGGCGTACGGGGCCCTCCTGCGGACCCTCACCCTGCGCGTCCCGCCGTCCCGGCCGACGGACTATGTGAGTCGATTCTGCTCCCGCCTAGGGCTGAGCACGACCGTCGAGTCGGAGTCCCTGAAGATCCTGAAGGAACTCGAGAAGATTGACAGCTCGATGTCCCTGTCACCCGCGGGAACGGCCGCGGCAGCGATCTACCTCGCGTCTCTTTCCTGCGGCGAGCGACGGCCTCAGAAGGCGATCGCGAAGATCGCGGGCGTGAGCGAGGTGACTCTCCGCAACCGCTTCCAGTTCATGGACGAGTTCGTGCAACGGCTTGTCCTGCCACGAGGTCGCGCGCCGAAGCTTAACACGTCGCCGCCCTCGCCGTGATCGACGCGCGACCATCCGCCATCGCTGAATTCGGACGAAAGGTTTGATAAGGTGCCGTTGTGTCCCATCCCCGTGGCCGGACAATCGTCGAGGATTCGCAGTTCCGCGCGCCTTCCCGCCGAACACTTGGCCGGCTACTGCCTCCGCGGCACCGCGGAATTGCTAAATGCCCAAAAGGCCCCGTGCCTTGAGGCCTGAGGGCGGCGTGGTTCCATGTCTCCGGCGGCGGTGAAGGTCAACAACCTCTCGTGGATGATCGGCGGTCCCCAGGGGAGCGGCGTCGAGTCGTCCGCGAACGTCTTCGCTCGGGCGTGCGCCCAGGGCGGTCTGAACGTCTTCGGGAAGCGGGAGTTCTACTCGAACATCATGGGCGAGCACTCGTACTTCGCGCTGCGCGCCCACACGGATGTCGTGCGCTCGCACGTCGACGAAGTGAACGTCCTCGCGACGTTCGAGGTGGAGACCCTGTTCCGTCATGCGCGCGAGGTGACGGACGACGGCGCGATCATCTACGACCCTTCCCTGGGGAAGACGAAGCTCTCCGACATCCCGACGATCGAGAAGCGCCTCGCCGCGGACCTCCGGACGCACTTCATCTCCCGAGGCCTCGGCGAGACGATGGACGACATGCTCGCGGCCTCGAAGCAGCGCGGCGTGACCCTCGTGCCAATCCCTTTCAAAGAGATCCTCGAGCAGATCGCGAACGAGTTCCAGGTGGACCAGCTCAGCAAGATCTCCCGCATTGTCAACATGATTGCCATCGGCGCGTCATTCGGCCTCTTGGGCTTCGAGTTCGACGCGATGACGAAGGCCCTGGAGGACGTCTTCCGCGGCAAGGCGAAGGTCGTCGGGATGAACGTCGCGGGGGCGCGCAAGGCGTACGATCTCGCGAAGTCCCTCGTCCCCGACTTCCCGTACCATCTCGAGGCGACGAAACAGACGATGCCGCGGCTCTTCCTGACCGGGAGCCAGGCGACCGCCTTGGGCAAGCTGTACGGCGGCATGCGATTCCAGACGTACTACCCGATCACCCCGGCGAGCGACGAGAGCGAATATCTCGAGGAGAACGAGATCCTCGATTTGAACGGCCACGCGCTTGCGCCTGCCGGAAGCGAGAAAGCTGCGTCCGTCCTCGTCGTCCAGACGGAGGACGAGATTGCCGCGGTCACGATGGCCACGGGCGCGGCCCTCACGGGGACCCGCGCGGCCACCGCCACCTCGGGCCCGGGCTTTTCCCA
>Ga0209640_10000736_pt1 | contig 26013 bp, 23 predicted proteins | sample RifCSP10_1_FD_184018 | JGI IMG/M metagenome (GOLD analysis project Ga0209640, IMG submission 184018) | Soil microbial communities from Rifle, Colorado - Rifle CSP2_sed 10_1 (SPAdes) (version 2) | ecosystem: Environmental > Terrestrial > Deep subsurface > Rock core/Sediment | place: Rifle... | reverse complement strand
GACTCCAATGTTGACGTATCACCCTCGGGCAGCCCCAGCTCCCGGGCACGCAGTACGCGCCGCGCGATCTTGCCTGATCGCGTCCGCGGAAGCGAAGCCACGAATTCAATCTCCTTCGGCGCCACCACGGCGCCCAGGTGCAGGCGGGCGAAGCCAAGCAGGTCCCGCCGGAGCGCCTCGTCTGCGGCGAAACCCGACTTCAGCAGCACGAACGCCTTGACCGTCTCGTGCGCGACGGGATCGGGCTTGCCAATCACGCCGGCCTCGGCGACCGCCCGGTGCTCCATCAGCAGGCTCTCGACTTCGAACGGCCCGACCAGATGGCCCGACGACTTGATCACGTCGTCGGCGCGCCCGACGAACCAGAAGTAACCGTCGGCGTCGCGCCTGGCGAGATCGCCGGTCAGATAGAACCCGCCGGCGAAGCACTTCCGGTACCGCTCCGGCTCGTCGAGGTATCCGCGAAACATCGACGGCCACCCCGGGCGCAAGGCGAGCTCCCCTTCGACGTCCGGGGCCTCGACGACCGTGACGCTCCCGTCCTCGACACGGCGGACGATCGCCGCGTCGATGCCGGGCAGCGGACGTCCCATCGATCCCGGCCGGATATCCATCGACGCGAAGTTGGCGATCATGATGCCGCCGGTCTCAGTCTGCCACCAGTTGTCGTGAAACGGCTGACCGAACGCGTCGACGCCCCAGACAACGGCCTCGGGGTTGAGCGGTTCGCCGACGCTGCCGAGGAATCGAAGCGTGCGAAGGTCGTGCGCGCGCGCCAGGACCGTGCCCGTTTTCATCAACATCCGAATCGCCGTCGGTGCGGTGTACCAGACAGTCACGCGCTCGTCGCGCAGGATGCGGTACCAGCGCTGCACGTCGAAGTCGGCCTCGTCGACGACGCTGGTGAGTCCGTGCGTCAGCGGCGCGATGATGCCGTACGAGGTACCGGTCACCCACCCCGGATCCGCCGTGCACCAGAAGATGTCCCCCCGGTGGAAGTCGAGGGCGGACGAGGCCGTTGCATGGTGCGAGACCACGGCCTCGTGCACGTGCAGCGCGCCCTTCGGCGTCCCTGTCGTGCCGCTCGTGAAGTGCATCAGGGCGAGATCCCCGGGATCGGTCGGCGGGATCGTGAAACGGTCGTCTTCGGCAGCCAGCAGCGTCTCCACGTCCAGTGTTCCGACCGGCAGCGACCCTGGCGTGTCGCGAACCAGCAGCACATGTTCCAGGTCCGGCAACTGTGCGCGAACCGGCTGCACCTTGCGCTGATAGATCGAGGCCGTCGTCACGAGCGTGCGCGCCCTGGCCTTGGTGAGGCGCGCCACGATCGGATCGGGTCCGAACGCCGAGAACAGCGGGGTGTAGACGCTCGCGTTCTTGAGCGTGCCGAGGGCGGCCACATAGAGCGCCGGCAGGCGCCCCATCACGGTCGCGACCACTTCTCCCTTGCCTACGCCGAGACGCCGCAGGGCGTTCGCGAAGCGGCTCGTCTCCTTCCGGAGGTCGTCGTACGTGATGTCGCGCTGCTCGCCCCCACGCCCACGCCAACGGATGGCCACCGTTCGAGCGCCAGCTCCGGCCGCGTGCCGGTCCACGGCCTCATGGGCGATGTTGAGACCGCCTCCGCCCGGCAGGCCGTCGAGGGCACGCCTCGCCGCCTCCCAGGAAAACGCATCCCTCGCGGCGCCGTAGTCGCTCAGATTCGGTTCGATCGGCCAGGGACGGCTGGGCTTGACGATAGGCGCCGATCGCGCCCGGGGCGCGCCCGGCGTGGATACGGGGGTCCGAGAGGCCATGACCACAAAGGGAGCAACGATATTGCCAGCCTTCCGGGCTCCGATCAGCCCGTGACGCGCCATCCAGCCCCGCAGCAGCGCGTATTAGCCCACAGCGTCGTGAAAGTTTTCGCAGCCAGACGCGGCGGGCAAGGGCTGGACGGCTGTCACGTGCAGGGTCCGGCCGTCGATCCGTTTTGGCGCGCGTGCTGCATCGCCGACAGGGGAGACATCGTCATGACACTGATTCCCACTCAAGTCACCTTCCGCGGTTTCGAGCCTCCCGGCGAACTCGAGGCGGACGTCCAGGAGCGCATCGCCTGGCTCGAACAGTTCTACGGAGGCATCGTCAGGTGTCGCGTCCTCGTCGAGCTACCGCATCGGCATCGGCACGACGGCCGCCACTTCCACGTCCGCGTCGAGCTGACCGTGCCCGGCGGCGAACCGATCGTCGTCAGTCACGAGCCGTCGTTGCATGGGCCACTGAAGGACGTCGCCGAGGAGGCTGCTCGCAAAGAAGCCGAAATCGAGGCCGTGCACCGGTACGCACGCGTCGCCGTACACGACGCATTCGACGCCGCCAGGCGGCGCTTGCAGGACTTCGCACGCGAAGAACGCGGCGCCGTCAAGGCTCATGAGGTCCCCGCGCACGGCCAGGTCGTCGAGATCTCGAAGGTGGACGACTACGGATTCATCGAGGCGGACGAGCGGCGGATCTACTTCTCGCGCGCGAGCGTGCTGGACGCGGCGTTCGATGATCTCGAAGTGGGGACGCCGGTCGCCTTCGTCGAGGAGCAGGGCGAGAAGGGGCTGCAGGCGAGCACGGTGCGGGTGCTCGGCAAGCACCACTACGTGACGCCCTGATCGAGACGCGATGGGCAGAGCGGCAACGGCGCGTATTCACACTGCGCAGGCGCCACCTCCGCGGCGCGCGATGGAGAACATCGACATTGCCCGCATGCTCGAGGAAATCGCGGACCTTCTGGAGATCCAGGGCGAGAACGCGTTCCGCATCCGCGCCTACCGCACGGCCGCGCGGACGATCGGCGCACTGGTCGTCCCGGCCGCGACACTGGTCGCCGAGGGGCGGCTCGACGAGCTGCCGGGCATCGGCAGCGACCTGGCGGGCAAGATCAGCACCATCCTGGACACAGGCACGCTCCCGCTACTGAGGCAGCTCGCGGCAAAGACGCCCGAAAGCCTCGTCCAGATGCTTCGGATTCCAGGACTGGGCCCAAAGCGTGCGAAGCAGATCTACGACACGATCGGCGTCAAGACGCTGGAGGCTCTCGAAGAAGCCGCTCGGTCCGGCCGGCTTCGCGAACTGCCCGGCATCAAGGAGACCACCGAGCAGAAGATCCTGCGTGGCATCGCCGACCTGCGGGGTCACGCCGGGCGCTGGCGTCTGGCCGAAGCGGATGCGTACTTGCAACCGCTCCTGGCGCATCTCGAGGCGAGCCCCGCCGTGACGCGCCTCGAGGTCGCTGGAAGCCATCGCCGTCGCAAGGACACCGTCGGCGACATCGACATCCTCGTCGTCTCATCGCGGCCTCAGACCGTAGCGGAGCGGTTCACGACCTATCCTCGCGTGAAGGAGGTCAGGGCCGAAGGGGTGACCCGGAGTTCCGTGGTGCTCGACTGCGGGCTGCAGGTCGACCTTCGTGTGGTGCCGGCGGTTTCGTTCGGCGCCGCCTTTCACTACTTCACGGGATCGAAGTCGCACAACATCGCCGTGCGAGCCCTTGGCGTCAAGCACAAGCTCAAGATCAACGAGTACGGCGTCTTCCGAGGGGAGCGCCGCATCGGTGGGCGCACCGAGCAAGAGGTCTTCGACGCAGTCGGCCTCCCCTGGATTCCGCCAGAGCTGCGAGAGGCGCGCGGCGAGATCGAGGCCGCCCGGCAGGGCCGGCTTCCGCGGCTCATCGAGCTGTCCGACATCCGCGGCGACCTGCAGATCCACACCGACGCGACCGACGGCGTGAACGATCTGGCCGAGATGGTCGAGGCAGCGCGTCAACGCGGCTACGAGTACGTCGCCATCACGGATCACACGAAGGCCGTGCGCATCGCGGGCGGCCTCACCCGCGGCGAATTCCATCGGGAGTTCAGGGCCATCGAGCGGCTGCAGGAGCGGTATCCCGGCCTCACGATCCTGAAAGGCGCCGAGGTCGATATCCTCGACAACGGCGAGCTCGATCTGGACGACGCCACGCTGGCGGAACTGGACGTGGTCGTCGCCGCCGTGCACTCGAAGTTCAATCTGTCCAGGGGCGCGATGACCAGGCGAATCATTCGTGCGATGCGGCATCCGCACGTGCAGATCCTCGGGCATCCGACCGGCCGGCTGATTGGCACGCGGGAGCCCTACCAATTCGACTTCGACCAGGTGATCGAGGCGGCCGCCGGCGAGGGCGTCGCGCTGGAGATCAATGCACAGCCGGAACGGCTGGATCTGGACGACACTCAGGCGAGGGCGGCGCACGAGGCGGGTGTGCGGCTGGTCATCAGCACCGACGCGCATCGCGTGGAAGAGTTGAGCTGCATGCGCTACGGCGTCGACCAGGCTCGCCGTGGCTGGTGCGAGGCGCGCCACGTGCTCAACACGCTCCCGCTGGCCGCGCTGCGATCGTCGCTACGGCAGTGAATCTACCCCTTCACGCACACCAGCGGCTCCAGCCTCGCGACCTTGCGTGAGAGACCCACCCGGTCGGCCGCATCGACCACCGCCCCGACGTCCTTGTACGCCCCCGGCGCCTCCTCCGCCACGCCGCGTGAGGACGGACTCCGCACGATGATGCCGCGCGCCGCCAGTTCGTCGACGACCTGACGCCCCTTCCAGTGCCGCAGCGCCTCATGGCGGCTCATGGCGCGACCGGCGCCATGGCAGGAGGAGGAGAACGACAGGCGCTCACTGTCCCGAGTGCCCACGAGAATGTACGACGCCGTGCCCATCGTCCCCCCGATCAACACCGGCTGACCGACATCGCTCAAAGCCGGTGGAAGGTCCGGGTGCCCTGGCCCAAGCGCGCGAGTAGCGCCTTTCCTGTGAACGAACAGCTGTTTGACGACGCGGTCACAGCGGTGCTCCTCCAGCTTGCACGTGTTGTGGGAGACGTCATAGAGGAGTGTCAGGTGCGCCGACGGGAGCACGTCCGCGAATGCCTGGCGGACCAGGTGCGTGATGATCTGTCTGTTGGCCAGCGCGCAGTTGATCCCCCCGCGCATCGCTCCGAGATAGCGCCGCCCGAGCTCGGATTCCACGGGCGCACACGCCAGCTCCCGGTCGGGAATCGCGAGACCAAAGGTCGCCTCCGCGATGGCCATCTCCTTCAGGAACTCGGTGCCGATTTGGTGTCCCAGTCCCCTCGACCCACAGTGGATCGACACCAGAATGTCGTCGCGATGCACGCCGAATACCTCGGCGGCCGCCCCGTCGTAGACCTCTGTGACGCGCTGCACTTCGAGATAGTGATTGCCCGATCCGAGCGTGCCCATCTCGTCCTGCTGTCGTCGCTTCGCGCGGTCAGACACCCACTCCGGCTGCGCGTCCTTCATGCAGCCGTGCTCCTCGATCACATCGAGATCTGCCTTCACGCCGTAGCCGAGGCCGATGGCCCACTGCGCGCCGCCCTTCAGCATGGCCTCGAGCTCACCAGCGTCCAGGTGAATGCGCCCGTGACTGCCGACACCGGCAGGCACGCTGCGGGAGAGCGACGTGGCGAGCTGCCGCTTCACGGGGTCGACGACGTCGAGTGTGAGGCCGGTGCGGAGCGTCCGCACGCCGCACGAGATGTCGAATCCGACTCCGCCGGCCGAGACGATCCCGCCCTCCTGCGGATCGAAGGCGGCGACACCCCCGATCGGGAACCCGTATCCCCAGTGCGCGTCCGGCATCGCGTACGACGCGCGCTGAATGCCCGGCAGCGTCGCCACGTTCGTCACCTGCTCACGGACCTTTTCGTCCATGTCATGGATGAGCGGCTCCGAACCGTAGATGATGCCAGGCACTCGCATCCGGCCGGTCGGCGCAATCCACCACTCGTGTTCGGACTTTCTGACGAGCGACGCGGGATCCATGGATGCACCTCCCTGCTTTGGCCACGACGATCACGAAGTCTTCGCCACGACGGTCACGAAGTCTCAGCCCGAAGGCCACTAAGATCACGAAGGCGCGCTCGATCGAACCAGGAACGAGCCATCGTGTGCTTCGTGTGCTTCGTGGCTAGAATCCTTCGTGTCTTTCGTGGCAACGCCCGGGGCGTCAGACATCTACGACGCACTGGGCGCGCCAGCCTTCCTCCGTCTGCGCAACCCGGAGCGCAGTCAGCGTTGCGCCCTTGATCTCGACCGCGGGCTCATGCCGGACGGGATCGACCGGCTCGCCGATCGCCGTCGCATGCAATTCGCCGTCCACGATCTCAACCGTGAAGTCCCCGAACAGCATCGAGCGAACGGCCATCTCGTAGACGAGGGCATTCAGCCACTCGACGAGCAGCAGTTCGTCATTGGGGGCGCGGCAGTCGAGTGCCACAGAGGTCACCGACCGCACCTTTGACAGATCGGTGACGACGGCCGTGAGCGCGATCGCCATCTGCCGGAAGGCTTCGGCCTTCGTCGGCCCGATGCCGACCAGCCCGATATCCGCGTCGTGGGAGAAGTGCTCCCATGAGGGCATGCCCCATTCTCCCGGATCTGGAGCGGTTCTCAGGCTGTTTCGGGCGGCTCGAGAACCGCACCAGCTCCAGCGCCCCGGTCAGGCGGCCACGACATGCGGGACCGGGTGGTGATGGGCGCAGATCCCTTGCAGCGTGTCGACCACGTCCTCGCTGTCCACGGCCTTGCCCGGGCCCGCGGCAAGCAGGATGTCGTTCATCGACACGATGCCCAGCACCGTACGGCCGAACCCCACGACAGGAAGCCGGCGAACGCGGGTCTGCTTCATCGTGGCCAGGGCGGCGTGCACGTCGTCTTCGGGTTCGCACGTGGCAACCGTCTTGGTGGCGACCGCGCCGACGCGCACGTGCGACGCGCGCGCATTCTGCGTCGCCAGCGCGATGTACATGTCGCGATCGGTCACGACGCCAACCAGTTTCCCGTCGTCCACGACCGGCAGAATGCCGCAGTCGCCCTCCCACATCAGGTTCCCGGCGGCTGCAAGCGTGGTGTCGGGCGAGCAGGTCCTGGGCTCGCCGGTCATGATGTCTTTGACTTTCATGGTCGTCTCTTTCATGCCGCCGCCTTCGCGGCTTTCGGAGTCTCCTGGATCTCGACCTTTCGCACCTTCGCCTCGGGCTTCGCCGGCAGAGGGATGCTCACCTCGAGCACGCCGTCCGAGAAGGTCGCCTTGACGTCGTCGAGCTTGACACCTTCAGGCAGCGGAACCGCCCGATAGAAGCTCCCGTAATTGCGCTCGCAGCGATAGAAGTGCTCCTTCTTCTCCTCGGCCTCGCTCTTCCGCTCACCAGAGATGGCCAGGCGGCCATCGGTGACTTCGACCTTCACGTCTTCCTTCTTCACGCCAGGCAGGTCGATCCTGGTCACGAGGCGGTTGTCCTTCTCGAACACGTCGATTTCAGGGAACCAGGCTGCCGTCTCCGGCTCGGGTCGAGCCGCCAATGACGGCCAGCGGAATGTTGGCCAGGCAGATTCCTCGAACATACGGTCGAGTTCGGCGGTCATCTGCCGCATGAGCGTGAAGGGATCGCGTGCGGCGCCGGGGCGAGTGAGCGCGGTTTCTTTCTTCGTCGACATGACTTGCCTCCAAAGTTGCAGCCTGAATGGGATCGGACTCGCGGCACTTCAAGGCAAACGCCGTGCCTGCACCCGCCCCGCCTTTTCATTGACCTGCCGGTCGGGGCTCTTGCCCTGAGGCGGACAATTCCCGACGGGTGTGAAGAATCACCTCGAGGACAGGGCGATGACATACTGCCCGCCGCGAAGCAGCCCCGTCGTGCCGTCGATGGGGTCCAGCGTCCAGAAGCGCGCACCGGGTGTCCCGCCACCGCGATCGATCCATTCCAGCACACGATCGGGCCGGGCACTGGAATCCACTTGCGTGACGAGATCGACGACGCGTGCGTGCAGCCGGGCTGCGTCCGGCGACCGCAGTGCCGTGGCGTCCTCCTCCGCGACCAGCGCATCATCGGGAAAGTCGCGCGAGAGACGCGCGGCGACCAGCGCCTGTACCCCGAGGTCGACGATCGTGACTGGCGAGGCATCGGCTTTCGTGAGCGAACCCGAGGCAGCCTCGCGCTCGACCGCTCGGGCCAGTTGCACGGCCTCGGCGACGGCTTGGATCGCCAGGGTCGGCTCTCGTCCGAAGTCGACAGGCACTGACGTATTCTTGTTCCCACCGCTCGACAACACAGGCAAAGTCCTTTCGAAGAGGGACGAGCGCTATCGTAGACCATGGACATCGACAAGTCGGCCCTGCTCGTAGTCGACGTGCAAAAGGATTTCTGTTCAGGCGGCGCGCTGCCCGTGCCAGGCGGCGATGGCGTCGTCGCACCGCTCAACCGGTACATCGACGATGCCGTCGAGCGCGGAATTCCGGTGTACGCCTCGCGAGACTGGCATCCGGCCGTCACGAACCACTTCGAGCGGTACGGCGGCACCTGGCCCGTTCACTGCGTGCAGGGCACCGGCGGCGCCAGGTTCCATCCGGACCTCCGCCTGCCGCAGACGTCGATGGTCGTCAGCAAGGGTGAGCGGCCGGACCGCGCCGGCTATTCCGCATTCGACGGACACACCGCGGATGGCACGCCGTTCCTCGCCGACTTGCGAAGGCGCGCCATCACTCATCTCTATGTCGGCGGGCTCGCCACCGACTACTGCGTCAAACACTCGGTGCTCGATGCCCTCTCGGCCGGTCTGAAGGTCACACTGCTCGAAGACGCGACGGCTGGCGTCGACCTCCACCCCGGGGACTCCGCTCGCGCCCTCGAGCACATGCGTGAGCAGGGCGCCGTGGTGGCGCGCGCGGGATCGCTCGCAGGGTAGCGGTCGTTGCCGAGGCGCCCACGAAAATGTGCGCAGTGCTCCGACATATTCCCCGGCTCGCGACGATCGCCCTTCACCGGTTGCGCGCCAGCGGTCCGGTTCACACTGGCACTTCCTTTGATCTCGGTCTCACCGGCGACGGCGCTTCGCCGGGTGCCCGATAGGAGGACCGCCATGACCGTTGGAGAGATCTGCGTCCGCGACGTCGTGGTCGCCCCGAAAACCGAGATGATTGTCGATGCGGCGAAACGGATGCGCACGTCGCACGTCGGCGACGTCGTCGTCATCGAGAACCGCAACGGCCGGCACGTGCCGATCGGCATCGTGACCGACCGCGACATCGTCATCAGCGTGGTCGCGGGCGATCCCGATCACATCAACTACCTGCTCATCAGCGACGTCATGACCCCGGATCTGGTGATCGCACACGAAGAGGACAGCATCGAGTCGGCGCTCAAGAAGATGGAGGAGCACGGGGTGCGGCGACTGCCCATCGTCGACGCAGATGGCGCCCTCGCCGGCATTCTGAGCCTCGACGACGTCCTGCAGTACCTGACGGCGCAACAGGGCGAGCTGGTGGCGCTCGTCGCCCGCCAACAGCGCCGCGAGCGGCAGTACCGCGTCTGAGCGGACGGCCACACGATGATCGCCTACTTCTCCATGGAGGTTGGGGTCGATCCGGCGCTCCCGACGTACGCCGGCGGCCTGGGAGTGCTAGCAGGCGACATCGTCCGCGCGGCCGCGGACCTCAAGCTGCCACTGGTCGCCGTCACCTTGATTCACCGGAAGGGGTACTTTCGCCAGCGCCTGGACGCGGCGGGACGGCAACGCGAAGAGCCGGCGGGCTGGAACGTGGAGGCGGCTCTCGAGCCACTTCCCACACGGGTCACCGTGACCATCGGCGGCCGGCAGGTCGTGGTGCGTGCGTGGCAGCGCCGGGTCGGAGGCGTCGACGGCGGGACGGTCCCAGTGTACTTCCTCGACACCGATGTCGAGGAGAACGAGCCAGAGGATCGCGCGCTCTCTCATTTCCTGTACGGCGGGGACGCCGCCTACCGCCTGTCGCAGGAAGCCGTGCTGGGGATCGGCGGCGTGCGCATGCTGCGTGCCTTGGGATACAACCGGGTCCTCAGGTTTCATCTCAACGAGGGTCACTCGGCGCTCCTGATCATGGAGCTGGTGTCCGAGCGCCTGCGTGCCACCGGCCGGACGACGGTCGACGATGCCGACCTCGAGGGTGTCCGGCGCATGTGCGTGTTCACCACGCACACACCGGTTCCGGCGGCGCACGACCAGTTCCCACCTGACCTCGCCGAGCGCATACTCGGTCCGACGCTGACGACCCAACTGCTGCACCGGTGCTGCTACGGCGGCGCGGTGAACATGACCTACCTGGCGCTCAACTTCAGCGGCTACGTCAACGGCGTGGCGATGCGGCACGGCGAGATCTCCCGTCAGATGTTCGGCGGCTACGATATCGACGCGATCACCAACGGCGTGCACGCCGCGACCTGGGTCAGCCCGTCCTTCGCAGCGCTGTTCGACCGCCGCATTCCGGCGTGGCGGCGTGACAACCTCAGCCTGCGCTACGCCGCCAGCATCCCCAGGCACGAGATATGGGACGCTCACGTCGCCGCCAAGCTGCGCCTGATCGAGCTCGTCAATCGTGTCCAGTCGCCTCCGTTCGATCCCGCGGCGCTCACCGTGGGGTTCGCTCGCCGTGCCTCCGCGTACAAGCGTGCGGACCTGATCGTCTCCGACGTGGATCGCCTGCGGGCCGTGGCTTCCCGTGCGGGCCGCCTGCAAATCGTGTTCGCCGGCAAGGCCCATCCGCGCGACGAAGGGGGCAAACAGGTCATCCAACGTGTGTTCCGCGCGCGAGACGTCCTGCGGGACGAGATCGCAATCTCGTATCTCGAGGACTACGACATGGCCCAGGCGAGCGTGCTAACGGCCGGTGCCGACGTCTGGCTCAACACGCCGCATCCGCCGCTCGAGGCATCGGGCACCAGTGGCATGAAGGCCGCCCTCAATGGCGTGCCGAGCCTCAGCGTGCTCGACGGGTGGTGGGTCGAAGGGCACGTTGAAGGTGTCACCGGGTGGGCCATTGGCGGTGACGGGACTCGTTCGCCCGAGCACCCTGTGACGAGCGTCACGCACGCGGCGGCGCTCTACGACGCGCTCGAGCGAACGGTCCTGCCCCTCTTCTACCATCACCGCGATGGCTTCATCGACGTCATGCGCCACGCAATCGCCCTCAACGGGTCGTTCTTCACCGCCCAGCGCATGCTGCAGGAGTACGTCATCAAGGCGTACGACGCGGCACTCGTATCGACTCCGAGTGTCACGACGTCCACGGTTCCGCCAGGACCTACGCCACCTGGGGTTGACCCAGCCGGCCGCGGCGTCGGCGCAACCGCTGCATCGCCTGCTGTTCGACCTGCCGCACCCGTTCGCGGCTGACGCCCAGCCGGTTGGCGATTTCCTGGAGCGTGTGCTCACGGGCGTTGACGATTCCGTAGCGCAGTTCGAGCACCAGACGCTCCCGGTCGCTCAGCGACTCGAGCGCCAGCTTCACGCGTCGCAAGGTCTCTTCCTCGAGCAGGGGCGCTTCGGGCGACAGCGAGCCGGTATCAGGGATAAACTCGCCGAAGACCGCCTCGTCGGACACTGGCGCGTCGAGTGACGCCAGGGGCGCTCCGGAGCGAATCAGCAGCATCACCTTCTCAGCCGGCATTCGCGTACGCGCCGAAAGCTCCTGGATCGTGGGGTCGCGTCCGAGCTCTTTCGCAAGGACCACGCGCGTCGCGGAAATCCGCTTCAGCGAGTCGACCACGTGTACCGGCAGGCGTATGGTGCGACCGGTGTCGGCGATGGTGCGCGTGATCGCCTGACGGATCCACCAGGTGGCGTACGTGGAGAACTTGAAGCCACGCCGATACTGGAACCTGTCCACCGCCTTCATGAGACCGAGGTTGCCCTCCTGGACGAGGTCCAGCAGCGATAGGTCGGTATGCCGGTATCGCTTGGCAATGGAGACGACCAGGCGCAGGTTCGCCTGCATGAGGCGCCCCTTCAGCTCGCGGAGCGCGTCGAGACCGGCCACGACACGGTTGACGCGTTCCCCATTGGGACCGGCCACGACGTCGGCCGCCAGCGTTTCGATCAACGCGGGACGAAGCGGAACGTCCGCCACCGTCCGCTCGATCGACGCCAGCAGCCGCTCGGCGCGCTGACGAAGCTCCTGACGCTTCCGCTCGGCCAGGCGCGCTGCCCCCAGCGCCTCGTCCACGCGCATGAGCGCAGTCCCCTGTCGGCGTGCCTGTGTCAATCGCGCCAGCCCAGCGACGATCTCGGTTCGGCGAAGCGGACGGCCCTCAGGCGACTGGAGGAAGCCATCCGGCGTCGAGGCGCCGCTTCGTACCGCCGCCGAGAGCTCCGCCAGCCGGCGTGAGGCGGCCGGCACGGCCACGAGCGACGCGGCGAGGCGATGGTGGGCGGTCTCGATCTGACGGCAGAGCGCGAGCTCTTCGGCCGGTTTCAGCAGCGGAACGCGCCCGATCTGCTGAAAGTACGCACGGACCGCGTCCACCTCGGCGCCTTCGCGTTCGACTTTCTCGTCCCGCGGCCGCTCGGTGAAATCGGGCTCTTCCGCGATGGCCCAGGACTCATCCAGCATTGGTTCGGGTCTCGTCATGTCAGTGACTCGTTGTGCAAGCCTCGATCCAGCGCATTCCGGCAGAAGGGTCGTGACTTCGGGACGGACACCCTCCCGAGAATCCCGGTCCATCCCGCAGCAGCCGGGGAATTTCACTCAGACGTGCACGCCGAACCACCGCCCCGGCTATCGAGTCAGCAGGACGCCGCACACCGCGACGGAGGTCACGAACGAGACCAGGAAGATCCAGCGTCGCTCCAGCCACTCGGGGTGCGCAACGGGCTGTCCGGCATGGATCCCCCTGACCTGTCGGACCAGAAACGTCTTGAAGAACTCCACCGCGACGCGCTCGAAGCCAATGGCCCCAATCGACATGAGGAGCGGGTTGGCCGAGTACTTCACCAGCAGCGTGCAGCCCAGTGCCGTGATCGTCGGGCTTCGAACGAACTTCCTACCCTTGAAGCCCTCGAACTGGGAGTCCTTCAATGCACCTCCCGTCGCGACGAGCGTCCCCGCCGCAGCGCCCAGCAGCAATCCCGCGAACGCCGTCCGCCCGAACGCTTCCAGGAGAGATGCTCCGAGCCAGCCGAAGAGGCCGAAGAGCGCAAAGCCGATTCCAAGGAAAAGGAATCCGAACACCACCTTCAACGGGTAGCTGTCGACCGGGAGCCCGAGCCGGACGAACAGCTTGGAGTACTCAGGATGCGGCGCCCGCCGAAAGAAGCCCTTGTAGGCCTCACCCACCAGTCGCTCGGTCGCGAGGATGGCCAGGAGCAGCAACCCGAGGTTGTCGATGGCCGTGGTCAGCCGTGACTGGAGCGCCCAGAACGCCACACCGATTGCGCCGCCGGCGACGATCGAGCGCGCGAATTTCACAAGACTGAAGCCTTCCCACGGCGGATCTTTGTAGCCCTGCCAGCTCGAGACGATCGACCCGGCAACCAGACCGATGACCAGATAGCCCCACATCAACCGAGCCAGTGTACTTCGTCGGCAGTGGGAGGCTTACGCGTCCCTCTTCTCCTCGGGCCCACTCCGGAGCATCCGTGATCGTTCCGCGAATCCAAGAAGCCTCTGCTCCACGAGGTGATTCACGGTGTGGTCGGGGAAACGGCCGGACTGGTCGCGCACACCCGCCGGCCGTCCGGTCAAGGTCTCGATGCCCTGGTCGACGGTCGCCATGGCGTGAATGTGAAACCGCCCTTGTGCGACCGCCTCGGTGACATCACTGCGCAACATGAGATGCCTCTTGTTGGCGGCCGGAATCAGCACCCCCTGCCCCCCCGTCAGGCCCGACGCCTTGCACACGTCGAAGAACCCCTCGATCTTCTCGTTGACGGCCCCGACGGCCTGCACCTCGCCGCGCTGATTGACCGACCCGGTCACGGCGATGGCTTGCCGGATCGGCACATCGGAGAGCGCCGACAGCAGCGCAAACAGCTCGGCCGAGGAGGCGCTGTCGCCTTCCACTCCACCGTAGCTTTGCTCGAGCACGATGCTGGCCGCGAGCGAGAGCGGCTGGTCCGGCACATAGCGCCCGGCGAGGTATCCAGAGAGGATCAGCACACCCTTGGAGTGGACCGGGCCGCCCAACTCCACCTCTCGCTCGATGTCGACCACCTTACCCGAGCCAAAGCGCACGCGAGCCGTGATGCGGCTGGGCCGTGCGAACGCGAAGCCGCCCAACTCGACGACCGACAGCCCGTTGACCTGGCCGACGACCTCTCCGCGCGTGGCAATCACGATCGTCCCGCGAGCAATCTCCTCCTGGATGCGCTCACGCGGCCGACCGGAGCGGTACATCCACGCGTCGATCGCCTGCTGTACGTGGCGCGCGTCCACGACGGAGCCGCCGTCCGCGCCAGCCCAGTGATTCGCCTCCCGCAGCAGATCGGTGAGGGCGCCGAGTCCCAGCCAGAGCTTACCGGCATCGCCGACGACCCGCGCGCCGTGCTCGAGCACGCGCGCGACACCGGCAGCCGTGAACGGTCGAAGCGACGCCTTCCTGGCGAGAGTGCCGATCATGCCGGCGTACAGGACGTCGTTCTGATCCGTCCGGTCCATGCCCGACTCGAAGTCCACCGCGACCTTGAACAGCTCCCTGAAATCAGGGTCGAGCTCGTAGAGCAGGTAGTAGAGGACGCGGTCTCCGATCAGCACGACCTTCACGTTCAGGGGGATCGGCTCTGGATCGAGCGAGACCGTGCTGACCAGACTGAGCGCCTCGCCGAGTGATTCGATGCGGAGCGCCCGCCCGCGCAGCGCCCGTTTCAGTCCCTCCCAGGCGAACGGTTCGAGCAGCAGACGGCGGGCGTCCAGGATGAGATATCCCCCGTTGGATCTGTGCAGCGCTCCAGGCTTGATGAGCGTGAAGTGCGTGACGAGCGTGCCCATCTGGGCGACGTGTTCGATGCGGCCCACCAGGTTCTGATAGGTCGGCTTGTCCTCGTAGACCACCCGCGCACCCGTGACGCCGGTGCGATCGTCGAGGACGTTGACCTTGTAGCGGCCCAGCGGTTGACCGGCCATCCCCGACGTCGCGAGCAGCGCTTCGAGCGGCCCGGCCTCCTCCTCGTCCTTCGGCCGGCGGAAGTCATCGGAGTGTTCGATGACGTCGGCCTTGACCAGCGCCAGGTACGCCTGCACGTCGGGTTGCCCGTCGTATTCCTTCCTGAGCTCGTCGAGGAGGGCGTCAACCGCCGTGCTCGTCACCGAGCGCTTCAACGCGCGCTCCTTCTCCCGGCTCTCCCGTCGCCATTTCGGGACCTGGTGGAGCAGTTTCTCGAGCTCGTTCTCGAAGTCTTCGAGCGCTGCCTTGAGGCGCTGACGATCGCTGTCCGGCAGCTTGTCGAACGCGTCCGCATCGAGCGGCCGACCCTCGTGCATCGGCGCGAGCCCAAACCCAACTGGAGTCTGGATCAGGGCAACGCCGCGTTCCGCGGCCCGGTTGCCCAGTTCCGTCAAGGCGGTCTGGCGACGCTCGTTGAATTCCTCGTCGATCTTCTCGTGGCGCAGCCGGTACTCCTCGGTTTCGAGCGCCGCCTTGATCGCCGTCTTGAGGTCGTCCACCAGCCCCGCCATGTCGTCGCGGAACTTGATGCCCCGGCCGGCCGGCAGCGAAAGCGCGCGAGGTCTGTGGGGCTGCTCGAAATTGTGGATGTAGCACCAGTCGCTCGCCGTCGGCTCCGAGGCCGCCTGCTGCTCGAGGAACTGCCGGACCATCGTGTGCTTGCCCGCGTTCGGGGGTCCCAAGGCGAAGAGGTTGTACCCGCTGTCGCGGATGCCGATGCCGAACTCGATCGCCGATACCGCCCGCTGCTGCCCCAGCGTCATCGGACTGTCGGGCAACTCGTCGGTGGTGCGAAACCCGAGTGACTCGGAATCGCAGGGCCGGGACAGCTGGTCGGCCGTGAGCTCTTCGGCGGGAACACCGTCCTTCGTGTCCGATGGTTCCGCGGGGGGTGGAGGCATGTTCGAGGCCGTTCGCGTCAGCATTGCAGGGCCCCCATTCTCGCCCAACGCCGGGGCTTTGCCCAGAGCCGAGGCGGCGCGCGTCCAGCACGCGGACCAGAATCCGCCGGACTGTGTGAGGATTCCTGCTCGCGCTGGTGAATAATTCCGGCGTGCCTTCACACGCTCCACGAAACGACGCGGCTCGTCACAGCTCGGTCAGCTTCAGCGCGGCTCTGCTGACGGACCTGTACGAGCTCACCATGCTCGAGGCGTACTTCGAGGAGCAGATGCGCGAGACCGCGGTCTTCAGCCTGTTCGTCCGGCGCCTCCCCGAACGCCGCAACTATCTCCTCGCCTGTGGCCTGGACGACGTCCTCGCGTTCCTGGAGACGCTTCGTTTCGACGACGCGGCTCTGGCCTACCTGCAGTCGCTCGGTCGGTTCTCTGACCGGTTCCTTCAGCACCTCGAACGGCTCCGTTTCACGGGTGATGTCTACGCGGTCCCGGAAGGCACACCGGTCTTCGCGTCGGAGCCGATCGTCGAGATCGCCGCTCCGATTGCGGAAGCACAACTGGTCGAAACCGTCGTCATGAATCAGATTCACCTTCAGACCGTGCTGGCGTCGAAGGCCGCGCGGGTCGTCCACGCGGCGAAGGGACGGCAGGTCGTCGACTTCGGACTGCGCCGCATGCATGGGATCGACGCCGGAATGAAAGCGGCGCGCGCATTCCACATCGCCGGCGTCGACGCGACATCGAACGTGGCCGCGGGACAGGCCTATGGCCTGCGCGTGTCCGGAACGCAGGCGCACAGCTACATCCAGGCGCACGACGACGAATATGAGGCGTTTCGCGCCTTCGCGCGGCTCTATCCAGATACGGTGCTGCTCGTGGATACGTACGACACACTCGCGGGCGTCCAGAAGGTCGTCGACCTGGCCAGAGAGATCGGCCCGGATTTCCGCGTCAGCGCCATCCGTCTCGATTCCGGCGACCTCGCCGAGCTGGCGTTCGGTGCACGGCGCATCCTGGACGAAGCAGGGCTTCACCGCGTGGAGATCTTCGCCAGCGGCAGCCTCAACGAGGACGAGATCGCGCGGCTGATCGCAGCGGGCGCCCCGATCGACGGCTTCGGCGTGGGCACCGACATGGGCGTCTCGCGCGACGCGCCTGCGCTGGACATGGCGTACAAACTCGTGGAATACGCCGGCCGCGGCCGCGTGAAACTATCGACCGGCAAGGCGGTCCTCCCCGGCCGGAAACAGGTCTACCGCGTCGAGCAGCCCGACGGCCTCGCGACGCACGATGTCCTCGCACGAGCGGAGGAGCCGATGGTCGGACGGCCGCTGCTGCACCAGGTCATGAAGGATGGCAGCCGGCTGTCAGCGGGGCGCGTGACGCTGAACGAGGCGCGCGAGTGCGCCAGGCGTGAGCGGGATCGACTTCCGGCGCAGATGCGCGACATCCAGCCCGCGACGGTCCCCTACCGCGTGGACATCAGCCGGGCTCTTGCCAGCCGTCGCGACGAGCTTCGCCGCGCGCACGGAGGTTGATGCCGCAAGCGGGCGCCGAGGACTCAACGCGCACGCCGTCCCGTCGTCAGCAGCGCCAGCGTCGTCAGTCCGACGCCGGCGGCCGCGAGGCTGCGGCCGCGCCGCAGGAAAGCCAGCGCGAAGCCAGCGGTGGCTGGCAGCCCCATGACGCCGAAGACCAGAGCATACGCGCCCTCCGACACACCCACCTGCATCGGAACATAGAGGAACACCACGCCAACGACCTTGATCGAACCCTCGATCACGAATGGATAGGCTGACGGCACGGCCAGATCCATGGCGTGCAGCAGCCAGGACAACTCGACGACGAGCAATGCCTGGGCGACGGCCTCGATCGCCGCAATGGCCATCACGCGCGCGGGCCGATCGCGAAGAATGGCGAGCAGCAGATCCTCCGTCCGGTTGACCCGGGCCATGTCGGGGCGAAGCCGCCCTCGGAGTAGGCCGAGTCGCGCCAGTCCCTTGATGACCGTGCCGATCAGATAGAAGCGGCGGACGATGGCGATGGCCGAGACGATGAGAAACGCAGCCGCTGCGGACATCACGCCGATGACGATTCCCGACACGGCGGGCACGGGCTCGAAGCGCCACACAAGATAAGCCAGCGCCACAATCACCATCGCGGCGGTCACGAACGTGCCAACGAGGTACTCCGTGATTACGGCGGCGAACCCCTCCTCGAGTGTCAGCCCCCGACGCACGAGTAGCCACGCCCTCGTCGGCTCGGCCATCAGCGGGCCGGTGAACGTCAGCGACTGGACGGCTTCCCCAGACAGCCGGATCGCCAGCGCATCCAGGTAGCCGAGGCGGCCCGGCTGCAGCACACATGAGCGCAGCGCGAGCGCTCGGAGCGCGAGATGCGCGAAGTACACGAAGAGGATCGGGATGGACGTCCAGCCGATCCGGCGAGTGAGGTCGACAATCTCGGACAGCCCCAGCCGCCAGAGAAGAACGACCAGCAGCGCCGTGCCAAGCAGCAGGAACGCGGTTCTCAGCATCGGAGCAATCGCGGATCGGAATCGCGCGGGAGCAGTGTGCTCGGCTCAGGTCGAGCTCGAGAAGCCGCATCCACGACAGAACGTCGCGCCTTCGGCGAACTCCAGCGCGCTCAAGCACTCGGGACAGAGCCCCGAGGCGGATAGAGGCGTCAGCACCTGCCCCGCCCGGGCACCGTGCCGGTAGACGGTGATGCCCTTGCACCCCAGCTCGAACGCCCGGCGGTAGGCGCTCTCCACCTGAGCCACCGTTGCGTCGGCAGCCAGGTTCACCGTCTTGGAGACGGCGTTGTCGACATGAGCCTGACAGGCCGCCTGCAGCCGCAGATGCTGCTCGGGCGAGATCTCGTGAGCCGTTGGGAAGAGCGCCCGCAGCGGAGCCGGAATCTCGGGGAGGTGGCGCACGCGGCCGGAGGCCAGGATCTTCTCCCGGAGCTCCGGCGTCGAGATACCCTCGCTCGCGGCGAGCTTCTCGAAGCGGCCGTTCGTTTCGACCAGCGTCGCGCCGTCGAGCACGTGCCGCTCGAAGGCGACGGCAAACAGTGGCTCGATGCCGCTCGAGCACCCGGCGATCAGGCTGAGCGATCCGGTCGGAGCGATGGCGATTCGCGTCGCGTTACGAATCGGCGGCCCTCCCCGGCTGGCATCGAGGCTTCGAGGGAAGTTGGGATAGGCTCCGCGGACACGGGCGAGGGCCCTCGATGCTTCCGCGGCCCGGGAAGCCATCCGCGACATGACGTCGCTCGCAAAGCGAATGGCCCTCTCGTCGTCGTACGGCATGCCGAGGTCGACGAGCGCGTCGGCGAACCCCATGACGCCGAGGCCGACCTTCCGGCTGCCGCGGGCGGCCGTCGTGATCTGGGGAAGCGGAAACACGCTCACGTCGATGCAGTCGTCCAGGAACCGAATCCCGAGGTCCGTCAGGCGATCGAGCCCCTCCCAGTCGAAGGACCCTGTGCCGCTGAGCGACGACAGGTTGATCGACCCGAGGACGCACGCCTCGTACGGGAGCAGCGGGACTTCTCCGCAGGGGTTGGTCGCCGTGATGCGGCCCAGCGCGGGCGTCGGGTTGTCCCGATTGATGCGGTCCAGGAAGATGAGGCCTGGATCACCGCTCTCCCACGCGCTCCGCGCCATGAGTCCCAGAAGCTCGCACGCGCTGCGGCGACCGGCGGCGGCGCCCGTCCGAGGGTTCACCAGCACCACGTCGTGCCCATCGGCGACCGCCTGCATGAAGCCGTCGTCGACCGCCACGCTGAGATTGAAGTTGCGCAGCGTCGTCAAATCCCGCTTGACGGTGATGAACGTCTCGATGTCGGGATGATGCACGTCGAGAACGGCCATGTTCGCGCCGCGCCGGCGCCCTCCCTGGCGGACCGCCTGGACCGCCGCGTCGAACGCCTTCATGAACGACACCGGCCCGCTCGACACGCCGCCGGTCGCCGAGACCCGATCGCCGGCTGGACGAAGGCGCGAGAAGTCGTAGCCGACGCCGCCTCCGGTCTGGTGGATGATGGCGGCGTCGTGCAGCGCGTTGAAGATTCCGTCGAGGCTGTCTTCGACCGGCAGCACGAAACATGCGGCGAGCTGGGGGACCGGGGTGCCTGCGTTCATCAGCGCCGGTGAATTCGGCAGGAACTGGAGGCGCGCCATGGCGTCGTAGAACGCATCGGCGGCGGCCCCGGGGGAGGCGCCGTATCGCTCCTCGGCCGCGGCCACCGCGATCGCGGCCCTCCAGAACATGTCGGCGGGAGTCTCGCGCAGGCGCCCGTCCGCGTCGGTGCTCAGGTACCGCGCCTGCAGCACCTGCACCGCGTTGGCCGTCAGCGTCGGCTCGACTCTCGACATGGTGTTGTGACGATCCTCACCGCCTGCGCCAACTGCCTACTGCAGACTGCCTCACCCTCGCACGATCAGAACCGGACAGGTCGCCCCACGGGTCACGCGCGCAGTGTTGGACCCGAACGTGATGCGATCGATCGCGCTCCGGCCCTGCACGCCCATCACGATCAGATCCGCATGCCGTTCACCTGCCACCTTCAGGATCTCGCGGTGCACGCCGCCCTCCCGAATGGCAATCTCGACCGTGCAGTACGCGCGCGCCTGCTCCGGAATCAACTGCCCCAGCCGACGCCGGCAGTCGGCCTCCCTCGCGTCGCGAATGCTGTCGAGGCTGATCTCCGCGCCGGGCGCGTACTCGCGCAGCCCGAGAGGGATCTCGATCACGTGCAGCAGCGTGAGCTGCGCGTCCGCCTCTTCCGCGACGGCCAAGGCGTACTCCGCGGCACGGATCGACGCGTCCGAGAAGTCCACCGGACACAGAACCCTTCTGAACTGAACCGGCTCGTCCGGCGACGCGTCGGGCGCGTGCCGGGGCACGACCATCGTCGGACACGGCGCCTTGCGAATCACCTTCTCGGTCACCGATCCGAGCAGCAGCCGCTCGAAACCCCACCGGCCGTGGCTGCCGATGACCAGCAGATCCGCAGCGCGCGCCTCGGCCTGCCCGAGGATGGCGCGATGGATGTCGGATGCCTCCTCGATGTGGAATTCGAGTGGAACGTCTGCGGGCACGTGCGAGGTGAACCGTCTCAGGGCGGCTGCGATCCGCTCGCGTTCCTCGGCTCCCATGACGACCGGCGGCAGATCCAGCACCGGCAGATTGGGGAACACGTGCAGCACGGTCAGTTTCGCGCGATACCATCGTGCGACAGCCGCTGCGTGGTCAACAGCGCGGCGGGAGAACTCCGAGAAGTCGACGGGGCACAGAACGTGGGTGATTTGAATCATCACAGAAGACTTCGCCATTACCTCAGGACGAGCTTGACACCGGGATTCAATGAGCGTAAGGGTAGTGTCAGCCCGTCATTCGAGACGTGGAGGTTCAGTATGGGAGAACCACCGGGCTGAGGTCGCGCATCGATGAACTGCTCGCGATCGATGCGCCGCAGACAAGAGAGCGTCTCAGCAATGCGTAAATCCTGGCTCTTGCCAGGATGCGTGCCAGTCACGCACGAACGCCCGACACCGAGGCTAGGCCTCGAGGTCGGGCGTTCCTTTCTACGTCCCTACTTCGAATCGCGACACTTCCCGCCTTCGCAACGGTTGTTCTCGTTGCACACCATCTCGTAGAGCCCGGCCTTCTCCCATTCGGGGTGCCGCTTCATCTCCCACTGGACCGACCAGGGTCTGGTGAAGATCTTCGGGTCGTCCACGGTGAATTCGTACGAGATGGTGCTCGTGTCCGTCCGCCGCAGGCGCTCGATCGTGCGGAGCGCCTCGGTGTGCATCCGGTACTCCTTCGGGTTCTGGTAGTACCAGTCGTCGAGCGACCACCGTTTGTAGTTCCTCGCCTCGATGACGAGCGTGTCGCCTTCCCAGTGGCCGACCGGCTCGCCGTAGAAGGTCGGCTCGATGTCGGTCTTGTGCGGGCGGCCGTCGAGCGGAATGATGCGCGTGACGTTCATGAACTCGGTCGCCATCACCAGATGCTGCGGCGTCTGAATCATCTGCACCGGATACGGGCCGAGGAAGGCGGACGGAAACCCCGACGGCATGCAGAAGGCGCGCGGTTCGTCGTGTCGCGGATCTCCGGTCCGCGGCTCGTAGAAGAGCGCCTCGCCACCAGGGACGAAGGGCGCCATCTTGCTCTTGTCGAACACGGTCGCCGGCGTCCGTGCCCCAGGCTCCTTGGGGTTGTCCCACATGCCGGAGAAGTCCGGCTTGCCGTCGGCGAGACGTGGAATCTGCGTCGACGCAGGCGGTGACTGGGCGCCGACGACCGCGCTCACCGTCAGCCCGACTGCGACAGCGGCCGCGAGCATCGCTGCAGCTGCAGCAGCCCACGCGCGCGCCCGGCGCGGCCTCTCGACGTCGACGTTCGTCTTCTGGTGTGACATGGGGCCTGCCTTATCGCGGAGCGCGATCTTCATTCGAGGCCGTGAAGACGCTTCGACCGTCGGCAAACGTCACCCGGCCGCCTGACGCGTTGTTCGACCCGTCCCGCGCGCGGAATCCCTCGACCACGACGACGTCGCCGATCTTCATCGCGTTCCTGCTGATGCCGCGCCGCTGCAGCACGCCTGGCGGTCCGCCCGAAAACCCCCAGCTCGTCACGCGGCCCTGATCGTCCTTCACGTCGACGAAGAACCAGATGTGCGGATTGGTCCACTCGACTTTGGTGACGACGCCGGTCACCTTGACGGGCTGATTGGAGTCGTACTCCGCCGAGAACGAGTGGTGGGCAGCGAGGGCACACGTGGACACCAGCAGCCCCAGGGTCACGGCCATCAACCGCGTCGTCATTCAACCTCCTGCGCAATCAGTTGGCCGCTGCGCCGAAGCTCTTTCCCGTCTTTCCGTTGCAGCCGCCCGCGGGCAGAGCTTTCCCGCAGTGGATGATGGGGCCCCCGATGGCTCCCAAGGGACGCCCGTCTCTCAGCGGATGGAGACTGACCGTCAGGATCGTACCCGGCGGGAAGCTCTTGACGGTGATTCCTTGCCGGGCGATCGCGGCGGCCGAGCCGGTTTCCACACCCCACACCAGCACTTTGCCGTCCTTCAACACGACGTGTCCATCCTCGCCCAGCACTTCGAAGAACAGTTGGGCGTGGTTGCTCCCGGGCACGAACCGTGTCAGCTTGCCCGTCATCGTCGTGGTCGCGGACATGTCGTACATCGCGAAGGAATGATGGGCGACGGCCGGCGACGCGAGGGCGACACTTCCCGCGAAGGCAAGTGCGATCAACGGGTGGTGTCGTGTGCGTCTCGTCATGCAGCCAGTCTTGCGTAACGTGATCATGGCTGTTCAGTCCTCGGGCTTCTTCCAGCCCTGCTCGAAATGCTTCTCCCAGTTCTGCGCCCACGGCCGGCCGAAGTAGTCGATGAAGCCTTCGTCGATTGGCGTCAACTGGGTCGGCCGTCCGTCAGGACCGTTGACGATCGTGCTCTGGACGCGGCATTCGACGAAGGTGAATCGCTGCTCCGGATCGTCCAGCGTCCGCACGCGCGTCCAGGGCGTGACCTGGCGCAGCGGCCGGATGAAGGCCTCGGGGTCGTAGAAGGTCGTCTCGACGTCGATCGTCCGCCCGTCCGGCCTCGGCCGGAAGACTTCGATCGTCTCCATCTGGCTGCTGATCTCGAACATCGAGTGCGAGAGCGTCCATCCCTGGACGTTGGCCGTCCACGTCACCAGTGTGTTGCCGTTCCAGAAGCCGACCGTCTCGCCGTACCACTGCGGCACCTGCTGCACGTGCGTGCGTCCTACGAGGACGCGGCGCATCAGGTTGTCGGCGATGCCGGTCAGGAACTGCACCTGGTGCGGCGTCACCATCACCTCGATCGGCCCGCCGTGCGACGCCTGGGCCCACCACCGGATGAATCCCTCGGGGTAGCAGAACGACGCCATCCACTGCGGCGAGTTGCTGACGGCCTCGTGATAGGCGGTCTGCACCATGCGCTTCTGGTACTCGGGGGTGAGCAGCGACAGCATCGTGGACGTCTGCAGGTTGACCCCGTAGGTCCACTGATCCTCGACCCCGCCGCGCTGATACCAGCCGTCCCAGTCCGGCAGCGTCGCGCGCGTGTGCACGGTAGGGCCGTCCGCCTTTCGGGTCTCGGCCATGAGCGCGTCGTAGTGCTCGGCTGCGGTCTTGTAGCTGTACGGGCTCGCGATCTTCTCGATCGGGTAGTCCAGGTTGCAGTCGCCCCAGTGGGCCACCCGGTTGCTGCGAGTCCACATGTCGGTGAGCTGGCGCGGGGTGTTGCACCTCACGTAGCGCTTGTCGGTCCAGCTCTGTCGATCGACGTAGAAGTTCTTGGTCGTGAACATGTCGACCTGCAGCGGCGTGACCCCGGCGGGAGGCGTCGTCGACGTCGGTGGTCCGCCGCCTCGACCGCCGCGTCCGCCGCCTCGACCTTGAGCGCCAACGCCGTCATCGAGCCACAGTCCCAGGGCAACACAGGTCAACAGCGTCGCGGCGGCAGCCGTGATACGAGCCGTGCTCATACGTGCGTGCTCCTCATGCTGGCAGTCGGCGTTCAGCGCCAACCCGAGAATACGCTACCACGCCTCTGTGTTTCCTCGCGACGAATCAGGCCTCGATCACCGTCACGCCGTATCTGGCGAAAATGGGGTCGGCCGTCACGACCGGCGCCTGCGCACGGCGCTACGCGGCCCCTCCGCTTGCTCGCCCCGCAGGTCCGGGACGATACTTGTCCCGACCGGCAGCAGCACAGAAAGGACGCGTCGTGAGAAGCAGGATGCTCGGTGCGCTGATTGGAGTCTCGTTGCTCCTGACGCCCGGCGCCCTCTCGGCCCATCATTCACCCTCGGCCATCTTCGACATGGCCACGCCGATCTCGGTGACCGGCACGCTCACCAGGGTGGAGTGGATCAATCCCCACATCGTCGTGCTGATGGACGTGAGGGGAGCGGGCGGAAGAGTGGAGCACTGGCGGTTCGAGAGCAATCCGCCATCGTGGTACCGACGGGTTGGCCTGGCGCGCGCGGATCTGGCCCAGGCAATCGGGAAGACCGTCACCGTGGGCGGCGTGAGAGCCCGGAGCGGGGCGCTCTTCGGCTACATGCTCAAGATGCAGTTGCCGGAGGGCCGGACGCTCGAGTTGGTCGTCGGAGACATCAAGTAGGAGGTTGCGGCATGACGAGCGTTTACTCTCGCGTCCTGGTGGCGGCCGTCCTGGTTCCCCTCGCGGGGTGTGCGGATCTTGCCGGCGGCACGCAGACGGGCGCCCCCAGCCCTCACCCGGACCTCAGCGGCGTGTGGACCTACGCCATCGACATGGCGCCGGTCACGTTGAAAAGCACGGCCCCGAACGGCACGGTGACGATCAGGGATCTGGATCAGAGCGCGCGCCACGGCGACACTACGTCGGTTCCGGGCGTGCAGCCGTCCACGCCGGCTCCTGCCTACAAGCCTGAACTACAAGCCAAGGTGAAGGCGCTCGACGACCGGCAAAGCAAGCTCGACCCGGTGTTCTACTGCGGCAAGCCGGGTGTGCCGCGCATCGGCCCGCCGCGCAAGATCATCCAACTGCCCGACGAGATCATCTTCCTCTACGAGGACATCTCCGGGGACCCCTACCGGATCATCCCCACCGACGGGCGGCCTCACCGGGCCGGCACGAACCCGTCCCACTACGGCGACTCGGTGGGCCACTGGGAGGGCGACACCCTGGTGGTGGACGCGCGGAACTTCGTGGAGGACACCTGGTTCGGCGAGTACGGCTATTTCCACTCCGACGCGCTGCGTGTCGTCGAGCGCTTGTGGAAGAACGACGAGAACCTGGTGTGGCAGGCGAGGGTGGAGGATCCTCACGTGCTGGCCACACCGTGGGTCATGCCGGCGCGGCTCGTCAAACCGTCGACCGAGCTGCTCGAGGAATCGCCCAAGTGCGTCGAAACCGATGGCCCGCTGTTGCTGAACAACGACCACCATCTGCAGCGGTGACGCGGCGCGCGCCTCACGCTTGCGCCCACGGGCCCGCGAGGCGTCGGCGCACGACGAGCGACAGGGCTCCACCACACGGGCGTCAGTTGAATACACGCACGTCCAGTAGCG
>Ga0209640_10000734_pt1 | contig 26037 bp, 25 predicted proteins | sample RifCSP10_1_FD_184018 | JGI IMG/M metagenome (GOLD analysis project Ga0209640, IMG submission 184018) | Soil microbial communities from Rifle, Colorado - Rifle CSP2_sed 10_1 (SPAdes) (version 2) | ecosystem: Environmental > Terrestrial > Deep subsurface > Rock core/Sediment | place: Rifle... | reverse complement strand
TGACGTTTGGCGAGCTGGCGCGTCGCCGCGACGCCTTGCTCGCGCAGCCGTGCCCGGTCGTACTCGCCCTCGAGATAGCCCCACACCTGGCGGTAGCCGATCGATCGCATGCTCGGCATGTCTGCCCCGAGCCGGAAGCGCCTTCGCAGCGACTTCAGTTCATCGACCAGGCCGGCCTCGAGCATCGCGTCGAAACGCGCCGCGATCCGGCGATGGAGCGCGGCGCGGTCCTCCGGGAGGATGGCAAAGGTTTTCAACGCAAACGGCAGCGGCGTCGCCTGTGCCGTCTGCTGGGCGGAGAGCGGCCGCCCGCTGATACGCCAGACCTCGAGCGCGCGCTGGATGCGCTGCGCGTCCTTCGGCGCGATGCGCCGTGCAGCGTTCGGATCGACCTCGGCGAGTTCGGCGTGCAGCTGTGGCCAGCCCTTGCGTCGCGCCTCGAGGTCAATCTCGGCGCGCACTTGCGGGTCCGCCGCAGGCAGCGCATCGAGCCCGGCGAGGAGCGCGCGGTAATAAAGCATCGTGCCGCCGACAAGAAGCGGAATCCTGCCGCGCGCCAGGATCGCCTCGACCGCGCGGATCGCGTCCGCGCGAAATCGACCGGCCGAGTAGCGCTCGTCCGGATCCACGATATCGATCAGGTGATGAGGCGCGCGCGCGCTCCTCGCGCGAGGGTTTCGCGGTGCCGATGTCCATGCCGCGGTAGACCTGCGCCGAGTCCACGCTCACGATCTCCAGCGGCAGCCGCGCGGCAAGCTCCAGCGCGAGTCGCGATTTGCCGCTCGCCGTCGGTCCGAGGAGGCAATAGGCGATTTTCACTGCCGCGTAAAGTAACAAACGCAGGGTCCTAGCGCCCGCGCAGGAACAGCTTGTCGAGGTCGGCGAGGCTGAGCTGGTACCAGGTCGGTCGGCCGTGGTTGCAGCTTCCGGAGCGCTCGGTCCGTTCCATTTCGCGCAACAGCGCGTTCATCTCGGAGAGGGTGAGCGCGCGATGGGCGCGCACTGCTGCGTGGCAGGCCATGCCGGCGAGCAATTCGTCGCGGCGCGCCTGCAAAGCGAGTACCGCGCCGAACTCCCGAAGCTCCGCGAGCACGCTGCGGGCGAGCGCCGGAATGTCGCCGCCCGCGAGCACCGCGGGCACGGCGCGCACCGCGAGCTCGTTCGGTCCGCTGACGGACAGTTCAAAACCGAGCCGCTCGAGCGCCTCGCGATTTTCCTCGGCGGCGGCCACTTCAAGCGCGTCTGCCCTGAAGACCGCGGGAACGAGCAGCCGCTGGGTCGCGAGGTCTCCGGAATCGAGGTTTGCCTTGAGCTTCTCGTAGACGATGCGCTCGTGCGCGGCGTGCATGTCGACGAGCACCAGCCCGGCCTCGTTCTGCGCCAGGATGTATACGCCGTGCAGTTGCGCAAGGGCCATGCCGAGGGGGGGAATCGCCGGCACCCCTTCGGCAAGCGGTGGCGCATGCCCCGCGGCGGGCACGGGTTCCGGCTGGGCGGCGGCGACGAAGGACTGGTACGCGGCGATCGGCTGGGCGATCGCCAGCCCGGGTTGAGTCTGGCCGCCAGAGGATGGCGGCCCGATCGTCGCGTACGCGACCGGCGCCGCCGCTGCGCCGGGTGCAAGCGCGCGCTTCAATGCATGCAGCACGAACTGATGCACGGCCCGCGCGTCGCGAAAGCGCACCTCGGTCTTTGCCGGATGCACGTTCACGTCCACGCCGCGCGGCTCCAGCTCGAGAAACAGGACGTACGCGGGGTAGCGCTCGCCGTGCAGGAGATCGGCGTACGCCTCGCGCACGGCGTGCGCGAGCACCCGATCCCGCACGAAGCGGCCGTTGATGAAAAAATACTGCGCGTCGGCGCGCGATCTCGCGGCTTGCGGGTTTCCGCCAAGACCATGCAGCCGCAGGGCGCCCGCCGACGCTTCGACCGGGAGGCTCGAATCGAGGAACCCGCGGCCGAGCAGCGCGGCGGCGCGCTCACCGGGTGCCTGACTTTTCAGATGAGTGCTGGCCCGGCCGTTGTGTTTCAGCATCCATGCGACATCCGGCCGGGCGAGCGCCGCGCGGCGGAACACTTCGTCGCAGTGGCCGAACTCGGTCGCTTCGGTGCGCAGGAACTTCCGGCGCGCCGGGGTATTGAAGTACAGGTTTTCGACCGAAACGGTCGTGCCCGGCGCGCGCGCGGCGGGCTCTACCTCCCCGACCCAGGAACCTTCGGCGCGCAGCGCGTAGCCATGCGGAGAACCCGCACTGCGGGTCGCGATCGCCAGGCGCGCCACCGAAGCGATCGAGGCGAGCGCCTCGCCGCGAAACCCCATCGTCGCCACCTCCTCGAGGTCTTCGAGCGAGCGGATCTTGCTCGTCGCGTGGCGCGCAAGCGCGAGCGGCAGGTCGTCGCGCGCGATCCCTTCGCCATCGTCCTCGACCTGCACGCGCCGGATGCCGCCTTCATCGAGCGTGACCGTAATCGCCTGCGCGCCCGCGTCGACGCTGTTTTCGAGCAGTTCCTTCAGGACCGAGGCGGGACGCTCGACCACTTCGCCCGCTGCGATCTGGCTGACGAGCAGCTCGGGCAGGACGCGGATCGCGTTCATCGCGCGGGATTATAGCGGGCGGCCTATACAATCCCGCCATGGAATTGGTGGCGACACTGTGGGATCTCGCGATTCATCTCGATCGGTATCTGGCGGCGTTCGTGGCCCAGCACGGAGTCTGGGTGTACGCGCTGCTCTTCGCGATCGTGTTCTGCGAGACCGGGCTCGTCGTGACGCCGTTCCTGCCGGGCGACTCGCTGCTGTTCGTCGTTGGCACGCTTGCCGCGGCCGGCGGCATGGACATCGCGACGGTGATGTCGGTACTGGTCATTGCCGCGCTCTGCGGCGACAACGTCAACTACTGGATCGGGCGCTGGGCCGGCCCGCGCGTGTTTCATTACCGGGACTCCCGCTGGCTCAACCCGAAGCACCTGGAGCGTACGCACGCGTTCTACGAGCGGCACGGCGGCAAGACCGTGGTCATCGCCCGATTCGTGCCGATCGTGCGCACGTACGTTCCGTTCGTCGCCGGCGTCGGCACGATGCCGTACCTGCGCTTCCTCGCCTTCTGCGTGTTCGGCGCGCTCGCCTGGGTGCTGTCGCTGTGTCTCGCCGGCTACTTTTTCGGCAACTTCCCGGCAGTGAAGAACAATCTCACGCTGGTGATCGTCGCGATCGTGCTGCTTTCGATATCGCCGGGCTTTGTCGCCTGGCTGCGGCACCGCCGCATGTCCGTGCCGCGGTCAGTGCAGCGCTAGCGGCGCCGGCGCTCCGGTAAGGGGGCTTTGCGGCCGGGGCGGGTGACGGGCGAGGTATTGCTTGATGCCGCCGAGGATGGCGCGCGCCAGCTTTTCCTGGTACGCGACGTCGTTCAGGCGCCGTTCCTCGTCGGGGTTCGAGATGAACGCGGTCTCGACCAGGATCGATGGAACGTCGGGCGCCTTGAGCACGGCGAAGCTCGCCTGCTCGACGCGCGCCTTGTGCAGCATGTTCACCTGACCGAGTTCGCGCAGCACCGACTTTCCGAGCCGCAGGCTGTAGTCCATGGTTGCGGTCTGCGACAGGTCGAGCAGCGTCTGCGCGAGATAGCGGTCCTTGACATCCAGGCTGACCCCGCCGACCAGGTCCGCGTCGTTCTCCTTTTTTGCCAGCCAGCGCGCCGCCTCCGAGGTCGCGCGCCGCTCCGAGAGCGCGAATACCGAGGAGCCCCGCGCGTGCGCGCGCACGAAGGCGTCGGCGTGGATCGAGACGAACAGATCGGCCTTCACCTTGCGCGCCTTGTCCACGCGCATGTGCAGCGGCAGGAAATAGTCGTCGTCGCGCGTGAGCAGCGCGCGCATGTTCGGCTCGGCGTTGACCAGTTCCCTGAGGCGCTTCGCGATCGTGAGCGTGATGTCCTTCTCGCGCGAGCCGAGGCGCCCGAGCGCGCCCGGATCCTCGCCGCCGTGCCCGGCGTCGATCACGATCGTTGCCAGCCGCTCGACCCTGCGGGGCTCCCCGGTTCGTGGCGCGTCCGGGCCCGGCCGGGCCGCCGGCGAGCGCTTTTCCGATTGTTCGATCAGCGCGGCGAGCGGATCGGGCGGGACGAGCGGATACAGATCGAGCACGAGGCGGTGCCCGTACCCGGCGATCGGCCGCAGGGAAAAGGCCTGCGCGTTGACCTCGGTCTTGAGGTCCAGCACCAGGCGCACGACCCCCGGGCGGTTGCGGCCGACGCGCAGCTTCTCGATATAGGGATCCTCCGGGGTGACCTTGCCGTGCAGCTCGGCAAGCGCGGCACCGAGCTCCGTGCTCTCCAGGTCGAGCACCAGGCGCTCGGGGTCCTTGACGGAGAACAGCGCGTACCTGAGTTCGCTCTTCGACTCCACGGTGACGCGCGTGTAGTCCTTCGCCGGCCAGATCCGGGTCGAGACGACCTGCGCCTGCGCGGCGCCTAGGAAGAGCGATAGCGCGAGCGCGCCGAGGCGAGCCAGGCTTCGCCCGCTGGGGTTCGCGCGAGCAGGCGCGCCCGCCGGCCGGACCCCGCAAATTCGAGCCGCACCTCGAGATCGGCGGGCGCAAGCGCGCCTGCGGCACGCTCCGGCCATTCGACGATGCACAGCGCATCGGGGCCGAAATAATCCCGGAATCCCGAGCTCACCCATTCCGACTCATCTTTGAAGCGATAAAAATCAAAGTGATACAAGTTTAATCTCGAAAGCTCGTAAAGTTCAACCAGGGCATAACTGGGGCTTTTTACCCGATCGCGATAGCCAAGCGCGTGGATCAGCCCCCGCGCGACGGTAGTCTTGCCCGAGCCGAGGTCCCCGGAGAGGTACAAGACCAGCCCGTTTTGAGCCCCTTCCGCGAGCGCGTTTCCCAGCCGAAGAGTGTCCGCCTCTTCCGCAAGATCAATAAGATGCTCACTCATGAACTACGCGCTGCTCGCGTCACGAATCAAACTGTGGGGGGCCGAACTCGGTTTTCAGGCGGTTGGCGTCGCGAATGCGGACCTTTCCGCCGCCGAGCCGCGGCTTGCCGAGTGGCTCGAGAAGGGCTGGCACGGCGAGATGGATTATATGGCCCGCCACGGCATGACTCGCGCGCGGCCCGGCACGCTGCTGCCGGGCACGGTGCGCGTGATCAGCTGCCGCATGAACTACTCCAGCGCACTCGGGGACGAGGCCGCGGTACTTGAAGACGCCAACCGCGCCTACGTGGCGCGCTACGCGCGCGGACGCGATTACCACAAGGTGATCCGAAGCAGGTTGCAGAAGCTCTGCGACCGGATCGCGACCGAGACCGGGCCCTTCGGCTACCGCGTATTCGCCGATTCCGCTCCGGTCCTGGAGGTGGAACTCGCGGCAAAGGCGGGCATCGGCTGGCGCGGCAAGAACACGCTGCTCCTTTCGCGCGACGCGGGATCGTATTTTTTTCTCGGCGAAATCTATACGAGCCTGCCGCTGCCGGCGGACCTGCCGGCGAGCGAGCACTGCGGCACCTGCGCGGCCTGCATCGAGATTTGTCCGACCCAGGCGATCCGCGCGCCCTACCAGCTCGACGCGCGGCGCTGCATTTCGTATCTCACGATCGAGCACAAGAGCGCGATTCCCGAAGAACTGCGGCCGCTCATCGGCAATCGCGTGTACGGCTGCGACGACTGCCAGATCTGCTGCCCGTGGAATTCGTTTGCCCGCGTCACGGCGGAGCCCGATTTCGACGTGCGCAACGGCCTCGACGCGGCCACGCTGGTCGAGCTTTTTGCCTGGACCGAAACGGAGTTCGACGAGCGCATGCGCGGCTCGGCGATCCGGCGCATCGGCTACGAACAGTGGCTGCGCAACCTCGCAGTCGGGCTCGGGAACGCGGGGACTTCGCGCGAAGTCATGGCTGCGCTGCGTACCCGCGCCGGCGATCCGTCCGCGCTGGTACGGGAGCATGTCGGGTGGGCGCTCCGTGTGCACGAGTCTCGACAGCGCCGCGCGGCTAAGGCAACATCCGCCCCTGAGGTGGCAGGACCCACTTGAGGAGCAGACCATGCTGAACCGCACTCAGTCGCTTTGCACCGCGCTGGCGGCGCTTGCCATCGCAGTCCCTGCCGCCGCGCAGGATGTCAAGCTGCCGCCGACGCTGACCATGACCGCGTACGACACCGGCTCGTCGGGATTCAACATCGTGGTTGCCATCGGCAAGGCGTTCAAGGACAAGCACGGCACCGACGTGCGCGTGCTGCCGGCGGGCAACGACGTCGCCCGACTGGCGCCGCTCAAGGGCGGCCGCGCGCAGGCTTCGGCCATGGGCATCGGCGTGTATTTCGCGCAGGAGGGCGTGTTCGAGTTCGCGGTCAGGGAATGGGGCCCGCAGCCGCTGCGCCTGATGCTCGCCTCGAGCGACTGCAACGCGCTTTCGCTCGGCGTCGCCAAGGACGCCGGCGTGCGCGAGATCAGGGACCTCAAGGGCAAGCGAGTCGGCATCGTCGTGGGCTCGGCGGCACTCAACCAGAACGCGTACGCAGTGCTTGCGTTCGGCGGCTTGACGCGCAACGACGTCAAGCTCGTGGAGTTCTCCAGCTTCGGCGCAATGTGGAAAGGCATCCTCAACAACGAGATCGATGCGGCATTTGCCTCCACGATCTCCGGGCAGGCAAAGGAGGCCGAGGCCTCTCCGCGCGGCCTGGTGTATCCGCCGACGCCGGCAGCAGACGCTCCCGGGTGGGCGAGGATGAACAAGATCGGCCCGTACTTCGCGCCGCACAAGGCGACCTGCGGCGTCGGAATCAGTGCGCAAAGCCCGGCCGAGCTGCCGACCTACCCCTACCCGATCTTCATGGCATATGCCTCGCAGCCCGCGGAGGTCGTCTACGGCGTGACGAAATCGATGATCGTCAATTACGCCGCCTACAAGGACGGTGCCCCGGGCGCGGCGGGACTCGAGCTCGCCCGGCAGAACCTGACCTGGGTGCTGCCGTACCACGAGGGGGCGGTGAAGGCGTTCCGGGAGGCGGGGGTGTGGAAGCCCGAGCACGAGGCGCACAACCAGAAGGCGCTCAAGCGCCAGGAGACGCTCGCGGCGGCGTGGAACGCGTTCCTGAAGACGAATCCACCCGATGACAAGGACGCGTTCCGCAAGGGCTGGATGGCGGCGCGCGGCGACGCGCTGAAGAAGGCAGGGCTGGACCCCATCTTCGAGTAACGCGGCGCGCTTCGGCGCCCCATGCAGCGCGGCGATCCGCACTCGGGCGGTCCGCTCGAGGCGGAGACGCTGCGGGTCCGCGTCCTGCCGCCAGCGTGGCGCTGGGCGCTCGTTGGCTCGGCTGTGGCGACGATCCTGCTGTGCGTGAACCAGCAGTTCGCGCTGCGCTTTCTCGTCGGGTTCACGCCACTCAACACCGAGTACTACTACGCCTTGGTGCTGGTGGCGCTGCCGTTCGTATTTCCGATCTTTCCCGGCGGCCCGCGCGCGCCGCTCGATCGCGTCCCCTGGTACGACGCGCTGCTTTTTGCGCTGACCGCGGCGGTGGCGGTCTACCTGCTCGTGCACATCCGCAAGGCGGCCGAGCTCGGCTGGGAGTTCAGCGGCGCGCCCCGTGACGTCGTCTGGGCGGGGTTCCTCATGTGGGCGGCGCTCATGGAAGGATTGCGCCGCACCGGCGGCTGGGGCCTGTTGCTTTCCGTTCTTCCGTTCACGCTCTATCCGGTGTTCGCCGGGGCGGGCTGGCTCGGGCCGCTCAAGGGGACCGAGTCGACCGCCGCGCAGGCGAGCGCGTACCACGTGCTTTCCTCCGAGAGCCTGCTCGGCATACCGCTGCAGGCGTTCGCGGAAACGGTGATCGGTTTTCTGGTTTTCGGCACCGCGCTCATGATGACCGGCGCCGGAAAGTTCTTCATCAATCTGGCATTCGCGCTGTGCGGAACGTTCCGCGGCGGCGCGGCCAAGGTGTGCATCTTCGCCAGCGGCATGCTCGGCATGATGTCCGGGAGCGTGGTGTCGAACGTCCTCACCGCGGGCACGATGACGATCCCGGTGATGAAGCGCACCGGCTTCCGCGCTTCCTACGCCGGCGCGATCGAGGCCTGCGCCTCGACCGGCGCGGTGCTCGCGCCGCCCGTGATGGGCGCGACCGCGTTCGTCATGGCGCAGTTCCTCAACGTGAGCTATGCCGAGGTCGCGGCGGCCGCGACGATCCCGGCGCTGCTCTACTACCTGGGCCTGTTCATGCAGGTGGACGCGTATGCCGCGCGGCACGGCCTGAAGGGGATCGCGCGCGAGGAGCTGCCGAAGCTCGGGCGGACCCTGCGCGAGGGCTGGTATTTCGTGTTCGTCATCGCGTTGCTCGTCTTCATGATGCTGGTGCTCAAACGCGAGACCCACGCGCCTTTCTACGCGACGGTGCTGCTGCTCGTCCTGAACCAGCTGTTCAACGAGGAGCGCTGGAACCGGCGCACCCTGGCGAGGTTCCTCGAGACGAATGGCAGGACTTTCGTCGAGCTGATCGGCATCCTCGCCGGCTGCGGCCTCCTGATCGGCGCGTTCTCGATGACCGGCGTGGTCTCGAGCCTCGCCAACGATCTGCTCAGGCTCGCCGGGAACAGCGCGCTGCTGCTGCTCGCGATGGCGGCGGTGACGAGCCTCGTTCTCGGCCTCGGCCTCACCACCACCGCCTGCTACATCTTCCTCGCGATCCTGGTGGGGCCCGCGCTGGAGAAGGCGGGATTGAACAAGATGGCGGTTCACATGTTCGTCTTCTACTGGGGCATGCTCTCGGCGATCACGCCGCCAGTCGCGATCGCCTCCTTCGCCGCCGCCGGCATCGCCGGCGCCCCGCCCATGAAGACGGGATGGGAATCGATGCGCGTGGGCTCGATCATCTACTTCATCCCGTTCTTCTTCGTGCTGAACCCGGCGTTCGTGCTGCAGGGACCGTGGTGGGAGGCGTTGTATCTCGCCGCGACCGCGGCGCTCGGCGCTGCGTTCATCTGCGGGGGCATCCAGGGATACCAGATCGGAGTCGGCGACCTGCGCGCGAGCGGCGCGATGGAGTGGCCCTTGCGGTTGCTGCTGATGGTCGGCGGCGTCGTGCTCGCAACACCGGGGGGAGGCATCATGCCGCTCAGCAATGCGCAGATGGAATTGCTCGGGCTTGCGTTTCTCGCGCCGACGCTCGCCGTCGCACTCTGGCTTACCCGCCGGCGGGCGGGTCCGTGAGCGACTGGCATCCTGACCGGCTCCTTCCGGGCTTCGAGGCGAAGGAACTCTCCTTTCCCGACGACTACGACGGCCAGGTCGTCGCGACGCTGGTGCGCCTGTCGATGCCGAACGCAGCGCGCGGCGCCGTGCTCTATGTGCATGGCTTCATCGATTACTTCTTTCAGCGCCACTTGGCGGAGCGATTCGCCGCCGAAGGCTACGCGTTCCATGCGCTCGATCTGCGAAAGCACGGGCGCTCGCTACGGCAGCACCAGCACGCTTGCTTCTGCAGGAACCTTTCCGAGTATTACGCGGACCTCACCCGGGCGCTGGAGGAGATCCGCGAGCCGGTGCTGCTCGCGGGACACTCGACCGGCGGGCTCCTCTGCGCTCTCTACGCGCACGAGGGGGAGCGGCGCGAGCAGGTGCGGGCGCTCTGGCTCAACAGTCCGTTTTTCGACTGGAGGGGTACGCGCGCGACCCGGATGAAACTACACGTCGCCGCCGCGCTGGGCCGAATCGCTCCATTCCTGCACGATCCAAAGGCCGTGCTCCCCGAGTACGTGGAAAGCCTGCATCGGAACTGGCTTGGCGAATGGGATTTTGACCTGTCGCTCAAGCCTCGCGAGGGCTTTCCGGCGTACTTCGGCTGGGTTGCCGCGATTTTCGGGGCGCATGCCAGAGTGCACGCCGGCCTTTCGCTCGACCGCCCGGTGCTTTCGATGCACTCCGACGAGGCCGATATCATTCTCGACTGGCGGCAAATCGCGCGCTGGTCGCGCACGCTGTCGAACGATGCCACGGTGCTGCAGTTTCCCGGCGGCCTGCACGACCTGGTGCTCTCGCGCCGCGAGATCCGGGACGAAGTATTCAGGCAGCTTTTCGCCTGGGCGGCGCGAAAATCAGCGTGAGCACGGTCGCCGCAGCCCACGCCGCGTAGAGCGAGGTGAAGACCCACTCGGGAGCGTTGTAATAGAGCAGGCGATACACCCAGCGCCCGACGAAGGATTCCGGCCGCACGCCGCCGCGCAGCAGGTCTTCCCACACGGTGAATGGACAGGCGTAACCGAGCAGCGCCTCCGCAGCAACGAAGGCGATCGCGCCAAGATGCGCGTAGCGAAACCACGGATTTCGCACCCAGATCCAGCCCGCGGCCGCGCCGATCCACACGAGGATCAGTCCGCCGACGATGAACGCGGCGATCGCGAAGTGAAAAACGAGGAGGGCGTCGGCGGCGAGCGGCTGCACGCCGCAAGCCTAGCCCTTTTCCTGCGGCCTGCGCGGGTCGGCGATCCACTCGCTCCACGAGCCGGGATAGAGACTTGAGCCGGAGAGCCCGGCGACCTCCATGGCGAGCGCGTTGTGGCAGGCGGAGACGCCGGAGCCGCAGTAGTTCACGACTTCGGCGGGCGCACGGCCGCCGAGGACCGCCAGAAATTCTTTCTTCAGGTCTTCTGCCCGCTTGAACGTGCCCTCGGCCGACAGGTTGTCGTTGTTGTAGCGGTTGCGCGCGCCCGGAATGTGCCCCGCGGCAGGATCGATCGGCTCGGCTTCGCCGCGATAGCGCTGCGGCGCGCGCGCGTCCAGCAGCAGCGCTTTGTTCAGGTGCGATTCGACAAATCGGACGTCTACCGCCATCTCGGTGCACGTCCTTCCCGGGTAATTGGACGGGGCGAAACGCGGCACTTCGGCCGCGGTCGCGCGGCCTTCCTTCAGCCACTTCGTCAGCCCGCCGTCGAGCACAGCGACCGCTTCGTGCCCGATCCAGCGCAGCATCCACCACAGGCGCGCTGCGATCGCGCCGCTGCCTGAGTCGTAGCAAACGACCTGGTCCTCGGGCTTCAATCCCTGCCTGCCGAGCCAGGCGGCGAAAACCGCCGGGTCGGGTAGCGGGTGGCGGCCGTTGGTGCCGCTCTTCGGCGCCGAGAGGTCGCGATCCAGGTGCGCGAACAACGCCCCCGGAATATGCGCCTTTGCGTATTCCTCTGCGCCCCAATCCGGTTTGGCGAGATCATGCCGGCAGTCGAACACGCGCCAATCGGCGTGGCGCGCGAGTTCCTGCGTCGAGACGAGCAGATTCAAGCCCTGACCCGGTTCCTCAGCCACTCGTGGAAGTGAAGCTCCGCGTCCTCCATGGGCGACTGGTAGGGGCCGGCGTCATCCAGGCCCTGCTCGTAGAGCGCGCGCCGGCCGCGCTCCATGCGCAAACAAAGGACCGCATCTTCTTCCGCGGTCTCGGCGTAAGCGGCCTGCTGCGCCTCGACGAACTCGCGCTCGAACAGCGCGATCTCCTCGGGGTAGTAGAACTCGACCACATTGGTGGTGTTCTGCGGCCCGCGCGGGATGACTTGCGACACGACGAGCACGTTCGGGTACCACTCGAGCGTGACGTTCGGGTAATACGTCATCCAGAGCGCGCCGTACTTGGGAGCGCTGCCATCGAGGTATTTGAGGCACGCCTCGTGCCAGCGGCGGTACACCGGCGTGCCCGGCTTCGCGAGCGCGTTCTTCGCGGCGACGATCTGCACCGACCACTCGGCGCCGTACGCGTAGCGGAAGTTGCCGCAATCCGTGAAATTGCCCAGTCCGGGGTGGAACGGATCGACGTGATACAGCTCGAGGTACGCCTCGAGAAAGGTCTTCCAGTTGAACGGGTAGTCCTCCACCACGACGCCGTCGAGCACGTAGCCGGAGAAGTCGAAATCAGCCGCGACCGGCAGCCCGGCGAGATCGGCGCGCGGGTCCCGCGCACCGGAAAAAAGCAATCCGTTCCAGTCGCGCAGGGGAGCGGAATGCAGGCGCACACACGGGCTCTCGGGAAACTGCGGCGCGCCGAGGAGCTCGCCGTTCAGGTCATAGGTCCATCGGTGCAGCGGGCAAACAATGCTCTCCGCGTGGCCGCGGCCCTCGAGCATGATCGCCTGGCGGTGCCTGCAGACGTTGGAAAGAAGCTGCACGCCGGACCCGTTCCGTACCAGCATCGTGGCGTGATCCATCCACGCGACGGTGTGATAGTCGCCGGAATCCGGAACCATCAGTTCGTGCCCGACGTAGTTCGGTCCGGCGTCGAACAGCAGCTTCTTCTCGAGCGCATAAACGGCCGGGTCGAAATACCATGACACCGGCAACTGGTACTGAACCGGCCTGAGCTGTCGTGAGGTCGCAAGATCGGACATGGGTTCCCCAGAATCTCATAAGCGGCCCTAAGGGCCTAAAAAGGCGGGCATTTTATCCTAGTCAACCTTTGACCCGGCAGCAGCCCTCCGGTAAGGTCCGCCTATGCGAAAGTCTCCGCGCGAGAATGTCCCGGGCGAGGCGAAATCCGCAGGCGAGCTGACCTTCGAGAGAGCGCTTGCCGAGCTGGAACGGATCGTCGCCAGGATGGAAAGCGGGGAGTTGTCGCTCGAACAGGCGCTCGCCTCGCACAAGCGCGGCCTCGAGCTGGCGAAGTTCTGCCAGGGGCGGCTCGAAGCGGCGCAGCAGCAAGTCCAGGTGCTCGAGGGCGAAGTGCTGAAGCCGCTTGCCGCCGCCTCCGAAGCCCATGAAGATGAATGATTGCGGCGCTTCGGCCCCGGCGGATGCGATCCCATTCTCCGCGTGGATGGGCTCAGTCCAGTCGCGAATCGAGCATGCGCTCGCCCGCCTGTTGCCCGCACCGGGGATCGCTCCGGCGCGGCTGCATGCTGCCATGCGCTACGCGACGCTGGAAGGCGGCAAGCGCGTGCGGCCGCTGCTGTGCTTTGCCGCGGGCGAACTGGTTGGGGCCGCCGCCGAGCGGCTGGAGGTCGCCGCCTCCGCGGTCGAAATGATCCATGCGTATTCCCTGGTGCATGACGACGTGCCGTGCATGGACAACGACGTTCTCAGACGGGGTAAGCCCACGGTGCATGTCGAGTTCGACGAGGCGACCGCGCTGCTCGCAGGCGACGCGCTGCAGTCGCTTGCGTTCCAGCTTCTCGCCGAGCACCGGCTCGCCGACGATCCTGCGGCGCAGCTCGAGATGGTGAAAACGCTCGCCGCCGCAGCCGGGTCGCGCGGCATGGCGGGTGGGCAGCAGATCGACCTCGAGTCGACGGGCAAGCTGCTCGCGCTTTCCGAGCTCGAGTATATGCACATCCGCAAGACCGGCGCGCTGATCCGCGCGGCGGTCATGCTCGGCGCCGCGTGCGGTGCGCCGCTCGTGGCGGATGAGCGCGCGCGGCTCGACCGCTACGTCAACTGCATCGGGCTCGCGTTCCAGGTGGTCGACGATGTGCTGGACGCCGAAGCGAGCACGGCGACGCTGGGAAAGACCGCGGGAAAGGACTCCAAGCAGGGCAAGCCCACCTTCGTATCGGCGATCGGCGTGGCCGATGCAAGACGATTTACCGGCGAGCTGCGAGACGCAGCGCACGCCGCGCTCGCGGCGTTCGGCGCGCGCGCACGGCGGCTCGCCGAGCTTGCCGATTTCATCGTCCTCAGGAAGTTCTGAAGGTGTACGAGCTTCTGAAGACGATCGACGATCCGTCCGAGCTGCGCAGGCTCGACCGCAAGCAATTGCATCAGCTCGCTGACGAGCTGCGCGCGTTCGTGCTCGATTCGGTGTCGAAGACCGGCGGGCACCTCTCGTCCAACCTCGGCACGGTCGAGCTCACGATCGCGCTGCACTACGTGTTCGAGACGCCCGAGGACCGCATCGTATGGGACGTAGGGCACCAGACCTATCCGCACAAGATCCTGACCGGCCGGCGCGAGAAAATGACGACGCTGCGGCAGCTCGGCGGGGTCTCCGGGTTCCCGCGGCGCACCGAGTCGCCGTATGACACCTTCGGCACGGCGCACTCCTCGACCTCGATTTCCGCCGCGCTCGGGATGGCGGTCGCGGCAAAGGCGAAGGGCGAGACGCGCCGCTGCATCGCGGTGATCGGGGACGGCGCGATGTCCGCCGGCATGGCCTTCGAAGCGCTGAACAACGCCGGCGCGATGGACGTGGACCTGCTGGTGATCCTGAACGACAACGAGATGTCGATCTCGCCGCCGGTCGGGGCGCTCACCAATTATCTGGCGCGGCTGCTCTCGGGCCGCGTCTACGACACGGCCAAGCGCGCGAGCGAGCACCTGCTCAAACGCGTGCCCGGCATGCTCGAACTGGCCCGCCGTGCGGAGGAGCACGTCAAGGGCATGGTCACGCCCGGGACGCTGTTCGAGGAATTCGGGTTCAACTACCTGGGCCCGATCGACGGGCACGATCTGGACGCGCTCATTCCGACGCTGACCAACATCCGCAAGCTGAGCGGCCCGCAATTCCTGCACGTGGTGACGCGCAAGGGCCAGGGATACAAGCTCGCGGAGGAGGACCCGATCGCCTATCACGGACCGGGCAAGTTCGATCCGGGAGAAGGCATCAAGAAGTCCGCCGGCGGCAAGCCCACGTATTCGCAGATCTTCGGCGACTGGCTGTGCGACATGGCGAAGCTCGACGAGCGGCTGGTCGCGATCACCCCGGCCATGCGCGAGGGCTCCGGCATGGTGCGGTTCTCCGAGGAATTTCCGCAACGCTACTTCGATGTCGCGATCGCCGAGCAGCACGCGGTGACCTTCGCCGCGGGCCTCGCCTGCGAGGGATTGAAGCCGGTGGTGGCGATCTACTCGACGTTCCTGCAGCGCGGCTACGACCAGTTGATCCATGACGTGGCGGTTCAGAACCTGCCGGTGCTGTTCGCCCTGGATCGCGGCGGCCTCGTCGGCGGAGACGGACAGACGCACAACGGCGCGTTCGACTACGCGTACCTGCGGACGGTGCCGAACATGACCGTGCTGGCGCCGGCGGACGAGAACGAGTGCCGCCAGATGCTGTACACCGCGTTCCAGCTGAACGGTCCGGCTGCGGTGCGCTACCCGCGCGGCAGCGGCCCCGGGCTCGCGGTCGAAAAGGAAATGCACGCATTGCCGCTCGGCAAGGGAGAGGTCCGGCGCCGCGGCCGGCAGGTCGCAATTCTCGCGTTCGGCAGCATGCTCAAGCCCGCGCTCGACGCGGCGGAGGCGCTCGACGCCACGGTCGCGAACATGCGCTACGTCAAGCCGCTCGACGTCGAGCTGGCGAAGTCGCTCGCCGCGGCGCACGCGTTGCTCGTGACGGTGGAGGAACACCAGGTGATGGCGGGCGCAGGCGCCGCGGTGTGCGAAGCGCTCCACCTCGCGGGCGTGCAAAAGCGGGTGCTCCTGCTCGGACTTCCGGACCGGTTCGTGGAGCACGGAGATCCCGCCAAGCTGCTGGCGTCGGTGGGACTCGACGCCGCCGGGATCGAAAAGTCGATCCGCGGCGCGATGTCCGGCTGACTGCGCCGGAGCTATAATTAGGCGTACCCGGGTTCGAGCGGACGCATGCGCGCCGCTCAACCCGCTTGAACTGCCGGAACCCGCGACATGAAAGCCAGAGACTTGCAGCACATTCCCGACATTCAGAGCCTGCCGGACTCGCGCAAGCTCGCGATCGACAAGGTGGGGATCAAGGCGATCCGCCACCCGATGCGCATCCAGGAGCGCTCCGGCGAGGTGCAGCACACCATCGCCAGCTTCAACATGTTCGTGGGCCTGCCGCACCATTTCAAGGGCACGCACATGTCGCGGTTCGTCGACATCCTCAGCGCGCACGAGCGCGAGATCACGGTGGACACGTTCCAGGTGATGCTGCGCGAGATGGTCGACAAGCTCGAGGCGGAGGAAGGCCATATCGAGATGGCGTTCCCGTATTTCATCGAGAAGGCGGCGCCGGTCTCGGGCGTGAAGAGCCTGATGGATTACGAGGTCACGTTCATCGGCGAGATCCGCAAGGGGGCGCAGAGCTTCGCCCTCAAGGTGCTCGTCCCGGTGACGAGCCTCTGCCCCTGCTCGAAAAAGATCTCCGAGCGCGGCGCGCACAACCAGCGCTCGCACGTGACCGTGTCCTGCCGCATCAACTCGTTCGTCTGGATCGAGGAAATCGTGGACCTCGTGGAAAAGCAGGCGTCGAGCGAGCTCTACGGGCTGCTCAAGCGCCCGGACGAGAAGCACGTCACCGAGCGCGCCTACGACAACCCGAAATTCGTCGAGGACATGGTGCGCGATGTCGCCGCGGTGCTCAATCTGGACGAGCGCATCGAGGCTTTCGTGGTCGAGTCGGAGAATTTCGAATCGATCCACAACCATTCCGCCTACGCTCTCATCGAACGCGACAAGAAGGCTCGTTAGCCTTGCGCTCGGCTGGCTCGGCATGAGCGCTGCCGACGCGCAGGACTTTGCAGCACAGCGCGCGCGCCTCGTCGCCGAGGTGGACGCGATGTACGCCGAGACCCGCGTCGAAACCGGGATCGCGGCGATGTCGCCCCGCGTGCGGGCGGCGCTCGGCAGGGTCGACCGGCATCGCCTGGTGCCGCCCGAGCAGGCGCCGCTGGCGTACCGCAATCATCCGCTGCCGATCGGCCACGGGCAGACGATTTCGCAGCCCTACATCGTCGCGCTTTCCGCCGACCTGATCGCGCCCGAGCCGCAGCACGTGGTGCTGGAGGTCGGCACCGGCTCCGGCTACCAGGCGGCGATCCTCGCCGAGATCGTGAAACAGGTGTACACGATCGAGATCGTGGAGACGTTGGGACTTGCGGCCGCGCAGAATCTCGCAAGACTCGGATACAAGAATGTCGAAGTCAGGATCGGCGACGGCTACAAGGGCTGGCCGGAGAAGGCGCCTTTTGACGGCATCGTGGTCACGGCGGCGGCGCCGCACGTGCCGCGGGCGCTCGTCGAGCAGCTCAAGCCCGGCGGAAGGATGGTGATTCCCGTCGGCGACCGCTGGGAAGTGCAGTACCTGCTGCTCGTCACCAAGCGGGCGGACGGCAGCATCGAACAACGGAACGTTCTGCCGGTCCGGTTCGTTCCGTTGGTGCCCGGCAAGAAATAGGGGACAGACCACGGTTTCCGACCGCATCCGCGCCTCGGCGTCAAAGAGCGAGCGGAATCGCTTCGCTTGAGGGTTCGTCGTTCTTCTTGGGCCGGCCCGACATGCCGGGCTCGACCCGCCGCCCCAGCATCCCGGCGATTTGTGCTCTGAAGCGCGTGTTCCCGAGCGCAAATCCGCCGTTCACCGCCAGACGGATTTCCTTCACCTGTTCGAGGTCGAGCTCCGACTGGAACAGCGCGCGATACGCCGCCAAGCGCTCTTCGTCCTGCGCACCAAGCGCCACAAACACTTCATGCGGCGTCAACAGCCGCGACGGGCTGCCCTCGGCATTCGAGCGATAACTCGACCATCGATAGTCTCCGGGATGCCGCACGATTCCCGCGCGCACCGGATTGATCTCGATGTAGCGTTGACATCGAAGCAGATACCCTTGCTGCTGCACGATGCTTGATCTGAACCGCCCTTCCCACAGCGTGCCGCTGCGGCGATACGTCCGGTTGACATACTGCACGTAACGCTGACCAAGCCTTTTCATGAGCAAGGAGGCGCCATCCTCACCATCCGGGGTGAGCAACAGGTGCACGTGGTTGGTCATCAGCACGTACGCGTGGACCGCGCAGCCGAACCTGCGCGCCAGCTCCTCCAGGTGCTGAAGGTAGAGCGCGTAATCTCGATCCGCATAAAAGCAGGCGGTCCGGTTGTTGCCCCTTTGAATCACGTGCAGCGGAAGACCGGCTGCTCTGAGGCGCGCGTGGCGGGGCATGGCGGATCGCGGAGCGTTCTTGCGGTTGTCTGCTTGAACGCACCACCCTCGGCTGCGGTAGACAGGGGGCTCAAAAAACCGTGGTCTGTCCCCTATAATCGGGCCATGAGAGGTGCGATCGTTCTCGCGGGCGCCCTGGCGATGAACGCCGGCGCGCAGGCGCAGACCACGCTCGACGCCGTCAAGGCGAAGGGTTTCGTGCAGTGCGGCGTCAACACCGGGCTCGCCGGCTTTTCGCAACCCGATTCGAAGGGCGTATGGCGCGGAATCGACGTCGATCTCTGCCGCGCCGTCGCGGCCGCGGTGTTCGGCGATTCCGCGAAAGTGCGGTACACGCCGCTCACCGCGCAGCAGCGCTTTACGGCGCTGCAGTCGGGCGAGGTCGATATCCTCGCGCGCAACACCACCTGGACGATCACGCGCGACACGAGCCTCGGCCTGAACTTCGTCGGGGTGAATTTCTACGATGGCCAGGGTTTCATGGTGCCGAAAAAGCTCAACGTAAAGAGCGCCAGGCAGCTGAACGGCGCCACGATCTGCGTTCAGCCGGGCACCACCACCGAACTCAATCTCGCCGACTACTTCCGCGCCCGCAAGATGACGTTCAAGCCGGTCGTGATCGAGAAGCTGGAGGAGGTGTTGAATGCGTACTTCTCCGGCCGCTGCGACGTGTTCACGACTGACGTCTCGGGGCTGGTCTCGGTGCGCGGCTCGCGCGCGCCGAAGCCCGACGACCACGTGATCCTGCCCGAGGTGATCTCCAAGGAGCCGCTCGGTCCGGCGGTGCGGCACGGCGACGACCGGTGGTTCGACGTGGTGAAGTGGTCCCTGTTCGCGATGCTCGAGGCGGAGGAGATGGGCCTCGCCTCGAAGACGATCGAGCAGGCGCTCGCGAACAAGGACCCGGCGGTGCAGCGCTTCGTCGGTGCGAGCGGCGACATCGGCAGGATGCTGGGCCTCGACAATCGCTGGGCGTTCAACATCGTGAAGCAGGTCGGCAACTACGGCGAGTCGTTCGACGCCAATCTCAATCCGCTCGGCTTCGATCGCGGCATCAACAGACTCTGGACCCAGGGCGGTCTGATGTACGCGCCTCCGATTCGTTGAATCGGCGGCGCGTCCGCGCGGTTCTTTACCAGTCGGCGCTCGCCGCGGCGCTGGTGCTCGTCGCCTGGTACTTCGTCTCGAACACGGCGGCCAACCTCGAGACGCGCAGGATCGCGAGCGGGTTCGGCTTCCTCGCGCGCGAAGCCGGCTTCGAGATCGGCGAGAGCACGTTCATCGGGTACGGCGCGGCGGACAGCTATCTGCGGGCGCTCACGGTCGGGTTGCTCAACACGTTCCGCGTTGCCGCGATCGGCGTGGTGCTCGCGACGGTGCTCGGCGCCCTGCTCGGTCTCGCCCGCCTGTCGCCGAACTGGCTGCTTGCCAGGCTTGCCGCGGGGTACGTGGAGGCGATTCGCAACGTCCCGCTCCTCGTGCAGCTATTCTTCTGGTACGCGCTGATCTCCGAAAGCCTCCCCGGGCCGCGCGAGGCGTTCGAGCCGGTGACGGGCGTCTTTCTCAGCAACCGCGGCATCGCGTTTCCCTGGGTGGCGTCCTGGGTGCCGTTCGCGCTCGAGCGGCCACGCCTTGAGGGCTTCAACTTCACCGGCGGCACGGCGCTCACGCCGGAATTTGCCGCGCTGCTCGCCGGCCTTGTGACGTACACCGCGTCCTTCATCGCGGAGATCGTGCGTGCCGGAATCCTCGCCGTGAGCCGCGGGCAGGTGGAGGCGGCCTACGCGGTCGGCCTCGGCCGGCGCGCCACGCTCCGGCACGTGATCCTGCCGCAGGCGCTGCGCCTCATCGTGCCGCCCATGACCAGCCAGTACCTCAACCTCACCAAGAACAGCTCGCTTGCGGTCGCCATCGGCTACCCCGACCTGGTCTCGATCGCCAACACGACGATGAACCAGACCGGGCAGGCGATCGAGGGGATCGCGATCATCATGGCGGTGTATCTCACGATCAGCCTCGGGATCTCGGCGTTCATGAACTGGTACAACCTGCGCGTCGCGCTCAAGGGGGCGCGCCGGTGAACTGGGTCCGCCAAAACCTGTTCTCGAGCTGGCCAAGCGCGCTTGCCACGCTGTTCCTCGCCTGGCTGCTCTGGAAAACGGTGCCGCCGCTTCTCGACTGGGCGTTGTTGGAGGCGATCTGGCGGGCGGCGGATCCGCAGGCCTGCCGTGCGGCGAGGGGCGAGGGCGCCTGCTGGGCGTTCATTGCCGAGAAGCATCGCTTCATCTTTTTCGGTACGTATCCGTTCCAGGAGCATTGGCGTCCGGCGCTCGCCATCGCGCTGCTCGCCGCGCTGTACGCGCTGTCGGCCTGGCGCCGGTGCTGGAAGCCGTGGCTCGCGCTCGTCTGGCTGGCCGGGCTCACGGCGGTCGGCACGCTCATGTGGGGCGGCCTCTTCGGCTTGCCGTACGTCGAGAACGAGCGCTGGGGCGGGCTGGTCCTCACGCTGCTGCTGGCCACATTCGGCATCGCGTTCGCGTTTCCGCTCTCGATCCTGGTCGCGCTCGGTCGCCGGTCGGAGATGCCCCTGGTGCGCGCGCTCAGCGTCTGCTACATCGAGCTCATCCGCGGCGTGCCGCTGATCTCGCTGCTGTTCATGGCCTCGGTGATGCTGCCGCTGTTCCTGCCCGAGGGCGTGAGCATCGACAAGCTGCTGCGCGCGCTGATCGCCATGATCCTGTTTGCCGCGGCCTACCTCGCCGAAGTGGTGCGCGGCGGACTGCAGGCGGTCTCGCGCGAGCAGTACGAGCAGGCGGACGCGCTCGGCCTGCGTTACCGGCACAAGATGGCGCTGGTGATACTGCCGCAGGCCCTGCGCGTGTCGATTCCGCCGCTCGTCAATACCTTCATCGGTTTTTTCAAGGACACGTCGCTGGTCGTGATCATCGGGCTGTTCGACCTGCTGACCGCGGTCAAAGTGTCGTTGCAGGAGCCGGCGTGGAGCGGGTTCGGCGTCGAGGCCTACGTGTTCGCCTCGGCGGTATATTTCGTGTTCTGCTTCGCGATGTCGCGCTACAGCCAGGGGCTTGAACGCGAATGGTCCCCGGACTCGCGCGCGGCGCGCGGGCCGCGCGTCATCCCGGCGCTCAGAACCGGCGCTTGAGCGTCATGGTTTCGCCGTCGCGGCGCATTTCGACGCGGTTCAGAAAGGTCATGCCGAGCAGCGCGATGTCGAGCCCCTGTTCGAGCACCACCGCGTCGACGTTGGCCAGCTCGATGCCGCCGACTCGCACGCGGTCGAGCTTGATGCGCCAGGCGGGCGCCGGACCGTTGGCGGTCTGGATGATCCCGGGCCGCCCCTTGCGGTAATCGATTCCGAGGCGCGCGGCGTCCGCCGCCGGCAGCACGACTGCGGTCGCGCCGGTATCGAGAATGAAGCGCACCGCGCCGCCGTTGACGCTGCCCTCGGCCAGAAAATGGCCGCGCGAATCGGCGGCGAGCACCACGCTCTGGCGATCGTCCGCGGTGTTCCGGGTGCTGTAGTGCTGGCCGCGCTGAATCGTACGGCGCTTGCCGTCGACCTCGATCGTGGCGCGGTCCTTGTCCACCGAAACCACGGCCACGCCGCCGATTCGCTGGCCGATCCTGACCGTCTTCGGCTCGCCGCCGTCGATCGACAGGACCGCCGCCTTGTCTCCGAACGTGCCGATCAACCGGACGTCGGCGGCCCATGCGGAGGAAACCGCGACGAAAAGCAGCACGGCACTACAATACCTGTTCATGAAACCGGTCGCGATCTTTCGCCACACGCGCGCGGAGGGCCCCGCCTATTTTGCCACTTACCTGGAGAACAGATCGATCCCCTGGAGGCTGGTGGCGATCGACGAAGGCGAAGCGGTGCCGAAGGACGCGCGGCAGTTCTCCGGCCTGGTTTTCATGGGCGGGCCGATGAGCGTGAACGACGATCTGCCCTGGATTGCCCCGGTTCTCGAACTGATCCGCGAGGCGGTGCGCAAGGACCTCCCGGCGCTGGGCCATTGCCTCGGCGCGCAGCTGATGTGCAAGGCTTTCGGCGGCAGCGTGACGCGCAACCCGATGACGGAAATCGGCTGGGGCGAGGTGCAGGTCGAGGACAACGGCGTGGCGCGCGAGTGGTTCGGCAATCAGACGTCCTTCGAGGCCTTCCACTGGCACGGGGAAACGTTCAGCATCCCGCCCGGGGCGACGCGCCTGCTGTCGAATGCCTACTGCGCCAACCAGGCGTTCGCGCTCGGCAGGCACCTCGGCCTGCAGTGTCACGTCGAGATGACCGACGACATGGTGCGCGCATGGTGCCGCGGCGGCCGCAGGGAAATCGAGCAGAACGCCTCAAGCCCCGGGGTGCAGCAGCCGGAGGAGATCGCGAGAAATCTCGCGTCGCGGCTCGATCGCCTGCACCAGGTGGCCAATCGCATCTACGAACGCTGGACCGAAAACCTCAGTCGCGGAAGTTGATGAACTGGAGCGGAATGTCCGCGACGGACTTCCGCACCAGCTGGATGACGGCCTGCAGCTCGTCCTTCTTCGCCCCGGAGACGCGCACCGCGTCGCCCTGGATCGAGGCCTGGACCCTGAGCTTCGAATCCTTGACGAGCTTCTGGATCTCCTTGCCTTTCTCCTGCGGCACGCCGACCTTGACGGTCGCGGCGCGTTTCACCTTGTCGCCGGAGATTTTCTCTACAGAGCCAAGCTCGAGGCAGCGCACGTCCACGTTGCGTTTCGCCAGGCGGTTCCGCAGAACGTCGATCGCCTGGCCGAGCTTGAACTCGTCGTCGGCAAAGACCGTGAGCGCAAGCTCCGTCTGCTCGATGCGCGCATCCGAACCCTTGAAGTCGTAGCGGTTGGCGATTTCGCGGTTCGCCTGCTCGACCGCATTGCGCACCTCCTGGCGGTCCACCTGCGAGACGATATCGAACGAGGGCATGGGTTCTGCTCAGCGGGAATTCGCGCGCAGCAGCTCCTCGACCCAGCGCTGCGTGATGCCGCGGATCCAGTCGGAGTCCGGGCGGGCTTCCGGTCCGCTGAATACTGCGAGCTGCAGCACCTTGCCGCGCAGCAGAAGCAGCGTCGTGGTCGAGAGAAAATACAGCGATTTCTCCTCTTCCCAGAAGCGGGCGCGGGGCCCGGGCAGGCGCGTGCCCTGGAGCATGCTCACGAGATCCGGTTCCCTGCGCAGCTCGGCGAGCGCGCTCACCTTGCCGTGCGGCTGCGTATCGAGATGCGCGACGTAGTCGTTCGTTGCCGCGATGGGTCCCAGCTCGCGCAGCGAGTCGCCGACCAGATTCGCAAAGCGCGCACGGTCGACGCGTTCGCGCTCCAGCCTCGCCGGTGTCACGACGATCATGTAGCGCTTGTAATCCGGCCAGTCGCCGGACGTGAAACCGCGCAGGTCGGCATCGGTGATCGCAAACAACAGCACCCGGTTGGACGCCGAGGTCAACGATTCGGCGAACTCCTGCAGCCGCGGCGAGGACAGGTGCAGGGAATTGGAAAAGCCGGGCGGGGAGTCGAGCACGAAGCGCTCGGTTCCGAGCAGCACGTGAACCGGCGCTGCGTAGGCGGAGATCGCGACGGCGGCAAGCAGCGCACCGGCCCAGCGGCGCACGCCGGCGTCCGCGCGCGGGCGCGCCTCGGCGCGCATGGCTAGGAGCGTCCCTTTCGTGCCGCGATCCGCATGCGCAGGGCGTTGAGGCGGATGAAGCCTGCGGCGTCGGCCTGGTCGTAGGCGCCCTTGTCGTCCTCGAATGTCGCGATCGCGGGATCGAACAGGGAATCGGTCTTCGAGGCGCGCCCGGTCACGAGCACGGTGCCCTTGTAGAGCTTGAGCCGCACCGTGCCGTTCACCGGTTTCTGCGACTCGTCGATGAGCGCCTGCAGCAGTCTGCGTTCGGGGCTGAACCAGTAGCCGTTATACACCAGGCGCGCGTAGCGCGGCATCAGGTCGTCCTTGAGCGCGAGCACCTCGCGATCCAGCGTGATCGATTCGATGGCGCGATGCGCGCGCAACATGATGGTGCCGCCGGGCGTCTCGTAGCAGCCGCGCGATTTCATGCCGACGTAGCGGTTCTCGACGATATCGAGGCGCCCGACGCCGTGCCTGCCGCCCACGCGGTTCAGCTCGGCAAGCACGCCCGCCGGCGAGCGCCTCTTTCCATTGACCGCCACGATATCGCCGCGCCGGTACTCGAGCTTCACGTGTTCGGGCCGGTTCGGCGCGCGCTCGGGCGAGACCGTGATGCGCCACATCGACTCCTCGGGCTCATAGTCCGGGTCTTCCAGGATGCCGCCCTCGTAGGAAATGTGGAGCAGGTTGGCGTCCATCGAATAGGGCGCGCCGCCCGGTGCTTTCCCCCTGGTCGTCTTGAATTCCACCGGAATGCCGTGCGCATCCGCATAGGCGAGCAGTTTCTCGCGCGAAAGCAGGTCCCACTCGCGCCACGGCGCGATGATCCGGATGCCCGGCATGAGCGCGTAGGCGCCCAGCTCGAAGCGCACCTGGTCGTTGCCCTTGCCGGTGGCGCCGTGGGCGATGGCGTCGGCGCCGGTCCTGCGCGCCGTCTCGACCAGGTGTTTGGCGATCAGGGGCCGCGCGATCGACGTTCCGAGCAGGTATTCGCCCTCGTACACCGCGTTGGCGCGGAACATCGGGAACACGAAATCGCGGACGAACTCTTCCTTCAGGTCCTTGACGAAGATGCTCCGCGGACGGATGCCGAGCCGCAGCGCTTTCCTGCGCGCCGGCGCAAGCTCCTCGCCCTGCCCGAGATCGGCGGTGAAAGTGACGACCTCGCAGCCGTACCGGTCCTGCAGCCACTTGAGGATGACCGAGGTGTCCAGGCCGCCGGAGTAGGCCAACACCACCTTCGCGATTCCGCTCTTGCGTTTCACGCGTTCACTCCTTCATGCCTCCACCTTTCCGAGCAGCAGGAACTCCATCAGGGCCTTCTGCGCATGCAGCCGGTTCTCGGCCTCATCCCACACCACCGACTGCGGTCCGTCGATCACTTCCGGCGCCACTTCCTCGCCCCGATGCGCCGGAAGGCAGTGCATGAAGAGCGCATCCTTCCTCGCGGCGCGCATCATGTCGGCATCCACCTTCCAGTCCTCGAAGTCGCGCTTGCGCACCGCATCCTCGGCCTCGAAACCCATGGAGGTCCACACGTCGGTGGTGACGAGGTCCGCGCCCTTCGCCGCTTCCATCGGGTCGGCGAATTCCTCGAAGTGCGTGCCGTGCACTCCGGCCCGCTCGCGTTCCACCTCGTAGCCCGGCGGCGTCGAGACCCGCACGTGGAAGTCGAGCACTTCGGCCGCCTGCAGCCAGGTGTTGCAGACGTTGTTCGAGTCGCCGATCCAGGCGACCGATTTGCCGGCGATCGAGCCGCGTTGCTCGATGAACGTGAAAACGTCGGCGAGGATCTGGCAGGGGTGGTATTCGTTGGTCAGCCCGTTGATCACCGGCACGCGCGAATGCCCCGCAAACCGCGACAGGATGTCCTGCTCGAAGGTTCGGATCATGACGATGTCGCACATGCGCGAGATCACCTGCGCCGCGTCCTCCACCGGCTCCCCGCGGCCGAGCTGCGAGTCGCGCGTGGAGAGAAAGATCGCCGCGCCGCCGAGCTGGTGCATGCCGGCCTCGAACGAAAGCCGCGTGCGGGTCGACTGCTTCTCGAAGATCATCGCGAGCGTCCGGTCCTCGAGCGGCCAGTAGCGCTCGTAGCGCTTGAACCGGTCCTTGATCCAGCGCGTGCGGGCGAAGAGGTGCTGGTATTCCTCGCGCGAGAAATCCTTGAATTGCAGGTAATGGCGCAATGCCGCCATGAATCGGTCCTCGCCTCAGCGCGCGGCGGCGGACTTGAGCTGTGCGGTCGGCGTCGCGAGGAAATCGCGGACGAGCGGCGCGAGCCGCTCGACGACTTCACGGCCCTCGACCTCGCTCATGACGAGCGGGGGGAGCAGCCGGATCACGTCATCGGCGGTCACATTGATGACGAGTCCGGCCTCCAGCGCAGCTTTCACCAGGTCTCCGCAGGGCCGGTCGAGCTCGATCCCGATCATCAATCCCATGCCGCGCACCTCTACAACGCCCGCGACGCCATGCAGCGCGGCCGCAAGACC
>Ga0209640_10000733_pt1 | contig 26126 bp, 17 predicted proteins | sample RifCSP10_1_FD_184018 | JGI IMG/M metagenome (GOLD analysis project Ga0209640, IMG submission 184018) | Soil microbial communities from Rifle, Colorado - Rifle CSP2_sed 10_1 (SPAdes) (version 2) | ecosystem: Environmental > Terrestrial > Deep subsurface > Rock core/Sediment | place: Rifle... | reverse complement strand
AGCGAAGGTTGGTGCCGGAGGTGGGAATCGAACCCACACGGGGGGTGAACCCCACCGGATTTTGAGTCCGGCGCGTCTGCCAGTTTCACCACTCCGGCCCTGGGTGACGATCTCATTCTATCAACGAGCTACTCGGCCTGCTGCGCAGCTGCTGTCTGAGTGTTGGCTCGCCGCCAACGACTGGCGGCCGTCTACGCGCTCGACTTCCTCGCCCCAGACTCAAAACGATCGTCAAAACCTCGTTGCGACGACGTGCGGTATGTCGCCGCCGTTACTCTTACGAGCGTGGGGCGGGGCACCTCCGGATGCAAACCGTGGACATGCGAAAGATGGCGGAGCGAGCTAAAGACCCGCTCAGCTCGTCACTACAGCTCGTCTCTATTTCGTCCTGGTGCGCAGACCGCCCTCGCATTCTCAGCATTTCTGATTTCCAGGTACGGCCGTGCTCGGCAAGGCACACATGATGCACCGATTTGTTCCCGGCGCGGCAGGCTGTCTCCGCGCCCAGCCAGCGCGAGTCAGGGCGCACCGCGAGAAGCGTTGCGTACGAACGAGGAGGAAGACGAATGAGACGCTTGACTGTAATTGCGACCGCTGTTGCCGTGCTGCTCGCGATGCTTACGCTTAACATCGCCGCGCAGCAACCCGATACCCGTGATCGCACCATCATGACGTTCAGTGCCGCAGTCGAGCTCCCGAGCTTGCGGCTCGAACCCGGGACCTATGTGTTCCGGCTGGCGGACACGGCATCGCGCAACGTCATCCAAGTGCTGTCGCAGGACGAAATGCAGATGCTTGGACAATGGCTCTTCGTGCCCGCGGAGCGGCAGGAGATTACCGGTGACACCGTTGTGACGTTCCGCGAAACAAGCGCGGGCGCTACGCCGGCGGTCCAGTTCTGGTTCTATCCGGGCGAGAGGATCGGCAAGGAGTTCATCTACCCGAAGGATCAGGCGCTGCGCATTGCCCGGAGCAGCGGTGCGGCCGTTCTATCGGAAGACGGTCGCGTCACTGAGGAGGATCTGGCCGCTCCGATCGGCACGTCGGGCGCGGGGCAAGGACCGGACGCCACGGAGGCCGAGGGGAACATCGGAATTGTCGATGGCGACGGGCTTCCTAAGGCAGAGGTGAACACGCGCGCCAACGCACAGCGCGCCGGCCAGGACCGGGCCGTCGGAACTGCTGGCCGCAGCGATGTCCAGCAGGAGTCGACCGTGGCGCGCAACGCCCAGTCCGCTCAGGACGAGCTGCCGAGCACAGCAAGCCCCATCGCACTCGGCAGTCTGATTGGCCTGCTGTCACTCGTCGGTGTTGTCGGAATCCGGATGTTTAGGATGTAGTACTTGTGGTTGGTGGTTCGTGGTTAGTGGTTGCGTAACGACCAACTGTCGTCTGCATCCCAACTACCAACCACCAACTACCAACCGTGAGCAACATGGAACGCCATCTGGTGCGCGGGCTGCTGATCGGCGCGCTCTTCTGTGCGCCGGTCATCGCCACGCAGGATCCTCAGCAGGTCTTCAGGTCGGAATCCGATCTGGTCGTCCTGCACGTGAATGTGTTCAACGGGCGGTCGGACGCAGTGCCCGATCTGCCTCAGGAGGCATTCAGCGTATTGGAGGATGAGCGGCCGCAGGACATCACGTTCTTCAGCAGCGCTGATGTACCGGTCGCCGTGGGGCTCGTGCTCGACAACAGCGGCTCCATGATCGCCCGGCAACACATGCTCATCTCAGGTGGCGAGGCGTTCGCGCGATCGAGTCATCCAGAAGACGAGCTGTTCACGATTCATTTCAACGAGCACATTCAGTTCGGACTGCCGGCTGGCATGCCGTTCACCAACCGCCAGACGCTGCTGAGCGCGGCGCTCGCGCGCTTTCGGCCGGGCGGAAAAACGGCGCTGTACGACGCCGTCATGGCAGCGCTCGATCACCTCGAGTTCGCGAGCCACCAAAAGCGCGTCCTCGTCGTCCTTTCCGACGGCGAGGACAACGCAAGCGAGCATTCAGAAGACGAGATGATCGGTCGCGCGCGCGCCAGCAACGCCATCGTGTACACGGTGTCCAACGCGAATCGCCGCCAGGGCTTGGGCGGCGACGCCGGGGTGCTCCGTAAGCTTGCCGCGGTAACGGGAGGAGTGGCGTACTTCCCCGATACGGACGAGGACGTCGTTGACAGCTTCGACAGAGTCGCAGCAAATATCCGGCGGGGCTACCTCATCGGGTACGTCTCCGCGAATTCTGCTCACGACGGCACGTACCGCCGCGTGAAGGTGGCTGTACGCGCTTCGGGTCAGAAGAACTTGCGCGTTCGGAGTCGCGATGGATATCGGGCGCATAGTCACCCAGACGCCCAATGACTCGGTCCATGCATTGCGGCCGCACGCGGCGCGGTCCGGTTCGACGAGCATCTGGCGATGGCTCGAGCGCATGCTCTTCATCATCGCCGTGGTCTGCCTTGGCTACTACGCATACGTATCCATGGAAGCGCAGCTCTATCAGGAGATCGAAAACCGCGAGCTCGACGTCATCCTGTCAAGCGCGCCACCAGTGCCGTCTGCACACGCTCCCATTCCCCACCCGACGCCCGGCTCAGCCGTCGGGCGCATCGAGATCCCGAGGCTTGGCGTGTCGGCCATCATTCGAGCCGGCAGCGACGCTCGAACCCTTCGACTCGCGGTCGGTCATATTCCAGGCACAGCGCTTCCTGGCGAGGTTGGCAATATCGGGCTGGCCGGCCACCGCGACACCTTCTTCCGTCGCCTGCGCGATATACGCGCCGCCGACGACATCCGCATTGTGACGACAGCCGGGACGTTCACGTTCAAGGTGGACATGACAGAGGTGGTCTCGCCGAAGGACACGTGGGTGCTCAACCCCACGCCGACGGCGACCCTCACGCTGGTGACGTGTTACCCGTTCACCTACGTCGGATCCGCGCCGCAGCGATTCATCGTGCGCGCGGTGCAGTAGAACGGTTCAGTCCGGTTTTGCGTGCTCGCGACCCGGCATCACCACCACCTGGCCAGGGACGTGCGATGCCTGCGAGCAGCTCTGACCCTTGGCGACGATCGTGCCGACCACCCGTCCAAGAAAGTCGCGCGCGGCATCGACCTGACACCCGCATGCCAGGGTCTTTCGTGTCACGTCCGTCATTGAGGAGATTGTAGTCTTTGGTCTCTAGTCTTTAGTCTTTAGTCTTTGGGCTTTGGGCTTTGGGCTTTGGGCTTTAGGCGTTGGCGTTGGCCGTTGGGCCTTGTCTTCTGTCGCCGAGAGCCCAAAGCCCAGAGCCGAGAGCCGAGAAACCAAGCAGCCCCCAGGTATCATTGACTAAATGAACATCGCAGTGTCCGGCGCCGTCAGGCTGCACAAGACCGTGGGGGTCCGCGTGGGCCACCTGCAGATTGGCGGTGGTGCGCCGGTCGCTGTGCAGTCGATGACGATGACGGAGACGGCGGACGCTGCGGCAACTGCGCGTCAGTGCATCGAATTGGCGGAAGCCGGATCGGAGCTCGTTCGCGTCACCGTGAACACGCCCGAAGCCGCGGCCGCAGTACCCGAAATCAAGCAGCGGATGCTCGACGCCGGCTGCAGCGCGCCCCTCATCGGCGACTTCCATTACAACGGTCATCTCCTGCTCACCCGCTATCCTGCCTGTGCCTCCGCGCTCGACAAGTACCGCATCAATCCCGGCAACGTCGGCACGGGTGCGCGGCGGGACGAACGCTTCGCCACCATCTGCAAGGTCGCGATCGACCATGACCGGCCGGTCCGGATCGGCGTCAACGGCGGCTCGCTCAATCAGGAGCTCGTGCTCGAGAAGATGCAGGAAAACACCGACCGGAACCTGGGCCACAGTTCGGAACAGATTCTGAACGAGTGCATGTTGATTTCAGCGATCGAATCGACGGCGCTGGCGGTCGATACCGGTCTCCGGAAGGATCAGATCGTCATCTCCTGCAAGGTGTCGCGCCCGCGCGACCTGATCGCGATCTACCGGGAGCTGGCGCGAAGAACGGATCAACCGCTGCACCTTGGCCTGACCGAAGCGGGCATGGCGACCAAGGGGCTGGTGTGGTCTGCCTCTGCGATGGGCGTTCTACTGAACGAGGGAATCGGGGACACCATTCGCGTGTCCTTGACGCCGCGGCCAGGCGGCGATCGTCGCGAAGAGGTGTATGCCGCGTGCGAGCTGCTCCAGGCGCTCGGCCTGCGGGCGTTTTCGCCAAGCGTGACCGCGTGCCCGGGCTGCGGCCGTACGACCAGCACGACGTTTCAGGAGATCGCGGAACGGACGCAGGAGTACATCCGCGCCCGGATGCCGGAATGGAAGACGCAGTACGAGGGTGTGGAAACGCTCACCCTCGCCGTCATGGGGTGCGTCGTCAACGGGCCCGGTGAATCACGTGCCGCCAACATCGGTATCAGCCTGCCTGGCACGGGCGAGTCGCCCAACTGTCCGGTCTACATTGACGGCGAGCACTTCACCACGCTGCACGGCACCTACGAGGAACTGGCCCACGGATTCCGCGCGCTCGTCGACAATTACGTGGCGACGCATTACGCGCGGCGAGCTTAGATCGTTCGGAGTCTTCGCGCAGGAGGCAACATGCATCGAGCAGTACACTGGTTCGGCGTACTTGCCCTGATCGCCACGGGCGCAGCGATTGTGTCCGCCCAGAACACCGAGTGGAGCAGCTACGGCAGCGATCCCGGCAGCACGAAGTACGTCGCCCTCGATCAGATCAATGCGTCGAACGTCGCACGGCTGAGAGTCGCCTGGCGCAGGCCGGCGGTCGATCCGCAATTGATGACGCTCAACCCGAAGCTGACGTTCTCGAACAATTTCCGCGCGACGCCGCTGATGATTGGCGGCGTCCTGTACAGCCCGAATGGCGTCGGCCTGGTCGAGGCGTTCGATCCAGCCACAGGGAAGACCCTCTGGGTGCAACAACCCACGGGCGGTGCAGCCGGGCTGCCGGGCGACAGCACGCGTGGGCTCGGCTACTGGCGCAGCGGCAACGAGCAGCGGCTGTTCGTGCAGCGCGGCGAGACGCTCACCGCACTCGACCCGAGGACCGGCCGGCCGTATCCGGACTTCGGTGACGGCGGCAGCATCAACCTTCGAGTCGGCGCCCTGCCTTATGGGTGGACCGGCGCGCCGCGGGTGTGCCGCGACGTCGTGATCGTCGGATCGTCGATGAGCGACTCGCCGCCCAACAAGGAAGGGACGCCGGGCGACGTGCGCGCGTACGACGTGCGGACGGGCCGGCTGCGCTGGACGTTCCACGTCGTTCCACGTGCGGGCGAGTTCGGCGTCGACACATGGAAGAACGACTCGTGGAAGTACACAGGCCACACCAATCTCTGGTCGCTCATCAGCGTGGATGAACAGCTCGGGTACGCATACCTTCCGCTGACCAGTCCGACAAGCGACATGTACGGCGGCCACCGGCCCGGCGACAATTTGTTCAGCGACAGCCTCGTCTGCGTGAACTGCCTCACAGGTGCGCGCGTGTGGCACTACCAGCTCGCCCATCACGATCTATGGGATTACGACCTGCCCGCCGCCCCCGTGCTCGCCGACATCACCGTCGACGGCCGGCAGATCAGGGCTGTCGTCCAGGTGACGAAGCAGGCGTTCGCGTTCGTGTTCGATCGCGTCAGCGGACAGCCCGTCTGGCCGATCGAAGAGCGCCCCGTGCCCCAGTCGACGACGCCTGGAGAACAGACGTCGCCGACGCAGCCGTTTCCGACCAAGCCGCCGGCGTTCGATCGGCAGGGCGTCAGCGTCGACGATCTCATCGACTTCACGCCGGAACTGCGCGCCGCGGCGCTCGACATCGTCAAACGGTATGTGATCGGGCCCGTGTTCACGCCGCCTTCGATCAAGGGCGGCGGACCGAACGATACGAAGGGCACCATTCAGCTTCCCGGCTCGGTCGGCGGTGCCGACTGGCAGGGCGCTACCTTCGATCCCGAAACAGGCCGGCTGTACGTACCGTCGATCACCGCGCCATTCGTGGCCGACGTTATTCCAGGTAACCCAAAAGAGACGAATCTCACGTACACGCGCGGCACCCGCGAGTACCCTCCCGCGCCAATGGGCCTGCCTTTGCTGAAGCCGCCGTACGGCAGGATCACTGCCATCGATCTCAACAAGGGGGAAATTGTGTGGGCGGTGCCAAACGGCGACGGACCGCGCAACCATCTGCTGCTCAAGCCGCTGAACCTGCCACCGCTCGGCAACACCGGCCGGAGCGCGCCGCTGCTCACGAGATCGCTCCTGTTCGTCGGCGAAGGCGATCCGATCATGTCCGGCGACCCCCGGCGGATTCCGGCGAGCATGCCGCCGTCACTGGCGCCGGGCGCGGGGGACCGCAAGTTCCGCGCTTATGACAAAACGACGGGCCGCGTGGTGTGGGAGACGGACCTGCCGGCGGGCACGACCGGCGCCCCGATGACCTATCTCTTCAACGGCAAGCAGTACGTCGTCCTCGCGGTGGGATCGAGGGATCACGCCGCGGAATACGTCGCGTTCAGTCTGCCGTAAGCAGCTAACGATCCGAACGACCCGAACGGTCCGAACGACCCGAACGGTCCGAACGACCCGAACGATCTGTACGTAGTGTCCGCCTCAGGCGGATCGGGTGCGTTCCGGTCCGCGTATGACGAGAGGGAAAGGCACGGCGCCGCATCGATCACGAACCACCCGAAGGGATCCGAACGACTGATTCAGTTCTTCGCGACCAACCGCTTCAACTCCTCGAACCAGTTTCAACGACCACGAACGCCCGGGGCGGCCGTCGACGCCCGATCAGCGCGCTGCTTGATCACCGTGAGCGGAAGCAGTCGCATACTCGATCGAGTGAGAGAATCCCGCCCGGCAGATTTTGCCACATGACGGCGCGACTGACCTGGCATTTCCGGCGTATTTGCGGCACATCCTGCCTCCTATCCCAAGAAAGACGGAGAGTTTCGCAGTCCGGTCGCGAGGGCACACATCATGCTCCGCCGAGACGATGTACTATCGGGTCGTCATGGCCCGGAAAGCCGAGGGATCGACATGCCGACGGTGGAAGAGCGGATCGCCGCGCTCGAAGCCACAGTGGATGCGCAGGCTATGAACGCATCCGACGTACGCAATGCGCTGACGGGGCTGCAGGATCAAATGCATCGGCGATTTGAACAGGTCGATCACCGGTTCGTGGAGTTGCAGGACCAGATGAACCGGCGGTTCGAGCAGGTCGACCATCGATTCAACGAGTTCCAGGGGCAAATGAACCAGCGGTTCGAACAGGTCGACCACCGATTCAACACGTTTCAGGGGCAAATGAACCAGCGGTTCGATGCCGTCGATCAGAAGATCGACCGACACTTCACATGGCTCGTCGGCATCCAGGTCGCGGTGCTGGTTGCCGTCGTCGGCGCGCTCGTCGGCTCGTACTACAGATAGCCCGCTCCTAAGAACGCTCCGAACGACCCGAACGATCCGTGTTCGTGATGAGCCTTACACTCCGCTGAAACGTCATGTACGCAATCCCCCACTCGAGCAGCACCACGAGGCGATTGCGAAAGCCGACCAGCTTCACGATGTGAAGGAACAGCCAGGCGAGCCACGCTACAAACCCGGAGAACTGCACCCAACCGAGGTCGGCAACCGCCGATCCACGCCCCACAATCGCCATGCTGCCCTTGTCGTGAAAGACAAATCGCGTCGAGGCGCGGCCTTTCACGCGATCGAGGATGGTCCTGGCCGCGTGGTTCGCCTGCTGGATTGCCACCTGCGCAACACCCGGAAGCGGCTTTCCTGACTCGTCGACGAACGAGGCAGCGTCGCCCACGACGAAAACCTCTGGATGGCCTGGCACTGAAAGGTCCGGCTTCACGCTGACGCGCCCGGCTCGATCGAGCGGCACGCCGAGCGACCTGATCAGCGGGGAGGCGGCCACACCGGCTGTCCAGAGCACCGTTCCCGCAACGAGCCTCTCGGCTCCCAACATCACTCCGTGCGCATCGGCGCCGGTCACCGCGCTGCGTTCGCGTACCTCCACGCGCAGCCGCGCGAGCGACGTGCGCGCCGCCTGGCGAAGCCTCTCTGGAAACGACGGCAGGATCGTCGGTCCTGCCTCGACGAGCACGATTCGCGCGCGGCCCGGATCGATCGATCGAAATTCGTGACGCAGTGTCTGGCGCGCAATTTCCGCCAGCGTGCCCGCCAGCTCCACGCCCGTGGGGCCCCCGCCCACCAGGACGAAGGTGAGAAGCTCCTGGCGTCGTGCGGGATCCGTCTCACGCTCCGCCCGCTCGAATGCAAGCAGCACGCGCTTGCGGATTTCGAGCGCATCCTCCAGCGTCTTCAGTCCTGGCGCGAAGCGCGCCCAGTCGTCGTGGCCGAAGTAAGTGTGGCTGGAGCCGGTCGCGACGATCAGGAAGTCGTACGCGAGGTCGGCGCCATCGGTCAGCACCACGCGCCGGTTCGCCATATCAACGGACGACGCTTCGCCGAGCAGCACACGAATGTTCGGTGACCGCCTGAAGATCCAGCGAATCGGCGCCGCAATATCGCCTGGCGACAACGTGGCGGTCGCCACCTGATACAGCAGCGGTTGGAACAGGTGGTAATTGTGGCGATCGAGGAGCGTCACGCTCGCGGCGCGACCGCGCAGCGCTTTGGCGGCGGAGAGGCCTCCGAAACCACCGCCGACGATAAGCACATGAGGGAGTGACACGTTCGGATCTCGGCAATGTACACTGATCGGCGGGTCCGCTCCCGCCTCCGCCAAGGCTGCGGCGGGCAAGTCGCGGCACCCGCCCCACGTACGTCTGTATGAAGAGTGCAACCACCATCCCGACGGACCACGCCGTGACCACGGTGTGCCCACTCGACTGTCCCGACTCGTGCAGCCTCGAGGTCACCGTGGAGGACGGCCGGATTACGGCAATCGACGGAACGCACGACAATCCGATCACCGGCGGCTACATTTGCGCGAAGGTCCGCCGGTTTGGCGAACGGTTGTACGGCGCCGACCGTCTCCTGCACCCGGCCGTTCGGAAAGGCCCCAAAGGAGCCGGCAGCTTCAATCGCGTGTCATGGGACGAGGCATTCGCGGTGATCGCCAATCGCATCCGAGACGCGCGCGATCGCTGGGGCGGAGAGTCGATCCTTCCGTATTCGTACGGCGGGTCGAACGGCCTGCTCACGCAGGACACGAGCGACGCCACGTTGTTTCGGCGCCTTGGTGCGTCACGGCTGGCACGAACGGTCTGCGCCGCACCCACCGGTGCCGCCAACATGGCGCTGTATGGAAAGATGCCGTCGGTCGTCTACGAAGATTATCCGGAGGCCAAAATCATCGTGGTGTGGGGCGCCAATCCCTCGGCGTCCGGCATCCACCTGGTGCCGTATGTCCGCGAGGCGCAGCGCCGTGGCGCGCGACTCGTCGTCGTCGATCCGCGCACGACGCCTCTGGCAAAGCAGGCTGATATTCATCTCGCGGTGCGTCCCGGCACCGATCTGCCCGTCGCGCTGGCCATGCATCGGTATCTCTTCGAGGAAGGACGCGCCGACAACGCTTTTCTGGCGGCGCACACGCGAGGAGCCGACCGTCTGCAGGAACGCGCGCGGCCGTGGACATTCGAGCGCGCTGCCGCCGAGGCTGGCGTCGATCAGGCAGCGCTTCGGGCCGCGGCCGAGGCGTACGCTGGAACGAGCCCCGCAATCATTCGCTGCGGCTGGGGACAGGAGCGCAACCGCAATGGCGGCAGCGCGTCGCTCGCCATTCTCGCCCTTCCCGCGGTTGCGGGGAAGTTCGGCGTGCGTGGTGGCGGGTACACGATGAGCAACTCGGCGTCGTGGGGAATCACGCGCACGTGGATTGGCAGCGAGGAGCCGCCGACGCGGACGATCAACATGAATCAGCTCGGGCGAGCGCTCGAAGAAAGCGAACGCCCGGTCAAGGTGCTGTTCGTCTACAACAGCAATGCGGCCGTCACCACCCCCGATCAGCGCAGGATTCTTCGGGGGCTCGAACGCGAAGACGTGTTCACCGTCGTATTCGAGCAGGTCATGACCGATACGGCGCGGTACGCCGATGTGGTGCTGCCGGCCACCACGTTTCTGGAGGGGTACGAGATCGCCCGAAGCTACGGGCCGCTCAGCCTTCGCCTGGGAAAACCGGTCGTCGAAGCCATAGGCGAGTCGCGTTCGAACGCTGAGGTCTTTGGAGAGCTGCTCGAGCGCCTGGAGCTGCGTCGCGACGGGGACCCGAGCGGCGAGCTGGAAGAGATGCTCGCGATTCTAGCTCAATTGCCGCAGCCGATTGGCGCCGAGCTCAGCGACCGTGGCGTCGCGACGCCTCCATATCACGGACGTCCGATTCAGTTTCTCGACGTGTGGCCGCTGACACCAGACCGCAAGGTCGATCTGTTTCCCGAAGAGCTCGACGCGGAGGCGCCAGCGGGCCTGTACGGCTATCGGGCCGATCCGGGCACCGCGGAATTTCCGCTCACCCTCATCTCGCCTGCCAGCGATCGGACGATCAGCTCTACTCTCGCCGAGTTGCCGCGACCGGAGGTCCGCCTGCTGATGCATCCTGACGATGCGACGACGCGAGGCCTGACCGATGGCGACGCGATCCGCATGTTCAACGCGCTCGGGGAAGTCCGGTGCAATCTCACCGTCGGTACGTGGATTCGGCCTGGAACGGTTTCGCTGCCAAAGGGTTTGTGGCGCAGGCACACAGCCAATGGATACACGACGAACGCGCTTGTGCCGGATTCTCTGACCGATCTCGGGGGCGGAGCGTGCTTCAACGACGCACGCGTACAAGTCGAACGGGTGCCGGAAGCCTAACCACGAAGGCCACGAAGACACGAACAAGGTCTCCGGTTCTAATAACTGAAGAAAAAGATCAGATCTAGCCCGCCACGCTCCACACGACGGAACGTGACGCGCTGGGTTGCACTGACCGCTTCCGCGACGGAGGTCTGCAGCCGCAGGAAATCGGCAATCTGGTATTCCAGAATGAATTCCGTTGCTTCCGCCGCGCCGAAGCCCTGCCGAATCCGAAAGAAGAGGCGCTCTCCGACTTGTTCTCCAATGCTCAGACTCGGTCCGAACCCCTGTTCGCCCTGCGCCTGGAACTCCAACTCGTCCAGCTCGAGTGCGTTGGCGAGCGATTGCGTCAGACCCGACACGATGTACCCGCCCGCGAGCGCACCGGCACGCTCGGCAAGCGAGATCTGCTGCCCTTCGCCGAGCTCGTTGATCGGCATATTGAAGACGATGAGCGATAGGATGTCTGCCTGATCGAGCGGCGGTTGGCTGCTGAACGTCAGCTCTGGCTGCCTCATCGATCCCTGCACGCGCACGAACGTCTCGACGCCTGAGATGATTCTGCGGGCGCGCAGGTCTACAAGCGGGTCGATCTCTTCGGTTCCACCGAACCTGATCCGCCCGTCGCGCATGATTTCGAACCGGCGGCCCTGGAACGTGTAATTCCCGCGAATCGTGTTGACCTCGCCGATCAACTGGGGCCGCGCACCCGGGGGCTTTCGAACCTGCAAGGCACCACCGACGGTGACGTTCAAGTCGCCGATGTCGATTGGGGCGTTCGCTGGCCGGAGATCAGTGCCACGCACCGACAGACTGCCTGGCACCCCGACGCCAATCTCCAGATCGATTTTGTCGAACAAGGATGGCTCCGGGGGCGTCGGGGCCGGACTGCCAGACTCGGGCCCGCCCGGGTTCAGCTCCGTGGCCTCGGTTCCGTACGGGTCCGCGGTCGTCTGCTCGAGCACTCTTGCCACGTCAACGCTGCCCGTCTCGACCTCGACAAACCCTTCGATGCGCGGCGCGCGAAGCTCACCGGTGACGCGTAGATCGGTGTCGAGCTTCAGATCGGCAAGCTGGTTGTCGATCACTTCGAAGTCTTGCGACTGGATCTTGACGTCGACTGCCCCGACCGTGCGTTCGTGTACGGCCAGGGTGCCACCAATGGTCATCACCTGCTTGTGCTCGTCGATGAGCCGCATTTCGCTGATGGTGACCGCATCGGTCGTCAGATTCACCCGCGTGTCGAACCCGGTGTACGCCGTTCCGAGATCGGGAAGAGAAAACGCGCCGCCACGAACGTCGACGACCCCTTCGAAATGCGGATCGTGGCCCGTTCCGGTGACTGTGACGTTTGCCTGCATCGCGCCGGTCACGTTTGTGACGTATGACGTAACCCCCTGGATCACGCCGAGATCGATCTGACTGCTTGCGATCTGAAGCTCGATCCCCTCGCCTTCTCGCGGCGCTTCATGCCCCTCGACACCCGGAGGGTTGGGCCGAAACAGCGACAACGGCGCATATCCCGTGGCCGTCAACCACGCCTGGGTGGATTGCTGGAGCCTGACATCGAGATTCAGGCCATGCTGCAGGTAATCGACCTTGCCTGCCAGCGAATCGAACGTGAACTCACGAAACGCTCCCGGCGCCAGCGTAAACTCGCCGTCGGCGCGCGGCGTATTGAGCGGACCCGATATCGTGGCAGTGGCATTGAGCTGCCCTGCAACTCGCTGGTTGCCCAACACGAGGCGATCGAGCTGGGCGACATCGACGTTTTCAGCCCGTACGCGCAGCACCTCCGTTGACGATCCGATGACGCCGTCCGCGTCGATCCGCTGCTCGCCACTCGTGAGCTGAAGATTTTCGATCTCCACTCGATCGTCACCATATCGCACGGCCGCAGCCGTCCCAGGAACCGTACGCCATTCGACCTCTTCGGTACGCAGGGCTACATTCTCCAGATGCACCTCCTGATGATCGGGATGCAGGATCAGCATCCCCATCGCAGCCAGCTCGCGCTGGCCCTCCTGCGCCACCCCGTCGAATTCCAGTCGCGACTTCGAATATGTTGTGTCGGCGGTTACCTCGCGTATGCTCTGACCGCCAACTTCGACGAAGGTAGCGGTGCTCTTTGTCTTGATCGTCGAGTCGCTCGGCGTGAGCTCGGGAACCGTCACATCAAAGGTGCTGGCAAGACTGAGCGCGCCGTTTTCGGCGTACCCGATGTTGCGTCCCTGAAGCATCCCCTGCGCGCGTAGTTCGTGCGCGTTCCCCGTCACTGTGGCGTCGATGATCGCACCACCCTTCAGTGGTCGACCGATCATGCTGCCGATTTTTTCCAATGAGGGACTCTCGATATGCGCTGACAGGTTGGACGCGCCGGTGTCGTTCAGCGCAAGTGTGCCTTGACCCTTGGCGGTCAGGTCTGGACCGCCGATCTCGAAACGCGCGAGCTGTCCCTCGCGCTGTGCATACGTCCCTTCGACAGACGCACGATCGACTGCCAGATCCGCAATCGTCGAATTCGTGAGGTTGACACGCCCCGACGCGTCGATGGTATCGACCGTGACTCCGGACGCGTACTCGCGAATGGTGGTATCGACATCGAGGGTGCCATTGAGATGCCCTGCGAGGTTTTCCTGGTCCGCCACCACAGCGGGATTGAGGCCGGCGAAATCTCCCGTTGCATGCGCGCGGAGGTCGCCAGTGGCGAGCTGTGTGGTGAAGTCGAGATGCGGAAGCATTGCTCCGAAAAGCTCCGAGTCAACAGCAGTACCGGCGGCGTCGATCGTAAGCGGGTAGCGCCCGCCCCCGCTCCCTTTCACATCGAAGGTGGCATTGAGTCGACTGCGGAAGCGATCTTCTGTCAGCACGCGGACGGCGAATCCCTCGCCAATCTGCTGAATGTCGAGATTCGTGACCTCACCACGCGCGGCATATGAAGGAGCACCGCCGCCAAGGCTCACCTGACCTGTCGTGCCGGGAGCGATCGACGCTCCCGCCAGCGTCGACGCGTCGAATCGTGCATCTGCGGTGTACACTCCGTTCCGCGCATTCAGCGTGTAGCTGAATTGCAGGTCACTGGGAACTCCCGGCATCCTGAGCGCGGGAGGCAGATTCCGCAGATCGACATCGGCGGCGCGGCCGGCAAGATCGAGCACGACCGGCTGTCTGGCAACGACGGTGCCCTTCGCAGACGCCCGGCCACCATATGCGTTCGCGGTCGCGTCGACCTCGATGACACGTCCATTGATGCGACCCCGCGCGACGACATTCCTCGCATCGTAGCCGGCCACCTGCACGCGTCCCGCGTTGAGGGTGTATGTGCCTCGAAGGGGCGCAGTGTCCTTCGGAAGCGTCAGGTCGATACGCCCCTCTCCAGTGATGTCACTCGTAAACGTGCCTCGGCGCCCGCTGCCTGCCTGTGTCAGCGGCGCGAGGTTGAAATGGGCCATCGACACCGTTCCCGCGACACGGCGATCAGGGCCGTCGGCGTCGACCGTGAGGTTGGCCGTCACGTTGCCGAGCGCAGCTTCCCGTGCGTTCACGCCAACTGAGAGACGGGCGAGGGGACCGTGCGCCGAGACCTCGAACGCCGGCTGCAGCCCATAGCCGCGCAGAGCGGGAATCACGCGCCCGATCTCTTCGGTCGCGAACTTGTCGGATGAGGCGTTCACGTCAACAGTACGGCTGCCGTCGTCGAGCGTCTTGATGACGCCATCAACGCGAATCGAGCTTTCTTCCGTCCTTAGCGACACATTTTCGAACGTCACGGCATCTGCGGTTCGTGTAATCACGCCAGAGAGCGCATCGATGCCCAGACTGGGTCCCTCGGCGCGCAGCGACATGTGTGCGATGTCAATGGTCATCGCATCTTCGTCGCTCCGGACACCGATGGACGCATCAAGCCGGCCGATGCGCGTCGGTACCACTACACCGGACGTGCCGACTGGCCGATCCTCCACGTAGAGGGTCGCGTCGCTGATGCCAATTTCACCGATTTCGATCGGGCGTCGGCGTCGTGGCTCATCTGGTGTCTGGGCGATGATCAGTCGCGTGAGATTCCATTCGCCGTCGGTCTTCTCGAGGTGAAATACCGGCTGATTCAAACGGATGTCGTCGAGCACGACATGTCCGAGAAGAAACGTGAACGCGTTGTAATCGAGACCAACATCCTTGATATCGACGACCGTCTTGCCGTCCATCGTCACACCGATGTTCTCGAGCTCCACGCCGAAGAGCAGGTTTCCATCCAGCCGGCCGATCGAAAGATCACCGTTTACGTAGCCGGCGGCCTGCTGGACGATGAAGCTTCGCATCCACTCTTTGAACCAGGTGGTCTGCGTCACGATGACGGCCATCGCCGTCGCGCCAACCAGGAGTGTGCAAGTGAAAGCGAGGACCTGAAGTGTTCGACGGGCGATGGACATGGCCCCTAGAACGCCTGACCGATACTGAAATGCAGACGCCAGTTGCGTCGCTCCGGCTCACCATTCACGCGAAGGTTCTCAATGGGGTTGAGCTGGTAGCCGAAGTCGATGCGTGCCGGACCCACAGGCGTCAGATAACGGAGGCCTGGCCCCACGGCGTAACGAACATCATTCAGATTGAAATCCCAGGAACGAGACCAGACGTTGCCGTAGTCCAGAAACGCAACCCCACCGAGCTTGCCCCACAGCGGCAGGCGGACTTCGGATGATCCTTCGAGCATTGAGTGGCCGCCAATGGGCAGGCCGAAGCCGCTGATCGGCCCTATCTCAAACCGCCCCCACCCGCGAATGCTCGACGCCCCGCCGAGAAAATACCGCTTGTAGAAAGGTATGTTCCGCTGGAGATCGCCGAGAGCGTCGATGGAACCGAGTCGGAGCCTGTTGGCAATCACCAAGGTTCGGCCGATTGGCAGGTAGTGGCGTGCTTCACCAGAGACCGACCAGTAATTCGACGTCCCGGGCAGCCACCGGCCCGCCTGTTCCACGCGGCCGCTCAGGACATATCCGGTGCGTGCGTCGAGCAGGTTATTGGCGGTGGTACGACTCGCCTCGAAAGCGATGGCCGCTGTCGTTCCGGTAAATTCGCCGTCGGTTGGATCCAGCCCGAGCGCAATCAGCTCGTCGCGGATGGTAAAGTCCTCCAGCGCTTCCGGAGTCACGGAACTGCGCTGGTACTCATTACTGAATGAAATCGACCAGACGTTCTGCGCATTCGCCTGGTGACGCAGCGTAAAGCGACCGCCAAGTGAATCGAGGGAGTACACAGGTTCCTCTGCCTGCCACGCCTGCCCGTCAAAGTTGAGCGAGAAATGCGACGTGAGGAAGAACGGTTCGCGATATTCGGCGCGCACGCCTCGGTCCAGCGACGACCATTTCCCTTCGAAGCCCGCATGTCGAGCCTCCCCGAGAAAATTGAGATGGTCCCAGCGGATTCGGGCGCGGCCTTGTTCCTCGGTGCCGTAGCCGACGCCAAACGTGACCCTTTGATGCTTGCCCTCGGCCACGGTCACGTGGATCGGGACGTCAGGTATATTTGGCGCCTCGTCCTCACGTGATTGCACATTGGCGAACTCGAACAGCTCAAGACCATAAAGCTTCCGCTGGCTTTCTCGCATCTCTCGTCGCGAGTACACGTCGCCCGGCTCGAATGTGAGCTGGCGTCGAATCACGTTCTCGCTCACGCTCATCGGTCCGTCGATCTCGATTGCCCCGAAACGCGCCAGCATGCCCGGGACCGCCTGAAACACGACGCGTCGCTGCCGGGGACCAGCATCCTCTTCTGCGAGCGTGACGTCGGCGTAGGGATAGCCGTGGTCGCGCAGTTCGTTCAGCGCCCGTTCACGTGCCGCCTGGGCGACCTGCCGATCGAGCGGTGCGCCGACGCGCAGCACGACCGACTCCTGCAGCCGTCGGCGATCGGCTTCAGGCAGCACGTCGAAGCCTGAAAAATCGATCGCCGTCACACGGATGGGCTCTCCTTCTGAAATGTTGACGGTTATTGAAGCTTTGTCTTGTGCGTCGTTGAGCGCGACGTTGAACGATGCGACGCGCGCGTCAGGAAAGCCGCGATCGCGGTAGAAGACCTCGATGCGTTTGAGATCTGTTTCGAACGCCCGGCGGTCGAAGTATCGTTTCCGGCTCCACGGAATCCAGGAGCCCTCGCGTGTCTGAAGAGCGCTCTTGAGAACCCCTTCGTCCACCTGTTCGATACCGTGAAAGTTGAGGCTGGCAATCTGGATATCGCCCTCCTCGCGACAAGCGCCGCCGCTGACTGCAGTCGCCACGAGAAGGAGCAACAGCGAGAGGCGACGCGACATGACGTCTGGGCAGTAACCACACAACGTGCCAGTCCGCACGTCTGTGTGTTGCGGCCCCAATGGGCAAAAATGGATCAGCTGCGTGTGGTAATTGCGGGCCGGCTGGAAACGACAGCCAACATTACTCCGATGCCCACGGCTACCAGGGCGCCGATTGCGATCCAGACGCCTGGTATTTCGGCGAGGATGCCCGACTCCCAAAGTGCCCACGCAGCACCAACAAGAAGAAGGAAGTAACCGACGAGGTAGACCGTTAGAAATCTCATGCTCTTACCTGAAGCAGGAAGAGTGCCTGGCGGAAAGTAAGCGGAAAGTAATAGGGGGAAGGGGAGGGGGAAAACGGGACAGGGGATAAGCGAAAGGTCAAAAGGCAAGGTCAAGTCGGTTGGCGCCGGCTTGACCCTTGACTTACTTTTGACTTTTGACTTTTGACGTTTGCCTTACTGCCTTACTGAATGATCACCGCCAGATGCGCGCGACGGTTCATCGCGCGGCCCGCGGCGGTGCTGTTGTCAGCGGCCGGACGCTCTTCGCCGTAGCTGACGGTGCGCAATCGGCCGGTCGCAATGCCGCGACTCACCAGGTAGTCGCGCACGGAGTTGGAGCGTCGCTCACCGAGCGCGAGGTTGTACTCGACGGTGCCGATGCTGTCGCAGTGCCCTTCGATCGTGACGTTCAACCCCGGATTTGCCTGCAGCTTCGCGATCGCATCGTCGAGGATCTTCAACGCGTCTGGCCGCAGGTTGAAGCGATCGAAGTCGAAGTGAACGTCCTCGAACATGATCGTTTCGCGGCGCACGACCGTCAGGTTGACGCTGCCGGTTGCTGTTCCGCCCCGGTTGTCCCGCGCCGCCACCGTCGCCGGCACGTTGCCTTCCTGGTTGGGGGCGGTCCAGACGGTATTCTGCGCGTTTGCGTTGTTGAATGTCCCCTGCGGAGCCGTCCACTGGTACGTAAGTGGATCGCCGTCGGGATCCGTGCCGGTCGCTGTGAGATTGCTCGTGGCGCCGGGTTCCACACTGCAGGGATTACAGCTCGCGGTGACTGCGGGCGAACGATTGGGCGGAGGCGCGGGCGCGGGTGGCGGCGTCACGGTGTTGGTGACGGTCGTTGTCTCCTTGATCACGCGAACCCGCTGTCGGGGCGGCGTGACACCCGGATGCCAGCCGACACGGACATCGAATCCGAACGAGTTATGGTCGATGTCGAGCCCTCCGACCGTGCGACCACCGGTGCCAAAGCTGTAGTTGAAACCCGCATGGACGAAGAGGCCATTTGCAGCCTGCCACACGCCGCCGGCCTTGACGTTGGCTGGATCCGAGATTGGGCTCAGGAGCGGGGCAATGCTGCCGTCTTCGGCGATGTAGGGCGGGTTGATGAGAGACGTGTTGTCCTTGATGACGAACTCGCCGTGCCACTCGACCAGCGCGCGGATCGGTGTGCGCGTCGGAAAGCCCGCTCCAAGACCCCACGTCACGCCGTCAGACACGCGGAACTCGTCGGGGTCGCCGCGAAGCACCGCCCCTGCCATGCCGGTCAGCTCCACCTGCTGCGCGAACTCGCGGCTGACAATCAGATCGACGTGGCCGTCCCAGTCGTTGGTGCTGGCCCACGAGGAGCCGCTCGGGAACTTCACCATGACACGCGGCGCGAGGCTCACCGCATCGCCTCGCGACTGTGACACGAGGTTGAACTTACCGCCGACGATGACCGGACCACCGAGCGTTTTCGACCAGCCGCGGCGGAGGTATGGATATTCCTGCGACACTCCACCGAACACCGGCTCCGTCGGGATGAACGTCGGTCGGACGTCGCGATCGAGACGTATCGTCCGCCATGATCCAAAGACTTCGACTCGATCGCCGAGGGCGAACGCGCCGGTGAGTCCTATCTGATTGACATCCGTCAACCCTTGGCGTCGATCCCAGTTTGCGCGGAATGCGCTGAACGACCAGCGGCCGGCCGGCATGGTCTCGGCGGTCGACACCAGCCACAGGCCGGTGTCGCCATAAAAGGTCGGCAACGCGGGCCTGGGCGTCGTGTCGCCCTGCAGCACGATTTCATCCTGTGTTACAGCCGTCTGGGTCGTCGAGGTGGTCGTGCCTTGCGCGGGCGTTTGACCCGTCACGGGCACTGCCAATACCAAAACGCAGAAGGCCCCGCAGAATGTACGCACTAACACAACGTCTCTCTCGTCGTCCGGTCGAAGTCGAAGCGTCGCAGCGGCTAGTCGCGAATCGACGCGGTGCGGTCCATGCCGGAAACATGAGCCACCCCAACAGTAGCATCATCCATCGGCGCGTTGGGAGGAATTAGGCGTCCACGCCCTCCGCGACTGATCTGCCCTCCTTTTCGGCCCGCAACTCGCGCTTCATCAGGCGTCCACTCGTGCGCGGTCCCTCTTTCGTGCGCTGCGCGACCACCCTTGCTGGCGATCTCGCGCTGCTTGTCTGGCGACATCGAGGCAAATCCACGGCGTTCTTTGCGTACTCCGTCCACGGCACTCCTCCTTGGCTTCCGAACCCCAGGCGGGGGTCACCTGGCTGACGGCCGACCGCTTCAAGAGGTGTGCCGCAGCCGCAGAGGTTCGTGCGATACGGGCGTAACCATTCGTGGTTCAATCATCTAGCGGGAGATTGCCCACAGCGACGAAGAGCGAAGCTTGTGACGCAGAACCCTACAGTCGAGGTTGTGATCTGAATGAACTTCCAACAACGACCTGCACGATCGATGCGTTACCATCGCTCTATGGATGAAAAATGCGCGGCCCCACCGTCGCCCGAATCAGAACCGGCCGGCAACAAGAGTGGCCGGACGGTGCACTGCGTGAAGTTTCAGAAGGACCTGCCGGGTCTCGACACGCCACCGTGGCCGGGTGAGCTCGGACGGCGAGTCTACGAGAAAGTGTCGGCGCAGGCGTGGAAGCTCTGGGAAGAACGGATGAAGATGATCCTCAATGAATACCGCCTGATGCCGTGGCAAAGGGAGGCGCAGGAGCTCATCGCCAAGCAGATGGAGGATTTCTTCTTCGGCGAGGGAGCGGCGCTTCCGCCTGGCTACGTGCCTCAGCAGGCGAAGTAACTACCCTACAACAGTAAGTTCGCGGTCGATCACAAAGTGCAGGTGCTCGTGCGCGAGGCGCAGCGCCCGATCGACTCCAAGCGGATGTGGGCCACGCGCGAAGATGAAACCGAGGTAGCTTCCACCTTCTGGCAGCGGAACGATCGGCCCCTCGGGTTTTGCGGTAATCCGGACTTCCTCCACACCGGCGACAGCCAGCGCTCGATCGACACCCTGCACCCTCCGGAAGATGCCCCGCTTTGGAATCGGAATCATCATGACGCCCGAGGCGACGTCTTCACGCCGATACGCCTCGACGCCTTCGCCCAGCGCGTGGCGGAGCAGCAGCTCCTCGAGCGCTAGGGTCTCCTCGGTTCCGTCCGCCACGAAACGAAGCGAGCGCGAGCAGAGGCCGCCGATGGGACGAGCCGCAACCTCGAGCACATGCACGGTGTCACCGTTCACCCGACACTCGGCGTGCACCGGACCGTGAAAGAGCCCGATCGCGCGAGCTGCATCTCTGACACCAGCCAGAATTCGACGTTGGACCGCGTCAGGGGCAAGCGAAGGCGTGACGTAAATCGTCTCCTCGAAGAACGGGCCATCGAGCGGATCCGGCTTGTCGAAGATGGCGAGCAGCCGGAACCTGCCATACTCGAGGACGCCCTCTACGGAGTACTCGGCGCCAGAAATGAACGATTCGACAACCGCTTGGCGATGAGCCTCGTCACGCTCCACCCGCACATCGGGCGAATCCAGCAGTGCCCGCAGCCGACCGAACGCCGCCACGCATTCAGCCGCGTTGTCGACCCGCATGACGCCACGACTGCCGGACAACGCGAGCGGCTTCACCACCGCTGGGTAGCAGACACGATCCGCGAATGAACGCGCATCGGCGTCAATCGACATCGATTCGAACCAGGGCGTCGGGAGTCCCGCAGCCTTGAAGGCTCGACGCGAGCGCAGTTTGTTTCGACTGATCGCCGCAGCCTCCGGCGGGTGCCACGGCAGGCCAAACGCACGTGCCAGATGGGCACCAACCACCACCGGCTTGTCTCCTACGGCGATGATCCCATCGGGCGCCGCGCCGGCGCAGGCCGCAACGACTGCGTCGACCGACCGTGCCTCCTCATGAAACCGAACTGGAATGGCCTGATCCCACCAGGGGTCCTCCAGGCGATCGCAGCGATCGCTGGCAAACACGAGCCGTACGCCCAGCTTCTCGGCAGCCTCGCCGAACGAACGGATCTGATACCCCGTCGTCGTCGCTATCAGCAGAACGCGCTTAGCCGCAGTTACCATGCGTCAGCCCATGCAGTGACTTTTTCCACTTTTCCACTTTTCCACTTCTTCCACTTCTTCCACTTTTAGAAGCTCTCCATGGGCTCCGCGCAGCAATACCAGGGCTCGCTGACGTGGGGCACGGGCGTTCCGGCGGCAACGGGCGCGGCGTCGGGAGGCAGCCCCGCTTGTTCGCGTGCGAAGCGGACAATCGCCGAGAACGCCTCGGTCCGACTCTGTCGTCCCGTCGTCTGGACGATGCGCATGACGGCCACCTGGAGATCGTCGACACGGGGATCGGCGTGGCGCCATGGCCACGTCAGAGACGCGGGGTCGAACTCCTTTACGCTCTGCCGAACGTCAGGAAGATCGAGCAGTGGCGATTCGGCCGTAACGAGCAGCCGGATACCAAGCTGGACGGGTGCGACGTGCTCGACGATGTCGAGCTCCTGGAGCAAGTCCAACAGATTGACGTAGCCTTCGAGGGTCGTCCACGGCGTAAAGGGAATGAACGTTGGCGCGAGCGTCAGCCCAGCTTCCCTGCAGAGCTCGACGGCTCGTATGAAATCGCTACGCGTGTGCCCTTTTTTCAGATTGGACAGCACGGTGTCATCAACCGATTCAGCAGCGCTCGTCACAAACAGGCAGCCCGTACGCCGCAGAACCGGGATCAGATCGGCGTGCCTGAGAAGATGCTCAATCTTGATCGTGACATCGTACGAGACATCGGGGAACTCCTGGCTGACCTGCTCCACGACACGCCGTGCGTGCGTGGGACCGTTGAAGAAATCAGGATCGCCAAATGAGATGTGCTGCGCACCGGCGTCGATCTGCGCCCGAACGTCGGCAAACACGACATCGAGAGGAATAACCCGGAATCGTCCACCGTACACGGGCACGATCGGACAATGCCGGCACAGATGCTTGCACCCTCGCGTGGTGTCGGTGCTGCCGATCGTCCGTCGGCTTCCGTCGGGCATGCACAGTGACGCGTAACGTTCGAGCGGCACGAGCCCGGTTCGATCGGGTTGGATGAACGAGAGGCGTGGAAGACCTTGGGCTCTCGGCTCTAGGCTCTCGGCTCTAGGCCCCCGGCTCTGGGTCAGATCGACCAACGCCTGCTCCGCCTCCGGACCCAGGACATCGGTCACGCCCCTCTCGTGGAGCCAGTGCGCATTGAGCGGCGCATACAGCCCGTACGCACAAAGGCGGGCCGAGGGGTTGACCTGGCGAACCCGGTCGATCAGTGGGCCCGCCAACCGGGTGGCTGTGTGCATCGGAAGGTAGAACCCAACGAGCGACGCGGAGGCAATCCGGGCATCGTCGAGCGGCCCGCGAGAGGTGTCGGCGCAGTCCACTTCGACGCCGGCCCGGCGCAGCCACGCCGCAGGCGAGGCCAGACCGAACGGCTGACGGCCGAGGTCATACGTCGAAATCAGCAGCGCCCGCACGTCAACATTGTATGAAATCGGACTATTCTGGCCGGTGACTGGAGGACACGACGTGGCGCATCCATCGACAGCACGGACGAACGCCGTCCCCGATCTGGCGGTCCCGCGAGAGGCAACGTTCTTCGGCCACCCTCGGGGCCTCTCCACGCTGTTTTTCACGGAGATGTGGGAGCGCTTCAGCTATTACGGGATGCGCGCGCTCCTGATCCTCTTCATGACGGCGGCACCCGCTGTCGGGGGACTTGGGTACGACGCCACGACCGCGGGCGCGGTATATGGGCTCTACACGTTCGGCGTCTACGCGCTGGCGCTGCCCGGCGGATGGATTGCCGATCGACTGGTCGGGCAACGGCGCGCCGTGCTGTATGGCGGGATTTTCATCGCGCTCGGACATTACAGCCTCGCCATCTCGTCCATTGTTACGTTCTACGGCGGTCTGCTGCTCATCGTTCTTGGAACCGGCCTTCTGAAACCAAACATCAGCGCGATCGTGGGCGACCTCTATACCGAAAAGGGCGCAAGGCGCGATGCCGGATTCTCGATCTTCTACATGGGCATCAACCTCGGTGCATTCGCTGGCCCCCTCGTCTGCTCATGGCTTGGGGAGCCGCGTGCGGGAGCGGCGTGGGTGAACTGGCACTACGGCTTCGGCGCCGCGGGAGTGGGCATGACACTCGGCCTCATCCAGTACGTCGCCGGGCAGCGCCATCTTGCCGGCGCAGGGCAACTGAAGGAAGACTCAGGACAGCCGGAACGGCTTGCCGCCGCGCGGCGCCAATTCCTCGCGGGCTTGCTGGTGACGACGTTGCTCATCGGCATCGTCGCCGTGCTCAGTATGTCGGGCGCCCTTCCCGTCACGGTCTTCGCCGAGAGCGTCTTCTACGTCGTCACAGCGCTCTTTGCGGCGTACTTTGCCCTGGTCATCTTCTTCCTGGCCCGCAACACGGTTGAGCGGCAGCGGCTGACGGTCTGCTTTCTGCTGTCGCTTGGGGCGGCGATGTTCTGGTCAGGCTTCGAGCAGGCCGGCTCTGCGCTCAATCTCTTTGCGCGCGACCTGACGGACCGGGCGATCTTCGGGACGGAGATGACGGCAGGTGCACTGCAGGCCGTCAACCCCATCTTCATCATCCTGCTCGCCCCGGTCGTCGGCATGATCTGGGTCAAGCTGGGGGATCGCAACCCGGGGATGGCCACAAAGTTCGGCCTCGGCCTCGGGCTGCTCGCGATCGGCTTCGTCGTCATGGCGTGGGCATCGATGTCGCTTGCCGACGGCAAGGTCGGGATGCAGTGGCTAGTGGCCACGTATTTCTTCCACACCGTCGGCGAGCTGTGTTTGAGCCCTGTCGGTTTGAGCAGCATGACCAAGCTGGCGCCGGGTCGTTTGGTGGGACAGATGATGGGCACGTGGTTCATGGGGGCAGCCATCGGCAATCTCGTCGCCGGACTCGTCACGCGGTTCCTGCCACAGACCGAAACCGTGGAGGCCGCGATGCAGAATGGAGTACAGCTGTTCGGGATCGTCGCCGCGGTCACTGGAGGCGCCGGTCTCCTCTTCTTCGCATTCTCGCGGCCGATCCGCAAGATGCAGGCGGGGGTGAACTGACCTGAATCGTGTAAGGCAAAAGTCAAAAGGCAAAATTCAAAGGGCACATGTCAAAAGCGCTCGAGGAATACAAACGGAAGCGCGACTTCAGCAAGTCGCCCGAACCAGCCGGGACCCGCGCACGCACATCGCCGGGGGGCCGCGAAGCCCGCTTCTTCTGTGTGCAGAAGCACCTGGCCAGCCACCTTCACTACGATTTCCGTCTCGAGCATGAGGGCGTCCTGCTGTCGTGGGCCGTGCCCAAAGGCCCGTCGCTCGATCCCTCGATCAAGCGACTCGCGATGCATGTCGAGGATCATCCCGTTGAATACGGCGAATTCGAGGGGGTCATCCCCTCAGGGTACGGCGCCGGCATCGTCATGCTGTGGGATCAAGGCCTGTGGACACCCGAGGTCGAGGATGTCGATGCGGCGTTGAAGAAGGGAGACCTGAAGTTCACGCTCGACGGCTACAAGCTGAAGGGGTCGTGGGTGCTGGTGCGGACGAAGGGCGGCTGGTCAGCGGGTGGCGCCGACCGGTCGTGGCTGCTGATCAAGCACCGCGATGAATGGGCGGGACCCGTCGACATCGCCGAGTTCGCTCCGCTCAGCGTCAAGAGTCAGGGAGATTTTGCAGACATCTTGTCGACGGACAACCCTGACATCTGGCGATCGAATCGCCCCGCAAAGGGGGGCGAAACGGGTGCGATGTTCGAGAGGATCATTGCACGTGCACTGGAGATGCGAACGGATCGTTCAGGGCGTTCGGATCGTTCGAAGACCGTCGTTACGACCGCGAAGCGGACACGCCAGGCCGGCGACGCAACGTCCGCGAAACGGAAGACGACGAAGAAAGGGAGGTAACGAGACGGATCGTTCGGGGCGTTAACGTGGCGTTGACTGGACCACCTGAAGCAGACCCCAGAACGCTCCGGCAACTGTGCCGATGACAGCGAGGAAGCCCGTTACCATCATCCCGACAAGCCATCCGAAGCGACGATCCATCGCGTCAAAGCGCTGATCCACCTTCTCGAATCGCCGGTTCATTTCATCGCGCAATTGACGCATTTCTGCGCGAAGCTCCCCTCCCAATTGGTGGAGTTCCTCTCGTACCTTCCCTATCGACTGGCGCAACTCCTGGCGGAGCGCCCCTGTCGACTCGTGCAACTCCTGGCGAAGTGCCCCCAGTTCCTGTCGCACTTCGGTCCCGATCGCCCTGAGATCCGTCATGTGGGCAGCCTGCTCCTGCACTCGGCCTTCAAGCAGCGCGACCCGCTCCTCCAGGTTCGGTACGTTCCTCCTTGATCGGGCCGGCAGCCCGATTCTACATCGTCGGATCGCACGGCTCGTGCCGCGTCGAATCACGCCTGATCTCGCCAATGCGGGCCCGCGCGTAGCAATTTCGAACCCGCGGGCGCCGTGACGTCGTGGCAAAATCGGCGCGCCCTCCATCTGATATGGCGCTCGACATTGGCACGCGAATCGGCCCGTACGAGATACAGGCGGCGATTGGTGCAGGCGGCATGGACATCTGAGTTGCGCCGTCAAGCAAAATGTTTCGCGAGCGGTGACCCGTGTCGGCGTAGCGCACCGATGTAGGTATCTTCGTCGTA
>Ga0209640_10000732_pt1 | contig 26162 bp, 18 predicted proteins | sample RifCSP10_1_FD_184018 | JGI IMG/M metagenome (GOLD analysis project Ga0209640, IMG submission 184018) | Soil microbial communities from Rifle, Colorado - Rifle CSP2_sed 10_1 (SPAdes) (version 2) | ecosystem: Environmental > Terrestrial > Deep subsurface > Rock core/Sediment | place: Rifle... | reverse complement strand
ATCTGCGTGAAGATGTTGTTATCGCCGCCCCAGAGCCACACACCCGCGATCGCGGACAGCAAACCCATGGGGACGATCAGGATGATGGCGAGCGGCAGAGTCCAGCTTTCATAGAGCGCAGCCAACACCAGGAACACGAACAGCACGCACAGCGGAAAGACGTAGATCGCGCTGTTGCCGGCGAGGATTTCCTGGTAGGTAAGCTCGGTCCACTCGTACTTGAGACCGTTCGGCAGGGTCTCCGCCAGGATCTTCTCGATCGCCGCCTGTGCCTGCCCGCTCGAATATCCCGGCGCGGGCCCACCGTTCACTTCGGCCGACAGGTAGCCGTTGTAACGTTGCACGCGATCCGGGCCGTAGGTCTCGCTCACGCGCACCAGCGAACCCAGCGGCACCATTTCCCCCGCGGCGTTGCGCGTCTTGAGTCGCGCGATGTCTTCCGGCTTCGAGCGGAAGTCGGCGTCGGCCTGGGCGATGACCTGGTAGGTGCGGCCGAAGCGGTTGAAGTCGTTGATGTAGAGAGAGCCCAGGTAAACCTGCATGGTCTCGAAAACATCCGTGAGCGCCACGCCCTGTTCCTTCGCGCGCGCGCGATCGACATCGGCGAACACCTGCGGCACGTTCACCTGGTAGCTGGAGAACACGCCCGCCAGCTCCGGCGTCTGATAGGCACGCCCGAGCACCGCCTGCAGCGACTGGTAGAGTTCCTCGTAGCCCAGGTCGGCGCGATCCTCGATCTCGAGCTTGAAGCCGCCGATCGTGCCGAGCCCCTGCACCGGCGGCGGCGGGAAGACGCCGATGAAGGCGTCCTGGATTGCGGCGAATCGCTGATTGAGCTGCTGCGCGATCGTCAAGCCGTAAAGCTCGTCCGACTTGCGCTCGTCGAAGTCTTGCAGGCGGAAAAACACGATCCCCGCATTGGGGCTGTTCGTGAAGCCCATGATTGAAAGACCGGGGAATTGCACCGCGCCGTCGACGCCCGGTTGCGAGAGACCGATCTCCGTCATGCGGCGAATGACCGCGTCGGTGCGATCGAGCGAAGCAGCGTCGGGCAATTGTGCGAAGGCGACCAGGTACTGCTTGTCCTGCACCGGGATGAAGCCCTTGGGCACCCGCTCGAAGCCGAGCCAGGTGAGGCCGATCAGCGCGACAAAGATGCCCATGACGATGGCCCGGTGGCGCAGCACACCCGCGACGCCGCGCGAGTACCGATCTGAGGACCGGCCCCAGAACCGGTTGAACGGTCGGAACACCCAGCCGAACAGGCGATCGATGATGCGCGTCGCCCTGTCGGGCGGGGCACCGTGAGGCCGCAGCACGGCCGCCGCCAGGGCCGGACTCAGCGTGAGCGCTACGAACGCCGAGATGATCGTCGAGATGGCGATCGTCAGGGCAAACTGGCTGTAGAACTGGCCGGTGAGCCCGCTCATGAACGCGATCGGCACGAACACGGCAATGAGCACGAGCGCAATCGCGATGATCGGCCCGCTCACTTCCTGCATCGCCTTGTAGGTCGCATCGCGCGGCGCAAGGCCGGCGGCGATGTTGCGCTCCACGTTCTCGACCACGACGATCGCATCGTCCACCACGATGCCGATCGCCAGCACCAGGCCGAAGAGCGACAGCGCGTTGATCGAGAATCCGAAGGCCAGCATCAGCGCGAACGTGCCGACGATCGACACCGGGACTGCGACCAGCGGAATGATCGATGCGCGCCAGGTCTGCAGGAACAAGATGACGACCACGACCACCAGCGCGACGGCTTCGAGCAGCGTCTCGACCACCGCTTCGATCGAATTGCGCACGAATACCGTGGTGTCGTACACGACCTGGTAGTCAACTCCCTCGGGAAAATTCTGCTTGAGCTCGGCCATCGCCGAGCGCACGGCGTCCGAGAGCTCGATCGCGTTCGAGCCGGGCGCCTGGAAAATCGGGATGGCCACGGCCTGCTGGTTGTTGAGCAGGCTGCGCAGCGAATACTGGCCGGCTCCGAGCTCGATGCGCGCCACGTCGCGCAGGTGTGTCACGGAGCCGTCGGTGGCGGTCTTGATGATGATGTCGCCGAACTGCTCCTCGGTGATGAGGCGTCCGGAGGTATTGACGTTGAGCTGGTAGTCGGTGCCCGCCGCCGCCGGTTGCGCCCCGATCACGCCCGCGGCGACCTGCACGTTCTGTTCGCGGATGGCGCGCACCACGTCGCCGGCCGTGAGATTGCGGCTCGCCACCTTGTCCGGGTCGAGCCAGATGCGCATCGAGTAGTCGCCGGCGCCGAACACGCGCACCTCGCCCGCACCCGGAATGCGCGCCAGCACGTCGCGCACCTGCAGCACCGCGTAATTGCGCAGATACACGTTGTCGTAGCGGTCGTCGGGCGACACCAGGTGCACGACCATCAACAGGTCGGGTGAGCTCTTGATCGTGGTCACGCCGAATTGCCGCACGATCTCGGGCAGCCGCGGCAGCGCCTGAGAAACGCGGTTCTGCACCAGCACCTGCGCGGCATCGACGTCGGTGCCGAGCCGGAAGGTGACGGTCAGCTGCATGACGCCGTCGCCGCTCGAGGTCGAGGACATGTAAAGCATGTTCTCGACGCCGTTGATCTCCTGCTCGAGCGGCGCCGCCACGGTCTCGGCGATCACCTTGGGGTTGGCACCCGGATACATGGCGCGCACCACCACCGATGGCGGCACGACCTCCGGGTACTGACTCACCGGCAACCGCCACACCGCGATCGCGCCGGCAACGAAGATCACGATCGACAGCACGGCCGCGAAAATCGGCCGGTCGATGAAGAATCTCGCGATGTTCATGCGACTTCCCGTCCCTGCTGCTCGTTCAACGGGCCTGGGCCACGCGCGTCTCGTGCTCGCGGCGAGCCATCGAGACGAGCTGCGGCGCGATGGTCACGCCGGGTCGCACGCGCTGCAGGCCGTTCACGACGATGCGCTCGCCGGGGATGAGGCCCTCTTCGACGATGCGCAGTCCGTCAAACAGTCGACCGAGCTTTACCACGCGATAGTCGACGACATTGTGTTCGCCCACGACGTACACGAATTTCTGGCTTTGATCGGTGCCGACGGCGCGGTCGTCGATGACAACGGCCGGACGGTTCTCGCTGCCGATGAGCCGGACACGGGCGAAGAGGCCTGGCGTCAACTGTCGGGCGTGATTGTCGAGCAACGCCCGCGCACGAATCGTGCCGGTCGCCGGGTTCAACTGGTTGTCGAGAAACACGAGCTCACCCTGGTGCGGAAAGTCAGTCTCGTTGGCGAGCGCCACGCGCACCGTATTGCGCGTCGAGCTCGAGCCGCGCAGCTCGCGCAGTTGTCCGAGCTGGGCGTACTTGAGGTACACCCCTTCATCGCCCTCGAAGGCCACATAAATCGGGTCGATCGACACCACGGTTGTCAGCAACGTCGAACTGGCGCTGCCGCCGGTGACCAGGTTGCCGAGCGTGACTTCGGCCTTGCCGGCGCGGCCGTCGATCGGCGAAGTGATGCGCGTGAAGCCCAGATTGAGCCGCGCGGTCTCGACGGCTGCCTCGGCGGCCCGCACGTCGGCCTCCGATTCGCGCCCGGCATTGACGCGCTGGTCGTACTCTTCCTGGGACACCGCGTGGGCGCGCAACAGCCGGTCGCCGCGCGCGACTTCATTGCGCGCCAGCTCCGCGCTCGCCCGCGCACGCACGAGTTCCGCTTCGGCCTTGTCGAGTTCTGCGCGGTAGGGGCGTGGATCGATGACGAACAAGAGATCACCCTTTCGGATGGTGCCGCCCTCGAGGAACGCGACGCGCTCGATGTAGCCCGAGACGCGCGGTCGAATCTCCACGCTCTCGATCGCCTCGATGCGACCGGTGAACTCGTCCCAGTCGCTGACTTCGCGTTGCACCGCCTCGGCCACGCTGACCTGCGGGGCCTGCGGTGCCGGCGCGGCCTGCGGCGCGCAGCCGCTCGCCACCAGGATGAAGACGGCAAGAAGAAGGAAAAGCCCGGCAGGCGTCAGGTGCTGCCAAGTGGATGTCATGCGATGAGTCACGGTGAATGTCCTTGAATGTCAGCCCTCTCTCGCGCAGCGACGCAAAGGACGCTGCGAGTGCACACACAGTACGTACCGCGCCGTGTCCGAAAAACCGTCAGAGCCGAATTACACTCGTGCCTTGAGGTCAGCAATCATCGCGGGGAGCGCGCGTGAGGACGGCCATCCTTGGCGGGGAACAGGGTCACCAGAAAGTCGACGAAAGCCTGCACTTTCGGCGAGGGATGGCGGCCCTTGATGTAGAGGGCGGAGGCGGGTCTGGCACCTTCCAGGCGCCACTCGGGCAGCACCTGGCTCAGCAGGCCGGTCGCAATGTAGCGCTCGGCCTGAAATGCCGCGGCCAGCGCGATGCCCGCACCCGCGATCGCCGCGGTGGTGAGCGCCTCGAGATTGTTGAACATCAGCCGTCCGTCGACGTTGACGACCTTGCGCACGCCGTCCCGGGTGAACGCCCAGTCGAATTTCTTGCCCGTATTCGGGTGAAAGAAACGCACACACGCATGCCGCGTCAGGTCGTCCGGATCCTGCGGCGTGCCGGCCCGGGCCAGGTAGTCGGGCGACGCTACCAGCATGATTTCCGGCGTCCACAGATGACGCGCTACGAAACGCGAGTCGGTGAGGTCGCCCACGCGCACCGCCACGTCGATGCCTTCCTCGATAATGTCCACCAGACGATCGGTGAGCGAAACGTGCAGCGATACGTCGGGGTACTGCGCCAGGAACCTCGGCAGCGCCGGCACGACGTAGTCGCGACCGAAGGACAGGGGCAGATCGACCCGCAGCCGCCCGCGCGGGCGCTGACGCGTCTCGACGACTTCCGCTTCCGCATCCTGCAGCTGGCCGACCAGCGACTGGCAGCGTGAATAGAATTCCCCGCCGACGTCGGTGAGGCTGAGCGAACGGGTGGTGCGATTGAGCAGGCGCGTGCCGAGGCGTTCTTCGAGGCGCGACACGGACTTGCTGACGGCGGAGGGCGTGACGCCGAGATTCTGCGCGGCCGCCACGAAGCTGCCGGCCGACACCACCCGCACGAACGTCACGATGTCACCGAGGTTGTCCACGCATCCCGCTCCCTGCCTGGGGCGACTTATTGTATTGTTGACACAGGGGCATGAGTGAAGTTCGAGCCGGCCCATAGACCGGTGCAGCGCTCATGACTAGTCTCTGCAGCCGTATTCTTCGCAAGTGGAGGGGACCGGCGCTTCATGTGGATGGTGACTCATGCCGCAGGCACGATCGGCCGCGAAGTGGTTCGCGTGCTGAACGATCGCGGCGTGCAGCCGCGGCTGCTGGTGGGCGATCCCGCCGGGCTCCCGCTGGCGATGCGCTCCCAGGACGTGCAGACCGCTGATTTTTCCAACGAATCCGCGCTGGCCGCGGCATTTGCCGGCGTCACGCACCTGGTGCTGATCACGCCCCTGGATGCACGGATGCCCGAATGGCACGCCGGCGCCGCGCGCGCCGCCCGCGCGGCCGGGGTCAAACGGGTCGTTCAGATCACCTCGCTGGGTGCCGATCCGTCATCGCCGATCCGATTGCTGCGCTGGTATGGCGAGGCGGAAGTGCGTGCCGCCGCGGCCGGTCTCGAGGTTACAGTGCTGCGCCCCGCGGTCTGCATGCAGGCGGTGCTGAAGCACAATCCCGACATCGATCGTTGCGGGCGGCTCGAAGCGCCGTTTCGCCGGGCGCGCTGGGCGCTGGTCGACGCACGCGACGTCGCCGAGGTGGCGGTGCGCGTTCTCGAATCGAAGCGGCCGGCGCGAATTCTGGAGCTCACCGGACCCAAGGCACTCGACTACTTCGAGATCGCGCGCCAGTACTCGCGTGCCTTCGGGCATCACGTTGAATACCGCGACATCTGCTCACCCAAGGCGCGCGGCACGCTCGAAGCACGCGGTCTGCCGCCGCGGCTGGTCGACGCCTTGATCGAGTACTGGGATTACACGGCGGCGGAAGCCGTGCCGGTGCATATCACTGATGACGTCGAGCGCGTCCTCGGACGCCCACCTCGGGCGCTGAATGAGTTCTTGCGCACAGCCTGCGCGTGCGTGAAAGCGGCCGCCTCTTAGGTCGGGCTCAGCTTCAGACGGCGGGTGTCCGCGCGCGGGCGGCGGGCCGGCAATGAACCCGCCACTCTTCTCATGGCTTGCTCGGCGGTCGCGCGCCAGCAGGTGAGCTTACCGCCGTAGATGCCGAGAGTCCTCGGCCGCAGCGGACGATCGGCGACGAATTCCGTTTCGCGCGAGCGATGAAATGCATGCCCGGTTCCACCCGGCAATACGCGCAGACCCGCAAATGAATCGACGAGATCGCGAGCGTCGAGGGCGGCGTAACGTGGAAAGTAATGCTTGAGTACAGACATGAGGTAATGTCGCTCCGCAGCCATCGGATGCACGTGATCCGGATCGCCGTGAAACCGCGTCTCGGTGGTGCCGACCAGAGTATTTCCGTGCCAGGGCATGACGAACACTGCGCGACCGTCCCGCGGACTCTCGACATAGTAGATCCCGCGCGCTGGCTCGCCCGGCACGACGATGTGCGAACCCTGCACCAGCTCGATCGACGGCACCGGGATCGCAGGCGCGACGCGCTGGGCCACCTTGTTCACCCAGGGACCCGCAGCATTCACGAGTACGGTGGCCTCACACTCCATCTCGTGGCCCCGGGTTGAGTAGCGCACGACACTCGAGCCACTGCGCAACTCTGCTGCGAAGAATTCCGCGGGCATCTCCAATTCCGCGCCCAGGGATTGCGCCGAGCGCATCACGGAACGCGTGAGTTCCGCGTCATCCGTTTGCGCATCGTAGTACCACAGCACGCTGACGAGATCGCTCGTCTTAAGGCCATCGAGCGCGTGCCACTCGCGCCGTGGAATGCTGCCGAAGCGGAGAGTGCGCTCGAAGCCGCCCAGCAAGGCATAGAGCGACAGGCCGATGCGCAGCTGCCACGGCCGCCGGCGTGTCGAGCGGTAGACCGGCAAGTGGAAGGGAACCAGACGCACCAGATCCGGAGCGATGGCGAGCAGAAAGCGGCGCTCCACGAGACTTTCGCGGACCAGTCCGAATTGTCCACTCTCCAGATATCTCAAGCCGCCATGGATCAGCTTGCTCGACTTGCTCGAAGTGCCCGCGGCGAGCGCGCGCTTCTCGAGCAGCAAGACGCCGTGGCCCGCGGCGGCGGCAGCCTGAGCGACGCCGACACCGTGAATGCCACCGCCGACGACGACGACGTCAAAGCGGCGCATCGCCGCGCTTGCCGCTGCGCGCGGCTCTGTTGCGGAATGCATCGATCATCGGCGCGACCGCCATGGTCTCGATGAAGTCGACGCCCCGCACGGCGAGCGACAGCGCCAGCTCGATGCTGTCCACTTCGTAGATCGCCCAGCGCCACGGCCCGCGCCAGAGGCGGCTCTCGTCGCGCGGCAGTTTCTCGTGGTCGCAGAACAGGAAGTCGGGTTTCAACGCTTCGAACTTCAAGCGCGAGTGACCATCGTATTCGCTCAGCACCCAGCCGATGGCGGCACCGCCTTGCTGGCGGGCCATGTTCAGCGCCGGCAGGTCGAATGAGATCACCACGCAGCGCGAGCGGATGGGCTTCAGCACCTCGAGTATCTTCGGCACGACGACTTCAGGACCGAAGCGCCTGAGGCTGGCGCGCTTGATCTCGACGAAGGCGGTGATCTCACGTCGCTCGGCGAGGAAGCCGACGACATCGCTCAGCAGCGGAATGCGCACACCCTCGAAACGGTGCTCGAAGCGCGCTCGCTCGCCGGCGTCGATCGCGGCGAGTTCCTGGGCGGAGTAGTCGAATACGCTTCCGGCGATCCCGGTCGTGCGCGCCAGCTCGTCATCGTGAATGACGACGGGCACACCGTCGGCCGAGAGCTGCACATCGAATTCGATGAATCGAATACCGAGCTCGACGGCCGATTGAAGTGCGGGGAGCGTGTTCTCCGGAAAGTCACGGGCATTGCCGCGATGCGCGATCAAGTGAATGAGCCGGTGTGATAGCGGACCGGGCATAAGAGGCGAAAATAGGGACAGATCTATTTTTTCACCGGCATCGAAAAAACAGATCTGCCCGCGTTTTTCTCCTCTGTCGCCGTTCTCCGACAACGGAACGCGTTCTAATCGAGCGGCTCCTGTGTAAGGATGAGGCGGCGCGGACATTATACGAGGATCGTCCGATGACCGACGCAAAGCCGCTCGTCGTGGTGACGATGTCTTTGCTGGCCGTGCTCCTGGCGGGGTGCGATTCGGGCAAGAGCACCGCATCGACTCCGGCACCAGCACCGCCACCCAATCCCGCGTCGGGCCTCGACCAGCGCCCGAGCAATACGACGTGCCTGGCACCGTCGCGCAGCAGTGGCAGCGTGACGATCGGCGTGCAGCGGGCGTTTCCGAGCTTGAGCTTCACCCAGCCGGTCGGCCTGATGCAGGCGCCGGGCGATGCGACGCGCTGGTTCGTGATCGAGCAGGGCGGGACTGTGCGCGTGTTCGACAACAATCCAGCCATCACCGTCAGTTCCCCGTTCATCGACATCAGTGGCCGCCTGACGTCCGGTGGCGAGACCGGGCTGCTCGGCATGGCGTTTCACCCGAATTTCCCATTCGATCCGCGCGTGTATCTCTCCTACACGGCGCCGAGCCCGTTGCGCTCGCGCATTTCCGAATTCACTACAGGCGACGGTGGAATGACCCTCGATCCGAATTCGGAGCGAATCATACTGACCGTCGATCAACCCGAATCGAATCACAACGGTGGCGGCATCGCGTTTGGCCCCGACGATTTCCTCTACATCGGCCTCGGCGATGGCGGAGGAGGCAACGATCAGCACGGCACGATCGGCAATGGCCAGCTACTGACCACGCTGTTGGGCAAGTTCCTGCGCATCGACATCGAAGGTACGACTGGCACATTTCTCTATCGAATTCCTTCCGGTGCCACCGGGAATCCGTTCGCGGGCAACGCGCTCTGTGGCACGAATGGCACCGGCACGCAGAACTGTCCCGAGATCTATGCCATCGGGTTCCGCAATCCCTGGCGGTGGAGTTTTGACCGGCAGAGCAGCGAGCTGTGGGTAGGCGACGTCGGCCAGAATGCGATCGAAGAGGTGAGTCGGGTCACGCGCGGTGGCAATTACGGCTGGCGATGCTTCGAAGGTACGCGCAATACGAATCTGGCTTGTGGATCACCGGCGACAATCGTGCCGCCGGTTGCCGAATACGGGCGAACGGCCGGCACTACGGTGACCGGCGGCTACGTCTATCGTGGTACGGCGATTCCGGGTCTCGTCGGCCGCTACGTGTTCGGTGATTTCGGTTCCGGCCGCCTCTGGCATATTCCTTCCGACACGCAGCCGACCATGACCATGACGACCGGCTTCGATTCGGGCCTCAATCCGTCGTCTTTCGGCGAGGGCGATGATGGCGAGCTTTACGTCGTGGATTACGGCGGCGGGCTGTATCGCGTGACCGGCACGACGACTGGCGGCAGTGGCGTCGCGACACGGCTCTCGGCGACCGGATGCGTCAATTCGGCGAATCCTTTGCAACCGGCATCGGGGCTGATTCCGTACACGCCGAATGCCGCGTTCTGGTCGGACGGCGCTGCCAAGGAGCGCTGGATCGGGTTGCCCAATGGACAGAACATCACCGTGGGCATCGATGGCGACTGGGATTTCCCCAATGGCACCGTGCTGGTCAAGAACTTCCGGCTCGGCAATCAACTGGTCGAGACGCGGCACTTCATGCGCCATCCCGACGGCGTGTGGGCGGGTTACACGTACGAGTGGAACGCACAGCAGACCGATGCAACCTTGGTTGTCGGCGGCAAGCAGACCACGGTCGCCGGACAGGCCTGGATCTTCCCGAGCGAAGCGCAGTGCCTGCAGTGTCACACCGCCGCGGCGGGTCGCAGCCTCGGACTCGAGAATCTGCAACTCGCGCATCCGATCACCTACCCCCAGACGGGACGCAATGCCCACCAGCTCGTGACCTTGAACGCGATCAACGTGCTTTCGCCTCCGGTCGCGAATCCCACTACGTTGACACCGTATCCGGACCCGTCGGGCAACACGGGCACCCTCGACGAGCGGGCGCGTTCTTATCTGCACACCAACTGCGCGGGCTGTCACCGCGCCGGCGGGCCGACGCCGTCCAACATGGATCTGCGCTACGCGACCGTTCTGATGTCGACCAACGCGTGCGACGTCAATCCGCAGCTCGGCGACTTGGGCATCGCCAATGCAAGGCTGATCGCATTCGGCGACGCGGCGCGCTCGGTGTTGGTGGCGCGGATGAATCGGCGGGACGCGAACGGCATGCCGCCGATCGCGAGCGCGCAGGTAGACGCGGCGGGGGTGACGCTCATCAGCAACTGGATCAACTCACTGACCAGCTGTAACTGATCGGGGATAGCATCCATCGCCGTGACAGCGGCCTCGAGTGGGGCGCTTAAGGCCAGTGACCGCGAAAGTCGCAGCTCCGGTCGGTCATGGTGCGAATGGGTTTACAATGCGCGCCACGTCGACGGTCGACCGGGTACCAGTGCCGTCAACGCCATCAAGAACGACGAAGCACCGCATCAGGAGTTCGACACGGTTAGACCGTCGAACAAATGAAATCTAAGGAGATCGCCCGGCACGGCGTGTGATTGCCGTCCGACGGGGTGTGCGTTCATAGAGCCACCATCCCAATCAACGATTTCGAGTCGCAGGGGGCAACAGACAATGATCATTCTCAAGCGCATCGCATCGGCACTTGCCGGCGTGTTGCTCGTGGCCTTATGGGGCTGTACTCAACAAGCAGGTACAGACGCTGACGCCGGCACCGCGCAGAACGTCCTGCCGCGCCCGGAGCCGGCATTCAAAGGCAAGATCGGTCGCAAGACGAGCGAATCGGAAAAGGACTTTCCGCAAGAAGTGCAGGCACCGGAAGGCGCACCCAACGTGCTGCTGATCATGACCGACGACGTTGGCTACGGCGCCTCCTCGACGTTCGGCGGGCCGGTTCCGACGCCAACCATGGACCGCCTGGCGCGGGACGGCCTGCGCTACACACAATTTCACACGACGGCTTTGTGCTCACCGACCCGTGCGGCATTGCTCAGCGGCCGCAATCATCATTCGGCGGCCACCGGCATCATCATGGAACTCGCTACCGGCTTCCCCGGTTACAACTCCCTCATGCCGAAGAGCGCCGGTACGTTCGCTGAGGTGCTGAAGCAGAACGGCTACAACACCGCCTGGTATGGCAAGAACCACAACGTGCCCGACTGGCAGTCGAGCCAGGCGGGACCGTTCGACCTGTGGCCTACCGGGCTGGGCTTTGAATATTTCTACGGGTTCATCGGTGGCGACACCAATCAGTGGGCGCCGGCGATCTTCGAGGGTACGAAGCCGATCGAGCCGCCGCACGATCAGAAGGACTATTTCTTCGATACGGACATGGCGGATCACACCATCAGCCGCATTCGCATGCTGAACTCGGTGGCGCCGCAAAAGCCGTGGCTGACGTACTACGTGCCCGGGACCGCGCATGCTCCGCATCACGCACCCAAGGACTGGATCGCAAAGTTCAAGGGTCAATTCGATCAGGGCTGGGATAAGGTGCGCGAGGAAACATTCGCGCGGCAGATCGGGCTGGGAGTGATTCCGGCGGGCACCCAACTGACCGAGCGGCCCGCCGGCATCCCGGCATGGGATTCACTCGATGCGGACCACAAGAAAGTGGCGGCCCGCATGATGGAAGTCTATGCGGCCGCGCTCGCGCATGCCGATTACCAAATGGGCCGTATCCTCGAAGCGATCGAGGAAACGGGTGACCTGGACAACACGCTCGTCATCTATATTCAGGGTGACAACGGCGCCAGCGCCGAAGGGAGCGCGCAGGGATTGCTCAATGAGCTTTCGGTCTTCAACGCGATCCCCGAGGATTTCAAGGAAGTGCTCCGCCGGATGGATGAGCTGGGCGGGCCGACGACTTTCAATCACTACCCGATCGGCTGGGCGCACGCGATGGACACGCCGTTCCAGTGGACCAAGCAGGTGGCCTCGCACTTCGGCGGCACGCGCAACGGGCTCGTGATCTCCTGGCCCGCACGCATCAAGGACAAAGGAGGCATCCGCACGCAATTCCATCACGTGATCGACATCGCGCCGACGATCCTGGAGGCCGTTGGCTTGCAGGCGCCCGACAGCATCAACGGCGTGAAACAAAAGCCGGTCGAGGGCGTGAGCATGGTCTATACGTTTGACGATGCGAGCGCGCCGTCGCTGCACAAGACGCAGTATTTCGAGATGTTCGCCAATCGTGGGATCTATCACGACGGCTGGGTCGCCGCTACGACGCCGCCGATCGAGCCATGGGTCAGCATCGCCAAGGCGATCGATATCGATGATTACCAGTGGGAGCTGTACCACGTGGCGGAAGACTTCAGCCAGGCGGTGAATCTCGCCGACAAGGAGCCTGCCAAGCTGAAGGAACTGCAGGACTTGTTCTGGAAGGAAGCGGAGAAGCACAAGGTGCTGCCGATCGACAACAGCCGTGTCGAGCGCTTCGACGTCTCGCTCCGTCCGAGCCTGACGCGGGGTCGTACGAAGTTCACTTACTACCCCGGCACGCTGCGCATCCCCGAAGGCAGCGCGCCGGACCTCAAGAACAAGTCATACCGCATTACCGCGGAGGTTGAAATTCCCGCGCGCGGCGCGGACGGGCTCCTGGCAACTCACGGCGGGCGGTTCGCGGGATGGGGACTGTACCTGCTGCGCGGCAAGCCGGTGTTTCACTACAACCTGGCGGGCGTCGAGCACTACCAGGTCGCGGGACAGCGAGCACTCACGCCCGGCAAGCACACCATTCAGGTCGACTTCAAGTATGACGGTGGCGGTCCAGGCAAGGGCGGCGCCGCGACCTTGAGTGTCGACGGCACACCGGTCGCCGATAGCCGCTTTGAGCGCACGCTCGGGTTCCGCCTGTCCCTCGACGAGACTCTGGATTTCGGCGAGGACACGGGCACGCCGGTGAGCGAGGATTATCACGTCCCGTTCAAATTCACCGGCACGCTCAACAAGGTTGTCATCGACATCGGCTCGGAAAATCTCAGCGCCGACAGCCAGCAGGCAGTACTGGACAAGGCGATTGAACTCGCGCTGAGCGAGTAGACATCCGCAAGCGTCGCGAAGCTTGGTGGTTTCGCGGCGCTCGCGGTTGTAAGGAATTTTCCATCGACCGGCGCGCAGCGGCAGCGCGGCGGAATGCACCTACGTTGCCAACAGCGCGGCTGGCAGTGACCGTGGCATTCAATCAAACCACGCGAACTGCCAGGCCAAACCGACGGTGTCGAAGTCCGAGCCAATGCGGCTGGAGGCGCCCCGGCTGAAGCTGAGCTTGAGTGATTGCTGCCGCGTGAGCGGCCACGAGAGTGTCACTCCCAAACGGCTGTTGTCCTGCCAGTCCGTCTTGCTCACTTCATCGACGGTCGTTCGGCCGCCCGTGTAGTACGTGTAGCTCACTGCAAACCAGAGGCCCGGACGAAACGTGTAGCTGACATGGGTCTGCAAAGTGGTGAGCGGATCCTGTTGGCGCCGTACACCCCCAAAGAAATCGTCGTTGTCGGTGAACAGCCAGACGCCTGCCGACTGCTCCAGGTACCAATGCCCTATCGGCCACGCAACACCCAACTCTGGCTTGAAGCTCCACCGATTGGCTCCGAGGTTGATCAGCTTGTCTGGAAGATACTCGCCAGTCGGCGCGACGATCACGAGACTGGCGCCGAGCGTCGGGCCTCGAATGCGCCGTGCGAATTCGGCCGGGGTGAGGGCTGGACTGCCGAGGAGGCCGATCCCGAGCCGCAACCGCAAATCGGCAAAGCCCGTGCGCGTCACGCGCTGGGCCTGATCCATGACATCGCCGCTGAATTCGCCGTCGACGTAGGTCAGCAAAAGTGCGGCACTCGCCGAGCGGCCGAGCAGACCAAATGTCTGACCATAGGCAGCTGCCAGCGCATCGACTGTCGCCTCGACATTCTCAATCGGCAGCGACGGATCGACTGATACGCCGCCGGTCGACTCGGCGCCCGCCACCAACAGAAAGTGCGTACCGACGGGGCTGGGGGAGTACGCCCTGGGCTCGAGTTCCTGAGCGCGGAGCGGCGGCACCACGAACAGCAGGCTCCCGAGGAGCAGGATTGTGCCGGGCAAGCGGTCTGTGTTGAGGATTTCCTTTGGAGGCAGGAGCCGAAGCACGTGCTACGCCGTCCGGATTCGAAGGCTCCAAACGGTGCGATGACTATTCGTGCCTCTTCTCCTCGAATCGCGTAATCGGTGCGCCACTCGTCACCGTGATGTCGCCATCCACCACGGCACCCTTGGCGATCGCGAGAGTCCGTGCGCGCACGCTGCCGCGGATGACTGCGGTCTGGCCGATCTCGAGCTTCTCGTCGATGGCGATTTCGCCCGTGATACGACCAGCGATGACCGCCTGAACCGCGCGCACGTGGCCCTCCCAGTGACCCGACACGGCGAGGTTGAGCGCGCCATCGATCTGGCCGTCGCCCTTGAGATGACCGCAGAGCACGAAGGGCCCGGTGGCGGACACGTTGCCGATGAATTTGGTGCCCTCACCGACGAAGGTCGGCGAACCCGAGATCACATCCAGCAAACGGCGTTTTGGAGCTTCAGCCATGCGCACCTCGATCGAATGACGCCGCGCAAGACTACCGCCTCCACTGCGTCCGCTCCAGCCAAACTGCATTACAATCCGCGCGAAGCTCGAGCTTCGAGGAGGCGCCGTGAATCGAACGACTCTGATGGCGTTGCTGATCCTGAGCCTTGCGGTCGCCTCCGGTTGCAGTCGCCGCCAGCAGGAATGGGAGACGGCCCGCCGCGCCGACACGGCGGAGTCCTATCAGCAGTTCCTGAAGTCGTTCCCCGACGGTGAGTTCGCATCGCAGGCGCAGGCCCGTGTGCGTGAGCTCCAGGAAGCGGACGACTGGCAGAACGCCACGCGCGCCGACACCGCCGAGGCCTATCAGGAATTCCTCAATCGCTATCCGCAGGGACGCATGGCCGACGAGGCGCGTATCCGCATCGGAAATTTCGCGCTCGCGCAGACACCCTCGAGTTCGCCGCAGGAGTCGCCGGCAGTCGCTGCGTCCGCTCCGGGTAGCGGCTCGACGGCTGCAGCGGTATCGGCTCCAGCCGCGGGCGGCTATCGCATCCAGCTCGGGGCATTCAGCGGCGGCGACAGGCAGGCGATGAATGAATGGCGGCGATTGCAGGGAGAGCATCCGAAGCTGCTCGGCGGGCTCACGCCATCAGTGAAGCTCGCAACGACCACGACGGGCCATCTGTATCGTCTGCAGGCCGGCGTCATGACCGAAGCTCGCGCGCGCGAGACCTGCGCGCAACTCAAGACGCGCGGCCAAAGTTGCGTCGTCGTGCTGCCGTAGAGGAGCCCTCACCCCAGCCCTCTCCCGCGAGCGGGAGAGGGAGTGCAATCTCACCGCCGTCTTCTCCTGCGAAATTGCGCGAGCGAGAGTGTGATATCGCTCGCGAGTTGACACGCGACGTCGACCGACGCGTCAGAAACTGACAAATCGCGTCACCGCGGACCCGCCCTCCGGATCAGCTTAACTCAATGATCCTGTTAACAATTTCCGTCTGGCACGGCGATTGCTTTGTTCTTCAGCGAGATCGCAGTGATGAGCAATCAGTCAGAAGTGGTCGCGCTATTGTTGCCGGAAGGCGAGAAAGGTCATCTCGCGCGCCCCGAGCACCGGGCCACGCTGCTGGTCCGCAGGCCGGACGGTCAGTTCGAGCTCGAACAGGTCGATGCACGGCTGGCGCTGGCGAGACGCGCTGCGAACACCGGTTGTTTCCGGCAGGGCAAGCCGATCATCGACCCTGTAACACGTCAGGTGATGGGCTACGAGATGGAGGAGATCCCGCTGGGATTTGCAACCGCGTAACCGGATTCGTTTCCCCCCTGAACCCCTGTGGTTCGCTCTTGGCGCCGCGATTCAGCTTCCCCCGCTCGCGGCGCTTTTTTTTTGCCCTCACCCATACGCCATAATCCGGTCGAACGAAGAACAAAGGGGGCGGGCCATGGTTTCAATGGGCTCATTCCGCGGCTGCATTGGCTGCGCTCTGGCCTTGTTGGCGCTGTCGGTTCAACCGGCCGAGGCGCGCGACAAGACTGATACGCTCACGCTCAAGAATGGTGATCGCATCACCGGCGAGATTGTCAAGCTCGAATACGGCAAGCTCCAGTTCAAGACCGACGACATGGGGACGCTCAACGTCGAGTGGCCCGCAGTCACGAAACTCACGAGCAGTTTCACGTTCGATGTCGAGGTCGTCACCGGCCAGCGCTATCTCGGCGCCATCAAAGCGTCCGAGGACGGTCGGCGGCTGGTGGTGATACAGACCCCGGAGTTCGTCGAGCTCGACCCGCTCACGGTGTCGCGCATCGCCGAGGTCGATCAGACCTTTTGGGGGCGGGTCAACGGCTCACTCTCGTTGGGCTACAACTTCACCAAGTCAAGCGATATCAAGATCGTGAGCACACATCTCGATGCATCCTATCGCGCCGCGACGGTCGCGATGGGGCTGAACATCGACGTTACCTCGACCACGTCGCCGGAGCAGGGAACGCTCGATCGCGACCAGATCAACTTCAACTACCAGTGGTTGCGGCCCAAGCGCAATTTCTGGGCCGGCCTGCTCTCGCTCGAACGCAACGAGGAGCTCGGTATCGAAGGTCGTTTGCAGGCCGGCGGTTCGTTAGGACACTACTTCCGCCAAACTTCATTCAGCGAAGTGACGGGGAGCATCGGCGTTGTGGCCAACCAGGAATGGGTGACCGGTACGGAGGGTGGACAGCAGAGTGCGGAGGGCTTGCTCGCCGGGAGCTGGCGCCTCTATCGATTCAGTACGCCGGAAACCAGCCTCACGTCGAGCGCGGCGCTGTATCCCGGCATCACCGAGTCCGGCCGCTATCGTGCCAACGTCGACGTGACGCTGCGGCGCGAGATCATCGAGGACTTCTTCATCGACCTCTCCGTGTATTACGACTATGACAACCAGCCGCCGGGAGACGACCCGGCCAAGGACGATTACGGCGTCGTTACTTCGATCGGATATTCGTTTTGACGAGGGGCATGCGGGAGCTTCCCGACATCACTCTGCCGACCGACCGCGGAGCGTGGACGAGTGGGAGAAGGGGCAAGGAGTGATTGGTGTCTGAACACAGTTCTTCGGCGAAGGCGATTCTCTACGCCTTTCTCGCCAACCTTTTCATCGCGCTGACCAAGTCGGGGGCGGCAATCTACACGCACTCGGGCAGCATGCTGGCAGAAGCGATCCACTCGTTCGCCGATTGCGGCAACCAGGTGCTGCTCTATATCGGACTCAAGCAGGCGCAACAGCCAGCGGATGAGAACCATCCGCTGGGCTACGGGCGGCTGAGCTATTTCTGGAGCTTCATCGTCGCGCTCATGCTCTTCAGCCTGGGTGGACTGTTCTCGATTTACGAGGGCTGGCACAAGCTGCACGCGCCCGAGCCGCTCAACCAGGCCTGGGTCGCGCTCGTCGTGCTCGGCGTTTCGATTGTTCTCGAAACCGGCAGCCTGATTGGCTGTCTGCGCGAGATTGCCAAGCTGCGCCGCGGGCGAGCATTCAAGACATGGTTCAAGCACACCCGCAACGCGGAGCTCGTCGTGGTGCTGGGTGAGGATATCGCGGCGCTTCTCGGTCTCGTCATCGCATTCATCTTCGTGTCGCTGGCTGCTGTCACAGGGGACGCTCGCTTCGACGCGCTGGGCTCGATCAGCATTGGCGTCGTGCTGATCGCGATCTCGGTGTTTGTCGCCATGCGCATCAAGCGGTTGATCGTCGGCACGTCCGCGGAGGAGGATCTGCGCGAGGCAATCGATGCATTCATTCTTCAGGACCCGGCGATCGAGCACGTATTCAATGCGATTACGCAGCAGGTCGGTCCAAAGGTGATGCTGGCCGCGAAGATCAAGCTGCGTTCGGGCCTGAACATCGAAGAGGCGGTTGCGGCGATCAATGCGCTCGAGCGGCGCATCCGCGCGCAGTTCCCGGAAATCGGCTGGTGCTTCATGGAGCCTGACGTCGAGGACTGACCCGCGCCCCTTACGAACAACAAGTCCTGCTCAGCGAGCGGGGCTCCGATCAAGTCTCCGCGAAGAATGGACGTCGTTCGTGAATAGTGTGGACTAGTAACCGCGCTTGACGTCTACCACTGAGAGCATGCGCTCACCGGCGACGTAACGACGCAGATTCTCGCGCGCGATCTGCCAGTGCCGCTCGCTGCCGATATCCGAGTCGGACGAGACGTGCGGCGTGATGATCACGTTCGGCGCGCGCCACAAGGGATGATCGGGCGGCAGCGGCTCAGGATCGGTCACGTCGAGGCCCGCACCGCCGAGCCGCTTCTCGGTCAGTGCCTTCACCAGCTCTCCGGTCACGACGGTGCCACCGCGGCCGACGTTGATAAACAACGCGCGCGGCTTCATCGCGGCGAACATGCGGGCGTCGAATAGTCCGGTTGTCTCACTGGTCAGTGGCAGCGTATTGACGATGACGTCGGCATCGCGCACAAGGTTCAGCAGTTCAGAGGGCGGGCCGACGTGGCTCACGAAGTCAGGCGCCGGACGATTGCTGGCGCGCGTGGCGACGATCCGCATGTCGAAGCCATGGGCACGCCGTGCGACTTCCGTGCCTATGCCGCCGAGTCCTGCGACCAGCATCGTCTTGCCCTGAAGCGCAATGCCACCAGAATCTCCGGTGACCTGAGGATCCCAGGCGCCTTGCGGATCCCAGCGGCCCTGGTCCTGAAGGCGCAGGTAACCGGGCAATCCGCGTGCGAGTGCGAGTGTCATCGCCATCACATGCTCGGCCATCACTGGTCCCGCGACGCGTTGCATGTTGGTGAGGAGAATGCCGCGCTCGGCCACGGCGGGAATCGCGACACAGCGTTCGACGCCGGCGCTCATGAGCTGGATCCAGCGGATCCGCGTGCCTCTAGCGAGCAACTCCGTGGAGCAAAAACCGACCACCACATCGGCGCGCGCAGCAGCTGCCGCCGCCGCGGCGTTATCGCGTGCCGCAATGAATTCGACGTCCGGTGCGACGGCGCGCAGCCACTCGATTTCTCTGGGTGCCGGATCGCGCACGATGATGACGCGAGGCTTGCGCCAGCCGGGCTGATCGCGAAGCGCCGTTGGAGATTCCAGCAGTCCAAGCTCGGCGACGAGCTGAGCGACGTCCGCGGAAGGCTCCACGGATGATTCCGGCCAGGCACGCGGCGGGACAACGGCCGTGGCTACGGCGAACAGCAGGCAGATGACGCGCAACTGTGGGCAACTCATTGCATTCCTTGTGTGCGGCGAAGCGATTTAGACATAGCGCACGGGCTTGAGAGAATCCCTTATGTCTGGCCGCCGTGCAATGCGCGCCGCTTATGAGCACCCCGACGTCTTTGAGCGCGCGTACGAGCGCGGCCGATCATGCCGCCGATCAGATCATCGATCTCAGGACCGACCGGACCGTCGCATCCCTGTCCGCCCCGCTCGCGGACTCGGCCAGAGTATCGATCGCCTTCACGAGGGCGTCCGCCCGCTGATGATCGGCACCTGCCACACGGCATAGTCATCCGGATTGCGGATGCTCGCGCTCACGTGATCGAAGAGCGCTTGCGTCTCAGCGAGCGTCAACGGCGTGTGCTGGCTGATCACTTCGCTGTAGCCATCGCGCCAGGCGTCGATGATCGAAGCAAAGATTTCCCGCGGCACGCGCACCGTATCGACCGTCACGTAGTCGACCCGCAGGTGTTCCAGCCCGAGCCGCTTCAGCAGCGTGTACGTGCGCCGCCCGATGCGGCCGTCGGTGTGAATGGCGCGCAGATACGCAATCGCGCCCTCGTGCCACAACCGGTCCGGGTCGAGCTTGCCCGGAGTCATGTGCAACATGCCGTAATCCTCGCTCAGGACGTGCAGCCATCCCCCCGTCCTGCAGATCCGCTTGAGCTCGGCCAGCACCTTCTCCGGTTCCGGTACGAGTTGCGTCATGTGACGGCAGACGACCGCGTCGAAGTGGTTGGCCGGCAGCTTGAGCTCGAAGGCATCGCCGCGTTCGAAACGCACGCGTGGCGCCAGCGCGGCATAGCGGCGGCGGGCATAGTCGATCGGAGCTTCGAGGATGTCGATGCCGACGACTTCGGCGCGCGGATAGAGCGCCGCGAGTCGTGAAGTGATTTCGCCGCTGCCACAGCCGATGTCCGCGATGCGGCAGTCCGCGCCCAGCCGATAGCGGGCAAAGAGCGCCTGCTCCTGCGGCCAGATGGCACTCGCCTGCGCGGCGAGGTTGCGGATCATCGATTCATCGGCCATCTGTTCGGCCTGGGGATTACGATGCTTGCTCATGCGCGTGCGTGCTCGACCCGCTCGGGATGTTGTTGGCGTTGACAGTTCGATGCGGCTGCGGTTGTGATTCTATCTTGCGGACGCTCATGCGGCCCGCCAAACGGGGGAAAGCCATGGTAGCGATGCGTGCCCGATTCCTGCTCGCCTGGTTCCTGGCGCTGTCGAATCCACTCATCGCCGCCGAGGTCGTCGTACCGCCCGACCTGCAACCGTGGCAGAGCTGGGTGCTGCACGGCGAGGAGTTTCGCCGCTGTCCCTTCCTCACCGGCAATACATCCGCCGATGCAAGTGCGTTCCAGTGCACCTGGCCCGAGCGGCTGGTCCTCGATCTCGACGCCCGCGGTGGCCGCTTTACGCAGCGCTGGCAGGTCTTTGCCGAATCGTGGGTCAGTCTGCCGGGCAACCTCGAACATTGGCCGCGCGACGTACGAGTGAATGGCGCACGAGCCGCAGTGACGGCGCGCCACGGCGTCCCGCAAGTTTGGCTAACGGCAGGCAACTACACCCTGAGTGGCGGATTCGGCTGGAGCCGCAGACCCGAGTCGTTGGCTGTTCCGTCGCAGACCGGAATCGTCACACTGACGGTCGATGGACAGCCGATCGTTCAGCCAGAGCGTCCGGGTACGACCGTATGGCTGGGCAAGCGTCGCAGCGCCGCGGAGCAACCGCAAATGGAGCTGCAGGTGTATCGCCTGGTCACGGACGACATTCCAGTGATACTGACGACGCGAATCCGGCTGCAAGCCTCAGGTGAGGCTCGCGAGGAACTGCTGGCGCCGGTGCTTCCCGCCGATTTCACGCCGATGAGCCTGACGACGGTCTTACCGGCGAGGCTCGAGCCCGACGGTAGGCTGCGCGTACAGATCCGTGCCGGCAGCTGGGAAATCACGCTCACCGCACGCGGTCCGGCCGTGGCCGGCTCGCTGCGGCGTCCGCGAGGAGAAGGGCCATGGGCGCGCGAGGAAATCTGGAGCTTTGCAAGCGTCGATCGGCTGCGCATCGCAGCGGTTGAGGGCGTTGAAGCGATCGATCCAGCGCAGGCGAATGTCCCGCAGGAGTGGCAACAGTTCCCGAGCTACCGGCTCACCGCCGAAGCCGAATTAAAGATCGTGGAGCGCAGCCGTGGACTTTCGGCAGCGGATGACAACCGCTTGCAGCTCAACCGCGAGATCTGGCTCGACTTCACTCACGAGGGCTATACGGCGATGGACGTCATCGGTGGCGAAATGCGCCAGGGCTGGCGGCTCGATGTCGTGGCTCCGTATCGACTGATGAGCGCGCAGGCCGGCGGTGAGAGTCTCCTGGTTACGGAGGGCGCCACATCGGGCGCGACGGGCATCGAGTTGCGCTCGCCCTACGTTGACGTCACCGCGGTGAGCCGGGTCGAAGCCGGTTCCGCGATGCCTGCCAGCGGGTGGCAAAGCCGATTCACGAACGTCCGCGGCACGCTCAACCTCCCGCCGGGTCATCGATTGCTCGCTGCCATCGGCGCAGATGACGCTCCGAGTGCGTGGATCGAGCGGTGGCGCCTGCTCGACATGTTTCTGGTGCTGATTGCAAGTCTCGCGATCGGCAAGCTGCTCGGCTGGCGGATGGTGGCCCTTGCGCTGCCCGCGCTGGCCCTCACGCATCACGACAGCGGCGGCATGATCTGGCTCTGGGTGAACCTCGTGATCGCGATGGTGCTCGCGCGCGAAGCGCCGGAAGGGCGCCTGCGCACACTGGCGTCGATCTACCGCGGCGTTGCGGCTGTGGCTTTGCTGGTGATGCTGATTCCGTTTGCGGCGAACCAGGCGCGCCTCGCGATCTATCCGCAGCTGGATGTAGCCGACTACGAGATCATCTTGCCGCGGGCGGCGGCCGTGAAGATGGATGTGCCGGCTGAGGCGCCGGTCTCCGCACCCGAGTTCGCAAGACCGAGCGCGTCGTCGATGGAAATGGCTCCCGGCGACAGCCGATTGCAGGAAGTCACAGTCACGGGATCGATCGTCTCCAGGGGACTCAGCCAGGCGCAGGTGATGCAGCGCTATGCGCCTGGAACGTTGATGCAGACCGGGCCGGGCATTCCCGAATGGCATTTCGTGAGTCACGACTACTCGTGGTCCGGGCCTGTCGATCCGGGGCAGCAGCTCCGGTTTGTGATCGCGACGCCATTCTGGTTGTCGCTGTGGCGACTGGCCGGGATCGTGCTGCTCGCCGCGCTGCTGGTGGCATCGGTCAGATTTGCCTACGGCTGGCCGCGGCAGCTGCCCCGGTTTCCAAGGTTCGGCACTGGCGCCGCGGCGATGATTGTTTTTGTGGCGATGCTCGCGCCCACTGCTTCGCGTGCGGAATCACCCGACGCCGCGCTCCTCAACGAGCTCAAGGCGCGTCTCACGCGCGCACCCGAGTGCGCCCCGGCGTGCGCCGAGGTTACGGCGGCGCGGGTCGTCGCCAATCCGCAATCGCTCGCCATCGACCTCGATGTCAGCGCGCTCATTTCCGTCGCGATTCCCGTCCCGGCAGCGCCAGGACGTTGGGAACCCGAAACGATCAGCGTCGACGGCCAGACGAATGGCGTGTTGTATCGCGATGCGCAACAGCGCCTGTGGGTGCCACTGCGTCCGGGAGCTCATGACCTGCGCCTGACGGGAAGAATCGTCGCCGCCGAAAGCGTCCAGATCGTATTTCCACAGCAACCGCGCATCGTCGAAGCGCGTGGCGAGGGTTGGGAGATTTCAGGCGTGAACGATGGCCGGTTGCTCACCAACACTCTCGAGCTGTTGCGCAAAGGGACTGCCGGTCCGGCAACGCGCCTCGAAGCCTCGATGCAGTTCCCGCCATTCGTGCGCGTGACGCGCAACGTCCAGCTGGGGCTCGATTGGACCGCACGCACCGTCGTGGAACGCATCGCGCCGCAGAGTGGCTCCTTCACGGTCGTGGTGCCCCTTCTCACCGGCGAGTCGGTATTGACCGAGAACATCGAGGCGCGCCCGGATGGCACCGTACTGGCGGCAATGCCGGCCGGCGAATCCGCCGTTCAATGGGATTCCGGCCTGGCACGCGGTGAGACCTTGCAGATATCCGTCCCCGACGGCGCCAGCTATGCCGAGGTGTGGAGTTTCAACGTGAGTCCGCAGTGGAGCGTGCAGTTCGAAGGCACTCCCGCCGTCCTGCCGTTGAATCTCGAGTCGGCTGAGTGGTCGTACGAGTTCCATCCGCGCAGCGGCGAGTCACTCACCTTGCGCATAACCCGGCCGCAGGCGGTCGAAGGTGCGACTCTCGCATTCGACGGCGTCGAGCTGAAAGCCGAGATCGGCAAGCGCTCGACCAACGCGTCGCTCGAGCTTCGCTACCGCAGTACGCAGGGTGGGCGTCACGTGTTGCGGCTGCCCGGGGATGCGCGCGTAAGCAGCGTCACCGTGGATGGACGCAGCATTCCGATCCGCCCGCAGAATGGCGAGCTGCCGATCTCACTGTCGCCCGGCTCATATGTGCTCGACATCGACTGGCAGAGCGATACCGGCGTCGCCGTGTGGTCGCGTGTGCCCGCTGTCGATGTCGGCAATCCCGTGAGCAACATCCGCACGCAGTTAACTCTCCCGGCGGATCGCTGGTCGCTGTATGCATTCGGCCCGGGCATTGGACCCGCGATCCTGTTCTGGAGCGAGCTGCTGGTGTTCGTCGTCCTCGCCGTGCTGCTCGGCCGACTGAGCTACTCGCCTCTGAAGACGCAGGAATGGCTCCTGCTCGGCCTGGGCTTGAGCACCTTCTCCTGGGGCGTGCTGTTGCTGTTTGCCGCCTGGATGTTCGTGATGCGCTGGCGATCGAGCTGGCAGGGAGCGGTGAGCCGGGTCAACTTCAACACGATCCAGCTGACTCTCGCTGTCCTGTCGGCGATTGCGCTTATCTGTCTCGTGTCGGCGATTCCGTTCGGTCTGCTTGCCTCGCCCGACATGCGCGTGCAGGGGCTGAGCAGCAGCTCCTATGCATTCAACTGGTTCGTCGATTTGGCGCCCGGCGCGCTGCCGCAGCCCGGAGTCATCAGCGTGTCGTTGTGGTGGTACAAGCTCGCAATGCTCGCGTGGGCGCTGTGGCTCAGTTTCGCGCTGCTTCGCTGGCTGCCCTGGGCCTGGCACGCGTTTAGAGCCAACGGCTGGTGGCGAAGCGCACCGGTCACCGGCTCCACACGGCCGCCGAGTCCGGTAGCCAAGCCCGGGTGAGTTCGCGATGAAAGTCTGCATTGCGGCCTCGCTGATGTTGCTCGCGGCCTGCGGTCGCGAGCCGTCCGCCGAGGAGCGGATACGCGAAGTTATCGCTGCAGCCGAGACGGCGGCCGAAGCTCGCGATCTTTCCGATGTGATGGCGCTGGTCTCGGATCGCTATTCGGATCTGCGCGGCCAGGACAAGGCGGCGATCCGCGACCTGATGCGCGGCTATTTCCTGATCAACCAGTCGATTCACCTGCTGCTCAGAATCGAGGACCTGGAGTTTCCGGCGAACAACATGGCGAGCGCGCGCGTGACAGTGGGCATGCTGGGGCGTCAGGACGCGGGCGGGAACGACTGGTCGCTGGCGGCGGACGTGTACGAATTCGAAATCCGGCTGTTGAACGAGGATGATGAATGGCGCCTCATCAGCGCCGAATGGGTTCGCGCCGGGAGGGGGAGATAGTGAAGATCGAGCTCACCGCACTCGAGGCTCGCGTGATCGGGTGCCTGATCGAGAAGCAGATCACCACACCGGATCAGTACCCGTTGTCGCTCAACGCACTCACCAATGCCTGCAATCAGAAGAGCAATCGCGATCCCGTCATGGCGCTCGACGATACGACCGTCCAGCAGACGCTCGATTCGCTGAATCACCAGCATTTCATCCTCGAGAAGTCGGGATTCGGAAGTCGTGTTCCGAAGTTTCAGCACCGCTTCTGCAACACCGAGTTTGGCACGCTGCAGTTCTCCGCCGCGGAGGTGGCCATCCTGTGCGAGCTGATGTTGCGTGGACCCCAGACGCCCGGCGAACTGCGCAGCCGCGCCAGCCGCATGTGCGGCTTCAGCGGTGTAGAAGAGGTCGAGAATGCATTGGACGCTCTTGCGAAGCGCGAAGACGGTCCGTTCGTCGTCAAGCTCGCGCGCGAGCCCGGGCGGCGCGAATCCCGCTACGCGCACCTATTGAGCGGGGAAGTCCATGTTCAGGCCTCGGCCGGTGATCGATCACCCTCAGCGACGCCTGCACCGGCCGCGAATGACGATCGGTTGACGCGCCTCGAGCAATCAGTCGAGGAGCTGCGCGCCGAGATCGAGCAGCTCAAGCGCCGCTAGCTGGTGCCTGGCACCGACTAATCCTTCAGCGTCCGTTCGAAGAACTCCACCGTGAGTTGCCACGCGCGGCTCGCTGCGGCCTCGTTGTAGCGCGCTGCCGAAGTATCGTTGTGGAACGCGTGCTCGACGCCGCTGTACATGTGCAGCGCATACTTCACACTGGCGGCCCGGAGCGCCTGCTGGAAGGCCGGCACATCGGCGTTGATGCGCGCATCGTTTCCGGCGTAGTGCAACAGCAGCTCCGCCTTGATCTTCGGCACGTCCTCGAGCGGCGGCACGCGTCCATAGAACACCACGCCCGCATCGAGTTTCGGGTCCGCTACGGCGAGGCGGCCGACGAGGCCGCCACCCCAGCAGAATCCCACGGCGCCGACCCGT
>Ga0209640_10000731_pt1 | contig 26190 bp, 22 predicted proteins | sample RifCSP10_1_FD_184018 | JGI IMG/M metagenome (GOLD analysis project Ga0209640, IMG submission 184018) | Soil microbial communities from Rifle, Colorado - Rifle CSP2_sed 10_1 (SPAdes) (version 2) | ecosystem: Environmental > Terrestrial > Deep subsurface > Rock core/Sediment | place: Rifle... | reverse complement strand
TTGACCCCGAAGCCGATGAGTTCGGTCACCAGCAGGCCCGTGTGCATGCGCTTCATGAGCGCGGCGAGATCGTCCTTACCGGGGTCGATCGTGAGGTTGTGCACGCCGCCGGCATTGCCGGTGGTCTGCATCTTGAGCTTGCGCGCGGAATAGGAGTCGAGCACGTAGCCTTGCAGTATCCCGTCGCGAATCAGGTCGCGTGGCTGCGTCGCCACGCCCTCGCTGTCGAACGCCGCGCTGCCCTGCGCACCCTTGAGATGCGGCTGCTCGTGGATGCGCACGAAATCCGCGAACACCGGCTGGCCGAGCGCATCCAGCAGGAACGAGGCCTGGCGGTAGAGGCTCGTCCCGCGCACCGCGCTGACGAAATGGGACAACAGGCTGCTGGCCAGCGGTGCTTCGTATAATACCGGGCACTGGCGCGTGGCAAGTTTGCGGCTGCCCAGACGCCACAGGCTGCGGCGCGCCGCCGTCTGACCCACCGACTCCGGCGATTCCAGCGCGTCGGACGCGCGCGCCACGGTGTACCAGAAATCGCGCTGCATGCCGGATTCGTCCTGCGCGATAACGCTCACCGACAGGCTGTGGCGCGTGTTCGCGACCGTGCCGAGGAATCCATGACTATTGCCATAAACCTCCAGCCCTTCGTGCGTGGTCAGGCTTCCACCCTCGGAATTGGCGATGCGCTTGTCCAGATTGCGCGCGGCGTCTTCGGCCGCGCGCGCGAGCTCGATGGCCCGGTCCGTGCCCGGATTCCACGGGTGATGCAGATCGAGATCGGGAATGTCTTTCGCCAGCCGGTCGGGATCGGCGAGGCCGGCGCAATCGTCCTCCGCGGTAAATTTGGCGATGGTGCAGGCGGCGCGTACCGTCTCGCGCAGCGCATGCTCGCTGAAATCCGTGGTGCTGGCCGAGCCGGTGCGGTGCCCGAAATAGACCGACACGCCCATGCCCTTGTCGCGCGTGTGCTCCACCGTCTCGACTTCACCCAGGCGCACCGTCACCGACAGACCTTGGCTGATGTTCACCCCGGCTTCGGCCGCGGTGGCGCCGGATTTTTTCGCCTCCGCGAGCACCTGGCCGACAACGCCGGCGAGGCGCTCGCGTGAATTCCTGTCCGCGACCGCGGGACGCGTGGCGACGGTGGTGGTGCTCATGCCTGCGTGCCCCCGACCGTCAGGCCATCGATCTTGAGCGTCGGCTGGCCCACGCCCACCGGCACGCTCTGGCCTTCCTTGCCGCAGGTGCCGACGCCCGGGTCGAGCTCCAGATCGTTGCCGACCATGGATACGCGCGTGAGCACATCCGGCCCGTTGCCGATCAGCGTGGCGCCCTTCACCGGACGCGTGATTTTTCCGTTTTCGATCAGATAGGCCTCGGAGGCGGAAAACACGAACTTGCCCGAAGTGATGTCGACCTGCCCGCCACCGAAATTGACGGCGTACAGACCCTTGCTCACCGTACCGATGATCTCCTTCGGATCGAATTTGCCGTTCAGCATGTAGGTGTTGGTCATGCGCGGCATCGGCAGGTGTGCGTAGGATTCGCGCCGGCCGTTGCCCGTGGGCGCGACCTTCATCAGGCGCGCGTTCATGGTGTCCTGCATGTAACCTTTGAGCACGCCGTTCTCGATAAGCACGTTGTTCTGTGTCGGCGTGCCCTCGTCGTCCACGTTGAGCGAGCCGCGCCGGTCGGGGATCGTGCCGTTGTCCACCACGGTGCACTGCTCGGAGGCCACGCGCTGCCCGATGCGTCCGGCGAAGGCGGACGTGCCCTTGCGGTTGAAGTCGCCTTCGAGCCCGTGGCCGATGGCCTCGTGCAGCAAAATTCCGGGCCAACCGGGGCCGAGCACCACCGCCATGGTGCCGGCGGGCGCATCCACGGCCTCAAGATTCACCAGCGCCTGGCGCACGGCCTCGCGCGCATAATCCAGCGCGCGGTCCTGCTGGTTAAAATAATCGTAACCAAACCGGCCGCCGCCACCGGCGTTGCCCGACTCACGCCGGCCGTTACTCTCCACGATGACGGTGACGCTGAGCCGCACTAGCGGGCGCACATCCCCGGCGATTACGCCGTCCGAGCGCACCACCAGGATCGACTCGTGCGTCGAGGCGAGACTCGCCATGACCTGCTTCACGCGCGGGTCCTGCGCGCGCGCCTCTTGTTCCACGCGCTCGAGCAGTTTTACCTTGGCATCGTCCGCGAGGCTCGCGAGCGGGTCGGCCGGACGGTACAGTTGCCGCCCCGTCTCGCCGTGGAATGCGGCGGGCATGTTCGCCGGGGCGTTCTGCTGCGCGATGGCGCGCGCGGTGCTGGCCGCCTCCAGCAGCGTGGGCAGGATGATTTCATCGGAATAGGCGAACCCGGTTTTCTCGCCGGCCACGGCGCGCAAGCCCACACCCAGCTCGATGCTGTGACTGCCGGATTTGACTTTACTCTCCTCGAGCGACCAGGACTCGCTACGGCTGTACTGGAAATAAAGGTCGCCGTAATCCACACCGCCCGTGGTTAACTGGCCGATCAGGCGCATCAGCTCCGCATCGCCGATACCCGCCGGTTCGAGCAGGGATTGACGCGCCAGGGTGAGCATGCCGTCACTCATGATGTAAACCGCCGGTGTTGTATGCTCGGCAGGCTCGTACGCGCCCCCTGCTGCAGGGTACGGTCACAATCCGCGATGACGTATCCGGCGCCGCGCGCGAGTCTCGAAACGATATCGCCCCAGGGACTGACAATCATGCTGTCGCCGTAGGTTTCCCGGCCATTCGCATGATATCCGCCCTGGGCGGCGGCAATGACGTACACGAGATTTTCGATAGCGCGAGCGCGCACCAGCACTTCCCAATGGGCCCGGCCCGTGTGCGCCGTGAAGGCGGAAGGCAACGCAAAGAGTTCCGCTCCCTGGTCGAGCAACCGGCGGAAAAGCTCGGGAAAACGCAGATCATAACACACGGCCAATCCCAGCCGGCCGCAAGGCGTGTCGATCACCACGACGGAATCGCCGGGCTCGATATTTTTTGATTCTTGATAATGCTCGCCGTTGTCCAGCCGGACATCAAAGAGATGTATCTTGTCGTAACGTGCCACGCGCTCGCCGCGGTCGTTGTAGAGCAAGCAGGCGGCACGCACCTTGTCCGAAGAATTCGCTATCAGCGGAATCGTGCCTCCCACAATCCATGTCTGATGCCGTTGCGCCTGCGCCGACAGAAAATCCTGGATCGGGCCCCGGCCGTCCTTTTCAGCCACGGACAGCCGGTCGGCCTCCTTCTGCGGCATGATGGCGAAATTTTCAGGCAACACGATGAGTTGGGCGCCGGCTTTGGCAGCGGCGGCAATCTGCCGCTCCGCTTCACCGAGGTTCGCCGCCACTTGCGGCCCCGAAGCCAGTTGAATCGCAGCGACCCGCGTCACGGTAACCCGACGCCCGGACGGGCATTGGCCTCAGCATTGATGGAAATGTCTTTCGCTAAAAATGCCGGAGGAACACACAGCGAAGGAAAAAAAATAAAATACCGGCTCATGCCGCTAGGATATCACTGTACGCCTGGCTCATCACTCGTTTTCGGGGTGGCATTCCGGTTATCAGGTCCTTCGCCTTTGACCTGTTTGGTAATGACCGGATTTTCCCACGGACCTTTTACCACATAAGTTACGCGGGTACCCTTGGCGATCTGTTTTTTGAAAATCTTTTGCACGGCCAGCACGACCGCGGCCACCTGCGGACCCCACACGCCCCAGGAGGCAAGCGTGAGACTGTCGCTGAGCTTTGGTTCCAACTCGATGACCAAATCGTAATCTTCCGCAGCCAGGCCCACGCGCCCGCCGACGGCGATTTGCGTCGCCGGCCCACGAATCGAAAAGTCGCGGGAATAGGCGTTGCCTTTTTCAATATCGATTTTCCCCTTGATCTGATCGAAGATAAAACCTTTACCGAACACCGGCGTGAAATCGAGCGTGAGGTAGCGGCCGATGGCGCTGATATCGAGCAGCCCGAACATTCTCCCGGCGCCTGACTTCACCTGGAGAAAGCGGCCTTTCTTGGCCGAAATTTCGATGCCGCCGTTCAGATTGGCGAGTTGTGGATTCGCCGGCGATCCGGGCCATGACAAGTGTGAATTAACGACCACATCGCCGCCGGACAACTGGTCAGGCGACCCAAACGCTTCCATGGTCTTGCCCATGTCTGAACTTTTAAACTCGATGGTGAAATCACTGGCATGCTTGTTATTGAGATATTGCCAGCTGCCGGTGACATCCACTTTCATCTCGGGCCTGACCAGAGTGAAACGCTTGAACTGCCAGCCGGATTTGCCGGGAACAGCCTGGAAATCGAGTTCGCCCAGAGCTTTGTCACGAAGCTGGAATGACTTGCTGCGCACTACGACAGTAGGCAGGCGGCGCGGGTCAACCTCGGTGTCACTCCGGCGGTGTTGCTTTTCCGGCAAAACCAGATGCGCCATATCAAGTTCATAACGGGCGGAGGCGCCCTTGCCGGAAAGCTTGATGTCACCGGCCATGGAATCACCATTGACAGTACCGCTCCAGGTTCCGCGACGGCGGGAAATATCAAGATTGATGCTTCCGAAATTACGGTCGAACATCGTGAACGATCGTGCCTCGGCAGTGACGCGATTAACCGATTCCGCGGCGCCGATCGTGCCCTCGCCCAGCAACGGCCACCATTGATCCAGATCCACCGCGTCAAGACGCGCGCTGACATGCAGCCCACGGTCTTTTGGAGGCGGCACGCGCTCTTCCCCGAAACCGATCCGTCCGCTCGACAGACGCCATCCATCGGCCGCGCGAGCCACAATCAGCTTGCCGCTCAGACGATTGCCCGCATTAAGCGTGAGCGACAAACCGTCTTGCGTGCTCGATACGGTTCTGACAAGTAAATTATTTCCTCCGAACAAGGTCGGCTGATCAAACGGTGGTGGAAGAGAGATTTTGATATTTTGCAAATCGACATCGGCGCGCAGATCCCTCGCCTCGTTGCGCGAACGCCATGTGACATTCCACTTGGCATTGCCCTGGATTCGCGGGGCGATTTTCGGTCCGACGATTGGGGCCAGCCCTGGCGCGGTGATGGTGCCCTGGCCATAAAGTAACAGTTCGTCATTCTCCCGATTGACGGCCATTACGGCCTCACCACCCATGAAACGGCCGTGCAGAGTTCCTCGACGAATCCCCGCTTCAGTGAATTGAACGCTACCCTCAATCTCTTCGACTGCCGCGGCCGTATCGGGAATATACAAGGTGCTTTTCAAAAAACGATAGTCGCCGTTGATTCGAATCTGATGCGCCTCGCCTACCGGAATCGTCAGACCCAGGTTGAGAATACCCTCACCCGAACCATGCAATCCGGATGGCAAGTTGGAAAGCCAGCGTGACTTATCGGGTTCAGACTTCACTTCACGAAGTACTTTCAGTGTCTCATCGACCTTCCCGCTGACCTTGCCACTGACTTGCACCACATACGGTTCATCGTTGTTGTAACCCCCCTTAACACTAATCTGGGAGGCGTCGAGGCTTCCGATTTTTCCACTGCCGGTCACAAGTATCTCGGGGCCGGTGATCGCCACGTCCACTTCGGCGTGCTTGACCGGTTCCCAACCGGGAAGGAAACGAAAAATGCCGTTGCGCACGTGGCCGCGCACTTCAAACTTTCCGCTACGGTTCTGGAAAGGAAATTCGCGTATCGGGCCATCGTAGATCAAATGTCCTTGCGTGATCTCGCCACCGGCAAAAGCGCTTTCCATCCAAGCCAGCGTACGTGCCGGCAAATGATAAGCGGGAAAATACCGGGCGGCGCGAGCCCCATTCCCCTCCTGAAAATCCACGCGCAGCCTTACATACGGAGATATTGACTTGTCCAGCGGGACTCGCACAATCAATTTGCCATTGCCGCGGCCATCTTCGCTCACCACGCGCAGATTATCTCCAATCACTTGCCAGCCATCTTTGGTTTTTTCCCACTTGATGTCGCCGCCGGCCCGCTGCGCCATTAACGGAGCACGGAATATCTTGGGAAGCGAAACGGTAATTTTATTTGAATCCAGCTGCAGACTGCCCGTGCTGCGCGAGAGGGATAGATGTCCGTTGAGTCCTTGTATCCCGGGAAAATCTCCATAGGGCAGTACATTCCCACCGGATACATCGCCAACCAGGGAAAAATCCTCCGCTTCCGTCCAATCGCCGTGCAGGCGGAGAGCGAAATTATCGACCAGACCTTCAGGCCGGCTGACGAGCCAGAAATCGAGCAGCTTGTTATGTTCTTCCAAACCTTTTTTAGCGATTTCAACGATGTCGCTTTTCATGCGCCTGATAAAACCGGTGATATCGCCAAATTCAAGATGCTTGGCCTGGATCAGGATTTCAGCCGGTTGATGCACAATCCGCAGATGACCGGCGGACCAGGCCGGGCCGATCAATCCTATCCGGGGATTCGCCACGTCAAGTCGCCACCCGTCACGCCGGGACTTCCAGTTCAAATCGCCAGTTGCTTCGCGGATACCAAGGGGTGAATCCCATCCCGGAATCGGCAACTTGAGATCCGCCACGTGCACTTGGCCACGAAATGAAACCGGCAGCCCCTGCTCCCATTCCGACCAGAGCTGCACATTGAACTTTCCCCTTAACACAGCCGGAAGCTTCTCTCGTGCTATCAATGGAAGCGCCAAGACATTCACTTCCGCCGCGCGCAGATAGATATCACCGTCCCATTCAGACGAGTGAAACGGATTACCGGTTATATCGACCGCGAAAGAACAATCGCGACAGATCGCGGGAGGAAATTGCGCGCTGAAATCCAGGCGATGACGATCGCCGTTATTTCTGAGGCTCAGGTTTACGCTGGTCAAATTCAGGGCCGGGGCATTCTCCCGGTGGTCGATCCATTTCAGCGCACCATTTTCAATCTCAAGCTTTCCCTGCTGGAACAGCCAGGTGACAAACTTTTCGCCTTCACCCAGTTCATCTCCCCGCATGGGATCAAAACCGGATATGCGGTAACGTCCGTCTTTGAGACGCTCGAGTATCAGATTGGGGTCGACGACGACGAGATGGTTGATATCCAGTTTTCCCCAAATCAGAGGGAGCAGCGCAAGACTCAAACGAACTTCGCTCAGTTGTATCGCCGGTTTTACTCCATCGGCGGCAAACACCTGAAGCCCGGTGATCCTAGCGCCGGGATGCAACCCGTCCCAGTAGGCCTGCAGCGTATCGATGCGTACCTGGCGGTTGGAACGTTGGCTCAGATATTGTTCCAGCTCGGATTTCTGCTGCGCCACTTTCGGCAACAGAAAAAAAGCGATGGAGAAAATAATCGCCAGTAATACCAGCAAGGCGCCGGAAACATACAAAGTCCAGCGGCTGATATGGAGCGTGGCACGTCCGGCATGGGTGGCATATCGCCGTAATCGCTTTTTCATGTCGTCGTCCGCTGGCGCATCCGGGTGGTGAATGTGAACATAATGCTATTCTGGCGCTCCCGGCGAAAAAAGCCGAAATTGCCCGGAGGGAATCGATTCATATATCTTTCGATTCCAGGAACTTGCATAAGTTTCCGGCTCCGGCATGGGCCGCCGCTTGGCGCTACATCAATACTACGTCAAATTGTTCCTGCGTATACACCGGATCAACCTTTAGTTGTATCGGCTTGCCGATGAACTCATGCAGCTTGACGAGGCTTCCTGCCTCATCATCGAGCAGCAGGTCAATAACCGGCTGGGAGGCAAGCACCAGGTATTCATCAGCGCCGTACTGGCGCGCCTCGCGCAAGATTTCACGAAAAATTTCATAACACACGGTTTGCGGCGTTTTGATCATGCCGCGCCCTTCGCAAACCGGACAGGGTTGGCAAAGAACATGTTCGAGACTTTCACGCGTGCGTTTACGGGTGAGTTCCACCAGCCCCAGGGGCGACATCTCGGTGATGTATACCTTGGTGCGATCGCGTGACAGGGCGCGATCCAGGGCACGCAGCACCTGGCGCTTGTGTTCAGGCTCATTCATATCGATGAAATCAATAATGATCATGCCCCCCAGATTGCGTAGGCGCAGCTGACGCGCGATAGTCTGCGCCGCTTCAAGATTAGTCTTGAAAATGGTTTCTTCAAGATTCCGATGGCCGACGTACCCCCCGGTATTCACGTCGATGGTGGTCATGGCCTCTGTCTGGTCCAGGATCAGGTATCCGCCCGACTTCAGCATTACCTTCCGGTCCAGGGCCTTCTCGATTTCATCCTCAATTGAATACAGGTCAAAGATCGGACGTTCGCCCGGATAATGTTCGATTCGATCGGCAATCTCGGGTATAAATTCATTTCCGAAGTCACAGGCCTTGAGATAGATTTCACGCGAATCGATTCGGATTTTCTCGATGTTGTCGGGCACAAGATCGCGCATGGATCGGAGCGCCAGCGGCAAGTCCTCATGGATAAGACTGGTTGCCGGAGCTTCGGAAATTCTTTCCTGACAAGTGGACCAGGCCCGTCGCAAATAGCGAATATCGGTATGGATTTCTTCTTCCGTCGCCGTCTCGGCCAGGGTACGCAAAATATATCCGCCATTTTCCGTATCCTCAGGTAAGGCGGATTTCACCAGCAGGCGCAGACGTTCACGCGTCGCCTCGTCCCCGATCTTCTGCGAAATCCCAATGTGTTTACTGTATGGGAGATAGACGAGATAGCGTGCGGGCAGGGTAATCTGCGTGGTCAGGCGCGCGCCCTTGGTGCCAAGCGGATCCTTGACCACCTGAACCACAATTTCCTGACCATCTTTCAGCAACTCATGAATGGTCGGAGACGTATTGGCCTCGTTATCAGCGCTTGAGACGGCACGGATATCGGAAGCATGGAGAAACGCGGTGCGCTCAAGACCGATATCCACAAACGCCGCCTGCATGCCTGGAAGAATTCGGACTACCTTGCCTTTGTAAATGTTTCCGGTGATTCCGCGCTGGCGGGCGCGCTCGATGTACACTTCCTGGAGCATGCCGTTTTCGACGACCGCGACTCTTGTTTCCTGCGGCGTGACGTTGATGAGAATTTCCTCGCTCACGCGCTTTGCCTGCGGATTTTTTTCATAATCTCGGCCAGTTCGTAGAGCGGCAGGCCCATAACGGCCGAGTAACTTCCTTCCAGCTTGGTGATAAATCCACCCGCGCGACCCTGGATCGCGTAGGCACCGGCCTTGTCGGCGGGTTCGCCCGATTCCCAGTATTGCGCAATTTCTTCTTCAGTGATGGAAGTAAATGTGACCAGGCTGGTATTGAGTGCGGTGTATTCCTTTCCGCGATCGAGCACGCTAATCGCAGAGAGAACCTCGTGCGTGCGACCCGAGAGCCGGCGCAACATATCCATGCCGTGATCGCGACCACCCGGCTTGCCCAGAATTTCTCCGTCCAGTACCACCTCGGTATCCGCCCCCAGAACGGGATACTCCGGGAGACCGCGCTCTTTGACGAGCTTGGCGACAAACTCGGCTTTGTCATGCGCCACGCGTGTCACGTAATCCACAGGCGCTTCATTCTTTTGGTGCACCTCAAGCAGGTTGGACGGCAGCGCTTCAAACTCCAATCCGTAATGGCTGAGTAAATCACGACGCCTGGGACTGGCCGAAGCCAGATAAATTTTGGCAGCGGAATTTCCGTTTTTCATGAACGGTACCTCGATTAAAACCGGATTCAGCGATGATACGGCAGATTTCGGATGATACTCCAGGCGCGATAGAGCTGTTCGGCCAGTAGCACGCGAACCACGGTATGCGCCAGGGTCAGTTCCGAAAGCGACCAGCGATCGTGAGCGCTCTGGAGACACTGCGGTGCCAGGCCCTCGGGTCCGCCAATCAGAAAAGCGAGATCCTCTCCGCCGGCCAGGCGTTTTTTGATTTCAGTCGCAAGCGCCGCAGTATCCAACTTTCTGCCCGCGCGGTCGAGCGCGATAACACGCGCGCCCGAAGGGACAGTGGCCCACTGGCGCGCGCCCTCCTGTGCGATGAGTCGGCTGATATCGGCGCCCTTGGCGCGCCGACGTGCGGGGATCTCGTGCAGAACCAGGGTGCATTCTCGCGGAAGGCGCCTGGCATACTCCTCGTATCCGGCCTCAATCCAAGCCGGCATGCGCGCACCGATCGCGATGATATGGATTCGCATAAAAAACTTCAGTAGCAAGTATAAAGTGGCAAGTAGCAAGAATCAGGCAACAACTTGCCACTTGCTACTTGGAACTTGCTACTTTGATTCTCTTGGCATCGGACCAGAGTTTCTCCAGATTGTAAAAATCCCGCGTCTGTTCGCGCATCACGTGAACAACAACGTCACCGAAATCAATCAGCACCCAATCGCCTATTTTTTCTCCTTCAATTCCCACCGGGCGGATGTGGCGTTCACGCAAGATATCAACTACCTTGCCAGCCGTCGACTGCACGTGCCGGTTCGAGGTGCCGGTCGCGATCACCATATAATCCGTGAAATCACTGACCTTCCGAACATCGAGCACGGCAATGTCGTGCGTCCGGGCATCTTCCAGGGCTTCGCATACCCAATCACGAATCCTTCTGGTTTTAGAGACGCTTGCCATCCAATTCCTTGAGCCGGTAGATTCGGTTAGCGCGAATGTATTCGAGAACGGTCGGGGGTATAAAATTCTCCACCGGCTCTCCGCGGGCGATAGCCTCCCGAACCTGCGTGGCGGAGATAGGCTGCGGTGTCACTGCCTGAAAAAATATCTTTCCATTTATGCTTTGAATCAGTTTTTCACGATCGGGCTCGATTCGGTCTTGCACCCACGACGGCAATTCTTCGTTCCCGAAGAAATCCCACCCCGGCCGAGTCATCACGATGATATTCGCCAGGGTCGGCAACCGTTCTGCTTGATGCCACGATCCCATGCCCGCGAACGCATCCATTCCCATCATCAGACACAATGATCGGGATGCCCATTCCTGACGCAGGGACTCCAGCGTCTCCACGGTGTATGAAAGTCCTCCGCGAATGATTTCGCGCTTGTCCACGACGAACCCGGGAACTCCCGCCACGGCCAGCGTAACCATGTGCCAGCGCTGCTCGGCCGTGGCCACCGGCGGGCGGCGATGTGGCGGGTTTGCGGCGGGAATGAACCGGATTTCGGCCAGATCCAGGGCGCACAGGACTTCCTGCGCCGGGCGCAAATGACCATAATGAACGGGATCAAACGTGCCGCCGAGAATGCCAAGGGGTTTCACTTATGCCGCTTCGACCGGGAAGCGCCTGGCATCAGTTCCGGCATCGAGATGTCATTCCAAAAAACATGTTTATTTCCGGATATGACCATCTCCAAGGACAATAAATTTCACAGACGTCAAGCCCTCAAGCCCCACCGGCCCGCGCGCGTGGAGTTTATCGGTCGAGATTCCGATCTCCGCCCCAAGACCGTATTCAAACCCATCCGCAAAGCGCGTGGAAGCGTTGACCATTACCGAGCTCGAATCCACTTCGCGCAGAAAACGGCGTGCACAGGTGATGTCCTCGGTCACGATCGAATCGGTATGCGCCGATCCATATTTCGCAATATGGTCAATTGCCTCCTCCGCGTTTTTCACGATCCGGATAGACAAAATCGGCGCGAGATATTCCGTATACCAATCTTCTTCGGTGGCGCTCTTGATGCCGGGAAGAATCTGGCGTGTAGCCTCACAGCCGCGCAGTTCCACCCCTGCCTCCTGATACATCTCGCCCAGGGCGGGCAGGATTTTACCGGCGATGCCTTGCGCAACCAGCAGGGTCTCCATGGTGTTGCACGTGCCGTAGCGCTGGGTCTTGGCATTAAAGGCAATCTTCACGGCTTTATCTCTATCGGCCTTGTCATCGATGTAAACGTGACACACCCCATGCAAATGCTTGATGACGGGGATGGTCGCCTCATCGCTGATCCGTTCGATGAGCGATTTGCCCCCGCGCGGAACAATAACGTCCACGAATTCCTTCATGCGTATCAATTCCCCCACCGCGGCGCGGTCGGTGGTCTCGATCATCTGGACGGCGTCTTCGGGTAGCCGTGTTTGCTTGAGCCCTGACTGGATGCAGGCCGCGATGGCCCGATTCGAGTGAATGGCTTCACTGCCGCCGCGCAGAATGGTCGCATTGCCGGACTTGAGGCAAAGTCCCGCCGCATCGGCGGTAACGTTCGGCCGCGATTCGAAGATAATGCCGATGACACCGAGGGGAACGCGCATGCGTCCCACCTGAATACCGGACGGGCGATAGTTCAAATCGGTGATTTCACCGACAGGATCGGGAAGCAAGGCGATTTGACGCAAACCTTCGGACATTGCCTTGATGCGCGAATCGTTGAGTTCCAGCCGGTCCAGCAAGGCATCATCCAGCCCCTGGTTGTTACCTGCGTCGAGGTCCATCTTGTTTGCGTCAAGCAGCGTGCCGCTCTCGCGTTCGATCTCGGCAGCCATGGCAAGCAGCGCGTTATTTTTCGCGGCTGTCTCGGCGCGCGAGATAATGCGCGCCGCGGCGCGCGCGCGACGGCCGACATCCTGCATATAGCCATGGATGTCCACGTCGGCGGTATGTCTCGATGCTGTCTTCATGCGTATCGCTCTTGGTGCATCAATTTACTAAATATTACATGTTCCGGGCTTCATACCGCTCATGCAGAGCGCAAGGCACTGTAATTCCTGCCATACATCGCCGGTTCCACGGCCTTTCAATATGCGGTCCGCCCTGGCGGCGCGCCGCAGGAGATCCTGTGACGCATTTACCGACAACCGCTTCAACGCGCCGGTCACGAGCGGCTTGCGCTTGGTCCACACCCGTCGCGCTTCAAGCACGCGCGCAATCGGTTGGCCATCGGCGACCATCGCCGACATCTGCGCCATTTCGCGTGCCTCGCGCGCCAGCGCCCAGAGAACCAGTATCGGTTCAACGCCCTCACGGCGCAGGTTGTTGATAATCCGCTCCACTGCCACCGGTTCGCCGCGCAGACTGGCGTCCGCCAGCGCAAAAACGTTGTAGCGGGCATTGTCGCTGAGATTACCTTCGATGTCATCAAGACCCACCTCGGCTGCGCCAAGGAGCATGCTCAGTTTGTCAATTTCCTGCGCGCAGGCGAGGAGGTTTCCCTCCATGAGATGCGCCAGCAATTCCACCACGCCGGCACCGGGCTTGAGACCTTTCATTTCCATGCGACGTCGTATCCATGACGGCCATTGCGCTCCTTCAAGCGGATAAACCGCGATGACTTCTCCGGCGGTTTCGAGCTCCTTCACCCATTTGGCCGCGCGTGCCTGCTTGTCGAGTTTGCCACTGCTCACCAAAAAAATAATGTCGGACGGCGGGTGCGCCGCGATATCCATGAGTATTTTCGCGCCGGCTTCACCGGGCTTGCCGGTGGGCAGGCGCAATTCGATGAGACGGCGTTCGGAAAAAAGCGACAGGGATTGAGTGGAATGAAAAAGCCCGTTCCAGTCAAAACCGCTTTCCACGGTAAGCACCTGACGCTCGTGGTAACCGGCGGCATGCGCCGCTTCACGGATCGCGGTGCAGCTTTCATCCACCAGCAGCGGCTCGTCGCCATAAACCAGGTAAATCGGTGAAAGTCCCCGCTTCAAATGCTGCGCTAAATTGTCAGCGCTGATCGGCATGTCTTGCCTCCGGATTGATCCGTGACAGTCGTCTCAATATTTGCTGCACGGCGTCGCGTTGCATCTCGCGCCGCAACTCTTGCTCTTCCCGCTCGCTCGACAGAATATTCAGGCGGTCGTAGGCATGATCGCGCCGAACCCTGACCGTCTGCGGTTCCGACAACGGTTTGTTTTCCTTGTCGATCAGGCGGAAACTGACCTCGTATTTCAACAGGTAGGCTTCGGCCTTGCCGGTTGAGATCACGGACAATAGCTGATTTTCCGACCGTTCCCCGTAGAGCAACAGCAGCGGTGCATCGCCCGAATCTTCAACCTGTATGTTGGTTTGAAAACGCAGGGCGCTTTTCATGGCGACAAGCAGCGGTTCATTCTGCAACTGACTGCCCTCCACCATCACCCTCATTATGGCCAATGCGGGAGACAGCTCGAACTTTCCGGCACCGCGCAGGTGAAATCCGCACGACAACAGCAGCAAGTGGCAAGCAGCAAGTAGCAAGAGAAAAACTTGCCAACGGCTTTTACTCGCTACTTGTAACTTGCTACTTGTCACTTTATGCCACCACGATATTCACCAATTTCCCGGGCACGACGATTACCTTCTTTACCGCTTTGCCGCCGACATGGCGCGACACCGCTTCGTTCGCCAGCGCGATCTCCTTCACCCTCTCCTCGCCCGCCTGCACTGGAACAGAAACACGGCCGCGGAGTTTGCCATTCACCTGAACGACCATCTCGAGGCTGTCTTGTTTCAAGACAACCGTGTCCAGCCGGGGCCAGCCAGAATCGACCACGGCTTGCTTGTTTCCCAGCGCGAACCATAATACGTGTGAGATATGCGGAACGATCGGTGAAAGCACCTGAACGCTAATCTCGAGCGCCTCGTGACGCACCCGTTTGGCGGGCTCGGAGTTGTCTTTGAGCTTGCCGAGCGCGTTTGTCAATTCCATCACGGCGGCGATGGCGGTGTTGAAAGTCCGACGCCGCCCCATGTCATCGGTCACTTTCTGCAACGTCAGATGTGTAAGACGCCGCAACTCAAGTAGGTCCGGCGGCAAATCGGGCCACTCCTTTCTGGCCGGCAATCCGCCGCGGACGTGCTCGGCCACCATCCTCCAGAGCCGCCGCAAGAACCGGTTGGCGCCGGCCACGGCTTCGTCCGACCACTCCAGCGTCATCTCGGGCGGCGAGGCAAACATGATGAACAGCCGCGCCGTGTCAGCCCCGTACTGTTCAATGAGCGATTGCGGATCGACGCCGTTATTCTTTGACTTCGACATGGTGCCGATGCCCGCGAATTCAACCGGTTGGCCGTCGCGCTTAAGAATCGCACCGGTGCGATTGCTTTTCTCGTCACATTTTATTTCAACGTCAGCCGGGTTAAAGTAGACCACTCGCCCGTTCGCCGGTTTACGGAAGAAAATATCGTTCAACACCATGCCCTGCGTCAGCAGCCGCGCGAACGGTTCATCGCCCTGAACCAAACCGACATCGCGCATCACTTTCCACCAGAAGCGCGAATACAGCAGATGCAGGATCGCGTGTTCGATGCCCCCGATGTATTGGTCGACCGGCATCCAGTATTTGACCTGCTCGTCCACCATCGCTTTGCCGTTGTCCGGACAACAGTAGCGCGCGTAATACCAGGAGGAATCCACGAACGTATCCATGGTGTCGGTTTCGCGCCGCGCCGGTTGGCCGCACTCTGGGCAGCGGGTGGCGACGAAATCCGCGCGTTTGTTGAGCGGGTTCCCGCTGCCATCGGGGACGCAGTCTTCCGGCAACACCACCGGCAGGTCCCTGTCCGGCACCGGGACATCGCCACAGCGATCGCAATGAATAATAGGTATCGGGCACCCCCAGTAACGTTGTCGCGATATCCCCCAGTCGCGCAAGCGCCACATGACCTGTTTCTCTCCCAGGTTTTTGCGCTTGAGGTCCACGGCGATGGCCTCCACGGCCCCGGCGTAGTCAAGATCGTCATATTTACCGGAGTTAATGCAACGTCCCCGTTCCTTTTCGGCATACCACTCCTGCCAGGCATCCGTAGAGAAGGATTCGCCGGATACCGCGATCACCTGCTTGATGGGCAACTGGTACATTTTGGCGAAATGAAAATCGCGCTCATCGTGCGCCGGCACCGCCATCACGGCACCCTCGCCGTAACCCATGAGCACGTAATTGCCGACCCATACCGGGACCGGTTCTCCCGTCAGCGGATGCATGACATGAATTCCGGTTGGCATGCCCTTTTTTTCGATTGTCGCGATGTCGGCTTCCATCACCGATCCGCGCTTGCATTCATCGACGAATGCGGCGAGAGCCGGGTTGTTTTTGGCGGCATGGGTCGCGAGCGAATGTTCGGCCGCCACCGCACAGAACGTAACGCCCATGATGGTGTCGGCGCGCGTTGTAAACACCCAAAGCTTTTCTTCTTTCCCGTTCAGTTGATATGGAAACGCAAACCGCACGCCATAGCTTTTGCCGATCCAGTTGGCTTGCATCGCGCGGACGCGTTCCGGCCATTCAGGGAGCTTTTCCAAATCGTCAAGCAGTTGATCGGCATACCGGGTGATCGCGAGGTAATACATGGGAATCTCGCGTTTCTCGATCAAGGCGCCGGTCCGCCAGCCCCGACCGTCAATCACCTGTTCGTTGGCGAGCACCGTCTGATCCACCGGATCCCAATTCACCACGCCGGTCTTCTTGTAAGCGATGCCGCGCTCGAGCATGCGCAGGAATAACCACTGGTTCCATTTGTAATATTCCGGCTTGCACGTGGCGAGCTCCCGGTCCCAGTCAATCGCAAAACCTAGCGATTTCAACTGTTGTTTCATATAGGCGATGTTGTCGTAGGTCCACTGAGCCGGTGGGACATTGTTGGCCATCGCGGCGTTTTCCGCCGGAAGCCCAAACGCATCCCAACCCATCGGCTGCAGCACGTTCTTGCTCTGCATCCGCTGGTAGCGTGCGATCACGTCGCCGATGGTGTAGTTGCGCACATGACCCATGTGCAGCTTGCCGGAAGGATAGGGGAACATCGACAGGCAGTAGAATTTTTCCCGTTTCGGTTCCGTTACGGCCCTGAACGTCCGATGTTTTTCCCAGTATTCCTGAGCGTTAGTCGCTACTTTCCCCGGAAGGTATTGCTCGTCCATCGTTGTTTAAATCAGGAAATTCATCGGTGCCGAGTAGGATACCGGAATACACGAACGTCGCCTACGTTGTTGTTAACCGCCGATCGAAACGCACTCCCATTTGGCAAGCCATTTCGATGACCGGAGTGTTCGCGTCAGGATTTCATGACACGATACACGGATATTCCCGCCAGAATGCTTCGCCGGGAAGTGCGTGTTATTTCCCCGACTTGGCGTCGTAGCGTTCAAGGACTTTCCGTGTCAGATCCAGCGCAACGTCGGCATACAAGAGACCGGATTCGGAGGCTTCGAGCACAAGGCTGATATTCATCTCCTTGGCCACCTCGGCGATGATCTTACGGATTTCCGCAATCGACTTCGCGGCAAACTCCTTGTCTTTCGCCGCGATGTCCTGGTTGGCGTCGGAAACCATTTTTTGAAAGACATCGGCACGCTGCTGAAACTCTTTCTGCTTCTCGTTCTTCTGTGCATCCGTCATCAACAGCTGCTCTTTCTGGAATTTCTCCTGCATCGCTTTCAGCTTGTTCTCTTCTTCCGTGATGGCACTGCGTCGTTGCTTGACCAGTTTTTCAAGCTCGACTTTGCTTTGCTTTCCAACCTTGCTTTCCACCAGCACCTTGCGCAGGTCCACATAGGCGATTGCAGGTTTGTCGGCGGCAGGCGCCGTGGCGTACGGTAAGGCCATCAATAACAGAATAAAAAGGGAGGATTTTTTCATTACAATTTCCAAAATAAAATTTTGTTGAAGCGTAAAACCGGCGAATCATATCATTGTCCATCGAATGTTCGGAGATTTTGGCGCATATTAATTACCATCACGATCTGAAATGATCTGTAGTCACCCGGAAAATCGCCGGCGTGACGCATACGCGACGCCTCCGGCGACACCGATAAGGGACAGGATCAGTACTGGAAAGTTTCCGAACCGAACGTAGGGCGTGGCGCCCTGCATCGGCTGCACTAGAGTCGTCAAGGAATAAACCTGAAATGCGGGCGTAGTGGCGATGATTTGACCACGATAATCCACCACCACACTCGGTCCGGTGTTGGCAGCCCGCAGCATGGGACGTCCGCTTTCTATCGCCCGCATGCGCGCCATCTGGATTCGTTGATGCGGCGCGAACGAATCGCCGAACCAGGCGTCTTCGCTCACATTTACCAGCAACGTGGCCTCCGGCAATGCATCGATCATCTCAGTTCCAAAGGCATCCTCGTAGCAGATGGACACGCCGATTATCTGCCCCGCGGCGATTAACGGCGGTTGCGCGCGCGCCCCCGAGCTGAAATTCGACATGGGTATCCGGAAATTCTGCATGAGCCAGGAGAACAGCGGCTCCAGGGGAGGAAATTCACCGAACGGCACCAGATGTCGCTTGCGGTAAACGCCGGGTTGTGCGCCCACGCTCACCACACTGTTGTAATAACGGCGTGATTCCTTGTCGCGCTCCGCCACCCCGAACAATATATCCACGGGCTTTCTCTGACTGATGCCCCGCAGGCTGTCAAAAAATTGCTGGTCAATCTCGTCGAGATAAACCGGTACCGCGGATTCCGGCCAGATAATCAAGTCCGATTTGTCCGCCGCTTTGCTCAGCGTGAGATATCGGTTCACGATGGCATCGCGTTTCTCGGGCCGCCATTTGTCTTCGATGGGAATGTTGCCCTGAATCAGCGTTACCTGCAATGGATTGCCCGCCGGCTGGACCCACTCGGTTTTCCCGGCTATCCAGCCAACGGTCCAGATAATAAGTATCAGCGGCAAACCGAGCCGGAAAAATTTCCCTGGCGCTTGCGTTGCCCAAACAATCAAGCCGCCGCTGACGGCACAGAAATAGCTGACGCCGTAGACACCGAGCCATGACGCATAACCCGAGAGCGAAACAGCAACCTGGCTGTATCCGAGATCAAGCCAGGGAAAGCCTGTCAGCAGCCAGCCGCGCAACCATTCAAACAGCACCCACAACGAAGGCAATATCAGAACGAAATGGAGCGTCCCGCGTTTTGGGAAAAAACGACGCTGCGACCAGCCAAGCAAAGCGGGATAAATCGACAACCCGGCCACGAACAGGAGTGTCACGAAAGCGGCCAGGGGAGCCGGCATGTTGCCGAAATGATGCATGCTCACGTACACCCACGATACGCCAAGTCCAAACATGCCCAGGCCAAAGAGCAACCCGCGGAACGCGGCGCGCCGGGGGGAGGCATCCAACCAAGTTACAAACAGCAGCGCCGGGGCGAGAACCGCGAACGGGAACAGATTAAACGGAGCGAACGCGAGTGGCAGCAATAGACCGGCGGCGAAAGCCGCAAGATCGCTCCAGACTGGAGAAGGAGGAAAAACCCGGCGCGTTGTCTTAAGGCTGGGATTTCTTTTCAACCGGAGTCACTTTCAGCAAATAAACACGTCGGCTGTCGGCGCGCAGCACTTCAAATCGAAAGCCATCGATATCGATTTTTTCACCCCGCCGGGGAACATGCCCCAGGCGGCTCATGACCAGTCCTCCGATGGTTTCAATTTCCTCATGAGCAAATTGCGTGTTAAAACGCGAATTGAAATCGGTCAGATTGACCAGCGCCTTGACCACATACTCGCCCCCGTCGCGCGGCATGATCATGACATCGTCGTCGATATCGTATTCATCCGAAATTTCACCGACGATCTGCTCCAGCACATCTTCGATGGTCAACAGTCCCGCCACCCCTCCGTACTCATCCACGACAATGGCCATGTGATTACGGCTGGTGCGAAATTCACGCAGCAGAACGTTCAAACGCTTGCTTTCGGGAACAAACACGGCCGGGCGCAACATGTCATGGACATTAAAATGAGCGCGTTTTTTCTTCTCAAGAAACAGGTAACGCAACAGGTCTTTGGCGAGCAGGATCCCAATGACCTTGTCCTTATCCCCTTCCACCATGGGAAAGCGCGAGTGGCCGGATTCGATTATCATCGGCAGATAATTTTCAGGCGTGCTGTTTTTGTCGACAACATCCATTTGCGACCGCGGCACCATGATGTCCCGCACCTTCATCTCGGAAACCTGCAACACACCCTCGATCATGTCGAGTGAGTCGCGGTCGAGCAAATCCCGGCCGGTGGCATCGCGCAGTATTTCGATCAGATCGTCACGGGTGCCGGGTTCCCCGAGCAGAATGTGGCTCAAGCGGTCGAGCAAGGAGCGCTGTCCGCCAGGCGTTTCTTCCGCCGCCTCCGGGTTATCTTCTTTTTTATCGCTCATGAATGGTAGGGACTGGCGTAACCCAGTTTCTTGAGGATACGTATTTCCATTTTCTCCATCGCCCTCGCGTCCTGCCGATTCTGGTGGTCATAACCGCGCAGATGCAGTATACCGTGAACCACTATATGTGCCCAATGCGCCATCACTGACTTGTGTTGCGTGCGCGCCTCGCGTTTCACGACCGGCGCACAGATGACCAAATCACCAAGGAATTCGCTCCGTGTCCCGGGCGGCGCAGCGAATGGAAATGCCAACACATTGGTCGGTGAGCGATGATGTCGAAATTGCGCATTGTAAATTTCGGATTCGGCAGAACCCACGAAGCGTACACCGAGGGCGGCATGCCTCCGCCACAATCCCTTGAGGGCGGCGCGCGCCCAGCGACGGATCGTGGATTTCGCCGGGAGGCCGGTACGCGCCACACCGTACTGCACACTCAGATGCAGTCTCATTTAGAATGTTTTTCCGGTCCCATTTCGCCTATTTCGTAACTGTCGTAGGCCTCGACAATTTTCTGCACGAGCGCATGACGCACCACGTCCTGAGGCGTGAAATGCGTGAAGGTAATTCCTTCGACATTACCCAGGATTCCGATCGCCTGTTTAAGACCCGATATCTGGGTACGTCGCAAATCAATTTGCGTGATATCTCCGGTGATCACTGCGGTGGTGCCGAAACCGATGCGCGTGAGAAACATCTTCATCTGCTCGGCGGTGGTATTCTGTGCTTCATCCAAAATGATGAAGGACTCGTTCAGCGTGCGCCCGCGCATGTAGGCGAGCGGTGCGAGTTCGATGATATTTTTTTCCAGAAGCCGCGCCACCTTTTCAAAACCCAGCATCTCATGCAAGGCGTCGTAGAGCGGGCGCAGATACGGATCGATCTTCTGCTCGAGATCTCCTGGAAGAAAACCGAGGCGTTCACCGGCCTCCACCACCGGTCGCACCAGCAGGAGGCGCTGCACGCGATTGGTTTCCAGCGCCTCGACGGCGCAGGCCACGGCAAGATAAGTCTTGCCGGTCCCGGCGGGACCGATACCAAAATTGATGTCGTGCGTGAGAATATTCCGGATGTACTGGCGTTGCCTCGGACCGCGCCCCCGGATGATGCGCTTGGGGGTGCGCAGCGTCGTTTCACGATCGTCCTCCTGCTCGGGCACGCGCAACGCCAATCGCTGCAACGCCGCGTGCACGCCTGCCAGGGTCAGATCTTCGCTGCCCTCGGTGCCGTCGTAAAGTTCCTTCAACAATTGCGAAGCGGCCGTGCTGTCGTCCATTTGACCGGTAACGCGGAACAGGTTTCCCCGATTGGCGATTTGAACACCGAGATATTCCTCGATCTGCTTGAGATGTTCATCATGGATTCCGCAGAGACTGGCGAGTCTGCGATTGTCCGCGGGAGCGAGGCTAAATTCGATGTGCTTGGATCTTGGCTTCAAACGCGTGCGCCATTTCGGAAATAAACCGGCATTAATTAAGTCTTAAAACCGGGAGGTAAATCAAGCGCTGCGTGCTTGCGGCGGGGTAAACAGCCGTCCGCGCAGGGAATTGGTCAGCGCCTCGGTGATTACGACGTCCACAAACTGCCCAATCAGGTTTGCTCCGGAATGGCTGAAATTGACGACGCGATTGTTCTCGGTGCGGCCGCACAGCTGCCGGGAAGTCTTGCGCGCCGGCCCTTCCACCAGGATGCGCTGTGTCGTGTTCACCATGCGCCGGCTGATCGCTGCGGCCATTTCGATATTACGGCGCTGCAGGTGCGCCAGGCGCGCCTCCTTGACATCCCGTGGCGTGTCATCCGTCATTTCCGCCGCCGGCGTGCCGGGACGCGGGCTGTACAGGAAGCTGAACGAGGTGTCGAAACTTACTGCTTCCATGAGATTCATGCTCGCGGAGAAATCCATTTCGGTTTCTCCCGGAAAACCGACGATGAAATCCGTGGTCACACTGATTCCCGGCCGGACTTCGCGCAACCGGCGGATTTTCGATTTGTATTCGAGCACGGTGTGGCCTCGTTTCATGAGCGCCAGAATACGATCGCTCCCGCTCTGCACCGGCAGGTGCAGATGTCCGGCGAGCTTCGGCACGTCGGCGTAGGCCGAAATCAGCCGTTCGTTGAAAACCTGGGGATGCGAGGTGGTGAAACGGATCCGCCCAATGCCGTCGATTTCGGCGATGTAGCGAACGAGCCGTGCGAGATCGGCGGTTTCTCCGGTATGCATGGCTCCGCAGTAGGCGTTGACGTTCTGACCGAGCAATATCACCTCGCGCACCCCCTGTTCGGCCAGATGCACGACTTCCGCGATCACGTCGTCGAACGGGCGGCTGAATTCCTCGCCGCGCGTATAGGGCACGACGCAGAAAGTACAATATTTGCTGCATCCTTCCATGATCGACACGAACGCGCGCGCCCCTTCCACGCGCGGATCCGGCAACCGATCGAATTTTTCTATTTCGGGAAACGATATGTCCACGGCCGGACGGTGGGTAGACAACACTCCATCGAGCATTTCCGGCAAGCGATGCAGGGTCTGCGGCCCGAAGACCATGTCCACGTACGGCGCGCGCCGGAGGATGGCCGCGCCTTCCTGGCTGGCGACACAACCGCCGACCCCGATAACCAGGTCGGGCCGGGACGTTTTCAGTGCACGCCACATTCCGAGCTGGGAAAACACCTTCTCCTGGGCTTTTTCGCGGATCGAACAGGTATTGAGCAATAACACGTCGGCCAGCGCCGGGTCTTCGGTGGTTTCCAGACCGTGGCTGACCGCGAGCGCATCCGCCATGCGCGCGGAATCATATTCGTTCATCTGACAGCCGAAGGTTTTGATATAGAGTTTGCGCGGCATGGTCGGGGGTTGGCCAGCGGAATCTGCGCTTAATCTACCGCCAGCTCGGGAAAATTACCAGCCAACAAAAACGCGGGGGCTCACGCCGCCCGCGCTTTATCGCCGGATCAAGGGAATTACTACCGGGATTTTTCGTTGATCTGAGAGAGTATCGCGACCACGAGTGCGACGACGCACAAGACGAAAATATAAAAGATGTTTTCCAGAAGTTGCGAATTAGTCGACGCGAGATAGGTAATTATTGTCGGTGTACCGATCCAGAAACTAAGCTTTAGCATGACACTTCCCCTCCTGCAAGGATAAAGTCTGCGGGAGGGGCGCAGGCCCAACAGTCCTTTCTACCCGCAGATCGTCCCTTGAGATAGAGTCTTGGTCGGCCTTATCGGGCTCACAAGGTTTGACCGACACAAGGCGGTCTGCCGGGGATAGTCGGAATACCTTAATGATTCAACGATTGATAGGTTTGTAATAGCCGATCGATTCAAAATGCCATTTTTATCGTTAAAAAGCCGGTTTGATCCCCATCCAATAGCGCTCCCGGCGGTCAGCAGGGGGTTGCCGCTCAGGAAACGGAGATTCATGTGCGGGAGACGGGTTTCAATGTATGCCGGTAATGCAGCGGTGTGGAGCGCCGCTAATAAGCGGCGCGATTACCGGAGATGATCAATATTGCGGGCGATACGTTCCAACGCCTCGGCAGAAAGTCTTATCCGCTCATTTTCCTCCCATTCCTGCGCCGCGAAGTGGCGCAACGCTTGGCGCAAAAAATCCATCTGCCGCTTGAAATTGGTGCAGGCAGCGCAAAGCAACAAGTGCAAACGCATGCCGATCCGCTCACGCCAGAATAGTCGACGATCGTACGACTGCGACACCATCAGCGAGGTCTGTTTGCAGGTTAACATCTTTTATTCGCTCGTCTTTTGTCCAAACCAGTGGTTTTCCAGACATTGCCTCAGCCGCAATCGCGCCCGATGCAGCAGTACCCATAAATTAGTCGCGGAGATCCCAAATACCTTACAGGCTTCGGTGCTGTCGAAATCTTCCAGCTCGCACAAGGAAAAAACCCGCGCATGACGTGACGGGAGGGCGTCGAGACATTTGGACATTACCTTCCAGAATTGCTTTTGCTCCAAAGCGCGGGTGGGATTTTCCCAGTCAGACGGCGGAGTTTTCCAATTACCCGAGGGATCGAACATGGCCTCGGTATCCAGGTCTTCCCCGGTCATGTCGCCCGACGCCACCTCCCGGGCATGTTTACGCAGATAATCCACAAGTTTGTTTTTCAGGATTCCGATAAGCCACGTGCGTTCCGCGGAACGACCGGAAAAACCATGCCGCCCCTGAAATGCGGCAACCAAGGTTTCCTGAACCAGATCTTCGGATTGGGTTGTGTCCCTAAGCCTGGAAAAGGCATAGCGATATAGAGCGTCGCCATGGTCCTTGAGCCATGATTCGGGATTGGTATGGGATAATGAGGGAGTTTTTTCCTGCATGATTTGTCCAAGACATAGTAAAGTGTCCGCCCCGGATCGGCAACCGATACCGCCGGAAATAAATTACTGTCGTATTACCGTGTGCGGCTGGGTGTAAGGTCAACTCCAGTCACACGACTAACCCGTTGAGTGCGATCAACCGGCCCGGTGACGAGTTTTCTTTGTGAAACGACACGCGCTCCGCGTTATCGAAGTAAAAAGCGAGACAAACATGCAAACAGATTACGATCTCTGTGTCATCGGTGGCGGCGCAGCCGGGCTGGTGGTAGCCGCCGGCGGAGCCAAATTGGGCGCCAAGGTGGCGCTGGTCGAAACCCGCGCACTGGGAGGGGATTGCCTGCACTATGGCTGTGTGCCGAGCAAGACGCTGCTGCACGCGGCCAAGGTGGCGCAGACCATGCGCGACGCGGCGCGGACCGGGCTCCCTCCCCACGATCCGGAGATATCGCTTGCCCGTGTCATGGAACACGTGCAGGACGTTATCGATCAGATCAAGCCCAACGACAGCCCGGAGCGTTTCCGTGGCCTGGGTGTTGAGGTTATTTTCGGCGCCGGCCAGTTTATTGACCGCAATACCTTCAAGATAAACGACCGGTTACTTAACGCGCGTCGTTTCGTTCTGGCCACCGGGTCACGGCCGATGGTTCCGGCGGTGCCGGGTCTCGAATCAATACCGTATCTGACCAACGAAAGCGTATTCGACTTGCGCGAGCCGGTACCGCACCTGCTGGTACTGGGGGCGGGACCGATCGGTTTGGAAATGGCTCAGGCCTTTCGACGACTGCGCAGCCAGGTCACGGTGATCGATATCGGTCAGCAGGCGCTCCCGCGCGAAGACACGGACCTCGCCGGCGTCGTTCAGGGGCGCCTCAAGTCGGAAGGGGTCAAATTTTATCTCGGCCATCGGACACGGCGGGCCGCGGGCAACGCCGGTGATATTGCTTTAACGGTCGAATCTCGCGAAGGTCATGAGACCTTGCTGCACGGTACCCATCTGCTCATCGCCACCGGGCGCGCGCCAAACGTGGAACAATTGGGACTGGAGGCCGCCGGGGTCGAGCAGGAAAACGGACGGCTGAAACTCGACGCGCGCCTGCGCACGACCAACCGGCGCATTTTCGCCTGCGGCGACCTCGCCGGTCCTTACTTGTTCACGCACATGGCGGAACATCAAGCCGGCGTGGTCCTGCGTAATGCCCTGTTCCATCTTCCCGCGCGGGCCCAAACACAGAAGGTGCCGTGGTGCACATTTACCGATCCGGAACTTGCACGCGTCGGCATGTCAGAAACCGAAGCGGCGAGCGCCGGAATTTCTCATCGCGTCTACCGTTTCCCCTTTTCTGACATCGATCGCGCCGTGACCGATGTCGATACTGCCGGTTTCGCCAAGGTTATTACCGATCGCCGCGGTCGGTTGCTCGGTGCGGCAGTCGTCGGTGTGCAGGCCGGAGAGCTGATTCACGAATATGCCCTGGCGCTCGCCAAGAAAATGAAAATCGGCGATCTCGCCGGCGTGATCCATATCTATCCCACGCGCGCGCAAATCAACCGCCGGGTGGCGGAGTTGCCTCTAAAAGAGAGCCTGACCCCGTCACGTCGTCGTTGGATCCAACGATTATTCAATCTTCATGGCGCACAGCATCCTTTGTCTCTCGAACAAACGGCCGATTCAAGCCAATGAAAACCGAAAATAAATTAACCGTATCTCGTCGGAACGCGCTACTGAAAGCGGTGCTGGGTTTGATGCTGATCGCCGGATTCGTCGCGTTCTTTGCATACGGAGGAAACGAGCTGCTCACATTGAACACGATCAAAACGCACCG
>Ga0209640_10000730_pt1 | contig 26215 bp, 18 predicted proteins | sample RifCSP10_1_FD_184018 | JGI IMG/M metagenome (GOLD analysis project Ga0209640, IMG submission 184018) | Soil microbial communities from Rifle, Colorado - Rifle CSP2_sed 10_1 (SPAdes) (version 2) | ecosystem: Environmental > Terrestrial > Deep subsurface > Rock core/Sediment | place: Rifle... | reverse complement strand
GAACTATCCTAATCCGTTCAACTGCTGCGTCACATCTCCTAAGCGGAATCTATTTCTACACATCAGAAGCCGGCAACTTCAGCGAAACGAAGAAGCTGGTTTTGATGAAGTAATTCTTTCGCACCAGCGTTTCTGGCACATGGCACAGGGGTATCGCTCTGCGCCATTGTTTGTTTGTGGGGGGAATTTCTGAAGCGTCGCTTGCATTTGTCTGCGCCAATCGTTTGTTTATTGCCAGCCGCCTGATTTCCTTTGAGTCTCATGAGTCGCTTCCATCTTTCCTCACTACTTGTATTCGCGTTATTCGGTGCCTGTGGTGCAACCCGCATGCAGCTGCCCATGCCAGGTCTCACCGGCACGCGGCTCGACGTTGACATCAATGGCAATATTTATGTCCTCGATGCGAACCGGAATCTGCTCACCCTCTCCAATGGAGATTTCACCCTGCATAAGGAAGTGGGAGGTGCGGGCTGGGAGAATGACCAATTCGACAAGCCACAGGGAATCTGGGCGAGGAATGGCATTGATGTGTTCATCGCGGATTACGGCAACCACCGGGTCCAGCGTTTCGACCGCGGCCTGAACTACATTTCCACGTTCTCCACGCGGGAAAGTGCCATTCCGGACGAACGGTTCGGTTATCCCAGAGATGTTGCCGTCTCACGACTTGGTGATCTCTTCATCTGCGATGGGGAGAACGCACGAATCGTGAAGGTAAACAGGTTCAGCAAGGTGGAACGATCGTTCGGCGGATTCGACGCCGGGGCAGGCCGACTGTTGCGCCCATCGGAGTTGGAGGTCGGGCCCAAAGACCGCGTGTACGTGCTGGATATGGCGCGCGTGATGGTGTTCGACAACTTCGGGAATTTCGTGCACGAACTTCTCCCCGGTCTGTTCCGGGCACCGCAAACATTGTTTGCAGACAACAACGGCATTGTGATCCTCGATGCGGATACCCTGTACTGCTTTGATGGGAATGAACGCCCGACCCGGATCATCACGCTCGAATCGCTCGGTGTTGCACAGGGAGTGAACATCCACTCCTTTGTATGTTCGAGGGACGAGATGTTTCTGCTGACATCCATCGGGTTGCAGCGGATCCCTGACCCGCGTCCCGGAAAATCCGACCTTGACAAAGAAGAAAAAACTCAGTAGCATAACCACACTTTCACACGGGGAGGCATATCATGGCGAAGAGTCTGAACAAGGTAATGCTGATCGGCAATCTCGGGAAGGACCCGGAACTGCGCTACACAAGCGGTGGCGTGGCTGTGGCAACGTTTTCGCTTGCGACCAACGAAAGCTGGAAGGACCAGGATGGGAACATGCAGGAACGGACAGAGTGGCACAATATCGTTGCCTGGAAGAAGCTGGCCGAAATCTGCGGTGAGTGGCTGAAGAAAGGGAAGAAGGTGTACATCGAAGGAAGAATCCAGACACGGAGCTACGATGACAAGAACACCGGGGCAAAGAAGTACATTACCGAGATCGTCGCCGAGAACATGATCATGCTCGACGGCAAAGGGGGTAGTGAGAGCGGTACAGGTGGAGGCGGAGGTGCGACGTCACAGGCAAGCGAACCCGGTCCTGTTGCGAAGGTCGAAGACGATCTTCCGTTTTAGAGAACAAAGGAACTTGCAAGACCACAGGAAGCACGGTAGAGTGATTGCTTCGCCCATGGATGACCAGATGTTTCCTGTCTAGCCTTTGATACCAAGCCCACGAGATAACGGCGTGGTCTTGGTATTTCTATCGATCACGCGTCTTACTCGTCTCTTAGTCAGTCGTATGGTACGCACGTCGTTTCTTCTCACTTTTGCCTTCGTTCTCTTCGTCACGACGGCTCCTTCTGCATCGAAAAAACCGGTCCGGGCGAAGAACGGCATGGTAGTCTCCGCTGACTCTCTCGCAACAGCTGCAGGTGTGGAGATCCTCAGGAACGGCGGAAACGCGGTTGATGCAGCGGTTGCAGTTGGATTTGCGCTGGCAGTCACCTATCCGGAAGCGGGGAACATCGGTGGGGGTGGGTTCATGCTGATCCGGCTGGCCAACGGAGACGCGACGATGGTGGATTTCAGGGAGAAAGCTCCGGGCAAAGCCAGTCGAACGATGTATCTCGATTCCACGGGCGCTCCTGTCACTGAGAAGAGTCTTACCGGACCGCTGGCTGCAGGAGTGCCAGGGACCGTTGCGGGACTCCTGCACGCACTGGAGAATTTTGGGACCCGTTCGCGCAAAGAAGTTATGGCGCGTGCCATCGAGGCGGCAGAGCAGGGAATGACCGTGGACCGCCGGATGGCAGCGTCACTTGCGGAGTCACATCCGCTGTTCGCGCGCTTTCCTTCGTCACAGAAGATATTCAGTCGGGATGGTGGGCCCTTGAAGGAAGGAGACATCCTCCGTCAGCCGGATCTTGCCGCGACGTTGCATGCAGTCTCGGACAAAGGGAAGGCGGGATTCTATGATGGCCGTGTTGCTTCTTTGATCGTGGCGGAGATGGAAAAGGGGGGAGGGATCATGTCACGGCAGGATCTGCTGGAGTACGAGGCCATCGAGCGTGAGCCGTTGTTCGGCTCTTATCGTGGGTGTGACATTCTCTCCTCCTCCCCACCATCGGCAGGGGGGGGAGTGCTTCTGGAGATGCTGAACATACTCGAACGTTTCGATCTCGCATCCAAAGGGCATGGTTCCTCGCAGGTGATTCACCTTCTTGCCGCCGCTGGACAACGGGCGTATGCAGACCGGGCAAAGTATCTTGGCGACCCGGACTTTACCAAAATCCCAATTCAGGAGCTGGTCTCGAAGCAGTATGCAGCGAGCCGTTCCCTCATGATCGACTCACTCCACGCCACATCGAGCGCGAAAATCGACGCAGGTGTTGTGAGCGACTTTGGTGAAGAACATGAGACTACCCATTATTGTGTGGCAGATCGATACGGTAACGTTGTCAGCACAACTGTTACGCTGAACAGTCTCCACGGCTGCAAGGTGGTAGTGGACGGGGCCGGCTTTCTCCTCAACAACGAAATGGATGATTTCGTTGTGCAACCCGGGGTCCCAAATCAGTTTGGACTTGTTGGTGGAGAAGCCAACGGGATTGCACCGGGCAAAAGGATGCTCAGTTCGATGACGCCAACGATCGTCATGCGGAATGACCAGCCATATCTCCTGCTCGGTGCGCGAGGAGGAGGCCGGATTACGACGGCCGTTGTGCAAATCATTGTTAACGTCATCGACTTCGGCATGAACATTCAGGAGGCGGTGGATGCACCTCGCACGCATCATCAATGGCTGCCGGATACGGTCTTGTATGAGCCTCACGGCTTGGTTCCCGATGTAATGAGCAACCTCCGTCGTATGGGATATGCATTCGATCTCACGCTGGAGTCCAATGGACGCGCAGAAGCCATGATGATCAAGGATGGATATTTCTATGGCGCCCCAGATCCGCGGGAGGAAGGCGTCGCACTCGGGTATTGAGAAAATAATTCTCTTGACAAACCCGTCCGGCTCCGCTATATTGTCTCAGGATTTCTTGTTCTTTCACACATTCACTTTGGTGTCCCGTTTAAAGCACGGGATGAAAAGGGAATTCCGTTCAAGCGGAAGCTGCCCCGCAACTGTACATGGCGTAACATCCGGCTGCCACTGATTCAGGGTATAACCCGATTGGGAAGGCACCGGGAGCAACAAGCCATAAGCCAGGAGACCTGCCAAAGTACGTTCCTCAACACACCTTCGCGGGAAGGCTGGGAGATATCAACGAGTGTTTCTTTTCACCCCGACTTTCCTGGAAGGTCGGGGTTTTTTATTCGGTATGATGACGAGAGTTATCCACATTGTAGTCGGTATCTTGTTTTGCTTACACGGGGAAGGTTATTCCCATGAAGCGAAACATGTTAAAGGCATTCTCCTTGACGCCGTTTCAGGAGATAGGATACCTTACGTTCAGATACTCAATGAGAAAGATCTTGTTCTGGCAATCTCAGATTCAGCCGGAAGGTTCACACTGAGTGTCCCGACGTTTCCCGTTTCTCTTTCATTCCGCCTTGATGGCTACGAAGGCCAAGCGCTCCTCCTCGATGCTCCCATTGACACCATGCTCCGAATAAGCCTGCGCCCCCGGCTATTCACGATGGGGGAGATCGTAGTCACATCGGCCAGGCTTTCTCAAACACTCTCAAGTTCGCCTTCCTCAATCCGGGTCATATCCAAAGAGGAAATAAGTCGCACAAGCGGTACATCTCTTGCTGATCTTCTGTCCCCTGTTGAGGGTCTGTTCGTCAAGAATTATGGGGCAGGGTCTGGTGCGAAGACCATCTCCCAGAGGGGAATGGGAACAGAACATACGCTTTTCCTCCTGAACGGAATGCGGATCAGTAATACCCAGAACGGCCTTGTGGACCTCGGCCTTCTTCCTGTCGATGAGATTGACCGGGTCGAGGTGATCCGTGGCGGGCACTCAGCCTCCTTCGGTGCCGATGCGGTGGCAGGTGTTATCAACATCGTGCCAGGGTCGATCCCAGCGCAGAACACGGTACGTGCTGCGAGTACGGTCGGGTCGTTCGGCTACCGGAGATACCAGCTTTCTGGCGGTTTTATCTCCGGGCAACTGGGAATTCGGCTACATTACGGGCAGGAGAAGAGCGACGAGGATTTTCCGTTCCGCTTTCACAATGGCAACAATGTTACCGAGCTGCAACGGGCGAACTCTGACCTTGACGCCAGGTTCGGGAACATCAATGCATCGTTGACGCTGGATGATGAGACGGAACTCCATGCTTTTGCTTCAGTCTACCGTTCTGAACGGGGTGTTGGCGGCCCTGTGGTTGGTCTCTCAAGCACCAGTAACGCGCGTCAGAATGATGAGGACGACGTCTTGCAGATAGGGTTGGGGTCTGACCTTTCGAAGACCGCTCATCTCACTACCAATATCCAGATCCGGTACGCGTATCAGCGATACAATGATCCGGGGCTTGTCGTTGCGAACGTCCCACTGAACACCTATTTCAAGAACCTGGAGATGCGTATTGAACCGAAGATAGAGGTTCAACTCTCTGCCGATTCGCGACTGGCCACCGGTTTCGATCTCGCGCATGTCAAGGCGGAAGGAAACTCGATGAAGTCGAATCGACAGAGGACGCAATTTGGCGCATATATGTTAGGCGACCACCACCTTCGCTCCATTGCGGCACGTTTTGCAGACATTGTGCTCTTTCCTGCGGTACGGTATGATGTCGTAGGATCGGACGTGAGTGCCGTAAGTCCCCAGTTCGGGTTGCTGGTCTCCTTCCGAGAGAGCGATGCGGGCGTTCTGAAGCGGCTGAAGTCTGCGTTACGGGCGAGCATTGCCAGGAGTTTCCGTTCACCGACACTCAACGAGCTCTTCTTCAACGGCGGCGGAGGAATCGGGAACCCGAACTTGGAACCAGAACGGTCCACGAGCCTTGATGCCGGGGTGAGCCTGTCGTATGGTCTGTTTGGTGACCATCAGATCCAGGGGACATACTTCCGGAATGATATGACCGACAGAATCGTCTGGGTGGCCGCGGGGACGGGGGCCGTCACTCCGAAGAATCTCCGGAGCGTCCGCGCAGAAGGGTTCGAGGCGTCGTATCGCTGGAGTCTGCCGGACAATCTCGTACGTCTGGAAGCAAACTACACCAGTGCCGAGAGCAGGAAGACATCGGCTGACTACCCCGGCGATCCCAACATCAACGCCCAACTGATCTACATACCTCTGGAAATGGTGAACCTATCTCTGTCGGTCGAAAAGACGTTTGATAATTCGTTGCTGGACCAATTGGGTGGAACCTTTGCTCATTCGTTTGTCGGATACCGTTACTACACGGAGGACAATACGGGATTCCTGCCATCATACTGGGTGGCGAACATGAACATCCGTGCGCGCCTCTCATTCCGGCCGATCACTGCATTCATCAAATGTGAGATCAGCAACCTCTTCAATGAAGATTACCAGGTCATCATCGGCTACCCCATGCCGCAACGTTCGTTCCGACTGACGGTGGGCGTTGAATACTAACTCACTCAAGGAGATAATGTGAGAGCTCAATTGCTGCTTGCTGTACTGTTGTTGTTCATACTCACCAGTTGCCGGAAGGATCCTGCCGGCCCCGATCAATCACTGCCTGCACCACCAGTCCTGAAGGCAATCTATGTATTGAACGAGGGGAATTATGGCGACCCGGCCGGGGCGCGTCTATCGCTTCATGATGTGGACGGAGACACGACTTACTATGACGTCATCGAAGGGGCGAACAATGGAACGCACCTGGGCAGTACGGGCGACGACCTCAAGCTGTACAATGGCAGGGCGTACATACTGATGAGTGGCTCGGAGAATATCGTCGTTGTAAGCCTTGTGGATCATGTCATTCAACAATCGGCAACGTACCCGGGCTCCACCCCCCACGACATTCTTATCGACTCGGTTCGGTCCCGTATCTATATGACGCGGCTCTATGCCAACTCGATTCTAATCCTCGACCTTGCCAGTCTTTCTGTCCTTGATTCCGTCACAGTCGGTGCGAATCCCCAGGGGATGGCATTGAGTGGTAATTCTCTCTTTGTGTGCAACTCCGGGTATGGCGGAGACCGGACGGTGACGGTCATTGCTGTTCCGGCTGACACCATAAGGGCAACGCTCACACTGGATGATGGACCGACGGGAATCGCGGCCGCCCCGGATGGGAAGTTGTGGGTTGCATGCACGGGGAATGCGTTTGCATCTCCCCCAACAACCGGTAAAGTGTTCGTCCTGAACCCCTCGACGCTTGCGGTGGAAAACTCCATCACATTCACCGAGAACCTCTGGGGTTCAATTGTCATTGGAGATGACGGTTACGCGTACATCGTGGGTGTCACGAGCGGAAGTTTCTATGGCGGTCCAATTCATCGCATTTTCCTCTCCACCCGGGCGGTGCGGATCAACTTTGTTCAGGGGACGTTCTTCGCGTTGGCAGTGGACCCTTTGTCGGACGAAATCTACGCTGCGGATGCAAACGAGTTCATGGCAAACGGGGAGATGAACGTGTTCAGCAACGATGGAGCTCTGATGCAGTTCTTCACCGTTCAGCGGGGCCCCGGCGCAATCGCGTTCAAACGGTGATCATTGGTGAGGGATCAATAGTTGAAACAGAATTGCAGACCGGTTGAATTCCTGTCCGTGCTTTCATATATTGACCCGTGATGAAAGCAAAACTTGCTCTTGAAAATGGAACCGTTCTCACCGGCGATGCATTCGGCGCCAATGGAGAGGTCTCCGGCGAGGTGGTCTTCAACACCAGTCTTTCCGGGTACCAGGAGATCTTCACTGACCCTTCCTACAATGGTCAATTGGTGACGATGACCTACCCGATGATCGGCAACTACGGTGTCAACGTGGAGGACCTTGAATCGTCAAGGCCGCAGGTATCGGGGGTGATCGTCCGGGAGTACATTGACTACTACAGCAATTTCCGGGCGACCGGTAGTCTGGGTGAGTGGCTCAAGAAATACCACATCCTTGCCATCCAGGGTCTTGATACGAGGATGCTCACGAGGATGATCCGGACCGACGGAGCGATGCGGGGGGTTCTTTCGACCGTTGATATGGACGATGGCAACCTCCTGAAGAAAGTCACCGCTTCTGCAAAGATGGATGGGCTCAACCTCGCTAGCGTTGTCTCGTGCAAAGAGCCTTACGAGTGGGATCAGGTGGACGGGACCTCGTTTGCGCTTCGTCCTCAACTTGCTTCCGGAAAGAACGGCCGTCGGTTCAGCGTTGTGGCGTACGACTATGGCATCAAGCAGAATATTCTTCGCCGCCTGACAAGTTATGGCTGCAAGGTAACTGTCGTGCCGACGGACTACCCTGCCGAAGAAGTTCTTGCGCGTGATCCCGATGGGATATTTCTCTCGAATGGGCCTGGAGACCCCGCTGCTGTGAAGGTCGCCATCCAGAACGTGAAGAAGCTGATCGGGAAGAAGCCGATCTTCGGAATTTGCCTTGGCCATCAAATTCTCGCGCTTGCGCTCGGCGCGCGCACGTTCAAGTTGAAGTTCGGACACCGTGGAGGCAATCACCCGGTGAAGAACCTCTTGACGCAGGCAATTGAGATCACCTCGCAGAACCACGGTTTTGCTGTCGACCCGGAGTCGTTGGACCCCAGGAGCATCCAGATCACACACATCAACCTCAACGATAATACGAACGAAGGGTTCCGGCACAAAGACCTTCCGCTGTTCTGCGTGCAATACCACCCCGAGGCCTCCCCTGGTCCTCACGATAGCGACTATCTGTTCCGGGACTTCATCTCGATGATGAAGACCGGTGCGCCTGCGGCAATACCGCATCTCGCCGCGAAATAGATACCCTGTCATGCGTACTCACTATGTTCATCTCCCGCTGGTCTACGACCAGTGGCAGAAGTCCTATGGCCGCGACTTCTCTACGGCAATTCTCCCTCGACTTCTTTCCACGATGCGGAAGTTCAAGATCCGCAAGTCCGCTATGCTTGACCTTGCATGTGGTACCGGGACGCTTGCCGTGAAAATGGCGAAACGGGGATGGAAGGTGTGGGGCGTTGATGCCTCTGAAGGAATGCTGGAAGAAGCTCAAAAGAAGATCCAGGGAACGAAACTCTCCGTGAAGTTCCTTCTACAGGATATGCGGTCGTTTGCTCTTCCCGAGAGGGTTGCCCTCGTCACGTGCCTGTTTGACAGCCTGAACCACCTGACGCGGAAGAGGGATCTTGAGGCGACGTTCCGGTGTGTGTATGAGAATCTTCACGACGATGGATACTTCATGTTTGACCTGAACAACGGCCACTGCTTCCGAAACGTCTGGACAATGACCGACACGTTCGAAATGGGAGGGTGTACCCTGACTTTGAACAACACGTTCGATCCCGGGCTTGACATCGGGCGGTCGCAAATATCCATCTTTGCGGGAACTGCCGGCGGCCTTCCCCAGCACGTTGAGGAAGTGAAAGAACGGCATTACCCTCGCGAAATCGTACGGGCCATGTTAGCGAAGGCGGGGTTCCAGATTCTCTGTGTCGAAGATTTCAACTTCACGCGAAGGCCTGAGATCGGCAATATCAAGACATGGTGGGTAGCAAGGAAAACGCCATGAGGATCATCGCTGACAAGAGGTGTTCCTTCAGGACCTTTGCCACGACGCCGGTGCGGGTGTGAACCTGCAGCTTTGCGTAAATGTTCTTGACGTGCGTATCGATGGTATAATGGCTGAGAAAGATCTTCTCCGCGATATGCCGTTTCGTGAGTCCTTCCGTCAGGTAACGCAGGATTTCCTTCTCGCGATCCGTGAGATTGTAGTCTCCTCTCGGCATTGCAAGGTCGGAGAACATATCCAGCACTCTTCGTGCAATCTGCGCATTCATGGGTGCCCCACCTTCCAGCACCTCCTGGATTGCCCGGATGATCTCCTCGCTTGGTGAGCTCTTCAGCAGATAGCCGTTTGCCCCTGCGCAGATTGCACGGAAAATCTTCTCTTCCTCTTCAAAAATCGTGAGCATGATGATGTCCGTCGCCGGCGAGACGGATTTGATCTGGCGAAGCCCCTCAATGCCATTCATGCCTGGTAGCTGAATGTCCATCAGCACAACCTCGGGAGCGAACTCCTTCCGTAACACTTCCAACGCGTCCTCACAGGAAGAGAAGTCACGTTCGCACCTCATCCCCGGCGTACTGTTGAGAAACCCCACGAGAGTCTTCCTGAACAGCTCGTCATCTTCAATCACCCAGAGGCTGATCTGGTCTCTGGCAGGGGGTGACGCATCGGTCGTCTGGTGCGATTTCATGTCTGGGTTCCCTTTGCGATGTTGAGGCAGGGCCTCACGGCCGTACCTGCAATACGATTTCCTGTTTCAAGGTATCGGTGCTAACGACGATGACGGTTGCGTGAGCGCTGTCGTTGGGCGAATTGATGACGTCAAGGCTCTCGTCAAAGTAGTACCGGTTCATCCCCACAGCGAGGCCGGCAGTGTAGCTGCCAAAAGCGACATTCTCCATGGCCATTGGGCAGGCATACGGCGGTTTACATGGGACCTTCGTTGAATACCGAGTATTTCCATTCGAGTCATAGAGCTCTGCAAACAGGTCATCGGCGGTGTCACCGCCTGCGTCGTACGTGACGTTCCACGAAACCGTCCCCACGTTCACCCCGGTGGTTGTTTCAGCTGCATATAATTTCATGGTTCCCTCCTTGCTTGTCGGTGCCTGATGGCCGGTCGTTATTCGACCTGAGCGTTGCTGGCAGGAGTATACACGAAAGCCATGACATGCACCATACCGCGTTCACGGTATTTTTGCAGAAAGTATGAAGGATGCCCCTTCTCCCTTCAGGCTGCGGATGTACAAATGACCGCCTATCTTTGTTGCCCGGCTCTTGAGATTCATCAGCCCGTTGCCGGTGAAGGACCGGGATGGATCGAACCCAACCCCATTGTCTGCAATCGTAAGCACTAAATGCCCGTTGTTCTCCTCAATGCGGATATCGACCCGGGTTGCGTGTGCATGCTTCAGAATGTTGTGGAGGATTTCCTTGTAGATGAGGAGAATGTTGCGGCGGAATTCCATATCGAGCACCCCGGCCATGATGTGGTCGCTGCAATGGAACGAATGGTCGATATTCCTCAACATGGAAGCAGCCGCGTCTTTCATCCGGAGGACCATGTTGTCCAGTTTGTCGTATGCCGGGTTGATCACCCACACGATGTCCCGGAGCGCGTCTGCCGTGAGGCGTGCGCTTCTGCTGATCTCATGGAGAAGTTGGGTCTGTTCAGACGGGAAGCTCCCACTGTTCCTGATCAGATCGCTCAACAGCGCAATACTGCCAAGGTTACTGCCGATGTCGTCGTGCAGGTCACTGGCGATGCGTAGTCGCATCCTCTCCATCTCCAGGAGCTTACTCACACGGTAATGATATGCTCCCGCCAGTATCCCAATGACTATCGCTAACACGAGTCCGCGGAACCACCACGTAGCCCAGTAAGGAGGAGCAATGCTGATGAAAAGGACGCGGCCAGCTTCGTTCCACACACCATCGCTGTTGGAGCCAACCACCCGGAGTGTGTAGTTACCGGGATCTACATTGGTGTAGTTTGCAAACCTCCGTGCGGTTGTAGTCCACTCCTTGTCAAAGTTCTCCAGGATGTAGCGGTACTGGTTTCTTCCTGGAGCGCTAAAATCAAGAGCGGCAAACTCGAATGAGAAATAATTTTCGTCGTAGTCAAGTTGAACTGTCCGGGCTTCCGTAATGGCCGTATCCATTTGTGCGGGACGGTCGAAAATTCGGAAGGCGGTCAACACCACGGTGGGGGGGAGCATGTTTTCGCGGATGCTGTCCGGATGAAAGGCAACGAACCCACGATTGCCGCCAAAAAGAAACATCCCGTTCTTCCGACGACAGTGTGCATAAGGAAAGCTGTTCCCCGGAAGTCCGTTCTCTGCATCAAACGATGTTAATGTACCTCGTTCCGGATCGACTCTGATTAACCCCTGCTGCATTGTGCCGATCCAGAGATGTCCGCGGTGATCCTCACCTATGCTCGTGAGTTGACTGGAAGCGAGATTACTTCCGGCAAACAAATTCCTGAATGTCCCCCATGTTTGATCGAATTCATTCAAACCATTGCCGGTGGCAATCCAGAGACGTCGTGTGCGGTCCTCATGGATCGCGTAGACCCTATCGTTGCTCAGACTTCCGGAATCAGCCGCCGAGTGGGTGAAGCGCGTGAATGTGGAGGTGGCTCGTTCAAGTCTGTTGATGCCGCCCCCTTCTGTCCCGACCCAGAGAGTGCCAGAGCGATCGTGCATGATGGCGAAGACGTTGTTGCTACTAAGGGTTGTTGAATCCGAGGGGTCGTGGAGAAAGTGAGTCAGCGTTTTTCCCCGCTGGTCATACCGAAACAGCCCGTTCTCGTACGCGCCGGCCCAGACCACACCGTTGAGGTCCACGGCGATGGACATAATGGATGATGTCCAGTTGTAGTGGGAGAACCGTCGCGACCGTGCATCGAACCGAAAGAGCCCATCCCCCAGAGTTCCGATCCAGAGGTTCCCTTCCGGGTCCTCATGGAAGGCCTGAACATACACTTCGCCAAGTCCGTCAGTTGTAAAGCGGGTGATCTTTCCTGTTTGAGCCTCGATCATGTTAAGACCGTTGTTCCCTATCCAGAGATTGTTCCACCTGTCCTCCCACAGCGCGGTAATGGTTTGATCCTCTGTTCTTCCCGACTTCAACGTGTAGTGCGCGAACTGGTTCATCCTGGGGGTAAGCATATTCAACCCGCGGTCAGTAACAATCCAGAGGACCCCGGATCTGTCTTTCCTGAGCTTGATGACATAGTCGTACACAAGTCCGCTCGGATCTTCAGGGGTATGATGGTACTGATCGATGTTGCCAGTCACCTGGTCTAGTTTGTTGAGACCGGACCGCGTACCGACCCAGAGGAATCGGCTGCCGTCTTCGAGAACCGAAGTAACGAAATCGTTCGAAAGACTCTGCTGACCTCTTAGGGATGAACGATAATGTCGCCAGCGTGCCTTGTCCTTCTCCCGCAAATAGAGCCCGGTTCCCTCAGTTCCCGCCCAAAGATTGTATGCGCCATCTTCGAAGATTGTCGTGACCGGGCCTGCTAGTCTCAAAGAGGGGGAGGAGAAATGGGAGAACCGTCCTCGTGTAAGATCAAGGGTATCAAGCCCTTTTTCTGTACCGACCCACAGCGTCCCGCGTGAGTCTTCGAGAATACAAAACACTCTGTCGCCACTGAGCGACCCCGGAGAGCCGGGGGAGTGTCTGAAATGGATGAATGCGATTCCCGTCTCCGAGACCATCATCTTGCTCAGTCCGCCGTCAGCCGTTCCGATCCAGATCGTGCCAGATCGATCTTCATACATGGTTGAAATTGTGCTTCCATTCACCGATCCAGAATCGTCCGGATCGTGCACAAATCTGGTGAATGTTTCCGTCACGGCATCGTAGCGATTGATGCTCCCCTCATGAGTTCCAGCCCAGATCCGGCCAGCGCGGTCGAGAAGCAACGCAGTGATTATGTCATCTGAGAGCGACGAGGTATCTTCCTTCTTATGACGGAAATTCCTGATCCCGTAACCATCATATCGATCCAGCCCACCAAGCGTCGCTATCCAGAGGAAGCCTTGCCGATCCTGGACGAGGTCGTAGGTTCGGAAATGGGAGAGTCCTTGTTCATCTGTCAAGCGCCCGAACTTGTATTGTCGCAACTGCCCTGAAGTGGGGTATGCCACAAGAATGGTAAGGAAAATCAACAAAGCGGTGGCTGTAGTCGGGAATGATGCTCTCAAGCAAGGGGCTTGGCGTGTGCAGAGGCGGTCGTCGAGAGGGGTCACGATTGCTGCGCTCGGCAAAGTGAGGGCGTGAAGCCTCCCGGCATTTCGGTATCAACGGCCCGCAGGGAGGTGTGTGACAATCGTAAACAAACCGGTATAGAAAGTCAAGGAGTGGAGTCTCATGCGTAGCCGTCGAAGCGCATGGTCTGATTCATGGCTCGATGGAATCCAAGCGATCGGAGGAGTGGCTCAAGGGGGCTCAGCGCCGGTCGGATACCGTCGCAATGCTCTATCGTGATACTCTTGGATGGCTGAAGTGGCGGCGAAAATCGGACCATCGCCGTCAACGATTCCAGCCCCGCTCGAAGAATCTCGGCGTTCGACTCTCCCAAAGTCCACAACCTTGCCCCGAAATTCTCGATCAAAAGCAGAGGGGTGCCGTTGTGGAAAAGAAGGTAGTTGCCGGGCACTCGTGAAACGCGGATGTTCTCTTGTCGTGTTTCGGCGACACTCAATTGAATTCCTGTGCCATACGGATTGGCAGGGTCGCACGCGTTGACAAGAACCGGTGGCCTTTCGTCCACCCGTAGGTCCCTGATCCGGCGAAGGCTCTCAACCGCGGTGGGGAGTGCATATTGCATCCCGGAAAGCCCTTCCACAAAATATCCCCGCCGGATCTCTCCACGCATCTCCATTCGTTGGAACTCCGCAGCCACCTGCGCCCATGGAAGCAACTCTTCACGTTTGTGGAACTCCCGCGCAACGATGCCATACCGCGTAAGCAAGTGACGCGCCTGCTGTTCTGCTCGTTGTTCAGGCGAGATGTCGTCCCCCATAACTCCCGGGAGGTGAACCAACGACCACCGTCCGGACCAACCTGGAACCTGTCGTATTGCTCTGCGAGCAGCATGCATGAAGCGTGATTTCCGGGGATTGTGCGCCGGGTCGATCATCTCAATTCGTTCAATGGGTTCTTCGGGGTTCAGACGGGCAGGACGCCTGACCTGGAGAAGTTCGCCGTAGACGTCGTTTGTGACAAGGCCATTCCAAAACAACTCAGCAATACCGTGGTTGAGGGCGCCCAGCGAGAGTGTGCTTCCCCCGCGGATATCGGTGAAGAAGGAAGCCCCGTGATGACGGATGTACTGCAGGATTCGTCGGGCTGGTTCACTCAAGCCCTTCTCCGCCTCATCCGGACTTATGGGAAGAAATACACTTCCCTCACCACGAACGATGACACGCGTGCGTCCACCGGCAGCCCCAACCCACACCACTCCCCCCGATGATGTGAGTCTCAGAATGGAGTCCGGGGAATATTCTTTTATCCGTCTCATCAGAAAGTCCCGTTCCCACAATTCCGCAGGAAGAGGTATGCCCTGTAACTGTTCAAGGCAGTGTTGCACTCCATCGGGGTTATGCTCTTGCGTCCCATGGGCAAGATGCTGCCACTGCAATAGAAACTCTGTAAACTTTGAAAGGGATGATGGGGTAATTTCCTTTCTCAGAATGGCAATTGTCTGGCGATGGATGCGCTCCAGATTCGGACGATAACACCACTGTTTTTCATGATCACTCCCGCCAGGAATGAAACGCCCCTTAACAATCTGGTTGTCGGAAGGAAGCTGATCGAGCAGCTTCTCGACGCGGTCAGCATCCAACCCATATCGTTGAGCCAAAGAGTAGGCACTTATAGGACCATGACTTTGCAGGTGGCGGAACAACACGAATTGAGCGTTCCGGTCGTTATTCAGCTTCTGGTAGAGTGCGTCCTCCTCTCCTGCAATCCAGCGCTCTTCACCAGCGAGCGAGATACGTACTGCCCGGCCATCGCTCTCCAGTTCATGGACCAATCCAGTGCGATTCTCTACGCAACGGGTGGTGAGTTCGGCATCCGTCAGATCACCGATGCGCACAAGGATTTCCAGCAACTCCTCGGGTGAGCGCGCCTGATATCCCTCGATGTTGTGTTGTAACTGTTGTTCGACATGCACGATTGCCTCCGGACGGAGGAGCGACCCCACCGACTTGATGTCGATGATTTCGGAAAGAAGTTCCCTATTCACCGCAAGGTACTGGCTCTGTTTGTCGGCACGCGGTTGATCCCACTCATACATATACACAGCGATGAAATCGAACAGCAGGCTGGCGGCGAACGGAGAGGGGATCTCGGTCTGTGAGGTGTGTATGGCGATCGTTCCTTCTTCCACTCCGCGCACAATCTGTCTGAAGTGGTCGAAGTCGAGGACATCGTGCAATACTTCACGCAGCGTCTCGATGACAATGGGGAAGTCGTCGAATTGCCGCGCCACCTGCAGCAGGTCACCCGCCCGAAGACGTTGCAACCAGAGGGGAGTCCGTTTGCCGGGAGCAACTTTGGGCATAAGAAGTGCCCGGCCGGCGTTCTGGCGAAACTGTCCTCCGAACAACGGAGAATGAAGAAGCTCCTGCAGGACAAGTTCTTCCGCGTCGTGAACGGTCAGACCATCAAAGAAGTCGAGCGGGAGCGATGTGACGTCCGAGCATCGAAAGAGAATCCCATTATCATTGTACATCATCTGCGGCTCGGTGTGGAGGGACTGTTGCAGTCGGGAGCTGAGGACAAGTCCCAGCAAACCGTTGACTCTTCGCCCGAACGGGGAGTGAACAACGATCCGTGGGTCGCCGATTTCATCGCGGAAACCCTCCACTTGAATCATTCGGTCATGCGGTATCACTCCGGTTGCGTCGCGTTGCTTGCGGAAATATTCTTGAATGTTCCAGGCGGCGCTGGAGTCAATGGGGTACTCCTGCTGCAGCCACGAAAGGCAACCTGCAGAATCGAGCTTCCCGCTCAGGGTGCGCCTGAATTCTCCCACCATCTGTCCCAGTTCAAAACTCCTGCCGATGCCGTCTCCTCTCCAGAACGGCATGCGCGCCGGCTGTCCGGGCGCCGGCGCAACAGTGATTCTGTTCGCATCAATCATGATCATCCGCCAGACGCTTGTGCCGAGGATGAACGTATCGCCCGTGCGGCTCTCGTACACAAACTCTTCATCCACTTCTCCCACCTTTGTCTTGCCATCCTCCAGATAGACGCCAAAGTACCCGCGGTCTGCAATCGTGCCGCCGCTCATAATGGCAAGCTGACTGCTTCCCGGGAGTGCCCGGAGGGTATTATTCACCTTGTCCCACGAGATGCGGGCGCGGAGTTCCCGAAAGGCATCATGCGTGAAGCGACCAGCAAGCATCTGCACGACGCCGAGAAAGAGTTTCCTGGAGAGATTTCGATAGCAGAATGATTGTCGGATACAATCAAAAAGAGGATCGGTCTTCCAGTCCTCAACGCTGACCATTGCCACGATTTGCTGCGCAAGCACGTCAAGACAGTCGGTCGGGATCGTGGTCATTTCGACGTCATGGTTCTGCATTGCCCGCGCAACAACGGCAGCTTCCACGAGGTCTTCCCTGTATGTTGGAAAGATCCGTCCCTTACTCGTAGCCGTGACGAGGTGTCCCGAACGCCCGACACGCTGAAGCCCGCGTGCAACTCCTTTTGGCGACTGCAACTGAACCACAAGATCAATACTCCCGATGTCAATGCCGAGTTCGAGCGAGGACGTCGCAACCAATGCGCGCAGTCTTCCCGCCTTGAGGTCAGCCTCCATCCGTTCTCGCGACAGTCGGGACATGCTGCCGTGATAAGCTTGCACCACTTCGTCACCGTTCGTCTCTGTTAACACGGGGGCGGTGGGAGATTCTGAGGAGCGAGGCTTCAACGGGACGGCATAGAGGCTGAACGTATCCTCAGAGCCCGAGATCATCTCGTTCAACTTGGCTGCGACCCGTTCTGCCAACCGCCTGTTGTTGACGAAGATGAGTGTGGTAGTGTGTCGGCGAATGTTCTCGAGCAGTTCTGAAAATATCAGGGGCCAGACGCTTTCTTGCGGGAGGAGTGAGAAGTCAGGCGGGGCGCAGACAACGCGAAGGTCCATTTCCTTGCGCCGGCCTGCGTCAACAATAGTGACCGGGCGCGGGACAAGCTTCTTCTTCTCCCAACGCTGTCCGCCAAGGAACGCAGCTATTTGTTCGAGAGGTCGTTGCGTTGCCGAGAGCCCAATCCGAACAAATTCCTGATCCGCAATTGCCGCAAGACGTTCAAGCGAGAGAGAAAGATGAACTCCTCTTTTGTTCCCGCAAATGGAATGGATCTCGTCCACAATCACGTACTGTACGGTGGTGAGTGTCTTGCGTGCCTGCTTCGACGTCAGGAGAAGATAGAGAGACTCGGGTGTGGTGATGAGGATATCCGGCGGATGCTTGAGCATGTGTGTCCGCCGGGACTGCGGCGTGTCACCCGTTCGGACGCCGGTCTGGATCGCCGGGAGTCTCAACCCCAAGCTCCGGGCCTCTTCCCTGATGCCGGCTAACGGAAGCTCCAGGTTTCGCTGGATGTCGTTGTTCAGTGCCTTGAGGGGTGAGACGTAGAGGATGCGTACGCCGGGAATCAGATCTTCACCAAGATGCTGTTCCGCCAGGTGATTGATTGCCCAGAGGAATGCCGCCAGAGTTTTGCCTGAGCCCGTTGGGGCAAGGATCAGCGTATTCTCACCGCGGGAGATGCTCGGCCAGCCTTTTGCTTGGGGGGGACTGGGTTTGCCAAATGTCTCCTCAAACCACCGTCGGACGACAGGATGAAAATTTTCCAACGGGTTGTGTGCGGACATAACGGGATTGCAGTAATGATGAGGGCTTCTGCATAGTACAAGAAGGGTGCCTCAAAATCAACGAACGCGGCTTCGCCCCTTGTTGGTGAAATATTCCTCATTCGCCCGAAACCAAACAGATTCAGAAAGAGTCTAACAGAAGTACAGTATCCTCAATGGTCTCTTTCGCTTTCCTGACGTCGCAGGCCTCGATAACTTCACAGACCCTACAATACGTAACATTTGTCAGGCGTGGTCGTATGCAAGGCAGGCTCTAGCCCCCTCTCAGGCATTTCTAGTTGTTTCCCAGCGGCTGTATTCCCTTTGGAGGTCTCATCCATGAAAAAGAAAATCATTCTCTCGTCCGTAGGCGTCGTGGTCCTCGTCGGCGCCGGGTTCCTGTTCTTCGGCGGGTCCAAGAACTCGGATGAGGACAAGCTTCCTCGTGTGAAAGTGACCAAGGGGAATATCATTGACAAAGCATTGGCAGTAGGGACGATCGAGCCGGAGAACGAAATCTCTGTGAAGTCGAAGGTGTCAGGCGCAGTAAGCCGGATCTATGCAGACGCCGGAACGTATGTGAAAGCGGGACAGCCTCTCCTGGAAGTGCGACCGGATCCTACGCCGCTCGAGCTTGCCGAAGCAAAGCGGAATGTGGAACTCGCCGAAGTCGAGCTGGACAACATGACCAAAGAACGTGTCCGACAGGAGTCCCTGATAAAGAAGGGATTGATCTCCACCAGGGACTACGAAGAGTTTCAGCGGAAGTACAGCGAAGGCGAACTCCGCCTGAACATAGCCAAAGAAAAACTTGCGCTGCTCGAAAGCGGCCGTGTGACCATCGGCGGCACCAACATCGAATCCATCATCAAAGCCCCCATCGATGGATTCGTGTTGAATAAGACGGTGGAGGTGGGCGACCCCGTAACGCCGTTGACGTCGTTCCAGGAAGGGACGGTGTTGATGAAGATGGCCAACATGGAGCGACTCATCTTCAAAGGAACGGTTGACGAGGTGGATGTCGGGAAGCTCCATGAAGGAATGGAAGCCGAAATCAAGGTCGGGGCATTGCCCATGGACACTGTGCGGGGGGTACTCCGGAGGATTTCTCTGAAGGCCGAGAAGAAGGAGAACGCCACAGTGTTCCCGATCGAAATATCCATTCCCAAGGCGCGGAATGCAACCTTGCGTGCGGGCTATTCCGCCAACGCGAATGTTATGATCCAGAAGAAGGACGAAGTTCTGACCATCCCCGAGCGGGTGGTGACGTTCAGGAATGACTCGGCGTTCGTGAAGGTGGCCCTCGGGCCCGAGAAGGAAGAGGAACGATACATCAAGACCGGGTTGAGCGATGCAATCAATATCGAGGTGGTGTCGGGTCTGAAGGAAGGCGATGAACTTGTAGAGAAGCCGGTGAAGAAGATAGAATGACAGTTCAAAGTTTGAAAGTCTAAGGTTCAAAGGAGGATGAATGGCTTCGTTCCGGACCTTCGAGGAGATTGAAGCTTGGAAGAAATCTCGGGAGCTTGTGCGTGCCATATATCAGGCAACATCCCTTGGGGCATTTTCCACGGACTATGGGCTGCGGGATCAGATCCGACGGGCTTCAGTTTCCATCATGTCTAACATTGCGGAAGGTTTTGAGAGGGAAGGGACCAAGGAGTTCGTTCAGTTTCTTTCGATGGCCAAAGCGTCGGCAGGAGAGGTTCGATCTCAGCTTTATGTTGCTCTCGATCAGGGTTACATCGGCCAAATGCAGTTTGAGGAACTGTCTTCGAAGGCGTCTGCGGTTTCAAAAATGATAAGCGGACTTATCACCTACCTGAAGAGGTCTGGAATGAAGGGGTCGAAGTTCAAGTAGAGTCAGTCTGCCTCTTTCAACTTTGAGCCTGCAATTTTGAACTCACATGGATTCTCTCCTGTCAAATATTGTGGAATTCGTTCGTGATCTTAAAGCCCAGAAACTCCGCACCTTTCTGACCATCTTCGGGATTGTGTGGGGAACCGTCGCGATCATCGTGCTGCTCGCATTCGGCATGGGGTTCAAGCGCCAGCTTGCGATCAACATGCACGGCATCGGGGAGAGCATTGCTATCATGTTTCCCGGAAGGACCACAAAAGCGTACGAGGGATTCGGTACCGGGCGCCCGATCCAGTTTGTTGAGGATGATGTCCACCTGCTCCGGACCCAGATTGCGGAGATCGACAAGATCAGCGCCGAGTACTCCACCGGGAGCTATCCGGTCCGCCTCGGTGAGAATATCGTCAACACGTCGGTGGCCGGCATTTACCCGATCTACGGTGACATGCGAAACATCATTCCTGAAATGGGCGGACGCTTCATCAACGATCTGGACATGAAAGACCGTCGCCGGGTTGTGGTGCTGGGGGACGAAGTGAAGCGTCTTGTTTTTGGCGCGAGCACTGCAATTGGCAAAGTGGTGTACGTTGGACAGGTGCCCTTCACAGTGATTGGAGTGATGCAGAAGAAGACGCAGAACTCATCTTACAATCGTAGGGACCAGGATCGCATCTTTATCCCCGCCTCCAGTTTTGCGTCCGTATTCGGCGCGACCAACATCAACAACATTGTTTATACTCCGAAAGACCCAACCCGGTCCGAAGAAGTGATGTCCCAGGTTCGGCAGGTCCTCGGCAAGCGGTACCGGTTCGACGCCACGGACACAGATGCGGTCTGGATCTGGGATACTGCAGAGTTCGACAAGTTCCTCTTCTACTTCTTTCTGGCGTTCAACATCTTCATGGGATTGATCGGGAGCTTCACGCTGGGAGTGGGGGGCATCGGTGTTGCAAACATCATGTACATTGTGGTCCAGGAGCGGGTGAAGGAAATCGGGATCAAGCGGGCTGTCGGTGCGAAAAAATCGAACATCCTCTTCCAATTCTTCATGGAAACACTCTTCATCATAGCGCTCGGTTCCTCTATCGGTTTCTTGATTGCCCTTGGGATCACACAGGCACTCCAGTTTATTCCGATCAAGGAATTTGTGGGAACGCCGGAAATCTCGATCGAGGTCGCGCTCGCAACGGGTGCAGTGCTGACGATTATCGGCCTTGCGGCCGGCTTTTTACCGGCGCGCCGCGCCGCGAATCTGAACGTTGTCGATTGTTTGAGGGCATAAGCACATGTGGCTTGAACTCCTCAAGGATTTTTTCTTCGATCTGAAACTGCACCGGACCCGCGCCGTATTGACCATCATTGCGATCACGTGGGGGACCGTTGCCGTTGTGTTACTCCTTTCGTTTGGCGAGGGACTCGGGACACAGATGATGAACGGTTCCATCAACGCAGGAAACCGGATCATGATTCTGTACGGTGGCGAGACAGGGATGCAGTTCGAGGGGATGCCCAAAGGCCGGCGTATTCGTCTCGTAGAAGAAGACGCTGACATGCTCAAGCGCGCTATCCCCATGATCGATATGATCAGCCCCCAGTACCGCCAATTCGTGACTCTCACCTACAACAAGTTTTCCACCAATACCGAATGCGAAGGGGTGAATCCAGCATTCGAGGAGATGCGGAGGATGTATCCAGCCTCCGGTGGACGCTTTTTGAATGACGTGGATGTGACACTCCAGCGGAGAGTGCTCGTCCTCGGCTCGAAAATTGCGAAGGACATTTTCAAGGAAGAAGACCCGATCGGCAGGACACTATTGGTAGACGGGCTGCCATTCACCGTGGTAGGCGTCATCCAGAAGAAAATCCAGACCAGCATGAACAATGGCCCGGACTCCGAGCGGGCGATCATCCCGTTCAGCACGTTCCGGACAATGTACGGACCCAAGACTGTCAACTCGATTGTCGTCCGGCCAATGGACCCCGCGCAGCAGCCGCAGATCAAGAAAGAGATCTTTCGTGTGCTGGCGCGAAAGTACCACTTCAATCCGAATGATGAACGGACACTGTTCATATGGGACTTCATTGAGAATGAGAAGATCGGCAGGAAGATTTCGGTCGGAGTTTCCATCTTTCTCGGGTCGGTCGGACTTCTTACACTGCTCATTGCCGGCGTTGGTGTTGCGAACGTCATGTATGTGGTGGTGAAGGAACGGACGCGGGAGATTGGTATCAGGATGGCGGTCGGGGCGAGACGGGGGTATATTCTCTCACAGTTCATCTTTGAAGCCCTGCTCCTTGCCTTCATCGGCGGCGGGCTTGGGCTTTTCATTTCCTGGGGTGTCGTCTCCATTGTTCAACTGTTTCCTTCGGACGACGGACCGATGCAGTTCCTTGGCAAGCCGGTTCTCTCCACTGGCATCATGCTTTTAACCACGGGTGTTCTTGCGCTGATCGGTCTCCTCGCGGGATTTTTCCCTGCACGCAAAGCCGCGTCCGTGGATCCCGTTGAATCCCTCCGGTACGAGTAGCGTCTTTGCGGCTTGCACATTCCCGCCGTTCTTCCTAATTTGTTGACACCGTTTGGCGTTCATTCACACACCAAAACACTGCATGAGCCTCCGTCGTCTTACTCTAACCTGTCTTGCCAGCCTTCTCCCTTTTTTCCTGCACACGCAACCCCAGCCCATCTGGCGCTCGTTGCCGACGGCCCCAAACGTCGGGGGTTCCCGGATTGATGACGCCGTTTTCCTGAGCCCGACGCTTGGATGGATTGCCAATGGCTACGGCCAAATATGGCGAACGACCGACGGTGGCGGTTCGTGGGTGAAACAGTTCGACAACGATTCCATCTACTTCCGGTGCATCACATTTGCTGATTCACTTCGGGGATGGGCGTGCAATCTCGGGACGGAGGAGTTCGGCGGAGCCACAGATACAAACATTATCTATCAGACGACCGACGGTGGACTTTCCTGGTTTGCCAATGACAACATTTTCCCCGGCAAGCCCCGCGGCCTGTGTGGCATCACCACCATTGCCGATTCGTTTGTCTATGCCGTCGGGCGCGTTCGGGGGCCAGCATTCTTCGTGCGCAGCACGGATGGGGGCAACACATGGGAGCGGCGGGACATGAGTGCTTTCGCAATGGGTCTGCTCGATTGCTACTTCTTCACCCCAGACTCCGGAATTGCGGTGGGCCATACAGGACCTGTAAATTCAAGTTCGAGCGGGGTGGTCCTCTTTACGTCAGATAGAGGAAACACCTGGCAGATCCGGTACACCACCAGCCGGCTCGGAGAATGGTGCTGGAAGATCAACTTCCCGACACGACAGGTTGGATACGTTTCACTGCAACGGAACAGCGGCGCACCCGTGACCTTTCTGAAAACAACGGATGGTGGCGTGACATGGGTGGAGAAACAGTTTCTTGCCACAGCATATTATGTGCAGGGGATTGGATTCGCGTCCACGACGAAAGGATGGATCGGAGGGAACAGCTCACTACCGACATACGCCACCACCGATGGGGGCGACACATGGTTTCAAGAACCGTTCGGAGTACGGGTTAACCGGTTCAGGATGTTCAATGACACTCTTGGCTATGCCGTCGGTCAGACAGTGTACAAGTATTCGCGTCAGTTGCCCACGGATGTTCCTGAACACCCGCTGCTGCCTGAATCATTCGTTCTGCTTTCTGTGTACCCCAATCCGTTCAACCCTCAAACCACAATCGAGTATGCGATTCGTGGAGGGGTGGAAGATCCCGCGACGCCTTTTCGGATAAGGCTCCTTGTGTATGATCTGCTCGGCAGAGAGGTTCAGACGCTGGTGAATGACGAGCGACGGGAGGGGACGTTCAGGGTACAGTTCGACGGATCGAACCTGGCAAGTGGAATGTACATCGTCCGGCTGGTTGCCGCGCCGGGACTAAACCCCGGGCCCACTGTAAGCGGGAGGTTTGAGACATCGCAGAAATTGCTGCTGCTCAGGTAGTCTGACGTACCGCTCACAGACTCATGATGTTGTAGTCGAAGTCTTATTCGTTCATCGTACAAGCGTTTCATGGCCGACACCCCCAAAGCGATTCTCCTGATTGCCGACATCAGCGGTTACACGAGGTTCATGCGACAGCATGCCATCGCGACGAGTCATGCCAAGCAGATTGTCGTCCGCCTCCTGAAAGCATTGATGCAAGCGTCCCGTCCTCCACTGAAAGTCGCTGAATTGGAAGGCGATGCGGTGTTCTTCTATGCTCTTTCCTCGGAAAGCAATGCCTCCGCAGTGGCCGACCAGGTGAAATCTCTGATGGTGCGGTTTTTCACTGCGTTCTACAAAGAGATCGATGCCATCAATCAGGTGAAGACTTGCTCCTGCGATGCCTGTGACTGTGTGGGCGACTTGAAACTCAAACAGGTCGTTCACTGTGGAGACGTTGGCATTGAACGGATTGCCCAGTTCGAAAAGCTTTTCGGGATCGATGTGATCCTCGTGCACAGGATGCTGAAGAACTCGGTCCCCTCCAAAGAGTACGTCATGATGACGGACTCCATCTTTTCGTTTATGAAAGGATTCTTCGGGCTTGAGCCGGAGCGAAGAAAGGAGAACTTCGAGGGTGTGGGTGAGGTGGAGACGCTTGTCTTTTATCCGGCGGACGTGATCGAAAAGAACCAACGTGAGCAGCTGATACCAGGTAGGGGCTCCATGATGAGCAAAGCCCTCTGGCGGATCCGGATAACGTTCACCACAATCATGGAGCTCCAGGGTTGGAAGAAGTTCAAGGGAGTCTTTCGTAATCTACCGGCATGACCGGAGATACCACCACCGGAAACTTTTTGCAGGCGAGATTGGTTATAGGCAGTACACTGTTTCCCCATTCCATTCACGATAGGACGTACCATGAAAACAGGTATTCGGTTTCTGATGCTCCCCTTATTTGTTACCTTCACATGCCTCTCCGCGCTCGCGCAAGACAAGGCCCCCAACTTCAGTCTCAAGTCCTCGAACGGTTCGGTTGTCGAGCTCGCGAAGCTGAAGGGGAAGGTCGTGGTGCTCAACTTTTGGGCGACATGGTGCGGGCCGTGCCGGTCAGAGATTCCTGGCTTTCTCGATGTGTACAAGCAGTATAAATCGAAGGGGTTGGAGATTGTGGGAGTATCGCTTGACAGGGGCGGTTGGAACGAAGTGAAGCCCTTCGTCGAGAAGTACAAAATCACCTATCCTGTTGTGGTCGGCGATGGTGACCTCGCGGATGCGTACGGCGGCATCGAGGCAATCCCCACCACGTTTGTTATAGATAAGAAAGGTAACATCGTCAATAAGCATCTTGGGTATCTCAATAAGGCGGCGTTTGAAAAGATGATCAAGGATCTGCTGTAGGCGGCATTTTCCGGAGGAGCAGAAATTGAGGGCCTTTCAACAAGTGGAAGGCCCTTTGTTTTTCGTTCCTTGAATTTGGCGACGCCGAGCCGTATCATCCATGCGGTTGGAAGTCTGTCCTGTTCAGTGAGACGCACCGTTTGTTGGGGGAACAATGATCCATCGAAATATCACACGGATATCCTACCGTCTTTCGTCCGTGCTGTTGGCAGCACTCTGGTGGACGTCGGGGGTCCTCGCACAGGCTCCTGTTCGCTTCGCCATTGTGGGCGACTACGGGGACACTCCTCCCAACTCAGGCAACGTTGCCGCGCTTATTCAAAGCTGGACCCCGGACTTCGTGATCACTACAGGGGACAACAACTACACGAATCCAACGCCGGCTCCGCCGAACCACTATCCCGCGTGGGATGGTGCAGTGGGTCAGTACTATCATCAATTCATCAGGTATCCTGCTGGAAGCGGCAGTGCCTGGGCCGGCTCCGGCTCCGCAACGAACAAGTTCTTTCCCTCGGTCGGCAATCATGATTGGGACGCAGGCATTGCCGGGTGGGAGTCCTACTTCGAGCTTCCGGGCAACGAGCGCTACTACGACTTCGTTGAAGGTCCCGTCCATTTTTTTGTGATCTCCAGTGATCCGCGGGAACCCGATGAGATCACAGCCGGCTCGGTGCAGGGACAATGGCTGCAGACGCAGCTTGCAGCGTCGACATCTCCCTGGAACATTGTCTACTTCCACCATCCGCCGTACACATCGGCGGCACGTGGCAATAACACCGCCCTTCAATGGCCGTTCCAGTCGTGGGGCGCTGATGCCGTGCTGAACGGACATGAGCATCATTACGAGCGGATCATGAAGAACGGCTTCCCTTACATGGTCTGTGGCGCTGGGGGAAGAAGCCTCAACGGTTTTGCGACGGTCGAACCGGGCAGCGTCATCCGGTACAACAGCAACTGGGGA
>Ga0209640_10000729_pt1 | contig 26216 bp, 31 predicted proteins | sample RifCSP10_1_FD_184018 | JGI IMG/M metagenome (GOLD analysis project Ga0209640, IMG submission 184018) | Soil microbial communities from Rifle, Colorado - Rifle CSP2_sed 10_1 (SPAdes) (version 2) | ecosystem: Environmental > Terrestrial > Deep subsurface > Rock core/Sediment | place: Rifle... | reverse complement strand
TCTCGGTGGCGTGATCGATTACCTAGTGCAGCTCGGCTCCGACACGATCCGTGTCACGGTGCCGGCCGGGACCCCCGCGCCGGCGGGGGATGAGGTCCGGTTGTCGGTGACGCAGGCGATGCTTTATCCCGCCACCAACGGCGGCACTTCATCCGGCCGCTCCACCACATGATCGGGCGCGGCGGCGAGCACCGCCTCGCGCTCGCGCGTGCCCCACAGCGCCGCCGCAGTGGCGACTCCCGCTGCGGCGCCGGCGCGAATATCGAAGACGGCGTCGCCGATCATCAGCGCGGACCGCGCGTCCCCGCGCAGTCGGCGCAGTGCTTCACGCACGGGATCGGCCGCAGGCTTGACGACCGCCACGTCGTCCGACGTCACCGCAGTGCTGATGAACGGAGCCAGTCCGTACACCTCCAGGTCGTGCTCCGTCGTCGGCCGCCGCTTTGAGGTGACGACCCCGAGGCGACAGCCCAGGTGCGCCAGTCGCTCGACCATCTCATGAACGCCTGGAAACACCCGTGCTAGCCGGTTGTGGTGTTCCTGGTAGAAATCGGTGTACGCGGCGAACAAGTCGGGAATCTGCGCCGGAGCCGCCATCGACTCCAGCCGGGACCGGAGTGGCTCGCCCCACCGTGAGAAGACCTCATCGTCAGTGGCCTCCCGGTGTCGGACTGCTCGGATGGCATGGCGGAACGACTGGGCGATGAGCTCGAATGAATCGACCAGTGTCCCATCGAGATCGAACAGCACGGTGGTAAATCGCACAGTCCCCTCGAGCGAACCGGACTCTTGCGGCGCATTCTCCGCCGCAAGTACACTGTGTGTGAATCTTACTCCACAGGCAAGGGGTACCCGTGAGCCTAAAACTCCATAACTCCCTCACGAAACGCACCGAGGAGTTCGTTCCGCGCGAGCCCGGCAAAGTCGCCATGTACGTGTGCGGGCCGAATCTCTACGGGCCCGCGCACGTCGGCCACGGTTACAGCTATGCGTTCTTCGACGTTCTGCGGCGCTACCTCGAGTACCGGGGCTACGAGGTAGAGCAGATCCAGAACTTCACGGACATTGAAGACCGGATTATCGAACGCGCGGTCCGCGAGCATCGAAACATCCTTGAGATTGCCCAGGAATACATAGATCGCTTTCTCCGCGAGATGGACGCGCTTGGCATCCGCCGTGCGGACCACTATCCACGGGCCTCGGAGACGATTCCCAAGATCATTGAGATCATCTATGGCTTGGTGGCCAGCGGGCACGCGTATCAGGTCAACGGCGATGTGTACTTTCGTGTGACTTCTTTTCCCAGATACCTGAGGCTGTCTGGGCAGTCGCTGGAAGACATGCAAGCGGGTGCGCGCATCGAACCCGATCCACGAAAAGAGCACCCGATGGATTTTTCGCTCTGGAAGGCGGCGAAGCCGGGGGAACCATCCTGGCCAAGCCCATGGGGGTCGGGCCGTCCAGGATGGCACATCGAGTGCTCGGCAATGAGCCTCCAGTACCTAGGTGAACAGATCGATATCCACGGTGGGGGAGAGGATCTCGTCTTCCCGCACCATGAGAACGAAATTGCCCAATCCGAGGCCTTCACCGGGAGGAGCCCGTTTGTTCGTTACTGGCTACACAATGCCTTGATGAAGCTCTCAGAGGGCGACGAAATGCATCGCCACCTCGGAAACTTCGTGTCACTGCAGGAAGCACTAGCTCGCTATGAGCCCGACGCCATTCGGATATTCTTCCTCGGTGCGCACTACCGTACTCCGTTGCGGTGGACCGATGACGCAGTCCAAGCATCCGCCCGGGGGCTGGAGCGTCTGCGCACTGCTTTTGCGAACGCTGACCAGGCTATCGCCGCCTCTGGCGACCGGAAGGACGGGGGGCAGCGCGAGGCCGCTCAGCGAGCACGCGCAACCTTCGAGCAGGCCATGGACGACGACCTGAATACTCCACAGGCACTGGCCGCGCTCTTCACGCTGGCCGCTGAGATCAATCGGACCGCAGACGCCGTCCGGAAGGGGACTTCGGGTGCGATGGGTGCCCCCGGATTGCGCGAGGCGCGGGATGTGCTGCGGGAGCTGCTGGGAGTTCTGGGTCTGGTAGTCGTCTCACCTGACCAGGAATCGCTGCTGGCCACATTTGCCCTGATACCCAGTGGAAAGGATACCCTCGTACCGGGTGCTTTTCGTGAAGAATTGACAAGCCGTATTCAGAAGCTAGCGGAGGACCTGCGGCGCAAAGAAAGCCACTTCTATCCCGCTGAGCCACCGCAGCACCTTGAAGAGTTGGTGGTGTATGTTCTAGATGGACGCGAACGGGCTCGGGCCACTAGGAATTTCAAGACGGCAGACGAGATCCGCAACGACCTATCGAAAGTAGGGATCATCGTTGAAGACAACCCGGGGCGTCCGAGGTGGCGCATCGCGACGCCGGACCGGCAGGCTGAAGACTGACCCACCTGGTTACACCACGCGGAACGACACGCTGGGTGAGGACGCCCTTCCGGGACGGCACGCCGTCCTCGAAGCCCTGCGCGCCGGCCGGGCACTGCGCAAGATTCTTGTCGCCCGCACCGCGCACGGCGCCGCGGTCCGCGAGATTCTGCGGCAGGCTAAAGCCCGCGGGGTAGTCGTCCAGTTCGTCGACCCGCGGCACCTGCGCGGAGCCCCCGGCGCCCAGGGGGTGGTCGCCCGTACGTCTGCCCGGCCGGTCGTGGGCGTCGAGGAGATCCTCGCCGCCGCCGCCGCGCGCGGTCAGCCCCCGTTCGTGCTGGTCTGTGACGGTATCCAAGATCCGGCCAATCTCGGTGCGATCCTGCGAACGGCGGACGCGGCGGGGGTCGACGGCGTGGTCATCCCCCGGCGCCGTGCGGCCGGACTGACGCCGGCCGTGGCCAAGGCGTCTGCGGGAGCGATCGAGCACGTGCCGGTGGCCCAGGTCGCCAATGTCGTGCAGGCGCTGGACGGTCTGAAGGCCGCGGGTCTCTGGGTGGCCGGCGCCGATCCGAATGCCGGCGCGCTCTACAACCGGGCCCGGTTGGTGCCGCCGCTGGCGCTGGTGGTGGGTGGTGAAGAGCGCGGACTGAGCCGGCTGGTGCGGGAGCACTGCGATTTTCTCGTCCGGCTGCCCATGCGTGGACATCTGGCCTCCCTCAACGTCTCGGTCGCGGCCGGTGTGCTACTCTATGAGGTACTGAGGCAGTCATCCGATGGACTCGCAGGTCCCAGCCCACGCCGCTAAGACCCCCCGCCGCCCGCGCCGCGGATCGCGCTGGCTCGGGCTCGTCCCACTGCTCGTCCTGGTGATCGGCGCCCTAGCCGGCGGGACCGCCGCGGTCATCCGCGACATCCGGATCTTCGAAGGCCGCGTCTATCCCGGCGTTGCCATCGCGGGGACGACCGTGGCCGGTCTGACGCGCGAGGAGGCAACCGCGGTCGCCGTCTCGGCCGCGGATGCGGTCCTCGCCAGGCGGATCTCGCTGGCGGTCGGAAGCGAGACCCGGACATTCACCTATGGCGAGCTCGGGGTACGCGGCTATCCTGACGAAGCCGTCGCCGCCGCCTACGCGCAGGTGCGCACGGGTCCGTTGTGGGAGCGCGTCGCCCGGCGCATCGAACTGCTCGGCCGTCCCCTGGACGTGCCGGTGAGAATCAGCCACGACGACCGCGTGGTCTACATCGTGCTCAAGCAACTGGCGGCGGGGTTCAGCGCGACGCCGCAGGATGCCGCCGTGACCGTCGAGGACGGGCAGGCGGTCCTCACGCGGGAGAGCCGTGAGGGCCGGATCCTCGACGTCGGTGCAACCGCCGGCCGCGTCATCGCCGCGCTGCAGTCCGGCGAGGAACGCGTCGCCGCCGTCGTCGCGGTGAAAGCACCGGGCTTCACGACGCAGCAGGCCCGCCAGATTCGAGCCTCCCTGGCCACGTATACGACCCGCGTTGCCGGGACGGCCAATCGGGTGCATAACGTCGGGCTCGCCGCCACCTACATCCGCGGCACGATCCTCGCGCCCGGCGAGGTGTTCTCCTACAACAAGACGGTTGGGCCGCGCACCGGGACGAGAGGATTCCGCGAGGCCCCCATTCTCATCGACAATGAACTTGTCCCCGGCGACGGCGGCGGGGTGTGCCAGGTCAGCTCCACGCTGTTCAACGTCGCACTACTATCGGATCTACAGATTGTCGCACGCACGAACCACATGCGTCCGGTCGCCTACCTGCCGATCGGCCGCGACGCCACCGTGACCTACGGCGGGCTCGACCTGCAGTTCAGGAACACGACCGGACACTACCTGATGATCTGGGCCTCGCTGGCCGGCCGGCGGCTCACGTTTACGGCCTATGGGACGCCCAGTCCCGACACGGAAGTGAGTATCTGGGTGAGCGAGCGGTCCGTGATTCCGGCGCCGACCCACACGGTGACGAAGAAAGATCCCCAGCTCGACGAGGGCAAGACGGTGATTCGTGAGGCCCTGGCGGGGTACCGGACGCAGACGTACCGCATCGTCCGCGTGGACGGCGAGGTCGTGAAGCGGGAACTCGTCGCGAGCAGTTACTACAATCCCGTTCCGCGCACGATCAAAGTCGGCGTCAAGAAGCCGGCCCAGACCAGCGCGGCTCCGTGACGGGGGCCGCATTTTTTCTTGACGCCTTCCTGACAGTATCCATATAATAGGGCGATATCGCAGCGCGGACTCTCTTCTGGCGGAGGCGAAAGTGGCTCTAGCGCGCAGGGACGCTCCGACCTACCAGGACATGCTCGATGAAGACCTCGTTGCGACCGCAAAGAACGGCGACGACCGCGCAAGCGAGTACCTTATCGGCAAGTACCGCAACTTCGTCCGGGTCAAAGCCAAAGCCTACTTCCTGATCGGCGCCGACCGCGAAGACATCATTCAGGAAGGCATGATCGGTCTGTACAAGGCGATCCGCGACTTCCGCGCCGACAAGCTGTCCTCGTTCCGGGCCTTCGCGGAACTGTGCATCACCCGGCAGATCATCACCGCGATCAAGACCGCGACCCGGCAGAAGCACATTCCGCTCAACTCGTACATCTCCCTCAACAAGCCGATCTACGATGAGGATTCCGACCGCACGCTGCTGGACGTGATCAGCAGCATCAAGGTGTCCGACCCCGAGGAACTGGTGATCAACCAGGAGGCCTCGGCGACGATGCGGGAGCGGATTCGCAAGAACCTCAGCGAACTCGAGTGCCGCGTCCTGACCGCCTACCTGGAAGGGAAATCGTACCAGGAAATGGCCAACGAACTGAACCGCCACGTGAAGTCGATCGACAACGCTCTGCAGCGCGTGAAGCGCAAACTGGAACGGAATCTCGAGGGCGAAGAAGACTAAGGCGGTCGCGGCGGAGCGGATGTCGGGGATGAGGCAACTCATCCCCGTTTTGTTTGATCCTCCCATTCAACCCCCGCCCATCCTCCCGACAAGATGAGTCCTCAGAGAGTCGTGGAGGCGACTGCGAGCCGGCGGCGGGCGCGGAGGGCGGGGAGTTGCGCCAGCAGAACGCCGCCGAAGGCGATGAACATGGCAACGATCTGCCGTCCCGTCAGAGCCTCCCCCAGGAAAATCCAGCCCAGCGCACCCACCTGAAACAGTGTCGTGTTGGCGATGATGTTGGCCTCGAACGCGGTCAGCGTACGGAGGGCGTGGTTCCACAGCGAGAAAGCGAGAGCGGTGTTTGCCAGCGCCAGCCAGATCAGCGCCACAATGACCGGGAGCGGAAACCGGGGGGCAGGTTCAGCCGCCAGGCCGATCGGGAGCATGAAGAACGCGCCCGCGCCGACGCTCACCAACGTCAGATGCAGCGTGGATGTGGATCCATCCCGGGCGACCTTTCGGGTCAGTGTCGTCCCAATCGTCGCGACGATCAGGGTCCCACCCATCAGGACCAGTCCCGGCCAGGCGACCGAGCCGCCCCACGGCAGATAGAGGGCGACTCCTCCCAGCGTGACGATCGCTCCGAGCATCTCCACCAGGGTCGGAGGTTCCCGCAGCCAGATCGTGTCGGCGATGGCCTGAATCGGTGGAAGCAGACTGTACAGCATCGCGATCGTGGCTACCGGCAGGATCAGGAGTGCCGAATATGTCAGGCCCTGGCCCACGCCGTAGTTCAAGATCCCAATGACGATGAGGGTGCCCCAGGCCAGGCGGGCAGGCCTCCGACGGTCGACGAGCAGCGCGTATCCGAGCAGGAAGCCGAAGGCGATGGCGTAACGGACGGCGGCGAGTGTCAATGGAGGAACATAGGGCAGCGTCAACTTCAGGAGCAGGAACGAGGTCGACCATAGGAACGTGACGACCAGCGCGGCGACGGCGGCGGCGAGGTGACTTGGGCGGGCGGGCACGCCCATTATCGTAACACCTGGTTAGAAAAGGACATATCGCTTCCTGGCTGGAGGGACGGGGGCGTCGCGGGTCCTCCGCCCAGTGCCGAACCGAAATATACTTGGGGCATCACCACCATGTTTCGGATCCTGTGCCCCAATTGCCGCTTTGCTTTCCTCCAGATCACGCCGGTCGATGAGGGGGAGACCGTCATCTGTCCTCGGTGCGGGACAGCATTTGAACCTGATGAGGAAGAGATCCTGGACCCGGAAGATGAGTGAATCCGATCCCGTCCCTTCGGGTCGTGAAATCATTGCCCGCGTCACGACCACGACAGGCGACTGGCAGCTCCAGCGCCGTGCCGGCCATTACGAGATCATCTGCAACGGCGTCTTCCTAATGGCCTCCTACAACCGCGAGTCCGACCGCCAGCTGGCCCGGCTTGCCCTGAACCGGGTCCGTCGAGACGACCTCACCGTTCTGATCGGCGGACTGGGGATCGGCTACACGCTGCAGGCGGCGCTGGAAGATCCGCGCATCCGCTGGGTCGAAGTCGTCGAAGTCGAGCCACTCGTACTGGAATGGCACCGCCGATTTTTCGCACCGCTGTGCGGCCACCCGTTGGACGATGTCCGTACGCGGGTGATCGTTTCGGATCTCATGGACGTGCCGCTCTCCACCCGGTCGTTTGGGGCGATCCTCCTGGACACCGACAACGGCCCCGATTGGTTGGTCACGCCCGATAATGCCCGGATCTATGCTCCTGACGCCGCGGAGCGTTTCCTAAATGCCCTGATGCCGGGAGGAGTTCTCGCGTTCTGGTCGGCGGATCGGGTCTCCGAATTCGCGGCCATGCTTGCCGGAGTCGCCGGCCGCGTGGAAGAAGTCGAAGTCACCGATGAGATCGCGCCGGGCAGGTCAGGATCGGCCTGGATCTATCTCGCGAGAGCCCAGGCATAGGAGGAAAACCCATCATGCACTCGAGGCTGTCGACCAAGGAGCAGCGTTACCTGGTTGGGGCAAGGGTGTGCCGGATCGCGTCGGTGGACCCCAACGGGGGGACCCATGTCGCACCGCTCTGCCATGCGTTCGACCCGTCCAGCCGGACCGTCTATGTCTGGACCGACGGGCGGACCGCACGAAACTTGCGACGGAGGCGGCGGGGCGCGCTCGCCTGCGATGACTACTTCGAGGACTGGGACCGCCTCCGGGGGCTGGTCGCCCACGTACGCGGGAGAGCCGTGCGAGGCGGCCGCGAATTGGCCCACGCCCGTCAGCTGCTGAAGCGAAAGTTCACGCAGTACCGGCGGTACGAGGACGAGGATATCGAGTGGGTCATCGGCCTGCGGGTCGAGCGGGTGAAGTCCTGGGGGCTGTAATCAGCCCCCGATCTGGATCATCACCCGCGCCTGCGGGAACATCTTCTCCGCCAGGGCGTGCCCGAACGGCCGCCGGAACGCCGCCGCACGGAAGAGCTCCCGCATCTGCTCGTAGGTCGCGCCGGCCCGCAGCGGCGTCAGCAGGTCTGCCTCGTCATCGCGGAGCAGGCATAGGCGCAGCCGCCCGTCGGCGGTGAGGCGCAGCCGCCCGCACTTGCTGCAGAACGGCTGGCTGACCGGGCTGATGAATCCCAGCGTGCCCGCGCCCTCCCGCAGGCGATAGGTCCGGGCCGGGTCTGCACCCGACAAATCGAGCGGGGTCAGGGGACCGAGCGCCTCGGCGATGCGGTCCATGGTCTCCTCGCTCTTTACGACCCCCGCGTCGGCGAAGTCTCCCACGCTGCCAAACGGCATCATCTCGATGAACCGCATCTCCCAGGGGCGTTCCAAGGTGAGCGCCGCCAGCGGCACCACGTCCTCGTGATTGAACCCGCGGACGACGACGGCGTTGATCTTGATGGGCGTCAACCCCTCGGTTTCCGCGGCCGTGATTCCGGACAGGACTTTCTGCACCCGACCCCCTCGGGTGATCCGGGCATACTTCTCAGGATCCATCGTGTCCAGGCTGACGTTCACGCGGCGCAGGCCGGCCCTCGCCAGGGGGGCGGCAAGGTACTCCAGCAGCAGGCCGTTGGTCGTCATCGCGACGTCTTCGATGCCCGGAATGCCGCTGATTGCTTGGGTCAGTTCCACGATCGCGGGCCGCACGGTCGGTTCTCCGCCGGTCAGCCGGACCTTCCGGACGCCCAGGTCGGCGGCAACCCGCACCAGGGTGATGAGCTCCTCATCGGACAGCAGCTCCTCCGGGGGCCGAAAGTCGATCCCTTCGGCGGGCATGCAGTAGACACACCGCAGGTTGCAGCGGTCGGTCAGCGAGATGCGGAGGTCTGTGAGTTCCCGGCCGTACTGGTCCTTCACGCGAACACCTCCCGGATAGGGGGATTATAACATTCGCGCACGGGAACCGCGAACCGGGAGCCGAAAACGCCTGAGAGGCAACCCAAAACGCCTGAGAGGCAACCCAAAACGCCTGAGAGGCAACCCATCGGAGGCTGCCAGATGAGGGATTTCCAGCCCGGCCAGCGGGCGACGTTCACTAAGACCATCACCGAGGCGGATATCAACGCCTTTGCCGGAATAACCGGCGACTTCAACCCGTTGCACGTGAATGTAGAATTCGCGGCCCGGTCGCGGTTTGGGGAACGGATTGCCCATGGGATGCTCACCGCGGGGTTGATCTCGACCGTCCTGGGGATGCGGCTGCCCGGCCCTGGGGGAATCTTCATCAGTCAGACCCTGAATTTCCTCAAACCGGTCCGAATCGGGGACACTGTGACGGCCTCGGCGGAAGTGGTCGGCTACCGGGCGGACAAGCGGATCCTGACCCTCAAGACAACCTGCCACAACCAGCGCGGCGAGGTCGTGGTGGACGGGGAGGCGGTCCTGCTGGTTGACCCTGTCCCGGTGGACAAATGAAATCCAGTTGTCGTAAACTAGACCGCGGTCCGGGGATTCCTATTCTAGGGGTTGCACTGACTCTGAAGATGGGTAGAATAAACTCCTAGTGACCGACAGCTCGGCCCTGTCCGCCTCCGTGGCGGGTACTGTCGAGAAAGTGAGGGTGACTCCATGGCCAGAACTGCGACCAGGAGAACTACGACCGGACGAACCAGGTCAGCCCGCGCCACCACAACGACCCGGCCCCGAGCTCGCAAGCTCGAGCGGTGCCCGCACGGCCTGCTGAAGGGGACGTGTGCCATCTGTCTGCAAATCGAAGAGACGGTGGATCTCACGACCGGCAAGCTCGCGCCGGAAGAGCGGAAACCCGGCCTGCACCACGCCGGCGACGAGGAAGACGAAGAGGACTAGCGTGGACGACCCCATCCCCGCGCTCTACCATCGTCCGATGCCGCGCCGGCTGTCATGGAACTGGCTGGCGTTCATCTTCGGGCCAATCTGGTACATCGCGCGCGGGCTGTGGGTGCACGCGACCATCATGGTCGGGTTGTACCTGCTCAGCGGGGGGATTTTGCTTCCGTTCGTGCACATCTATTGCGGCCTCAAGGCGAACGAGGACGCGCTGGAATTCCGAATTCAGAAGGACAGCTTCTACTAGAACGGGACTAAGGGACTCAGGGACTGGGGAACCGGGACCAGGCGAGAGTCTGGTCCCCCGTATTTTCCACGTCGTGTCGTAGTATAGTGATTTTCGGCGGGCCGCCGTAGCTCAATCCGGTAGAGCACCTCACTTGTAATGAGGGGGTTATCGGTTCGAATCCGATCGGCGGCTCCAAAGGCGAGGCCGGAAAACAACTCGTTTCCCCGCACCGGCCGTCAGGGTAAAATCCGCGCAGGGAAAGGCCACCCCGACGATTCCTCGGGATGGCCTTCTCTACTTTCGGGCGCTGGCGCCGGCGAAGGCGAAGATGGCCGGAATGCCGAAGGCGAAAGGCATTGTCATGACTCCGCACATTCGCGAGCGGTCGGCCGACACCGGCGCCGGAAGCGGCAAAGCAATGGACCGGGTCGTCGCGTTCAGCGACGGCGTCTTCGCCTTTGCCATCACCCTCTTGGTGGTCAGCCTTGACGTCCCGGAGCTTCCTGCGGGCGCCGCCGCCCGAGAGCTGGCGGGAGCGCTGCTGGCCCAGGCTCCGCGGTTCGGGTCCTACGCGTTCAGTTTCTGGGTCGTGGCGATCTTTTGGATGGCCCACCACCGCATGTATGAGTACATCGTGAGGTACGATGGCCGTCTGCTGCAGATGAATCTGCTCATGCTGTTCGGCATCGCGTTTCTCCCGTATCCGGTCGAACTGCTGGGCCGCTATGGCGATCAACCGGTTGCCGTCGCCTTTTACTGCGGAACGATGGCGTTTGTGGGATTCACCTCCACCGGCCTGTGGACGTATGCGATCCGCCGCGGGCTCCTGCGCCCCGATACACCCAAGGCCGTGATCCGACACTTTGGCGCGCGCGCGGTGACTGCGCCGCTCGTCTTCCTCGCATCAGCGGTCGTCGCTCTCTTCAACGTGGGCGCCGCATATTTCGCCTTCATCTTGATTCCGGTGATCCAGGGGTACCTGCGCCGCCGGTACGCTGGCGCCGGGATACGGTAGTGGCGAGCCGCGACGAACACCGCGGGGGGGAGGCGGAGTTCGGGCCCGCCCTCGGCCGCGTCTACCTGTTCAGCGATGCCGTGTTTGCGATCGCCATCACGCTGATCGTGTTAGGGTTCGACCTTCCACACGGCCTGGCGCTGGAAGAGGTCCCGCGGCGGCTGTCCCAGGAACTCCCCGATTTCCTGAGCTTCGTGTTGGGATTCTGGGTCCTTTCATTCTTCTGGCTGGTGCACCACCGGATGTTCCGCTACATCGACCGGCTCAACCACGGCCTGCTGGTCTGGAACTTCATCGTGCTGCTCTGCGTGGCGTTCCTGCCGTTTGCGATCGTGACGTTTGGGGATTACCCGCAATTGACGACCACCGTCGTTCTGTTCGCGGCGACCCAGGCGGCGACGGCCCTCGCATGCTTCGGGATGTGGACCTTCGCGGCTCGGGCCCGCCTCGTGCGGGCAAGTACCGATCCGCGCATCCTGCGGCACCTGGCGACCCGGATGTTGGCCGTGGGGATCGTCTTCCTGCTCTCCATCCCGGTGGCCGTCGCCAGCCGGCCGGCCGCTATCTTGATGTGGCCGCTCGTCCTGCTGGTGTTCTACGTCGTCGACCGGTTCACGCCGCAGGTCGCCCGAGTCTAGATCCCCAGCCCCCGTCTAACTCCCCGTGCGGCGCCAGACGGTCGTCTGCTCCTGTGGTTCGCCCGCCGGGGGCACCGCCGTCCGCCCCCACCGCTCGTCGATCTTGCGCGAGAGGTCGTCGATCTTCCGGGCGGTCTCTTCCTGCGCGCGAGCCCGCTCCCCCGCCAGTTCTCGCTCGCGGTCGGCGAAGCGCCGTTCGGCCCGGCGCCGGCCTGCGTTCGCGATCGCGATGTCGGCGGCATCGATGAGCCACAACAGGACCACAGCGGCCACCAGGGCGCCCAACAGCAGCCCGACGAGGGGAACGGCCTGGCTGCCACCGGGCAGCATGATCGTGTGAACCTGACGCAGCAGCGGTTCGTTCTGATAAGCAAAGACCGCCGCCGCGGCAAGCACCAGGATGACCAGCAGCGTGGATGGTTTCATAGGGAATCCTCCCTTGTCGATTGCGGTGATCGGGAGAGTTTTACCCACCATGTCGTGCGAGGTGTCGCATGAGAGGGATCGGTGCCGCCTTCCTGCTGCTCGGGCTGTTGGTGTCCGCCGCTCCGGCTGCCGTTCCAACAGTTCCGCAAGACCCAACCATTTCCGCGCTGAGCAAACTCACCGGCCCGTCGTTTGACACGGCGTTCCTGCGTGCGCTAATCCCCGTGGATGAGGAAGCCGTCGAGGTCGCGCTCGCGGCAACCCTGAATGCCAACCACACGGAGCTGCTGAAGTGGAACCAGCGGCTGGTCGAGCGCAAGAACGACCAGGTGCGCAAGATGCTCGCCTGGCTTAAGGACACGGGCACCGCGCCCGGCAGGCGCAACGTCGGCATGGTGACCGCGCCGGTCAAGCAGATGCGTGCCCTGAAAGATGCCGCCCTGGAGCGCGCCTACCTGCCCCTGATGGCGGCGCATCTGGAGTCCAGCACCCGCCTGGCCGCCCTGGCGGTGCGGAACGCATCGCGCCCTGATCTGCGGGCGTTCGCTGCCGGCATCGTCAAGGTCGAAACGGCGGAGGTGGTGATGCTCCGGGGCTGGCTGAAGACGTGGTACCCCTAGTGCCGTACCAACTTGATCGTTACGTCTTGCTGGCAACGCGTGGGTGGCGAATCAAGTTGGTACGGCACTAGCGCGAGAAGAACACGTGCAGGGCGTCGGGGCCGAGAGCTCCAAATAGCACGAAGCCCAACAGCAGCGGCGTGATCACCGTGTAGACCAGACTCAGGCGCTCGTACCGCAGGTGCATGAAATACGCGATGATAAGGGCAGCCTTCATCATCGCGAGGATCAGCAGCGAACTCACCAAAACCCACTGCGGCACGCGGAAGAGGACGACGCCGACCTCGATGACCGTGAACACGAGCAGCCAGAACCAGACGACGACGTAAATCTTGTAGCCGCCGGTCTTGTGCTCCGTATGTTCGGCCTGCTGCTCGTCCGTCACCGTCTCTCCCTCTAACCTCTCTGCTTTAGGCGATTCCCGTTTCCCGATTCCCGTTTCCGGCAGTTAGATCAGATACAGCAACGTAAAGATGAACACCCACACCAGGTCCACGAAGTGCCAGTACAACCCGGCGATCTCGACACTGAGGGGCTGTATCTTCCGGCGCGACCAGCGCAGGGCGGTGATGGACAGATAGATCACCCCGCCGGTGACGTGCCCGCCGTGGAAGCCGGTGATAATGAAAAAGGTCGCGCTGAACTGCGGGATTCCCCACGGATTCGTGAACAGGCGCGCCCCTTCGTGGATAAAGTTCGTCCACTCGTAGGCCTGCGCCCCGAGGAAGAACAGTCCGCCCAGGATCGTGAGCAGCAGGTAGCGCATCACCATGCGGCGGTCCCCGGCGCGCGCCGCGGCGACGGCGACGGCCATCGTCGCGCTGCTGCAAATCAGGATGAAGGTCATCGTGCCGACGAGCCAGATGTTGAAGATGTCCGCCTGACGCGGCCAATCGCCCAGCGAGAGCCGCATCACGCCGTAGCCGCTGAGCAGACCGGCGAACGTCAGCGTGTCCGAGACCAGGAACAGCCACATCATCAGTTTCGGCCACGCGACCGCAAACGGCGACTGGCCGCCGCCCCACGGCGAAGCCAGCACGCGGTCCTGGTCGGCCGCGTGAGCCTCCATCCCGGGCGCTTCGTGCTTCTCCAGACCGGGCATTTCGTGCTTCTCTACGACCACCGCACGGACCCCAATTCGAATTTCGAATTCATACCCAGAAGAGCAGAACGAACAAGTAGAGCCACAGAATCCCCAGGAAGTGCCAGTACGTCGCCGTCGGATCCGCCGTGGCCAGCGCCTGTGCAGTATCCCGAGTGCGATAGACATGCCAGCCGGTGTAAGACAAGGCCGCCAGCCCCCCAAGGAGATGCAGCCCGTGGGCTCCGGTGAGTAGGTAGAAGAAAGAGCTGTGCGGGTTGGTGCTCAGGTACACTCCGGCGGATACAAGCTGCCGCCAGGCCACCACTTGAGCCGCCAGGAACCCAACCCCCAGCACCAGGGTGGCGGACAGCCCGCGCCGCATCGCGGCCAACCGGCCGCGGCGGCCCTGGTGTCTGGCCCATTCGAGCGCGCCGCTGCTCACCGCGAGCACCCCGGTGCTGAGCCACAACACTGAGGGGAGAGGGATTTCCGTCCATCCCGACTGCGCACGGCGCGCCAGGTAGCTGGCCGTAAAGGCCGCGAACAGCACGATCACCGTTCCGACGAAGAGCCAGACAAATACCTTCGCCGGCGTGGCGGGCGTGACCGGTTGAACCTCGCCGTCACCGCCGCGTCCCCGTCCGCCTTCGGGCGGTCCTTCCGGGCCTCTCGGAGGCGCCGGGCGTTTTTCGATCGTCGGGACTGGTGCCGCCATTACGTTTCTTCGCCCCGGGGTTTCGCCTGCAGCGATGCCGCTTCATCGGCCCCGAGGACGGTGTCGGCGGCGCGCTCGGGCGAGGTTTGAGGAACGTAGTCCTCCTCGACCCCAGGGACGCTGTAGTCATACGGCCACCGGTGCACCACCGGCAGTGTCGCGCCCCAGTTGCCGTGCGGCGGGGGAGAGGGAGCCTGCCACTCGAGCGTGTTCGCCTGCCACGGGTTCGCATCCGCCTTCGGCCCGCGGAACGCGCTGTAGAGGAAGTTGTAGGCGAAGATCAACTGCGCCACGCCGAGCCCGAACGCGGCGATGGAGATGAAGGCATTCAGCCCCGCCAGCGGCTGGAGAAACTGGTACTGCTGCGTGGAGAAGATCCGCCGCATCATACCCGCCGTGCCCGCGAAATACATCGGGAAGAACGTGGCATAGATGGCGACGAACGTGATCCAGAAATGGATCTTGCCCAGCCGCTCGTTCATCATCCGTCCGAACATCTTCGGGAACCAGTGGTAGGCTCCGGCAAAGAGGCCGAACAGCGCCGCCGCAGCCATCACCAGGTGGAAATGGCCGACAACGAAGAACGTGTCTTGAAGGTGGATGTCAATCGCCGGCGAGGCCAGGAAGATGCCGGTGAGCCCGCCGGAGACGAACAGCGAGACAAATCCCACCGCAAACAGGGTCGCCGATGTGAAGCGGATTTTCGCCCGCCACAAGGTGGCCAGCCAGTTGAACGTCTTGATGGCGGACGGCACGGCGATGATCAGCGTCGTCGTCATGAACGCCGTGCCCAGCAGCGGGTCCATGCCGCTGGTGAACATGTGGTGGCCCCAGACCAGGAAGGACAGGATCGCGATCGCCGCGATGCTGCCGATCATGAAGAAGTAGCCGAAAATTGGCTTGCGGCCGTTGGTCGACAGGACCTCGGACACGATGCCCATCGGAGGCAGGATCAGGACGTACACTTCGGGGTGGCCGAGGAACCAGAACAGGTGCTGCCAGAGAATCGGGTCGCCTCCGGTATGGGAGACTGGCACCCCGCCGACGATTAGTCCACCGGGTACAAAGAAACTGGTGCCCAAGTGGCGGTCGAACAGCAGCATGATTGCGGCCGCGAGCAGCACTGGAAACGACAGCAGCATCAGGATGGCGGTCATGAACAGCGCCCAAATCGTCAGCGGCAGCCGGGTCATCGACATCCCACGCGTTCGCAGGTTCAGGATCGTCGTGATGTAGTTCAACGATCCGAAGAGGAAGGCCACGATCAACAGGGCCAGGCTGAGCAGCCACAGCGTTTGCCCAAGCTGCGATCCGGGCACGGCGTTGCGCAGCGCCGACAGCGGCGGATAGGCCGTCCACCCAGCGCTGGCCGCGCCTCCGGTGACGAAGAACGACCCCAATAGGATGAGGATCGCCGGCGGGTACAGCCAGTACGACATCATGTTCAGCCACGGGAACGCCATGTCCCGCGCGCCGATCTGCAGCGGGATGAGGAAGTTGCCGAACCCACCGGACAGCGCCGTGGTCAGCACGAAGAAGACCATGATCGTTCCGTGCATGGTCACCATGGCCAGGTAGAAGTCCGGTTTCATCTGGTCGCCCGAGAACCCGCCGGGGAACAGCCACTGCGCCCAGTAGAACTTCAGCCCCGGGAACCCCAGCTGCATACGAATCAGCATGGCCATGAACCCGCCGATCAACGCCATGAACAGCGACGTCATCAGGTACTGGATGCCGATGATCTTGTGGTCCTGGCTGAAGATGTACTTCTTCCAGAAGCTCTGCGGGTGTTCGTGCTCCGCGTGCGCGACCTCGTGCGTGACCGCCATCTAATGGCACTCCTCCGCTTGTGCGGTTACCGCTTCCGGTTTCCCGTTTCCGTTACTTCTTCTGCTGCGCCAGCCAAGCGTCAAACGCGGCCGGCGTCGGCTCCACGACCACCGCGCCGCGCATGATATAGTGGCCGACCCCGCACAGCTCGGCGCAGGCGAGCTCAAACTTCCCGGCCACCGTGGGGATGAACCAGGCCGTGGTGAACATCCCCGGCACGACATCCTGCTTCACGCGGAAGTTCGGCAGGAAGAAGCTATGGATCACGTCCGTCGATGACAGCCGCACCTGGACCGCTTTCCCCAACACCAGGTGCAGTTCGCGGGTCACGATATCGTCCTGGCCCGCGGCATCAGCGGAATCTAGGCCCATCGGGTTCTCCCGGTTCATCTTGACGGCCTCTCGGCGCCCGAACCTGCCGTCGGGCCCGGGGTAGCGGAACAACCACCCGAACTGCTGGGCGTGCACATCCACGACCATCACGTCCGCCGGCGGTGTGCTGTGCACACGGGCCCATACGACCGCACCCATGGAGATCAGCGTGACCAGCACGGCGGCGGGCACCAGCGTCCACGTCAGTTCCAGCGTCCGGTTGTCGTGCCAGTAGTAGGCCCGTTGGGTCGGCTGCCCGCGGTCGGCGTAGCGCCAGACGAAGATACCCAACAGGAGGTGCACCAGGATGAACGCGATGCCGGTGACGATCAGCGTGATAGTGAACAGGCGGTCGACGTCGATGCCCTGTTGCGACGCGACAGGCGGCAGCCACCAGACACGCAGGGCCCACAGCAGAGAGCCCACACCGCCTGCCAGTACCACAACGAGGATGATGAGCCCGAGACGCCTGCCGACTTGCTGCGACTCAGTGGACGGGGGAAGTTCAGCCATTACTGGTTCGTATTACTCTCGACCGGAGACGACTCCTGCGCAGCGGAGCAGAAGAAGAAACGGAGAGCGGCGTTCGGCCGCTCTCCGTCCGTCCTGCTGTCGAGCGTTGCGGTGCCGGTCAGGCCGTGGCGGCTCTGCCGTTTCTCCCGTTGAAAGCCCGTCCAGGTTTCCACGGCGTTCCAAGCAAGGGCAGGAGGACACGGTCAATGCCGTAGTAGCCGGCGACTTTCCAGGCCAGGATCAGGAGCATGGCGACGACGAACAGCAGCGGGTTGGTGCTCGCCGATCCCGCCATCATGAAGTTCCAGTTCATCACCGCGCCGAACAAGGCCGCGATCCCGACGAACGCGCCGATGATCAAGGCGACTCCGACGAGCAACTCACCGTAGGCGACCAGCTTCGCAAACCACGTGTAGGCCTCAATGTCGAGCAGGTACTGCAAGAAACTCCGGTACCAGTCGAAGGCGATGGCCGGCCGGGCCGGCGCAGGGGGGATCGCAACCGCGCGATCCCAGTAACCCTTCAGGGCTGCGCCTCCACCCGTCCATGCGGCCACACCGATCTTGTGGGTGGCAGCCTCGATCCACTGGTAGCCCAACCAGATCCTGATGATGGCCCACAGCCAGGCGAATCGGGTTGTCGCGAACAGGACCCGCGCCACCGGCGGATCGCTGTAGACCTCAGCCGTTCTGACGGCTTCCTTTGCCATTCTCCCTCTCCTCCTTCTCCTCTCACGCGAGTGCTGCCGCTCGCTTCGCGCGCGCTCTGTTCTTTTCCCCACAGCCAGGGTAAAGCCCCCCGAAAGTGTCCCGCCATAAGACATCCGCCCCATTTCCGGCTAAGGCGGCGCCTGAGAATCGAATCAGGCCGGGGACTGATGGCCGGGATGCAAAGCGCGCATCTAGAGTGGGAGTAATCAGAACCGTAGGTCTGAAGGAGCTGCCGGGATGGAACGACGGGGCAACGGATTCCTGATTTTCACTCTCGTGATCGGTCTCATCGCGTTGGTCGTCAGCGTCATCGCCTACGGCCGTAGCGCGACGAAAGCGGCGCCGATTCCTCCCCGCCCGCCGGCGACGCTCAAACTTTCCATGGTCGTCGCGACCTTTACGGGGCAGGGGATGGCGGCGCACCGCTGGTATCCGACGATGCTCGTGGTCCGGAAAGGCGACACCGTCGATCTGGCCGTCGGGAACCCGGACAAGGTCAACCACGAACTGGAGATCACCGGGTACGGCCTGAAGACCAAGATTCTCACGCCGGGCAGCACCGACAGCCTGCGGTTCGTCGCCGATCAGACCGGGGTGTTCGCGTACCGGTGCATCCTGCCGTACGACCCTGCGAAGGGCAACTGCACGCCGGATCACGACCTCATGCGCGGCTACCTCATCGTCACGGAGTAAGAGGCGGCCATGAACGGGTCCAGAACGGCGGGCGGCGTCGCGCTGGCGGCTTCAGCAGCGGCCATCGTCCTCAGCCTGCTGGTGATCCTGGGGCCGCCGCAGCTGCCACCAGCACCGGCGGTCGCGACCATCGACTTGTCCCTGCTGATTACCACCCAGGGACCGATCGGAGGTCCGTCGGTTAGCCACCTGTTCGATCCGCAACTGCTGGTGGCGCGCCGCGGCGATACGGTACGTCTGCGGGTGATCAATCAATCGTTCTTTCGCCACAGTATCGAAATCTCCGACTACGGGGTGAGCACCGGTCCATTGGAGGGCGGCGAGCATGCGTCTGAGGTATTAACGTTCGTTGCCGACAAGCCTGGGATCTTCGTCTACCGTTGCGGCCTGCCCTACGATCCGGCCACGGCAACCTGCTCGCCTGACCACGACAAGATGATCGGGCACATGGTCGTCCTCGACGTCCCCTCGCGCTGACCCCGAACGAACCTGACAGGGTCAGCGGTGCGATGGCGCAGGATCATTTCGGTCAGGTTCGTACGGGGCTGAGGGCGGCCCACGCACAACGCGGTCGTACGGGGTGATCGTGATGGGGCTCCGCAACCGCATCATGCTGCTCGTCGCGATCGGGCTCCTGGTCGCCACGGTCCCTCTCGGCGTGATGGGCCTGGGCATGGTGCGGGCGGCGACCGACCAGGTCCTCCAAGAACGCCTCTCCCTCACGCGGGCGACGGCAGACCAGCTCGGCCGGCAACTGGGCCTGGGCTGGCGGCAGCTCGACCAGATCAGCATTCAGGTAGCCAGCGGCTGGACCGTGGGACCTCCGCAGGCCGTTGAGAGGACTCTGGCTGTTCACTCCGCGGTGCTCCCATTATTCTCCGGTGGCCTGTTCCTGGTGGATCGCAACGGCAGGCTGCTTGCGCAGGCCCCGGCGTCACCACGCCTGCGGATCCCATCGCTCCCCCGCAGCCCCGCCCTTGAAGCGGTCTTCACGGCGCGGAAGCCTCAGAGCAGTGGAATTGAGTGGACCGCGGACAAACGCCCCGTGGTGTTCCTTGCTGTCCCCATCGTGGCGTCGGGGGATCTCGTCGTGGGCGCCGTCGGAGGTGTCATCGACCTCTCGGAGCCGACGCTGGTGACATTCATCTCCGGCGTGGCCCAGGGCGCGAGCGGGCATGCCGCGATCGTGGCCCACGACGGTCAGGTGCTCGCCAGCACCGATGAAGCCGAGCTGTTTACGCGGAACGAGCACCCCGATTTCTTTGCCCAGTTCATCGCGGCTGGCCGCCCGCTCGTTGGGCCCGCGTGGGAGGACCATGGCCCCGGGGTCGTCAACGAGACGCACATCATGGCGTTCGCGCCCATCGCCACCGTGCCATGGGGGCTGGGGATCGGCCAGAGCGAGCAGGAGACGTTTGGCCCGATCCGGCGGCTACGCGATCGGGTGATCGGGTTCGAGATCCTGGTCCTCATCGCCGCGCTGCTGTTCGCTTGGATGGATACCAGTGCCGTGGCCGGCCCGCTGGATGCACTGAAGAAAGCCTCCGAGCGGATTGCCAGCGGCGACCTGGACCACTCGGTTAATGTGCGGCGGGCCGATGAAATCGGATTGCTCGCACGGAGCTTCGAGACGATGCGCCTCCAACTGCGACGGTCGATGGAGGAAAACGCCCGGCTCCAGGAGCGCCTCCAGTCGATGGCGATGGTCGAGGAACGCGAGCGCATCGCGCGGGAAATTCACGACAGTGTCGGGCAAGTGTTGGGGTATGTAAATACCAAAGCGCAGGCCGTTACGGCCCTGCTGGAAAGCGGTAAGATTACTGAGGCTCAGGCGCAGCTCGGACAACTTGAGCAGGCTGCCCGCTCCGTGTACGCGGATCTGCGCGAAGCGATCCTCGGCCTGCGCGCGGCCACGCGGTCAGCCGGTCAGTTGATCCCAGTTGTAACCGAGTATGCCGCCCGGTTCACGGATCTCAGCGGTGTGAACGTGCAGGTCGCGGTCGATGGCGATCCCGCCCGATTTGCGCTCGCCCCCGCCACTGAGCTGCACATGGTGCGGATCATCCAGGAGGCTCTCACCAATATTCGCAAGCACGCTCAGGCACGGTCCGCCCTGGTGCGCTTCTCGGCGGACTCAGACGGCGTGCTCGTTACCATTGCCGACGACGGGATTGGCTTTCCGTTCACGGACGGGGCCACCGGGAACCGGTTTGGTTTCGGTTTGCAGACGATGCGCGAACGGGCCGAGACCATCGGAGGCAGCTTCACCGTGTGCTCCCGAGCGGGGGGAGGCACCGAGGTGCAGGTCCGCCTGCCTGCCGCAGAGAGGAGGGCCGTCGTTGCGGGTCCTTCTCGCTGACGATCACCCGCTCTTCCGCGACGGCGTGCGCAGTCTCCTGGAGGCTCGGGGCGTCCAGGTGGTCGGAGAGGCCGGGGACGGGCAGGAAGCCGTGGAGGCCGCCCTGCGCCTGCGGCCGGACGTCGTGCTGATGGACATCACGATGCCGCACTTGACAGGCCTGGAAGCCACCCGGCTCATCAAAGCCCGGGCGCCGGAGATCAAGATTGTCATGCTCACGGTATCTGACGAGGACCGGATGCTGTTTGAGGCGATCAAGAGCGGCGCTCAAGGGTACTTGCTGAAGGATCTCCAGGCAAAGGAGTTCTTCGAGTTGCTCAGCGGGATTGAGCGGGGAGAGGCGCCGATCACCCGCAGCTTGGCCGGCCGGATCCTTGAGGAATTCGGCCGGAAGATGCCGGGAGCGCCCGAGCCGCAGGGGGACGAACTCACCGAGCGGGAGGGTGAAGTCCTCCAGGCAGTGAGCAGCGGTGCCGCCAATCGGGAGGTCGCCGCGGCGCTGCACATTACAGAGAACACGGTGAAGTTCCACATGAAGAACATCCTCGACAAACTCCACCTCCGCAGCCGCGGCGAAGTGATCTCCTACGCGGCTCGAAAGGGCTGGCTGCCCCCAGAAGGCTCGCACCGCGCTTAGCCCCCCAGGATTTCTGGCCTACCCGCCCGGGTAGGCGGTACCTGCGGCAAGACTACCCACCGGCGTGTTGTGGGAGATGGGCGTCCGGCCGTACCGTGAGAACGACGAAATCGTTCGATGAGGGTACCGGAATGGATCGGCGCAGTGACGGGATCGGGTACTTCGCCCTGATCATCGCCATCGTGGCGCTCGTCCTCGGCGGACTCGCCTATGCCCGCGAGGCGGCCACGGCGGTTACCTCAAACCCGGCCCGCCCGCCTGCGACATTGAAGCTGTCGATGGTCGTCGCCACGTTCAGCGGACAGGGCATGGCCGCACACCGCTGGTATCCGGGGATGCTCGTTGTCCGGCAGGGCGACACGGTCGAACTCGCGGTCGGCAACCCGGACAAGGTCAGCCATCAGTTCGAAGTGACCGGCTACAATCTGAGAACCAGAATCCTGACGTCCGGCAGCACCGACAGCCTGCGTTTCATTGCCGACCGCGCGGGGGTCTTCACGTACCGGTGCGTGCTGCCGTACGACCAGGCGAAGGGGCAGTGCACCGCGGACCACGACGTCATGTTCGGCCATCTCATCGTGACGGAATAGGGGGCGGCGATGAACGGGTCCAGGTCGGTTGTGGCGGGAATGGCGCTCACGCTTGCACTTGTTGCCATCGCGCTGGGCCTTCTGGTGATTCTGGCTCCGGCCGCGCAGATTCCACCGCCGCCGACGTCGATCGACTTCTCATTGCTCATCACCGGTGAAGGATCGATCGGTGGGCCGGCGAGGAGCCATGTGTATCATCCGCAGATGCTGGTGGCCCGCCTCGGGGACACCGTCCACCTCCGTGTCACGAACCAATCATTCTACCGCCATGCGATTGAGATCGTCGGCTACGACCTTCGCACCGGGCCGTTGACCGGCGGCGAACAGTCCTCGGACGTCCTGACGTTCATCGCGAACAAGCCCGGGATTTTCACCTACCGCTGCTACCTGCCCTATGATCCGGCGACGGCGACGTGCGCCCCCGATCACGACCAAATGATCGGGCACCTCGTGGTCATCGACAGTGGGTCCCGATAAGCCGATGGGCGTGATGAGTGAGCGGCGTTCCCGCCTGAAGATCACGCGCCGGCAACTCTTGTCCGCGGCGGCCGCCGTGGGGGCCGCCGCCTCCGTTCCTGCCCTGATGGCGCGCTCCCGCCCGGCCACCGGCACCCAGCAGGGACAGGTCAGCCGCCAATGGGCGATGGTCATCGATCTGCGCAAGTGCGAAGGATGCACGACGATCAACAAGTCGCCCCAGTGCGTCGCGGCGTGCCAGAAAACCCACCACCTCCCCGAAGGGCAGCAGTGGATCCGCGTCGTGACCGAGCGGGATGAGCGAGGGACTTTCTTTCGGCCGATTCCCTGCATGCAATGCGAGAATGCTCCCTGCGTCCAGGTGTGCCCGGTCGGCGCCAACTACCACGACGCCGGCGGCGTCGTGCTGGTCGATCAGAACCGATGCATCGGGTGCCGGCTGTGCATGGCCGCCTGCCCGTACGACGTGCGCGTGTTCAACTGGGTCCAGCCCCCGAACCCGCCGGGGGCCGCGCTGGCGACCTACTCGCCGGAATTCCCGCTTCCTCATCGGAAGGGCACCGTCTCCAAATGCATGCTCTGCGCCCACCGCACGGCGCACGGCGAGTTGCCGGCCTGCGCGGCAGGGTGCCCGATGAAGGCGATCTACCTGGGCGATCTGGTGACCGACGTCGCGACGAACGGCGAAGAGGTCGTTCAGCTGTCCACGTTTCTCAGCGAGAACCACGCCACTCGCTACAAGAGCGAGTTGGGGACCCATCCGCGCGTGTACTACATCCCCGGCCATGGTGAGGCGTTCGGACGGAGGGCCAATCCATGAACGACGCCGCTCGCCTGGAGGCCCATCTCGTCGGCGTCGTCCGCCGGCCGCCGCGCTGGTACCCGCTGGCGGTTGCCGTGCTGGCGGGCATCGCGGCGTGGGGATTCTACGCCTGGACCGTGCAGTACCGTGTCGGTCTGGGCGTGACGGGCCTGCACAACCGGGTCCCCTGGGGCTTCTACATCATCAACTTCGTCTTCCTGATTGGCATCAGTCATGCCGGCACGCTGGTCTCCGCCATCCTGCGCATCACCGGCGCCGAATGGCGGCGGCCGATCACGCGGATGGCGGAGGTGATCACCGTCGTCGCGTTGATGACGGGGGCAGCGATGGTCGTCGTCGACATGGGGCGTCCGGACCGCCTGCTGAACCTGGTGCGCTACGGGTTCGGCCGGCTCAGCTCGCCGATCATCTGGGACGTGCTCTCCGTGTCGACCTACCTGGTGGGGAGCCTGATCTATCTCTATATCCCGCTCATCCCGGACCTCGCGCTGCTGTACGAGCGGCTGGACCCGAACGCCCCCGCCTGGCAGCGGTGGCTCTATCGCACGCTGTCGATGGGCTGGCAGGGAACGCCGCGACAGCGCGCACGGCTGGAGCGGGTCCTGGCCATCATGGCGGTCCTCATCATCCCAATCGCGGTTTCCGTCCACACGGTGGTGTCTTACGTCTTCAGCATGACGCTGCGGGTGGGGTGGCACAGCAGCATCTTCGGCCCTTATTTCGTGGTGGGGGCGATCTTCTCGGGGATCGCCGGCATCATCGCCGCCATGGCGGTCTTCCGCCGGATCTACCGCCTGGAGGCCTGGATCACCGAAGACCACTTCCGCAAGCTCGGATGGCTGCTGCTCGCATTGAACCTGATCTATCTCTACTTCACGTTCTCCGAGTACCTGACGATCGGCTACCAGCCGGACGAGGCGGAGGCGGCGCTGTTGCAGATGCTATTTTCCGGTGCGTACGGTAGGCTCTTCTGGCTCGTCGTCATCGGCGGGCTGGTTACACCGGCGTTGCTGATCATCCTCCCGTCGATGCGGTTCCTCCGGCGCCTTGCCACGGTTCCCGTGCTTCGTCCGATCCCGGTGGCCATGGCCGCGGCCAGCGTGGCCGGCAGTATCGTCATCTTCCGTGTCCTGGGTCTACCTGGTCCGTCGGCGGCGCTGCCTGGATGGCTCAGCTGGGAATTCCTGCGGTGGCCCCTCTTCGGGCTGGGCGGAGTCCTTGTCCTCAGCCTGATCCCGGTCTTGCAGGCGCGGCTGGTCACCAGCCTGGTCATCGCGTCGCTCCTGATCAACGTCGGTATGTGGCTGAAACGCTACCTGATCGTCGTCCCTTCGTTGAACGTCGCCCAGACACCCATCGAGGCAATCGCCTACCACCCGACCTGGGTGGAGTGGTCGATCCTGGCGGGGACGTTCGCGGGCTTCGCGCTACTGTATCTCATCTTCTCCCGTGTGTTTCCCATCATCTCGCTCTGGGAAGTTCGGGAAGCCGCCACCGCCGACCAGCCCGAGACGTCTCGCGAGGGGCCATCGCTCGCCGCGGAGGGAGGCATCTCACCGTGAGTACGCGATGTCTGCTGGCGCTCCTGACCGCCGCGGTGATCGTGCCGGGTCTATCGGCCCTTCCTGCGTTCGCCGCGCAACAGGTGCGGGTTGTGGTAAGCCAGCGGGGATTTGAACCCGCTGTCATCGAGGTGACTGAGGGTGAGCTCGTGGAGCTCACGCTCGTCTACGGAGATGACCCTCACCAAGCCGACAATCCTCACATCATCGTCATCGAAGGTCTCGGCATCCAGTCGCCCGTGATCAGTCTCGCCAATCCGCAAGCCACCGTGCGATTCACCGCGGAGCGGAGCGGGCGGCTGCTGTTCAAGTGCGTGGCGTACTGCACGGGTCACGACCGGTTGCAGAGCGGATACATCCAAGTCCAGCCGGCCGCCGCCGGGGCGTCGCCGGCGGTCCCGACGCGGCTGCAGCTCGTGGCCGCACCGCCCGAGGCAGTTGGCGCTATGGCGGCTCTGCGCGCGCAACTCTCGGCAGCGGGCGGGCAGCCGGTGGAGGGGGTCCTCATCCGATTCGAACAGCAGGCGACGCTGGTCAGGACGGGCTGGACGGTGATCGGCAGGGTCAGGACAGACGACCGAGGCGTAGCCCGCCTCGAGTACCGGCCGTTCGGTGACGCCCTGAAGGTGCCGGTCCGTGCGCTGTTCGAGGGGACTGTCCGCTACGGGCCCGCGGAGGCCAAAGCGGCACTGGACCTTCCAGGGCTCGCCACGTGGTGGAAGCCGCCGGCTCCGGTACGCATTCCCATCATCGGCATCGGCCTGCTGTGGGCCGCCCTGGCTGGAGTTTGGTTGACCTTCGGATACACGCTCTATCAGGTGTTCACGCTCCCCGAGCGGGAGGCGGAAGTGCCGGGAACCCGGCACAAGCGCTACACATGAAAAAGGAGGCGAGATTGCAATGAGAAGCAGACCGAGTTTGGCGCGTGTTGCGGTCCTGATCCTGGCAGCCGCGCTAATCGTGCCCCTGCAGGCCATCGGCATCAGTGCCGCGCCGGCCCTGACCTTCAATGTCCAGATGATCGCCCACCTGGCCGGATGCGTCGATCGCAACCAGGTCATGCGGGGTGACCAGGTGATCTGGCTCATCAAGGTTGCCAACGCGGCGGGCCAGGAGATCACATCGGGGTTGGACATTACCGTGTTCGTCGGCAAGTACCAGGTGAAAGCGGCGTACAGCGCCGGCACCAAGTACTGGGCGGCGCCGCTGGCCATTGTCTGGGACATGCCCACCGGGAACCTCCCCTGGTACATCGTGGCCAAGGACGCCCAGGG
>Ga0209640_10000728_pt1 | contig 26228 bp, 17 predicted proteins | sample RifCSP10_1_FD_184018 | JGI IMG/M metagenome (GOLD analysis project Ga0209640, IMG submission 184018) | Soil microbial communities from Rifle, Colorado - Rifle CSP2_sed 10_1 (SPAdes) (version 2) | ecosystem: Environmental > Terrestrial > Deep subsurface > Rock core/Sediment | place: Rifle... | reverse complement strand
GCGTATGATGCGCTGCACGGTCGACAAGCCGATCCCATTGCCTTTATATTCCTCATCGCTATGCAATCTTTGAAACGGGACAAATAGCTTGTCGCTGTATTTCATGTCAAACCCAACACCGTTATCTTTCACAAAATAGCACTCTCCATTGCTGCACTGGGCTTTTCCAAGTGACACATATGCTTTTTGATTCTTGGCAGTGTACTTCAACGCGTTACTGATGAGATTGTGCAAGACTATTCGCAGCAAATCCTCATCGCATTCAACATTAATATTGTCCTCGACGTTAACCTCGACGTTCCTGTTTTTATCGCCGGAACAAAGGTTTTCCAGCACATCGTGCGCCAGTTCACTTAAATTCACGGACTCATACCGCAGTTCCTGCCTGGAAATACGCGACAGCTGTAACAGGCCGTCGATTAATAAATCCATGCGCAGACTGGCATTGACTATCCGTGTTAAATACTCGCTGCCTTTTTCGTCAAGAATGCCGCGATAATCTTCGAGGACCATCCGGCTGAATCCGTTAATGCTTCGTAACGGCGAGCGCAGATCATGGGAAACAGAATAGGAGAACGTTTCCAGTTCCTTAACAGCTGATTCCAGTTCACGGGTGCGTGAATGCACCAGGGTCTCAAGATGATTATGGTACTTCCTGAGTTCTTCTTCGGATGCATTCAATAATGCGATTGCTTCGGATAATTGGGTTTCCGTTATTTTGCGTTCTTCGATCTCTTGCTGCAGCAACCGGTTCGCTTGCGCGATTTCATCACGCGCCAGTTCCAGATCCATATTACGTTCTTCAGATGCAACATGTTTGCGCTCGATAACACGCATGCGCAGAAACAGCGTTACACTCGTTACCAGCAATAAAAACAATGAAATACTGCTGGCAATGGCGACATTCAGTTCCTTTGTTTGCTTTTTCAAAAGTTGCTGGGCGTTACGTTCCTTCAGCCCGGGATCAAGATGCGCCGCCGGGGTAAATACCGCCGAGTTATACGTTTCTTCGCCAAATTGAAGTATAAAACTCTGTCCCTCTTCCGACACCAGGTAGTCATGAAACGCCATGCCCAAATCGGCATTGACACCCGGCACCTTTTCCGGATTAACCACGATCAAGCTATAGACGTTGCGCAAGTCCAAATCATCGCGAAACAGCGGCAAAAGACTTCCTTGAATTTTGTCTTTCTGAGTAAGGTAGGTGGCCATCTCAGCAACGGTATACGCGTCAAATTCCGCCGCTTGCAATAATGTCCCGTAGCCGCTGCTGCCGGTGTTCTCATAACCGATCCAGTCGGGATTAATCCCCGCCATGGTCCAGATCTCCTGAATTTTCATATTAGTGCCAGAGCGCGGCGAAGGTACATAAAAATCCACTTGATTTTCCGCCAGCCGTTTGAACACTGAAATAATGTCCTTCTCCTTGGACAATTGCAGGGGGTCGCCGGTTGGTCCAAACAGCGCATACTCGGTATACATGATTTGCGTATGTCTCAGCGAGTAGCCTTCGGCCACAAAATGCCGTTCAGCCGGTTTATGATGTGTCAGAATAACATCCGCCCGGCCTTCGCGCCCGTCGTCAAGCACGCTCAATACACCGCCTGACTGAATGGAAATAGTGACATCCGGGTGTTTAGCGCGAAATTGTTCGGCCAAGGCATCAACGATATGCAGGTCCTTGGCAGACCGCGCCGACGCGATACGTAAATGATGGGGACTTAATTTTGTTTGTGACTCAAGGCTTTCTGCCAGACCGGAATTCGCGGCTGGCATACACAATAAGCCGAACAAACTATATTTAAACCGGGAGACAAACCCAGCGCCACTGTGTAGCAGACCGGACAACACAAAACCCTCCATGTGCCATTAATACCGCTAAATAACCGACCGTCCCTTCGCTAGACCAGATTGAATCACCGGAACCCTTTGTACGCTTACTAAATTTGCGTATTTTGAGGCCGATTTTACTATGATGAATGTTGTAAGGTTGCCGGCCTACTTAAAATGCACTTTCAAATAATAGTCAAAATATCGATCTGTTGCTTGCCGTGTTACAACGGTCGGGCAATTTCGGCACACAATTACGCGCTTTAGCGTCACTGTATCAATGGCCAGATCTTTGTTTTCTGGGTATATTGGAAATTTATAAGCTAAACCAAATCTTCTATAGATACCGCGGGAAAGCAGGTCTCTCTAAGCTTATTAAAAATCAAAGGGATATTCATAGACAACTCCCCGAACGACGTGAGGATAACGCCTTGGCGAAGGCTTACATCGGGACCAGCGGCTGGAATTACCAACACTGGAAATCCCGTTTTTATCAAAACCTGCCACGATCCCAGTGGCTGAGCTACTATGCCAGCCGTTTTAACGCGGTTGAAATCGACAGCACGTTTTACCGGTTGCAGTCAGACAAGACTTTTCAGCGCTGGTATGAACAAACGCCGGATAACTTCCGGTTCGCCATCAAAGCCAACCGTTACCTGACCCATACTAAGCGGCTGAACCGGCCGCAAGACGCCATCGGTCTCGAACGGCAACACGCATATGCCCTTAAAGAAAAATTGGCGTTGGTGCTCTCGCAACTGCCTGGATCTTTTACGGTGAACACGCAGCGACTATCCAATTTTATCGACGCGTTAGCGGGCTGGAACTCGGTACGTCACACTATCGAGTTCCGGCACAGTTCCTGGTTTGAGACGGAAATGGCCGCCCTGCTTCGTCAGGCCAATATCGCCGCGTGTCAATCCGATGCGGGCGACTGGCCGTTGTGGCCGGAGGTAACAGCAGATTTTGTCTACCTGCGTCTGCACGGCAAACCACAAACCTATGTGTCCAATTATTCAGCCCGCAAATTGTCTTCCCTGGCCGATAAAGCCAAAGCGTGGTTAAAACAAGGGCTGGATGTTCATGTTTATTTTAATAACGATGCCAATGGCCGGGCGCCACTCAACGCATTGAGTTTGCAACAGCTGATCGGCGGATAATACTGGTTGAAGGTAGCGATAAATCCCCGCTAAAGGCGCGTGTTAAAGCCCATGTTAAACTCGCATGAAAAAGCCCTGCGCTAACTACCGGAATGAAAAACCCGCGCATACTCTTCCCTATCAATCAATCGCTTACTATCTTTAGAATATGGATAAACAATATTTTAAAAATGAGTTATCTGAGTTGATCTGGGAGCGCAACTATCGCTACCGAATCCACGCGCAAATCATTGACCGCACTATTGAGGAAACCTGGCAACGTATCGCCACGGCGCTGTCAACCCTGGAAACGGACAATCGCGAAAATTGGCGGCAGAAGTATTACGAACTCATGCGTGGTTTCAAATTTTTACCCGGCGGCCGCATCCAGGCCGGTTGCGGCACGCAGTTGAAAGTCACCTTATTTAACTGCTTTGTCATGGGCGCGATCGAAGATTCCATCGACGGCATATTTAACGCGCTCAAGGAAGGCGCGCTCACCATGCAGCACGGTGGAGGCGTCGGCTACGATTTTTCCACTCTGCGTCCCGAGGGTATGCCGGCCAACGTTAGCGGGCGCATCGCGTCAGGTCCTGTGTCATTCATGCATACCTGGGATGCGATGTGTAAAACCATTCTTTCATCCGGCAACCGCCGCGGCGCCATGATGGCCACTCTGCGTTGCGATCATCCGGATATCGAAACATTTATCGCGGCCAAACAGGACAAAACCGCGCTGCGCAATTTTAATTTATCAGTGCTGGTTACCGATGCATTCATGGAGGCCGTAAAAAATCGCGCCGCTTGGCAACTGGTATTTCCGCTAGCCGGGCCGGATAAAACCGCAGATTCAGCCGGTATTGTGCATCGCGCCTGGCCAGGCGAACACGGCGAAGTACCCTGCCAAGTGGTTAAAACCGTGCCGGCTGCCGAATTGTGGGAGAAAATTATCCGTGCCAGTTATGACTACGCGGAACCCGGCGTGCTGTTCATCGACCGCATTAACAGCGAAAATAATTTATATTACCGCGAGACAATATCCGCGACCAATCCCTGCGGAGAAATTCCATTGCCGCCGTATGGCGCCTGCAACCTGGGTTCCATCAATCTGACGCAGTTTATCGGTAACGCATTTACGCCTAAGTGCAATTTTGATCAGCCCGGGTTTGTCGAGACGATAAATACCGCAGTACGAATACTGGATAATGTCATTGATCTTTCGCACTATCCTTTAGCGGCGCAAAAGGAACAGGCGCATGGTTCCCGCCGCATTGGTTTAGGCATCACTGGCTTGGCGGACGCGCTCGCCATGCTGGGCCTTAAGTACGGCGATGACACCGCACTGGCGTGGACACGCCAGCTCATGCAAACGCTCTGTCACACCGCCTATGCAGCGTCCATCGAATTGGCAAAACAACGCGGGCCGTTCCCCTATTTTGAAAAGTACAAATATCTGCAAAGCGCGTTCATCAAAAACCTGCCGGACGCAATCAGGTCGGGCATCGCTCAACACGGCATCCGCAACAGCCACCTGATCGCCATCGCGCCCACTGGCACGATCAGTCTGTTGGCTAACAATGTATCCAGCGGCATTGAACCCATTTTTAATCTGAGCTATGAACGTACCGTACTGAACGAAGATGGCGGCTCATCACAATTCACACTCACCGATTATGCCTACCAACTCTGGCAAAACGCGCATGGTCCGTCGGATAGGGTTCTGGACGTATTTGCCACGGCGTATCAACTGACGCCTGACAAACACATTGCCATGCAGGCCTTGATTCAACATTACGTGGATAACGCCGTCTCAAAAACCATCAATATTCCCCGCGACTATTCCTACCAGGAGTATGAGTCCGTGTACATGCTGGCGTACCAGCAAGGACTGAAAGGTTGTACAACATTCCGGCCGAACCCCGTTACCGGGGAAATCCTGGCTTCCCATCCACACGATTTAATATCCAAGAACTGTTGCGAAATACCCGGGTAGCTATCGTTTAAGTCATGCTAACTTGCGTAAACCCTGTTGTGTCATGGCTGGCATGCTTGTTTTAATTAATTTGAAAATTTTTTGTTTCCATTGATCTGCGGATTTTGCACAGAAACCAGAGAATCTATAGATAAGGCGAACACAGCCACGCCAGTGCGTCCCGGTATTTGACCGGCAAAGAGCGGCTCTCAACATCTTGCAGGGTAAAGGCACGGGACAGAGCAATCTTGGCATCGATATATTGCATAAGCCGCCGGACCAGATCAGCATCATAGGTTTCAATATTCAATTCAAAATTCAAGCGTAAACTGCGCGGATCAATATTGGCGGAACCAAAAAACACCAGCTGTTCGTCAATGATAAACAACTTGGAATGCACAAACGGTGGCGGCTGATAATATACGTTGACATTAAATTGCAACAACTGGCGCAACAGATTGCGGGTCGCCCAATGCACCAGCAAATTGTCGTTTTTCTCGGGTAAAAGAACCATCACCTCCAGATTACGCAATGCCGCGGACTGCAGCGCGGACATCAACTCACGGGACGGTAAAAAATACGGTGTCATAACAATAACGCGCTGCGTTGCCGCCGATACGGCGGCAATCAAAATTGTCGCCAGGCGGTCAATGTTCTCGCTGGGTTCATCGACGATCACACGGCACAACGCATTGCCGCTGGGTGGCAGATTTATTCCCCGGTACTGTACGCGCTGCCCGGTTACAAATTCCCAGTCATCCAAAAACACGGCTTCGAGATCCACCACCACTGGACCCAGTAATTTAAAATGCAGGTCCTCGACCCGGTACGGATTGGCATCGTTTTTCATGATATGCCGGGCGCTGATGTTAATGCCACCGGTAAAAGCGCTAGAATGATCGACAACGAGCAGCTTGCGATGATTGCGCAGGTTCCAGTAAAACGCCGGCGGTTTTAATGATAAGGGTAAGAAGCGCTCTACGGCGATTCCGCTCCGGGCAAGCCGGGTGGAAACCCGGGTCCATTGACCCAGTTCTCCAACACCATCGACCAGCACCTTCACGTCGACGCCACGCTCTTTGCAGCGGATAAGGGCTTCCATAAACTTCTTACCCAGCTCATCGATATCAAAAATATACGTCATTAAGTAAACGCACTGCTGCGCACTGCCGATGGCTTCCAACATCGCGGGGTATGCCTGGTCGCCATTGAATAAAATGCCGATCTGGTTCCCATCATGCACCGGCAACCGGCAAACCCGGTTGGACACATTGAGAAAGGATTGAATGGATTGCCTGTCTGTTACGTTCCATTCGCCAGATAGATTGAAAACTTCCGGTTCATTTTGTGGATAAGGTTTTGTCGGTGACCGGACAAACAAGCGCCTGGCACGGCGCTGCACGCGGTTAACACCGAAGATCCAGTAGAATAACGGACCTATAATCGGAATAAAAACACACACCATGATCCAACCCAGCGCTGCCCGCGGATCACGTTTATTCAGGAGTATGTGCCCAACACACCGTACCGCGGCAATGATATGGACAGTAACAATAATGATGGACAATACGGTATAAGACATGCATCAGCCCAATGAACAAGTAAATACTCGGAATTAACACGTCCTCGCATATTGCAATGGTATTTCCAGTATTTCAATGGGTTAATCCTGGAATCGAAATTTAAAATTAAACTTAAGACTGCAATTCTACTGCCGAAAATAGAGTATCGGATTCCGGAACCCCTTTGCGATCAATCGGTCTCATTCGAATGATTTTAGGTAAGGCGCATGGGTTATACACAGCGTAGGGATTTGCCGCAGGCAGACAGCGAGCAATGAACAAGCCGCAAGAATGTTGGTAAGAATTCGATTATTACGATCTATTGTTCAGCTCTATTGTTCAGCGCTATGTGCGCGGCTAGGTAAAAATGACGGAGTTTTAGACCAATAGGGAAAAGTTGTGTTAACCTGGGCCATTGAGTAATGCAAGTCAAATCAATAGTCTCCAGCCGCGACGTGCAACAGCCAAACACACAATCTCTAAACAAACAACCAGATTAAAAAGTAGTGGAGCAATGATGACACGACGCTGTGCGGCATTACTATTTCTTATAGTTATTAGTTATTCTCTCAATAGCTACGCCCGTGACGATATCCCGTTTCCCCGGCCTGCCGCCATCGAGCACGATGTGCAATTCTGGCAACGGGTCTATACCGAAGTCTCCACCAGCGAAGGTTTAATCCATGACGACGCAAACCTCGCCGTGGTCTATGAGAAAATCAGCATTCCCGAGAGTTACTCGAATAAACAACGTCAACGTTATATTGATAACGTCAAAGACAAATACAAAGCCATATTAAGCTCCCTGTCTCAAGGCAACCGCTCCGGCCTTAGCGCTGAAGAGCAACGCGTCCTGAATCTCTGGCCTGTCAGAGTCAGCAACGGGGAACTGCGCGAGGCCAGGGACCGAATCCGTTTTCAACTGGGCCAGTCCAACAAATTCCGCGCCGGCCTGATACGTTCCGGCGCCTGGAAACCTTACATTCTAAAAACGCTGGATGAAATGGGATTGCCGCGGGAAATTTCCGCCCTGCCCCATGTTGAATCCTCGTTTAATCATAAAGCCTATTCCAAGGTTGGCGCTGCCGGCATTTGGCAATTCATGCGTTCCACGGGGCGGCGCTTTATGCGCGTTGACCATGTCATCGACGAACGTATGGACCCCTTTATTGCCACCGTGGCGGCGGCGCGCTTGCTGGAAAACAACTATGCGGTTACCGGCGCCTGGCCATTAGCCATCACCGCCTATAATCATGGCGCGGCGGGAATGCGCCGGGCGGCGACCTCTCTTGGCACCACGGATATCGTTACCGTGTTACGCAACTATAAAAGCCGGACCTTCGGTTTTGCGTCACGAAATTTTTATCCCGCGTTCCTTGCCGCCGTGGAAATTGACAGCAATCCGGAAAAATACTTCGGCAACATCAGCATAGAGCCGCCCGTCGACTATGAGCTTGTGAAGGTTCCCGCGTACGTCGATACTAATTCATTGGTGAAAGCGTTAAACATTCCACGCGACGAATTAATGGAAACCAATCCCGCATTACGCCCTGCTGTTTGGAATGGCAATAAATATGTTCCCAAAGGGTATGAACTGAGGATTAATCGCAGGACAGTTGCCCATGCCGCATCCGCCCATGATGCAATCGCCAAACTCGCGTCCGGTACCCAGTATGCCGAACAAAAGCCCGACCGTTATCACCGCATCAGCCCGGGTCAAACGTTGTCGACTGTTGCCGCACGCTATAATATCCGCGTAGACGATTTAGTAGCGGTTAATAATCTACGCAGCCAGCACCGTATCCAGGTGGGACAGGTATTGCGCTTGCCACAAGGCAAAGGTCAAACACCAAGCAGCCCGGTTATGGTCGCTGAAGAACGCTCACCCAAGGTGGAACCACCGGCTCTACCTGCTTCGGGCACTTACGTCGTGAAACGCGGCGATACCGTCGATCTTATCGCCCGCCGCAACGGTATAAACCCGGCCGATTTGCTCGCGTTAAATAAGATCAACAACAGTAAAATCTATCCCGGTCAACGCCTGGTGCTTACCAAAACTGACGTAGATACCTATATCGTGCGCCGTGGCGATTCCATCGACCGTATCGCCAAACAACATGGCAAGCAGCCGCAAGAACTTCTGGCGATTAACAACATCCGGAACAAGAATCAAATATACCCCGGCCAACAATTAATTCTGGCCAGAGCGGATTCCACTGCCGCGGACACCGCGCCTAACAATCAAGCTGATGTTAGCGTTGCCAGCGCCGCGGACGCCGGAGAGGAATCTGATAGTATTATTGCCGGCGCTCTAACACCGGTGGCGCAATTAGACGCAGACAGCACACCGGCCGGCAAAATCATTAAAACACCTACCGGCACTTTGCCAAACGACAATGCTGCGGTCACTGCGGAAACCATCGTCGTTGCCGATGAAGAAGATCCCGCTTCGGTTGTCAACGCGGAAGCAGCTGAACCGCCGCCTGCGGACGACGTGACGCTGATCGCCAAGATCTCGCCCGACGTACTGGGTGTCACAACCGAGCCAGCGGTAGACGGTAACAATACCGATGCCACTGCTAGCGACTCCAGCCTCGACGCACCCTCTGAATCCATCGGCGACCAGGTAATCTCGGAGGCACAAACTGAATTATTGGCCGATCCCACCGATTATTCGGTTGCAAAAAACCACACCATTGAAGTACAAGCCACAGAAACGCTCGGCCACTACGCCGAATGGCTGCAGCTGCGCGCCAGCGATCTACGCGGTATTAACCGCATGCATTACGGAAAACCCGTGGTAGTCGGCAAACGCGTAAAATTGAAATTTACCAAAGTGACTCCCGCGGAATTCGAGGAACAACGCACCGCGTATCATCGCGCCCTGCAGGAAGAGTTTTTTGAACAATACCAGATTGCCGGTTCCGACAAGCACAAGATACGCCGCGGACAATCCGTATGGAACCTGGCAAAAGACACTTACAAAATTCCACTCTGGTTGTTGCGCCAATATAATCCGGAATTGGACATCAATAAGGTAAGGCCCGGTACTTTGGTTACCTTCCCAAAAATTGAATCACGAACCGACCAAAACAAAACTCCAACAGCCGACACCACCGGAAAAAACATTGCAGCCACCGCGGCAAGCTCTTAAAATAGCGCCCGCTTGATGTCACTAAGAATAAACACCTGCGAATTTCCTCTATACTAATTACTTAGATTGGTAATTATTTACGGGCTTTTCCGGCAGAAAGCCAGCGGACCGCGTATATCGTGCAATCACATTTAATCCGCCGGTATTTTGGTCGATAACTGTTTTGGTCGATAACTGTTTTGGTCGATAACTGGGTCGACTGACCGGAAAAGAATCAAATGGCCCTGTGAGAATTGATGTCAAGTTTAACCAGTACCGAAAATTTATCCTGGAAAGTTTGACGCCGCTTTTGGATATAAGCTTTTGGAATAATAAATGGAAAAGGCAAATAAAGATAAAAGAGTATTCCCGCCCATCGAGACAGAATGCCCGGTTCTATATAGCATCGGAAGTTCCAAAAAATGGCAAGTCGCCGTTTTATGCAACATGTCAGCAACCGGATTATTGATGCAGACCAAGGAACAATTGCCTGAAGATATCGCCATTTCCGTGATGACCAAACCTGGCGCCAACCGCCTGGTTCCACAAATTACCGGCAAAGGCTTTGTGACACGCTGCGTAAAAAAAAGCGATGAGCAATTTGAAATCTCCTGCAAACTCATCGAAGTCAAAGCCCAAAAATAACAGTTTCGGCGGCCTTTCACCCGCGGCAGATGTCGCAGCGCATGTCAGCACTGCCTTCCCCACACGATTAATAATTACCCAATAACTCAGGTACTTAGCCAGTTAAATATCAGCTACAATTATATTTGGCTGATCGAATTTAATTAGAATATACGGATATTCTGTTACATTACTCAGATTTCGCCGTTATCGAGGGCATTCCAAGTCGCCGTCGCTCTGTCGCTACGCGGCTCTTCCACAGTCGTCATCACTATTGGTATTTTGTTTTCAGACGGCGTTTTATTTTGAATTCGGTGCATCGACACCGTTTAAATGCGAGGTAAGGCTATGCACACAACGATTCGCTCATTCCTCACAACGCTCGGTGTGATACTCAACCTTACCAATACAGTCACCGCGGCAGAACTGCCGTTTGATCTGCACACGGCTAATTACCAAACTTACCCTAAATACCAAACGTTCGATGGCGCCATCGAAGCCATTCGACGCGCCACCGTATCCTCGGAAACCAGCGGCCGCATCAGTGAAATCAATTTCGATGTGGATGACTTTGTGGAACAAGGCAAAGTCCTGGTGCGCATCACGGATGCCGCAACCCGCGCGCGCTTATCGGGAGTGGAAGCCAATGTCAGTGAAACCGAAGCTCAATATAATATTGCACTCTCAGAATTCACCCGCATCAAGGAAGTCTTTGCCCGCCAATTGGTATCTCAATCGGCTTACGACCAAGCCGAAGCGGAACTAAAAGCGGCGGCACAACGCCGGTCCGCGGCGCAAGCGGCGGTGAAAGAAGTTCTGGAACAGTTAAAGTATACCGTGGTTAAAGCACCCTATTCCGGTATCGTTGCGGAACGGCATGTGGAACTCGGAGAAATGGCCAAGGTGGGACAACCGCTGTTCACCGGATTCTCTCTCAATGCACTGCGCGCGGTAACGCATGTTCCGCAGTCCATTGTGAATCAGATTCGCTCCGCCACCCAAGCGACTATTTTGATTGCGGCTGATGGTCAGGAAGCCTTGCATTCCAGTATGATTACGGTTTATCCCGAAGCCGATCCCGTTACCCACGCCTATAAAGTACGGATAAAATTACCCTCCGTGCCAAAAGGTATCAATCCAGGCTATATGGTCAAAATCCAGTTCACTACCGGTGAAGAACAAAAAATGCGGATTCCCAGGCAGGCTATTGTGCAACGCAGCGAACTGCAGGCCGTCTACGTGCTAAAGGATCGCCAGATTGCGTTGCGGCAAATTCGCTTGGGCAGGGAAAATACCGACAATACCGTGGATATACTCGCCGGGCTGGAACCGGGTGACACGATTGCCTTGGACCCGGTGCGCGCCGGCGTTTATCTAAAAGAGCAGGCGCAGCAATAACACCTGCCGGATGAATTTCCCATCATGAATAACAAGCTTGGTTTTTCCGGAAAAATCGCCAATCGCTTTTTAACGTCCGAGTTAACACCCCTGCTGGCATTAGTAGGCATACTAATGGGCGTATTTGCGGTGCTCGTCACGCCCAAAGAAGAAGAGCCGCAGATCAATGTCACCTTCGCCAATGTGTTCGTGGCGTTCCCGGGCGCCTCCAGCAAGGAAGTCGAGCAACTGGTCAGCACACCCGCCGAACAGGTGCTGTCGGAAATCGACGGCATCAAGCACGTGTATTCAGTATCACAACCGGGCATGGCGGTACTGACCGTGCAGTTTGAAGTCGGCGAAGACCGCACCCAGGCTATCGTGCGCTTGTATAACGCCATATTTTCCAATCAGGACTGGTTACCGGAAAATCTGGGCATCGCTCAGCCTCTTATTAAACCCATGGGTATCGATGATGTACCCATTGTCGCCCTTACCTTGTGGAGTGAATCGCCGTCCATCACCGCCTACGATGTCCAGCAAGTCGCCCATACTTTGGAAGTTGAACTAAAAAGAATCAAGGGCACCCGCGATATTTATTCCATTGGTTCAGTGCACCGGGTGGTGCACGTGGTTCCCGACATCAACACCCTGGCGGCCTACAACCTGACTGTGTCCGACCTCAAACTGGCTTTACAGAGCGCTAATCAATCCAGTAATAACGCCGCCACAGTAAACAATAATCAGGAATTGATCCTGCAATTCGGCAGCTATTTCAGCAATGCCGATGACGTTGCCCAGCTGGTCGTGGCGGTGCATAACAATGCGCCGGTTTTTCTGCGTGATGTCGCGCAGGTCACCCTGGGCCCTGATCAACCCGAGCAGTTCGTGACGATGGGCATTGGGTCCGCCGCGGCATCCGCGCAGCATCCGGCCGGCAGTCTCTACCCCGCCATTACCATGGCTATCGCAAAAAAAGCCGGCGAAAACGCGGTCGACATTTCCAATAACATCATCGACCGTTTGGAAAAACTCCAGGGCACGATTATTCCCAACGGTATCACGGTCAGCGTCACCCGGAATTATGGCGCAACCGCCAACGACAAAGCCAACAAATTGATCAGCAAACTCTTGTTTGCCACCGCATCGGTGGTGTTATTGGTGTTTTTAACGCTGGGCCTGCGCGAAGCAGTTATTGTCGGCGTTGCGGTAATTATTACCCTGACCATTACCCTGTTCGCCTCCTGGGCCTATGGTTTTACCATTAACCGCGTTTCCCTGTTCGCGCTGATTTTTTCCATCGGCATTCTGGTTGACGACGCCATCGTGGTGGTAGAGAACATTCACCGCCACCTTCAGCAAGGGGATAAATCGCTTCGGCAGGCGATACCGTTGGCGGTCGACGAAGTGGGCGGACCAACCATTCTGGCGACATTTACGGTTATCGCCGCCCTGCTGCCGATGGCGTTTGTCACCGGGCTGATGGGGCCTTACATGAGCCCGATACCGATCAATGCCAGCATGGGAATGCTGATCTCCCTGGCTGTTGCATTTATTATTACGCCCTGGCTAGCCTGCAAGTTGTTGCCGGGCAGCCATGCCGCTGCCGTGTCCCATTCTGCATCGTCATTGGATTATAAACTACAACGTCTCTTTGAATCGGCGATGGGCCCGTTTCTCGGAACGGAAACCGGCAAACGCAGACGCCGGCTGTTATTTGCCGCGGTCATGCTGCTGATCCTGATTTCTGTTTCCCTGCCGGTATTTAACGCCGTGGTTCTGAAGATGTTGCCGTTTGATAACAAATCCGAATTCCAAGTAGTGCTGGATATGCCTGAAGGGACCAGTGTCGAAAAGACCAACCAGGTGTTGAATGAAATCGGCGTCTTTCTCAAAACCGTACCGGAAGTTGCTGACTACCAGATTTACGCGGGCACCGCCGCGCCCATCAATTTTAACGGCCTGGTTCGCCAGTATTACTTGCGCGAACAAGCCTACATGGGTGATGTTCAGGTGAACCTGGTTGACAAGGAACAGCGCACGCGCAAGAGCCACGAGATCGCCCTCGAGGTAAGGCAACCGATCCGGGAAATTGCCCATCGCCATGGTGGCGACGTAAAAATCGTCGAAGTGCCGCCCGGACCTCCCGTATTATCACCCATCGTGGCGGAAATCTATGGGCTCGATTATCAGGGCCAACGCCGGGTCGCCAAGGAAATTCGCGCCGTATTTGAGAATACCCCGGACATTACCGACGTTGATGACAGCGTTGAGGCCAGAGCTGCGAAATATGTACTGGAGGTTGACACCGCCAAGGCGGCACTCCTGGGTATCAACCAACAAAACATGGTTGAAGTTCTGACAACAGCGGTGTCCGGTAACGATGTCAGTTATTTACACGGCGATATCGTTAAATTCCCCACCCCCATTCGCATCGAGGTTTCCAGTGCGGACAAATCCGACATCAATACACTACTGAACCTGCGCGTACGCAACCAACAGGGCCAAGCAATACCCCTGGCGGATTTTGTCACTGCGCGGGACAGCGAACGCGACTCAGCGATTTACCATAAAGACCTGCTGCCGTTTACCTTTGTCACCGGCGACCTGGCCGGCAACCTCGATAGCCCCCTGTACGGCATGTTTGACATGGTTGGACAACTCAATGACAAGGTTTTCGAAAACCAGTACCAACTGGACCAGTTTTTCATTACCCAGCCTGGCGATCCCTATCGCTACAGCATAAAATGGGATGGCGAATGGCAAGTGACCTATGAAACCTTCCGTGACATGGGGATTGCGTATGCGGTGGGAATTGTATTGATTTACCTGCTGGTAGTGGCGCAATTCCGCTCCTACATGGTGCCGCTCATTATCATGGCGCCGATTCCACTGACCATCATCGGCGTCATGCCCGGCCATGCGCTGCTGCAATCCCAATTCACCGCCACGTCCATGATCGGCATGATTGCGCTGGCAGGCATTATTGTCCGTAATTCAATATTGCTGGTGGATTTTATCAATGAACAGCTAAAGGCCGGGGTCAGTCTTCAAGCAGCGGTGATTCGTTCCGGCGCCGTACGCGCCAAACCCATCATCCTTACCGGCCTGGCCGCAATGCTGGGCGCTCTCTTTATACTGGATGATCCGATCTTTAATGGATTGGCGATATCATTGATCTTCGGCGTGATGATTTCCACGTTACTCACGCTGTTCATTATTCCGGTTTTATATTACAGCGTAAATTACCGGAAACTCGCGGCAGGCCAAGGCGCAGCAGCAGCCCAATAATTTTATTGTGAGTGACGGGTTTGTTGTTGTTTAAATTTTTTAGCGCTAACTTGTTGACCTTTGACCTTTGACCTTTGGCGACGCTAATACCACTACCACCTGCCTTGACTGCGCACAGCCAACTTTCAACTGCGCACAGCAACTTTTTGTGGTTGCGGTGGCTTGTCGGGCAATATAATATTCAACTCTAGAATTTCCATGTCCCCATTCTTGTCCAGATGAACCTGGATACGCTCCGGATCGATCGTCACATATTTCGCGACTACTTCGAGAATATCCTTCTTCAGATCCGGCAAAAAGTCAGGGCCGTTACGATCCGCATGCTCCCGGGCAAGAATGATTTGCAGCCGCTCCTTGGCAACGGTCGCAGTTTTCTTTCTTCGGCCTAGAAAGTAGTTTAATAATGTCATAATCTTAAGTTCCAAATAGACGTTTCAGGAAACCTTTTTTCTCCACATCGATAAAGCGCATCGGCCGGTCTTCTCCAAGAAAACGGGCCACAACATCCAGATACGCAGCGCCACTGTCGCTTTTATCATCCAGTACCACCGGTACCCCGGAATTGGACGCTTGCAGCACCGACTGCGATTCAGGGACAACACCGATGAGCGGAATACCCAGCAGGTCGGTAATATCCTCGATACTCAACATCTCGCCATTCTCGACCCGAACCGGATCATAGCGGGTTATTAGCAAATGCTCCTTGATAGGTTCAGCGCCGTCGATTGCGCGTTTGGACTTCGCCTGCAGAATCCCAAGAATACGGTCGGAGTCCCTGACCGACGACACTTCCGGGTTGGTTACCACCAAGGCTTCGTCAGCATAATAAAGCGCCATAATGGCGCCTGTTTCGATACCCGCGGGTGAGTCGCAAACGATGTAGTCATGCGTCTTGCGCAAGTCATTCAGCACCCGCTCTACCCCCGCCTGTGTCAGCGCATCCTTATCCCGTGTTTGCGACGCTGGAAGTATGTTCAGGGTGTCAACGCGTTTGTCCTTGATCAGAGCCTGGACCAGGGAAGCCTCGCCTTGAATTACATTAATAAAGTCATATACCACCCGGCGTTCACACCCCATGATGAGATCAAGGTTGCGAAGACCCACGTCAAAATCAATGACCACAGTCTTGTATCCGCGTTTTGCCAACCCCGTCGCAAAACTGGCGCTGGTTGTGGTTTTACCAACGCCACCTTTACCGGAGGTGACAACGATTATTTTGGCCATATATGCCTCCCGCTATCGTAAACAAAAATCATCAAGCTTCATCCTCGTAGGAACGATCAAAATCCGCGACTATCAACTTTACTTACCTGTTACTTAACTGTTGTTCGTTTTTGCCGCTGTTGCTCTTGGTCATTGGTCTATAGTGCATTAGTGCATTAGTGCATTAGTGCATTGGCTAATGCTGTATTAACCATTAACCATTAACCATTAACCCATTATTGCAACAGCACGACATCCAACTGCTCTCCACGCAAACAAATTTGCACGGCCTTTTGCCGAAATTCGGCAGGCACCTTGTCTTCAAACACCCGGTATGATCCAGCGATGGCGATTAATTCCGCTTCCATGCAATGGCAAAATATACGTGAATTCTGGTCGCCTTGCACGCCAGCCAACGCCCGGCCGCGCAGCGGCGCGTAAATATGAATATTGCCATCCGCCATCACTTCCGCGCCGGCATTCACCGCCGCCAGCACAATTAAGTCGCCACCCCTCGCGTAAATGCGCTGCCCGGAGCGTATGGGCTGGGTAACCATCTTGGTAGCCGCGTTTGCGGACGTTACCGGCGCCACCTCGCGATCCGCGGTGCGTCCTCCAGAATCTTCAGAACTATCCTGGCTCGATGTTGCTTGTCTTACCGAAGCCACGTCCGGTTGCTTGGTTTTCGTTGAAGCCTGTCCCGTCAAAATCGCCAATCCGGCCTTTTCCGCTTCCAGGTGCTGCTCGAGGCTGCCTTTTTGCACGGCAACCGGCACCAGTTGCTGGGCGCGCAGTAACCGCGTCAGGGCTTTAAAATCAAGTGCGGTCTTTAATTGCTTGATGCGCTCAAGGTCAATCACGATAGGCGCGTTCTTGAAAAAACTTAAGGACTGGGCCAAATGTTTTTTCAATGCCTTTTCGAGCTGATCGGTATCGGGAGTACAAATTTTTAAGACAGGGAGGGTAAAGACTGATCCTTTAATTTCAATCGCAGAATCATCTGGTGAGTTATCTAATACGAGTGTTGTGTCGGCCTTATCGGTCCTAACCGTATCCATAGAGGCTCTAAAGTCATAGTGACGAGTGCTACATCATTTACTTTCATGCGTACTCTTATAATACGTACTCTAAATAATACGTACTCTAAATAATACGTACTCTAAATGCCGCGCATAAAAACAAATTGCACTTCGTTCGTATCAACATAGCAAAGATTTTAAACTCTGCAAGCTTTTAACGCGCATCAGGTGTGAATAATAACCAATGCTTTTAAAAACTGCTAATGTTTTATTACACAGCTGCAACATGGTTCGTGATGCCGGCAACACACGAATACGAAATTTGTATTGCTATTTTTTGCCAATGAAAATTTGTTAACACCAAACATCAGCGAAGCATCAATCACGCGCTAACATTATCACCGCACCGGCGTCAGCGGACCTCATGCTCTACATTAACTTCGAAAAATTAAACGCTGAGTGAGCGGCTTTGGAAAGCGATGCCGCTGCCTGCTGCTAACTTAAAGTGAATCCTCAAGACGCCCGGTTTATTCTAGAAATTACTTTAATTTGAAAATCCCGGCATTTTTTGTTTATAATTCGGCCAAACCGCTATACTGTCTTTTATTCGCTGAATGCCTCGAAATCCGCAACACGGGATTGCCGGCCCTTATTCTTTCATTCTTTAAATAGTAAGCCCAGGCGATCTTTAAATAGTAAGCCCAGGCGATGGCGGTTTGGCCGGCTTGACAGTGATTTTGGTATTCTCTACTATTTTTTCCGCCTGGGACCGAGTGCTCTGCGCCCCTGGCGTTAGTCGCCTTTCGCAAGTTCCGCAGCACCAGCCCTGGCAATGTGTTGTATCAAGGCGGCGGATAATCTGGTATGTTCCCGGATTCACCGCAGCGCGAACTCTGGAAAGCCTGGCAGACGCCGCTCATTTGCGGAACAATCCGCGCGGCCACATGTCTGAAAATCGTTTTATTATTTTTGGAACCGGTTCAACCGCAAAAAAGGGATAAACAGAATGGGAGTGATGGTTGAAGTATCGCATTTAAAAAAAACTTTCGGATCATTCATCGCAGTCAATAACATTTCCTTTAGCGTCAACAAAGGTGAAGTACTCGGATTCCTGGGTCCCAACGGAGCCGGGAAATCCACGACCATGAAAATGCTGACCGGCTTTTTGACACCGGATTCAGGTGTTATAAAAGTCGGTAGCGACAATATCGCTGAAAACCCCGTCGCGGTTAAAGCACGCATCGGTTATTTGCCGGAAGGCGCACCGCTCTACAGCGATATGACCCCGGAAACTTTCCTGCACTTCATTGCTGAAATTCGCGGCCTGCGCGGAGCGGAAAAATCCCGGCGTGTTGCGGAAATGATTGCCAAGGTTAACCTTGGACCGGTGGTCAACAAGCCTATCGAAACCTTATCCAAAGGTTTCAAGCGCCGGGTCGGTCTGGCCCAGGCGATTCTCCACGATCCCGAAGTGCTGGTTCTCGACGAACCCACCGATGGCCTGGATCCCAATCAAAAATACGAAGTGCGCGCGCTGATCAAGGACATGGCCGCGGAAAAAGCCATCATCCTGTCAACCCATATCCTGGAAGAAGTCGACGCGGTTTGTTCCCGCGCGATCATCATTGCGAACGGCCGGCTTATCGCCGACGGCACACCCGCCAGCCTGCACGCCAAGTCGCCGGTTCACAACACCGTTGAAATTACCGTGCGCACCAACACACCGGAACCGGTCGCCCGCGCGCTGGAGCAAATCGCTAATGTGAAGTCGGTTGAAAAACTTTCGGCGGCGGATGGACGGGTCACGTTTAGAGTATACCCGTCGGGTGAACACGCACCGATTTCGGACGTGAGTCATCTGGCGCGCAACAGTAACTGGGATGTTGAAAACCTGCATATTGTTCACGGGCGCTTGGATGACGTGTTTCGCGCCATCACCACTCAACAGGTCTCTTGAGGAATTTTACCGATGGCGAATATTTGGGTTATTTTCAAACGTGAGCTTGCCGGGTATTTTACGACTCCCATCGCTTATATCTTTATAATGATTTTTATATTTTTGAGCGGCATTTTCACGTTTTATATCGGCAGTTTTTTTGAACGCGGCCAGGCGGACCTGCTGCCCTTTTTCAGGTTTCACCCCTGGCTGTACCTGTTCTTGATTCCCGCCCTTGCGATGCGGCTGTGGGCGGAAGAACGCAAAGGCGGGACTATCGAACTGCTGTTGACCATGCCGATCACCATGCCCCAGGCGGTACTCGGCAAGTATCTGGCTGCCTGGGCGTTTACCGGTATCGCGCTAAGCCTCACTTTCCCGGTGTGGATTAGCGTGAATTATCTGGGCGAACCGGACAACGGCATTATTTTCGCGGGTTACGTTGGCAGCATGTTAATGGCGGGCGCGTTTTTGGCCATCGGCTCCTGTGTCTCGGCGGTCACCCGCAACCAGGTGATCGCATTTGTCGTCAGCGCCGTTATCTGTTTGCTGTTTGTGTTAAGCGGTTTCCCGTTGGTGCTGGATTTCTTCAGCCTCTGGGCGCCGGAATTTATTGTGTCCGCGATCAGTTCTTTCAGCTTTCTGACGCATTTCGACGCGCTCAGTAAAGGCGTTATTGATTTGCGCGACATTATCTATTTTGTTTCGCTGATCGCCTTCTGGCTCTTTGTCAACGCCGTGCTCATTGAATACAAGAAGGCGGATTAGGAAGGGAGCAATCATGAATATAAAAATGCTTACTACCGGCAGCGTATTGATCGCCATCATACTGCTGCTGGCCATCAACATATTCAGTAACACCGCGTTGACATCGGCGCGGATGGATTTGACCGAGAACGATCTTTTCACCCTCTCCACGGGCACGAAAAACATCCTTAAAAATCTCGATGAGCCGGTCAATGTGCGCCTGTTCCTGTCGCAAAAACTGGCAACCCGCTTGCCGGGTATATCGAGTTATGCCACGCGGGTCAAGGAACTGTTGCAGGAGTACAGCCGTACCGCGGACGGCAACATTAACCTGACGATTATTGATCCCGAACCTTTTTCAGAGACCGAAGATCAGGCGGTGGGTTATGGATTACGGGGAGCGCCCATAGACAGTGAAACGACTTTTTATTTTGGCCTGGTCGTCACCGGGGCAACGGATGAAGAAGAAACTATTCCGTTCTTCAGCCCTGAACGGGAGGAATTTACCGAGTACGATATCACCAAAATCATTCAACAGGTCGCCAACCCTACAAAGAAAGTGGTCGGCCTGATTAGCAGCATCAGTATCGATGGCTCGCCGGCTCCGCACATTCCCGGTATGGGCATGATGCCCCGTCCCACCGAGACCTGGACCGTGGTCGCTCAAATGCGCCAGTTTTTCGAAGTACGTTCCTTGGACATGGACATCGATAAAATACCGGATGACGTGGATGTGCTGATGCTGGTGCACCCCAAGGAGCTCAGTGAGGCCACCCTGTACGCGATCGATCAGTACATACTGAATGGCGGCCGCCTGCTGGCCTTTGTTGATCCCCACGCGGAAACCGACCAGGTCAGCAGCCAACAGAGCGGTATGCCCGGCACTAACTTTGGCGCTTCTAATCTGAATAAACTGTTTCAGCCATGGGGCATCAGTACCGCGGAAAATAAAGTGGTCGGCGATATTCAACTGGCGCAAAAAGTCACATTTAACCTGGGGCAGCGCACTGCGGCGGTCGATTACCCGATCTGGATGAAAATTCCCAAAGACCGCATGAACGCATCGGATATCATCACCTCGGAGCTTGGCACCTTAAATTTCGCATCCCCGGGTAAAATCTCCATTACCCAGACGGCGAACGTCACCGTCACGCCATTGATCAACACTACCGATAAATCCACGGAAGTGGACAAGGCCAGCCTGAGTTTTATGGCGGACCCGCAGGAGTTATTGCGTAATTACCGGCCCAGCGGCGAAGCCATGGTTTTGGCCGCCCGCGTAACCGGGAAAGTCAAATCAGCTTTCCCCGACGGCGCTCCCAAATCCGGCGGCGACAACAAACCGCAAGAGCCGGCAAAATTCACCGGGCAACTCACCGAATCCAAAGTCGATATCAATGTGATTGTTGTTGCCGATACCGACTTGCTGGAAGATCGTTTTTGGGTCAGGATTCAGGATATGTTTGGCTCGCGCATCGCCGTGCCCATTGCGGCCAACGGCAGTTTCGTCATCAATGCACTGGACAATTTAATGGGCAGTAACGATTTGATCAGTGTACGCAACCGCGGCCACTTCTCGCGGCCTTTCACCCGGGTCAATAAAATCCGGCAGGAAGCGGAACTCCACTACCGCGAGAAAGAGCAACAATTGATGAACCGTTTGCGTGAAACGGAGCGCAAACTGGTCGAACTGCAACGCGGCAAGGAAGACGACAAGGCGCTTATCCTCAGCAATGAACAGCAAGTCGAACTCGAGCGTTTCCAGCAGGAGCGCATCAAGATTCGCAAGGAACTGCGCCAGGTACGTCACCAGTTGCAGCAAAACATCGACCGGCTGGAAGCCTGGATGAAGTTTATCAATATCGGCTTGATACCCATCCTGATCGGCATTGGTGGCGGGCTGTTTGCCATTATGAAACTAAAACGGCGCGAAACGCCCACCCGCGTTCCGGCAACGATTACTTAGTGGTGAATGTATGTTAAAGAATTCCAAACATATGCTGATATTGGCAAGCGTGGCGTTGATCATCATCATCGCCACCTTTTTCAGCGGCCCGACCGATGATGTTATTTCCGGAGCCGGAGACAATGTCTATCCTGAACTGCTTGCCAGGGTAAATGATGTCACGACTATAAAAATTCAAACCAATCAGAATACGCTGACACTCACCAAAGATCAGGAATTGTGGACGGTCAAAGAAAACAATAATTATCCCGCGGCTATCGACAAGGTGCGGGAACTGGTTTTGGGTGTTGGCAATTTGAAGCGCGTGGAACCTAAAACCCGCAAACCGGAAAATTATTCGCGCATCGGTTTACAGGATGTCACGCAGGAAGGCGCCAAGTCCACCCGGATCATGATGTTCGCGGGAAATGAAACAAAACTGGTCGACTTGATCATCGGTGACAGCAAACCGGCGAAAGCGGAAACATCACCGCAAAGTTACTACATTCGTGCGGCTGATGATCCGCAAAGCTGGCTCGCTGACGGAAAATTGCCTGGCAAATGGGAACCCAAGGATTGGCTCGATACCGACGTATTAGAGATCAAACGCGAGCGTATCCAACAGATCAAGGTTAATCATGACACCGGCGAACTGGTTTATATTCACCGTAATCATCCGGATGTCAGGGACTTTACCCTGGACAGCCTGCAGCCCGGCGAGCAAGTTACCGCGCCCTACGAAGTGAATAATATTGCCACGACATTCACCAAAATGACTTTTGACGATGTCGTGAATACCGCCAATGCCGGGATTAGTGGCAAGCCTTTATATAGCGCGGTGCTGACCACGTTTGACGGCCTTGAGATCAGCTTTGAGCCCTTTGCCAAGGATAACAAGTATCTTGCGCGCTTAAATGCCCGTTACAATGCCGAAGCGGCGCAAGCCTATCAGCAACAACAAGCGCAACGGCAAAAAGCTGAACCGGCGCCGCCGGCGGATTCTCCTGCTGTCGAACCGCAGGCAGACACCGGTGAAACGCCGGTGGAATTAAAATCCAGCGAAGCAGTCACCCGGGAAGTGGATCAACTCAACAAACGCTGGCAGAACTGGGTCTACCAGCTGCCGGAGTTCCGCGTGAAAAACATCGGCAAGAAAAAAACCGAGTTGTTGAAAAAAGATGACCGGCCGGCTCATTGACAAACCAAAAGCAAAAAGCCCGCGCCAGCGGGCTTTTTCATTTGTGCGCTGATGTCAACCTATCCAATCAAACACATTCAGATCGGCGTCAGCAGTTGCCTGTTGGGACACAAAGTCCGCTATGACGGTCAGGACAAACAACACCGCAATGTCCTGAAGCTATGTGAACAATTCGACTGCGTTGCTATTTGTCCGGAAACCGCGATTGGCCTCGGTGTACCGCGTCCACCGCTTCAACTGGTACAGATTGCGTCAGAAATCCACGCACGCGGCATTACCCGTCCGCACCACGACGTCACCGATTCGCTGGCGCATTATGCAAATACTATTTTTCACTCCTTGCCGACGCTTTGTGGTTATGTATTTAAAGCGCGCTCCCCATCCTGTGGAATTAACAGCACGCCGGTTTTTAGCGAAGCCAGCGCACAACGGCTGGGCACCAGTAGCGGGATTTACAGTGGCCGCATCCAGCAGCTCGCGGAGAAGCTGCCTGTTATCGAGGAAACCGGATTGAATAATAACGAGGATGTTGTGGTGTTTATCGACAAGGTGGTTGCTTATGCGAATGTGAAATCAAATTCAGCATAAGTTCCACGTCCCAACCACCGAATTGGGCGTGGTGGTTAGTTTAGTAGAACCGGTCCGCCAATACGCTCCCTTTGCGAAACCGCGCCATTAGAAACTGCTGTTGGTCAGCGATGATGCGGCGGTTCTGCAAGAATAAATATTCGGCTTTATTCGGTACATAAGGAACGGCGAGCAGTTTACGTCCACCCCATTCTTCCGGAGTCTGGTTCCCTTTCTGGTTGTTGCAGCGAAAACAGGCAGTCACGACATTTTCCCAGTTGTCACTGCCGCCGCGGCTCATGGGTACGATATGATCCCGTGTCAATTCAGCATGTTTGAATTGCTCACCACAATACAAACACAAGTGACCATCACGGCGAAATAACGCACGGTTGGTTAAATGTGGAATGAATTCATCCCCATGCTGATAAATTTTCGAACGGCCACGGGTTAATAAGATGGAACCCACTTCGACAAAGGAGCGTTGGTTGGTTATTGCGTTCGTGCCACCGCGAAAGAGAAAAGTTTCAGTACCCAGACTGGTAATTACCCGGTCACTTACATAAAGCCGAATAGCTTCTTCATGATTTATCCAACTGGTCGGGTTGCCCGTAATGTCCAATTTCAGAATCAGTGGTATTGACTCCATCACCACGTACCTCACACATACAATGTAGATTTGTTTATTATAGGTTTTACCGCTGTCGATCCACTTCCCCTTACCAAGTGCTCTTGTCTTGAATGCAAAAGGCTTTTATCACACTTGAAACTTTAGAGCCGCTATTTAACTTGAAGGTTTCCAATCAATGCCAAGTTTATATTAACAAATATCGGCATTTCAATAAGTTAAGTTTAGTCTAGTCATTTTCTCCCAATAATTCAATAACGTGCACGCTGATTCGGGTGCACGCCTGACATCGATTCCCAAGCAAACACTAATTAAATACCCGCTTCAGAAGCGCCTTCATGTCGGCCCAAGACTGTTTATCCGCCGCTTGTTGTACGCCGATGGAATATTAAACTTCTTTAGATTTGCCAAACATTTTACGTGAGACGGTAGCAATGATGCTGAACAAAAACTACGGGATAATTTTTCTCCCAGAAAAAAATGCCGTATTAAGCTAGTACTTCGCGCATGCTAGCTAAAATTTGTCATTGAGTTAGCGGTTTTATTGAGAGTCAAAAAATACGAAAATGCTTACACGTTTACAGGCATTTTACTGAGCAATTAAGCTAATATTCCGGTAAAAAACTCGAGCAGACCGCTAAAATCTGCTATAGGTATTATAAGTTAAAGGTATTATAAGCTAACGGTATTATAAATAGACTGCCTGCAGGTTTATAAAATCAACAATCCGGTGCTGACCTGCCTGCATATACCGCGACTTACGCGTCCGTTTCCAAACCTAAAACACAATTAACAGCTGTTATTTAGATGTAGCCATATTGCTTACGCAGACGCACTGGTTCTGTTGCGTTTAATATGCAACAGCGCAATATTGCATTGCGGTAGTTTGCCTTATCGTTTGTTTCAACAGGTTCGGTTGCTTGGGAAATTAGTAAAGTTCTAACGTCGGGACCCAAGGAGTATAACCTATGCGTGCTTTTAGGAATTGGTTTTTAACTAAAACAAATACTTCTGCACGTACTCCGCCGCAGACCTTCGTGGATTGCCTGAACATTGTGCACGCATGGAATGTAAGCACGAAATGTCAACTCGACACAGATACCAGTAACGCGGATCTGGAAGCCGCGGCCAACACCCTGGTGACCTGCCCGTATTGTTCGCAACATTATTATTTCGCGGATGCGCTGGAATTCGCCGACGGATATATGAAAGTTGAGTGCCCGGTTTGCTGTACCAATCCCGCCGAAAACGAAGATGAATATGAGCATACGTATTAGTGTTAGTGCACTTTTTCGTGCGCTTTGGCACACCAAGAGTACGCCCAGCTTCGGTAGAAAATTTCGAATATCTGCTTTTCCCGGTAACGAAATGCTGTAAAGCTGAACGTGCGTCAATCCCGCAATAAATTCCAGCTTGTTGCAACGCGCTCAAAACTCTCTACCAGTCAATTCCTTGAACGATGGATCAACCGTGAAATGCCTCTTTCGATGCCAGGTATTCCCGCTCTGCCACCGTGCTTGGCCTGCCCAGTATTTTATTGCGATGTGGAAACCGGCCAAACCGCCTGACAAGATCGCGGTGGTGAATGGCGAAGCGCAAATTTTCCTTCAGTCCCGCCGCTTCATAAAGCCGAACGCTTAACTCCTGGTCTTCGTTACGTTCACTGTGCATAAAGGGCATATACAGAAAGGCTTTTTGCTCGTTAGGAAGTTGTTGGTCAAATCCGTTATCTAGTGCAACTCTGGCAACATCACGGGCTTTGGCTTCACCGGCAAAACTTTCCGGTTGGCCACGAAACATATTCAAGGGGAATTGATCGAGCAATACAACCAGGGCAACGCAGCCGCCTGCGGATTGTTGCCAGCCGGACAACTCGCCATGAAGCGCGGCGTGATAACGATCAAGAAACCGTTCTTTTAACTGTGCGTCAAATGCCGGCGTGGAATTAAACCACAAGGGTTTTATAGTTTCCGCGAACCAAAACTGCAAAATAATCTCGGGCGTTACCGGCATGGCTGCGCTTTCGCGTTTCACAATTGGCAACTGATCCCTGTACC
>Ga0209640_10000727_pt1 | contig 26229 bp, 28 predicted proteins | sample RifCSP10_1_FD_184018 | JGI IMG/M metagenome (GOLD analysis project Ga0209640, IMG submission 184018) | Soil microbial communities from Rifle, Colorado - Rifle CSP2_sed 10_1 (SPAdes) (version 2) | ecosystem: Environmental > Terrestrial > Deep subsurface > Rock core/Sediment | place: Rifle... | reverse complement strand
TTGTGCTCGAGATCGGTTCCGGCATGGGAGAGGGTTCCGCCGAGATCGCCAGGGCGCATCCGGAGACCGACTTCATCGCGATCGAGGTGCACGGGCCGGGCGTGGGCAGCCTGCTCAATCGGATCGAGGCGGAAAAGCTCACCAACCTCCGGGTGCTGCAGCACGACGCAGTCGAAGTACTGGAGCACATGATTCCGGACGCGGCGCTCGCCGGAATCCATCTTTTTTTTCCCGATCCCTGGCCGAAAACACGCCATCACAAGCGGCGGCTGGTGCAGCCCGCCTTCGCATCGCTAGCCGCGCGCAAGCTCGCACCCGGCGGCTATCTGCACGCCGCGACGGACTGGCTCGACTACGCTACCCACATTCTCGCCGTATTTTCCGCCGAGCCGCTGCTGCAAAACACCGCCGCCGGCGGGTACGCGCCGCGGCCCGCGCTGCGCCCGCTCACCAAGTTCGAGCGGCGCGGCCTGAAGCTCGGGCACGCGGTGCAGGACCTGCTCTTTCGCCGTCGCACCGTGGTGCCGCGCTAGAATTCTGCTGTGACCGAGTTCAAGCCTGCCCCGAACCACAGGCTCTATCTGCGCGTCCTTCGCCGGATGTCGCCCGAGGCTCGGCTGCGCAAGGCGTTTGAACTCTCGACCTTTGCCCGGGCGCTGTTCCGCACAGGGCTGAGGCGCCGCCTCCCGCATCTGAACGCGGCTCAATTCCACGACCTCGAGCTCGATCGGCTCGAGCGATGTCACAATCGGAACTACTGAAGCGCGTCATCGCGCGGTTGCAGCAGGGCGGCATCGAGCACATGCTGACCGGTTCGGTCGTCTCCAGTCTGCAGGGTGAACCAAGGGCGACGCACGACATCGATGTTGTCATCGCCGTGAAAGGAACTTCCGACCCCGCCCGCACCGCAATCACACTGCGCTCGATGTTCAACATGCTCGATGCGCGTGAGGGCGACAAGGTGGATTTCTGGCTCCTCTCCGACGATGACTTCGACCGCAGCCGGTTCTCCCGAAGAGTCACGGAGCAATTCGAAGGTACGACTCTGGTCGTGTCGCGACCCGAGGACACCATCCTGGGGAAGCTGAAATGGTCGGCGATGTCAGGCGGCAGCGAAAAACAGTTCACCGATGCCCGCCGCGTCTACGAGGTGCAGCATGGTCAGCTCGATCAAGACTATCTCGACGCTTGGGCGGCAAGGCTCGGCGTCACGGCGCTTCTCGAGCAACTGCGAGCGCGGGCCGAGCCGATCGAATGACGCCTCTGGAATCCGGCCTGGAGAAAGATCTCCTGCAGCTCGTTCCGAAAGCGCTGCCCTCGTACGCTCGGAGCAACTCGCTGCGGGCTGCGCCGTCATCCGTCCACTGACCAAGTTCGAGCGGCGCGGCCTCAAGCTCGGGCACGCCGTTCGCGACCTCCTGTTTCGTCGCCGCGCCTGAACCCTTCGCCCCGCACTGCGCGGAATTGACGCCGGGCAAGAAACCCTGCGGACTGGCTCATCACGACCGCGCAAGGCGCGTAGGCTGGGATTCTCTGGAGGAGGCCCCGTTTGCATTGCGCTCGGTGCCAGCACGAGAACCCTCCCCAGGCCAAGTTCTGCCTGGAGTGCGGGGCATGCTTAGCCTTGGTCTGCCCCAAGTGCCGGGCGGAACTTCCAGCGGTCGCGAAATTCTGCATCGAATGCGGCCACCGCATCGCCGCCGAGCCTCCCGCGCAAGCGCGGTTCGCAACTCCCGACAGCTACACGCCGTCGCACCTCGCGGAACGGATCCTCACTTCGAAGGCGGCGCTCGAAGGCGAACGCAAGCAGGTGACCGTGCTGTTCGCCGATCTCAAAGGATCGATGGAATTGCTCGCCGACGCGGATCCCGAGGATGCACGGAAGCGTCTGGACCCGGTACTCGAACTCATGATGGAAGCGGTGCACCGCTACGAGGGAACGGTGAACCAGGTCATGGGCGACGGGATCATGGCGCTGTTCGGCGCGCCGATCGGGCACGAGGACCACGCGGTGCGCGCCTGCTATTCCGCGCTGAGGATGCAACGGCGGGTCAACGCCTACGCGGACGAGATCCAGCGCGGGGGCGGCACGCCGGTGCAGATCCGCGTCGGGCTCAATTCGGGCGAGGTGGTCGTGCGCTCGATCGGCAGCGACCTGCACATGGATTACACCGCCATCGGGCAGACGACCCATCTCGCCGCCCGGATGGAACAGATGGCGAAGCCCGGGTCCGCGCTGATCACCGGCGAAACCCTGAAACTGGTCGAAGGCTACGTCCAGGTCAGACCGCTCGGGGCGGTCACGGTGAAAGGGCTGGAGACCCCGACCCCGGTCTACGAGCTGACTGGGGCCGTGCCGGCGCGATCCCGGTTCCAGGCCAGCGTCGCGCGCGGGTTGAGCCGCTTTGTCGGTCGCGAGCGGGAAATGCAGCAGTTGGCTCAAGCGCTCGAGCGCGCCGCCGCGGGACACGGACAAGCGGTCGCCGTCGTGGGCGAGGCCGGCGTGGGGAAATCGCGGCTCGTCTGGGAGTTCACGCGCTCGCACAGCACCCAAGGCTGGCTGCTGGTGGAAAGCGGTTCGGTCTCCTATGGGAAGGCCACGCCGTACCTGCCCGTCATCGAACTGCTGAAGGCGTATTGCAGGATCCAGGAGCGCGACGACCAGCGGGAGATCCGCGAGCGAGTGGCCGGCAAGCTCCTGATGCTGGATCGAGCCCTGGAGCCACACCTGACACCGCTGCTGGCGCTGCTGGACGTACCCGTCGACGACAAAGACTGGAACGCCATCGACCCTCCACAACGCCGTCAGCGGACGCTGGATGCGGTCAAGCGGCTGCTTCTCCGGGAAAGCCAGGTTCAGCCGCTGCTCCTCGTGTTCGAGGATCTCCACTGGATCGACTCGGAGACCCAGTCGTTGCTCGATGGCCTGATCGAGAGCCTCCCGACCGCGCGCGTCCTGCTCGTCGTCAACTACCGGCCCGAGTACCGGCACGGCTGGGGCGGCAAGACCTACTACCGGCAACTGCGCATCGACCCCCTCCCGCCGGAGAGTGCGGAGGAGCTGCTTCAAGCGCTGCTCGGAAGCGATGCCAGCCTGCCGCCGCTCAAGCGGCTGCTGATCGCGCAGACCGAAGGGAACCCGTTCTTCCTCGAGGAAAGTGTCAGGACCCTGATCGAGACGCAGGCGATCGGCGGCGAGCGCGGCGCCTATCGCCTGCTGAAGCCCGTCGAGGGCCTCGAGATCCCCGCTAGCGCCAAGGCGATCCTGGCCGCCCGCATAGACCGGCTTGCCCCTGAGGACAAGCGCCTGCTGCAGGCGGCATCGGTCATCGGGAACGACGTGCCCTTCGCGCTGCTCCAAGCCGTCGCCGAGCAGGATGAAGACCGATTGCGCAGGGGCCTCGGCCAGCTCCAGGCCGGCGAATTCCTCTACGAGACGAGGCTCTTTCCAGACCTTGAGTACACGTTCAAGCATGCGCTGACCCACGACGTCAGCTACCAGAGCTTGCTGCACGATCGCCGCCGCGATCTTCATCGGCGCATCACGCAGGCGATCGAGCAGCTTGCCCCCGAGCGCCTCACCGAGCGTGTCGAGCGGCTGGCCCACCATGCATTTCATGGTGAAGTCTGGGACAAGGCACCGGCGTATCTCCGCCAGGCTGGCGCCAAGGCATTCGCGCGCTCGGCCAACCGCGAAGCGGTCGCGTATTTCGAAAAGGCGCTCGCCGCGCTCTCTCACCTGCCGGAGACGCGCGCGACGATCGAGCAGGGGATTGATCTGCGCTTCGACTTGCGTGCGTCGCTGTTTGCGCTCATGGATCTGAGAAAAGCTTTCGGTTACGTCCGCGAGGCAGAAGAACTCGCCCGGGGGATCGATGACCAGCGCCGCTTGGCTCGAGCCTCCGTCTACACGAGCCATCATCTCCTTCTCTCCGGAGACGCTAGCGCGGCGCGCACCCTGTCGCAGAGCGCCCACGCGATCGCCGAGTCGCTTGGCGACCTGCCCCTCAGGGTCGTGGCGAACCTGTACTGCGGCGCGAGTTGCATTTCGGTCGGCAAGCTGGGTCAGGCGAAGGAGCACCTTGAGCAGACGCTGCAACTGCTCCCCGGCGACCTGCGCCGCGAGCGGTTTGGCCTTCATGGCTTTCCTGCGCCCCTGGTGGGGCATTACCTCCCTTGGGCTCTGGCCGAGCTGGGCGAATTCGACGCCGCGGTCGCGCGCAGCAAGGATGGCATCCAAGTCGCGGAAGCAGTGGATCACGCCTACAGCGTTGCAGTCGCGCAATGGGGTCTAGCCTACGCATACGTCCAGAGAGGGGAATTCGATGCGGCGGTGCGCCTGCTCGAGAGCACCCTTGCGCTGTGTCGCGACGGTACGATTACGATCCTCCTCCAGATATCAACCGGCCTCCACGGTATTGCACTCGCCAGATCGGGACAGGCGGACAAAGGGATCGCACTCCTGTGCGAGGCCTGTCGCGACTACACCGAGGCCATCGGGACCGGGCACTACCACACCTTGCAGGTCCTCTGGCTCGGCGAGGCCTACGCACGCGACCGACAGTACGGGGAAGCCGCACAAGCAGCGACCCGGTCCCTGGACCTGGCGCGGCAGTTCCATCATTTGACTTTCGAAGGATGGGCCCATCGCCTGCTCGGCGAGATTGCGCTGCTGTCCGAGCCAGACAAATTGGCAACTGCCGAGGACCATTTGCGGCAGGCGTTGGCCCTGGGAGAGAAGCTCGGCATGCGTCCCCTCGCCGCCCGTTGCCATGCCGACCTCGCCAAGCTTCACGCACGCACCGAGAGGGGCACGGAAGCCGAAGAACATTTCCAGACCGCAGCGGAAATGTTCCGCGAGATGGGCATGAAGTTCTGGCTGCAGCAGGCCGAGGCCGAATTCAGGGCGCTCGCTTGAATCGGACGCCGCGCGGTGCAGTGAACCGAGGAGGTAGTCGCCATGGACGATTGCGTGATCCTTTTCACCTGCGAGCGCAATGATGTGAAGGTGTTTCTTCGCGAGCTCGGCATAAGCGACACCGCCGTCTACGAGGGCATGGTCATCCCGTCTGCAGCGTTCCGGCTGACCTACGGGTCCCCTCTGAACAAGGGGATCTCGCACGACCAGGCGACGCAGCGCATTAAGCAGGCTGCCAACGTCTGCGCTGCGCGGGTGTCAACGGAAGCGGCCCGGATTGCGCGGACGAGCGAGCGCACGATCTGCGCCGATTCCCCTATCAGCTGGAGCGCAATCGGTCGGATCCATGCGCTTTCCGCGCAATATGCCCGGCTCGCCGAGCGGATGGAAGCCACGGAGACGAAGTGCATGGCCACCGAGCGCAACAGCATCTGGCGGCGGGACTTGCAGGAGAGCTACGAGTATCTCGACCGCGAAATCGAGCGTGTCAGCGATCAGCTGAAGGCAATCGCGCTGTCCGGCGCGTAGCCGGTGGCCGCGTCACTACGGCGCCGGGAGAAAAAGGGCAACGAGTTCGTTCAGGAATAGCCGTCCGCGCTCGCTCGGCCGGATGCGATCACGCGTGCGCTCGACGAGCCCCTTTGCTTCCGCGGCGCGAAGCCCACGCTCGATCACCGCGCCCTGAAGGCCCGTGCGCGCCGTGAAAAGCCCAGCAGGGAACCCATCGATCAGGCGCAGGGCGTTCAGCATGAACTCGAAGGTCAGGTCGTCGACCGAGAGGACACGTTCCTGCAGGCACGGCCCCGCTGCCAGGTATTCGCGCGGCTGCTTGATCCGCTCGTGCCGCGTGATGCGGTCGGGAAAACTCACCTTGCCGTGCGCGCCGGCGCCGATGCCAAGGTAATCGCCGAACTCCCAGTAATTCAGGTTGTGCCGGCAACGCTTTCCGGGCCGCGCGAACGCCGAGGTCTCGTAGTGCTCGAACCCGGAAGCTGCGAGCGCCTCCTCGACCGCGTCCTGCATGTCGGCACAGGCGTCGTGCTCGGGCAACGTCGGCCGGTGGCGGAAAAAAACCGTGTTCGGCTCGATCGTGAGCTGGTAGGCCGAAACGTGCGTCGTGCCCCGGCGCACCGCCTCGGCGAAGTCGCTGCGCGCCATTTCGAGGGACTGGCCCGGCAGGCCGTACATCAGATCGATGTTGACGTTGTCGAACCACGCCTGGGCGGCGTCGATCGCGCGCGTCGCCTCCCCGGCCGAGTGGATCCGCCCGAGCGCCGCGAGCATCGCGTCGTCGAAACTCTGCACGCCGAGCGAAAGGCGGTTGACGCCGGCTTCGCGATAGCCGCGGAAGCGCGCCGATTCCACCGTTCCCGGATTCGCTTCCAGCGTGATTTCCGCACCGGGCTCGACGGTCAGGCGCGCCCGGATTTCCGAGAGCAGGCGGTCGATCGCCTCGGGAGGAAACAGGCTCGGCGTGCCGCCGCCGATGAAGACGCTCACGATCCGGCGGCCCCAGACCGAAGGCAGCATCGCTTCCAGGTCGGCAATCAGTGCGGCGACGTATTCAGCTACCGGAAGCTCGCCCCGCGATTCGTGCGAATTGAAGTCGCAGTAGGGGCACTTGCGCACGCACCACGGCAGATGCGCGTAAAGCGCAAGCGGCGGAAGCAGCGCGAGCCGCACCTCGCCCGGCAAGGCGACGCGCGCCACGACGCTCACAGACCCTCCCCTTCCTCGCGCAACCGGGCGACCAGCCGGGCGAGCGCCTGGCCGCGATGGCTGATGCGGTTCTTTTCCTCGGCGGAAAGCTCCGCGGCAGTCAGGCCGCGCCCGGGAACCAGGAACAGCGGGTCATAGCCGAAGCCGCTTGCGCCCCTCGGCTCGCGCGCGATGCTGCCGTGCCACCGGCCTTCGGCGATCAGCGGCTCGGGATCGTCGGCGCGGCGCACCAGCGCGACGACGCAGACGTAATGCGCATCGCGACCGGCGTGCCGGGCGAGTTCGGCGAGGAGCTTTTGGTTGTTGCGCGCATCGCGCTCGTCGCGCACGCCGCCGCCGGCGTAGTACGCGGAGTGCACGCCCGGCGCGCCGCCGAGCGCGGCGACGCACAGTCCGGAGTCGTCGGCAAGCGCCGCAAACCCGCAGGCACGGCTCGCGTGGCGCGCCTTGGCGAGCGCGTTTTCGAGAAACGTCTCGTGCGGCTCCTCCGCTTCAGAGATTCCGAGGTCCGCCTGCGGGATCACTTCGATCGAAAACGGCGCCAGCAGCGCCCGGATTTCCCTGAGTTTGCCCGGGTTGTTCGAGGCCAATACGAGCTTCTTCACGGACCCCCGAGGCGGCGCCGCATCACAAACCGAGGGCGCGGCGCTGGTGCGCGACCAGTTGCGCGCACCCGCGCGACGCGTGCGCAAGCAGCGCATCCAGGTCGGCGCGCGCAAAGGGTTCGCCTTCCGCGGTGCCCTGCACTTCGACGTACCCGCCCGAGCCGGTCATGACGACGTTCATGTCGGTGTCGCAGGCCGAATCTTCCGCGTAATCCAGATCCAGCACGGGAGTGCCGCGCACGATCCCCACCGACACCGCGGCGACGAAGTCCCTGACCGGCAGCGCCGCGATCATGCCCTTCGCGCGCATCCAGGAGAGCGCGTCGTGCACGGCGACAAACGCGCCCGTAATGGCAGCCGTGCGCGTGCCGCCATCGGCCTGCAGCACGTCGCAGTCGACGTGGATCGTCCGTTCGCCGAGCGCCGGGAGGTCCGTCACCGCGCGCAATGCCCTGCCGATGAGGCGCTGGATTTCCTGCGTGCGGCCGGACTGCCTGCCGCGCGCCGATTCGCGCTCCGTGCGCGTGTTGGTCGAGCGCGGCAGCATCCCGTATTCCGCGGTGAGCCAGCCGACGCCCTTGTCCTTGAGAAACGGCGGCACGTGCGGCTCGACGCTTGCGGTGCACAGCAGCCGCGTGTCGCCGAATTCGATCAGTACGGAACCTTCCGCGTGGCGCGTGTAGTTGCGCGTGATGCGCACCGGGCGCAGCTCCGCGGGCCGCCTGCCGCCCGCCCTGCGCAGCTCCGGGTTGGCTTGGTCGGGCATCTACCCTATGATACGCGCTCCCTTGGTCACTCCCCCTGCGCGCGTGCGCGCCCCTTCACCTTGATCTCCAGCATGACCGGCTACGCGGCCGGCAGCGCCGATCTTGCGCGCGGCAGGATTGCGCTCGAATTGCGCTCCGTCAACTCGCGCTACCTCGACATCCAGTTCCGCATCGCCGAAGAGCTGCGCGCGGCCGAGCCGATGCTGCGCGAGCTGGTCGCATCGCGCGTGGCGCGCGGCAAAGTGGATTGCAGGGTTTCCTTCGGCGCGAATGCGCCGGCCGCGACTGCGGCGTCGCTCAGCGAAGCCGCGCTTGAAACTCTGCGGCGCCTGGCGGACGAGGCCGCACGGGCGTTTCCCGGAGCCGGGCCGCTGCGCATCGGCGACATTCTGCGCTGGCCCGGGATGATTGCCGAGGCGCCGCTCGACGACGAAGCGCTGCGCGCAAGCGCGCTGCAGCTCGCGCGGCAGGTGCTGGACGAGCTTTGCTCGGCCCGCGCGCGCGAGGGCGCCGCGCTTGCCGGCGTCGTTGCGGCGCGCGTTGCGGAAATGCGCCGGCGAATCGCGGAAGTTGCGCCGCTGGTCCCCGAAGCGGTTGCCGCCTTTCAGGCGAAGCTCGCAGAGCGGCTGCGCGACGCGCTCGGTTCGGCCGACGACGAGCGCGTGCGCGCCGAGATCGCGGTGTTCGCAATGAAATCCGACGTCGATGAGGAGCTGACCCGCATCGCCTCGCACCTGGACGAAGTGGAGCGGACCCTCGGCAAGGGCGGCACCGTCGGCAAGCGGCTCGACTTTCTCGCGCAGGAACTCAATCGCGAGGCAAACACGCTTGCCTCGAAGGCCGGCGGCGCGAAGATCGCCGACTGCGCGCTGGAGCTCAAGCTCCTCATCGAGCAGATGCGGGAGCAAGTACAGAACATGGAATAAGTACGGCGCTGCGCTGCGAGGCGGCAGCGCAAGCTGCGCCGCAGGCGAAACTTTCGGAAAGAGCAAGTGGACGGCCTATTGTTCGTGATCACCGCTCCCTCGGGAGCAGGCAAGACCTCGCTGATCGAAGCGTTGCTGAAGGACGACCCGCGCCTCAAGCTTTCGATCTCCTACACGACGCGCCCGCCGCGCCCGGGGGAGGCGGACGGGCGCGACTATCACTTCGTCACCGCCGACACGTTCGAGTCGATGCATGCGCGCGGCGAATTTCTCGAGAGCGCCGAAGTGCACGGCAACCGCTACGGGACTTCGCGGTCGGTGGCGCGGGGACTGCTCGCGGCGGGCGAGGATCTGGTGCTTGAAATCGACTGGCAGGGCGCCAAGCAGGTGCGGCACCTGATCCCCGAGTGCATCGGCATCTTCATCCTGCCGCCCTCGATCCACGAGCTGGAACGCCGCATGCGCGCCCGCGGGCAGGACTCGGACGCCGTCATCCGGCGCCGCCTCGCCAACGCCCGGGAGGAACTGAGCCACGCCCGGGAGTTTGAATACGCTATAATTAACAAAGAGTTCGATGAGGCGCGGCGTAACCTCGCCGCCGTTGTCTGCGCCGAGCGGGCGCGCACCCCGCGCATGCTGCAGCGCCATCCCGAATTGTTCCGACTGAAGGATTAGCCATGGCACGCATTACCGTCGACGATTGCCTGAAAACGTTTCCGAACCGCTTCCACCTCACCCTTGCCGCGACGTACCGAGCGCGCCAGCTCAGCGCGGGGGCCTCGCCCCTGGTCGAACCGAACAAGGACAAGCACACCGTGATCGCGCTGCGCGAGATCGCCGCCGGCAAAGTCGGTGCGGAAGTTCTGAAGCGCAACGCGACGCTCAGCTCTCCGCTTCCCTGATCGCGGGGAAAATGGGGTCAGACCCCATTTTCCGGGCGGCAGGGGAAAATGGGGTCTGACCCCATTTTCAGTTAGTCTCTCCCCGAATGGCCGCAGTCCATGCGCTGGATGAAACGCGTTTCGGCTACCTGAAGCCGGCGGACGTCGCGCGCCTCGGCGAGGCCTACCGCTTCTCCGAAGCGGCCCATGCCGGCCAGACCCGGCAATCGGGCGATCCCTACATCTCGCATCCGCTGGCGGTGGCGGAAATCCTCGCCGGCTGGCGCCTCGACGGCCAGGCGCTGATGGCGGCGCTGCTGCACGACGTGATGGAGGACACCTCGGTCACCAAGGCCGAGATCGCCGAAACCTTCGGCAAGCCGGTGGCCGAGCTGGTCGACGGGCTGTCGAAGCTCGACAAGATCGAGTTCCAGTCCGCGGAGGATGCGCAGGCGGAGAATTTCCGCAAGATGCTGCTGGCGATGGCGCGCGACGTGCGCGTCATCCTGATCAAGCTCGCCGATCGCCTGCACAACATGAAAACGCTGGGCGCGGTGGCGCCCGCCAAGCGCCGGCGCGTGGCGCGCGAGACCATGGAGATCTACGCGCCGATCGCCAACCGTCTCGGCCTCAACACGCTGTTCCACGAGTTGCAGGAACTCGCCTTTTCGCACCTGTATCCGCTGCGCTACAAGGTGCTCGCGAAGGCGACGGGGTCGGCGCGCGGCAACCGCCGCGAGGTGGTCGGCAAATCGCTCGAGACGATCAAGGCAAAGCTCGCCGACGGCGGCATCGAGGCGAGCGTCACGGGCCGCGCGAAGCACCTCTACTCGACCTACCGGAAAATGATCGAAAAGCACCTCTCGTTTTCCGAGGTGCACGACATCTACGGGTTCCGCGTGGTCGTCCAGGACGTGTCCGCCTGCTACCTCGCGCTCGGCGCGCTGCACGCGCTGTACAAGCCCATCCCCGGAAAATTCAAGGACTACATCGCGATTCCGAAGGCGAACGGCTACCAGTCGCTGCATACCGCGCTGATCGGCCCCTACGGGCTGCCGATGGAGATCCAGATCCGCACCGAGCAGATGCACCGCATCGCCGAGGACGGCGTCGCGTCGCACTGGATGTACAAGGACGAGGGCGTGTCGCTCTCGGACCTGCAGAGGCAGACGCACCGGTGGCTGCAATCGCTGCTCGAAATCCAGAGCCAGGCGCGCGATTCGCACGAGTTTCTCGAGCACATCAAGGTGGATCTGTTCCCCGACGAGGTCTACGTCTTCACGCCCAAGGGCCGCATCCTGTCGCTGCCCCGGGGCGCGACCGCGGTGGATTTCGCCTACGCGGTCCATACCGACATCGGCAACCGCTGCGTCGCATCCAAGGTGAACGGCGAACTGGTGCCGCTGCGCACCGAACTGCGCAGCGGCGACCGGATCGAGATCATCACCGCGAGCCACGCCAGGCCCAACCCGGCGTGGATCCAGTACGTCCGCACCGGCAAGGCGCGCTCCAACATCCGCCATTTCCTCAAAACCATGCAGTACGAGGAATCGACCGGTCTCGGCGAACGCCTGCTCGAGCAGGCGCTGAAAGCGGCCGGGGCACCGCGCGCCCCGATCGACGACGCGAGCTGGGAGCGGGTGGCGCGCGACTCGGGCGCGCGCTCGAAGCAGGAAGTCCTCGCCGATATCGGACTCGGCAAGCGCCTGCCGGCGGTGGTCGCGCGCCGGCTCCTGCGGCACGCCGAGCGCGAAGAGATCAAGGGCGCCCCGCGACCGGCGGGAAGCAGCGTCGTCATCCGGGGGACCGAAGGCATGGCGGTGCAGCTCGCGACCTGCTGCCGGCCGATTCCCGGGGACGTCATCGTCGGTTCGATCAAGAAGGGCCAGGGCCTGGTGGTGCACGCGGCCGATTGCGGGGCGATCGCCCGCTCGCGCCGCAACGAGCCCGAGCAGTGGATCGAAGCGGAATGGGACCGCTCGACTTCGCGCCTGTTTCAGGCCGCGATCAAGGCCACGGTTGCAAACCAGCGCGGCGTGCTCGCCAAAGTGGCCTCCGAGATCGCGGAGGCCGGTTCGAACATCGATTCCATCAGCATGGAGGAGGACCGCGCGGTCTTCACCACCATGCACTTCGTGCTCGAGGTCGCCAGCCGCAAGCATCTTGCGCGCGTCATGCGCGCGCTGCGCAGGCTGCCGGACGTTCAGAAGCTCGCCCGCGAACGCGAGTGATCTGCCTCTTCCCCTCCTGCCAAGGAGGGGTGGATCGCGCAGCGAGCCGGGGTGGTGGGACGTCAGTGCCGTTATTTTCTCGGCGACGGTCGTCTGCGCGACGAGCCAGCCATTTCTTTGACGCTCGGCCAAATTCATGACGCATCGCGCGCGCTTCACCGGCGCCAATCAGACGGGCACTTCGAACAGATCGAGATAAGCAAAAAATCGATACACGCGGCTGCGTCGCCTACCCGTCGCCTCCTTCACGAGGTCCGCTCGCTCGAGACGGCGAATCAATGCTGCCGCGGTGTTGTAGACGACGCCAAGATGCTTCCCCACCGTCTGAATGTCGGTGAGTGGGTGCCCGAACAGAAACTCGACGAGTTTCACTTCGTTCGCTCCCAGCGAGCCAGCTGTGCGTATCGCCTGCTCGCGGAACGCGATCACCTTGCGCGCCGTCTCGACCGCCTCGAGGGCCGTCTGCTCGACGCCTTTGAGAAAGAACCTGGCCCAGCCTTCCCAGTCGCCGTTCTTCCGGACTGCGGTAAGGCGATCGTAATACTCAAGCCTGTTTCCCTTCAGATAGAGACTGAGGTACAGGAGCGGCCGCAGGAGGATCCTTCGCTCGTGCAGCAGCAGGGCGACGAGCAGCCGGCCGAGACGGCCATTACCATCGAGAAACGGATGGATCGTCTCGAATTGCGCATGCACGAGCGCGCATTCGAGGATCACCGGGTATTGCGGTCGCTCGGGATGTTCGCGGCGCTCGTGAAGGAACTTCTCGAAATTGTCGAGCGCCGCGTTCATGTCGGGCACGGGCGGAGGAACGAAACTGGCGGTCGATAGATTGGCGCCCCTGGGGCCGATCCAGTTCTGCGTCTCGCGGAATTCGCCGGGTGTCTTGCCCTCGCCCCGAACGCCGCGCATCAGCTCCGCGTGAATCTCGCGGATCAGCCGCAGGGAAAGCGGCAGTTCCGAAAGTCGCCGGATGCCGTAGTTCAGCGCGCGAACATGGTTCACGACCTCTGCGGTGTCATGAAGGCGCTTGCCTTCCGCCGGCTCGTCGCCCTCCTCGAATCGGATGACTTCGTCCAGGGTCGATTCGATCCCTTCGATCTGCGAGCTGAGGAGCGCTTCCTTGCGGACGTACATGCCGACGAAGAGGTCCGGGTTTGGAAGCAGCGTGGAAATGCCCTCCAGCTTCCCTAGCGCCTGGTCGGCGCGTGAGAGCAGATCCACTCCTTCGGCGTTGAGCTGGACGGGAGGGTCGGGGGGCAGGGGCGCCGGGACGTACGCGAGGTATCCGGTAGCCTGCGGCACCGTCCGCCCCGCCCTGGATTGCATAGCCTCCATAATTCAACCTTTTTCCGTCTTTTGAAATAACGCTCGAAATCCACCCTCGTTATTTCAGAGTCCTGCTGGACGAAAGATCGAAATCATACCATTATTGCAATTTACTGTCTAATTTTGCAATAACTACCGCCTAAACCCTCAGTTGGACCTACTGCCCTGCAATAGCCGCCACCCCACACGATGGACCGCATCCGCCAGCTCGCCAGCTACCCGCGAACCAGCAGCGCAACCGCATGCGCGCCCATCTGCGCACCTTGCGAGCGAACTACGACCGCGCATCGCGCGATCTCTTCTCGACCAGCCGCATGCGGCGCGGCTGTCCGATGCAGCTCCAACTGAAGCACAAGCGCTTCACCGATGCCTACGAGCTGCTGCAGCTCGGCGAGCATTGCCTCAAGGAACTCAACCACTGCTACGCCCTCCGAATTGCCGGCTTTCGCCGCGGCGATCACATCCTCGTTACGACAATCCTCAAGGGATTCGATCCTTCGCCTCGGCGCTATATCGTTACCGATGTCGTTTGGCACAAGGGCGACAGCTCAATGGAATACTGCAACTTGCCCCTCGACCGCGAGGCCACGGTTCTCGCGAACAGTTGCCGCGCATCCGCCAAACGACTGCTCGAGGATGTGCTCGAGAAGGGAGATCTCGCAAGATTTCAGCCCAGATCCACGGTGACTCGCGTCCCTGAAACGCGGCAATATCCCTTCTGGCTGCGCCAGGGCTGAATCGAATCACCGTCGCGGCGACGACTCTTCGGTCACTCGCAACGCTTGCCACGCCGCGCCGGCAGCCGAGTATCTTGCGTTTCTGATTCAGAGAACCGCTGTGCAGCTACCAGACTTTTACCGCCCTCAAGAGCTGAATCGGCAGGGCGGATGGAAGTCCCGCGTCATGGTCGACCGCTACGCGAAATTTGCAACGGAGCATCTGGCGGTCGCGGCTGCCCGCATTGACGGCGGGCGTGGAGGAGACGTAGTCCAGTTTCCTATGTTTTCCCTACGTTCTGAAACGAGAAGGGCCAGCTAGCCGCTAGCCCTTTGAATTTTGGTAGGTCGTGGCGGATTCGAACCGCCGACCAACGGATTAAAAGTGGAACTCTACGCTGTATGTATTTGACGAACCGGCCCGCCCTCACTCGTCAACGCTCGCCAAGACTCGCGTACGCCCTACGTTTTCCCTACGTTTTGGCGATCGGCTAAACCCGGCAACCCGACAAGCGGCGCTCCGAAGTCACTTCGGGCGTTCATCGCCGCGGATTGGCACGGTTTTTGGGGCCTTGCGAAGGTGGCGCAGGAGATCCGCGCGCTTCGCACGTCCGGCTCGTTCCGCAAGAAAAATCTCGGCACTCTTCAGGCTGCCGACCTTTTCCGCGACCGCCGATGCGATGAACTGATTGAGCGATACGCCGTCGGCCTTTGCAAGTTGCGCGACGGCCTCCTTCACCGACCGGGGCAATTTCAGAGGATAGGTGCTCTTGCTCATGATTTCGACACTTTTTCGTGATTCGGCAAGCGGACTCGGGTCCGAGTGCGTTCCACGGTCACTATGGCGCCTCGCGCCAGTTCCGAGTTGTGCTCAGCGACGGCACGAGCGCACACCGGAGCTTGCTCAAGATAACGAAAATCGACAAGCCGGACGATTCCGGAATGGGCGGCGCCGAATGCGACGGCGAGTTCGCCGAAATCCTTGTCAAGCGTTACCAGCACTTGGCTGTTCTGCGCCGCATGCCCAAGAATCTGTTCGTCGCCCGGGTCAGTACTCCAGTCGCCGACCCACTCGATTTCGTGCCCGGCCCGTTGCAGCTCATCCCTTGCGCCGGGCCAGATGCAGCTATCGAGCAGGAGCTTCAGGCTGCCTCGTCGGTGATGGCCGGTTCAATGCGCTCGTGACCGACGACGCGGCGCGCATACGCAAGGCAGGCAAGCACGTCCTCACGCTCGAGCCACGTATAGGCGCGAGTCAAATCGTCCACTGTATCGCCAGCCGCCAACATGCCCAGAACATGTTCGACAGCCAAGCGATGACCTCGAATGATCGGCTTGCCGCCGAAGATCTTCGGGTTGACCGTAATCCGCTTGAGAAGCTCGGCTTCGTTCATGAGCGCGATTCTACGCTCGCCGCTGTCGTTAACGAAAAGCCCCCGGCGTTGACGCCGAGGGCTTCAATTGGTAGGTCGTGGCGGATTCGAACCGCCGACCAACGGATTAAAAGTCCGCTGCTCTACCAGCTGAGCTAACGACCCGTGGAAAAGGGCGCGATTTTATCAGCCCTGTCGGCTCAGGCGCCAGTATTGCCACTTCATTGTCGCCGCCGCGCCCGCAACGATCGCGAGGAAAGTGATGATCGAGCCGAGGGCGAGCGTGGAAAATCCCGAGATCCCCTGCCCGATCGTGCAGCCGAGCGCGGTGATGCCGCCGAACCCCATCAGCGCGCCGCCGATCAGGTGGCTGGCGGTGTCCTCGGCGTCGCGGAAGCCTTCCCAGCGAAAGTTCCTGGTCGCGATCGCCCACGCGGCCGAGCCCGCGATCACGCCCGCCGCCGATGCGATGCCGTAGGTGACGATCTTCGTCTTGTCGGTCCACAGCATCAGGTATTCGAGCGAGAAGGCGAACGGCGCCACGAAGCTGAATGCCTCCATCCGCCCGGTGTTGGTCGCAACGAACGCTTCCTGCAGCGTCTGCGGGTCCTCGGCGACATAGCCGATCCTGCCGCTCACGTACCAGCCGCCCACGACGACCAGTCCGGTCACCACGCCGCCGAGCGTGTAGTCGAAGCCTGCGCGGAAGTCCTTCGACGCGTAGGCAAACGCGATCAAGCCCCCGCCAAGGACCGCGGCCGTTGCGATTTCCCAGGTTTTCCTGTCCCCGCCTGCGGCGCGCGAAACGAGCGACGGCACATCCTGCCCTCCCGCGAGCGTAAGCGTCGCCTGCTCGAGTACGCCGACGCGGAACGCGCCGAGGATGCCGCGCAGCGTCATGTACGCGACGATGCCGAGCACGATGAAGACGACCACCGACTTGAGGTTGCCGGCGCCGATGCGGATCAGCGTCTTGGAGCCGCAGCCCGAGCCGAGCGTCATGCCGACGCCGAACAGGAAGCCGCCTACGATGTACGAGAGCCAGGTGAAATTCGGCCCCGGGTAGATCGATTTCGAGAGGTCCACCACGCCCGCGAGGTGCAGCGCGTTAGCGCCGACGATCGCCACCCCGATCGCGAGCAGCCACATGCGCATGCGGCTGGTGTCGCCCATGTTGACCCAGTCGGAGACCGCGCCCATGGTGCAGAAGTTGGTCTTGTTGCCGACCGCTCCGAACACGAACGCGAGCGCGAACGCACCCCACGTCACGTACGGCGCAAGCTGTGCGGGATTCGCTTCGGTCACGGGGCTACCTTCATGCGCGCAAGCGCCGGTTACTCTAGCGCAACCGGCGCGCAACCGCGTTCGACCCGCCGTATTGCCGGATCAACTCGGCTGATAGCGGGTCGGATCGGCGAGCCCGGCGGCTTCGAAGCCCGCCCTGCGGATGCGGCAAGCGTCGCAGGCGCCGCACGCGCGGCCCTCGGTGTCCGGCTGGTAACAGGTCACGGTGTCCGCCGCATCGACCCCGAGCGCGACCGCAAGGCGCACGATCGCCGCTTTCGGCAGATCGACGAGCGGCCCGCGGACTTCGATCCTGCGCCCCTCCACCGCCGCCTTGGTGGCGAGATTGGCGAGCGATTCGAACGCGCGCAGGTATTCCGGCCGGCAATCGGGGTAGCCGGAATAGTCCACCGCATTGGCGCCGACGAAAATGTGCTGCGCGCCGAGCACTTCCGCCCAGCCGAGGGCGAGCGCGAGCAGGATCGTGTTGCGCGCCGGCACATAGGTGACCGGGATTCCGGCCTTCACGCCCGCGGTGGGAACGTCGATCGAGCGGTCCGTGAGCGCCGAGCCGCCGAACTGCGACAGGTCGATGCGGAGGATGCGGTGTTCCGCCGCACCGTGGCGCGCCGCGATTCTCTTCGCCGCCGCGAGTTCGGCGCCATGGCGCTGTCCGTAATCCACCGAGAGGCAGAAGCACTCGTAGCCCTCGCGGCGCGCCCACGCCAGGGTGGTCGCGGAGTCCAGGCCGCCGGAGAGGAGAACGACCGCTCGCTTCAGCGCTTCGTTCCTTGCGCCATGCGCTGCCTGGCGCTTGCCGCGGCAGTGCTGGCGGGATACTTGGCAAGCAGGGCTTCGAGCGTCCTTTGGGCCGCGCGCCGGTCGCCCAGCGCCTCCTGCGAGCTGGCGACGTTGAGCATCGCATCGGGCGCCTTGGCGTCCTCCGGCCACGCAGAGAGCACTTTCTGCTGCGCAGCGATTGCCTGCTTGTAGTCGCGCTGCGCAAAGTACGCGTTGCCGATCCAGTACTGCGCCGAGGGCGCGAGCTTGCTCGCCGGATACGTGACGAGGAAACCCTGGAAGGCGGAGATCGCGAGTGGATAGTTCCCGAGCTTGAACTGGTTGAGCGCGGCTTCGTACGCCTTCACCTCCCCGGAAGACGCCGCGGTCTCCGCGGGTGGCTTGTCGGCTGCTGCGGCCTGCTCCTTCGCCTGCTCCAGCTTTCTCAGCCGCGTGTCGATGTCGACGTAGAGGTCCTTCTGCCGCTTGTCGGCGGTCTCGATCTGGTTCGAGAGCACTTCGAGCTGGCCGCGAAGTTTCGCAATCTCGCCCCGGAGCGCCTCGATCTGCGTCGCGAGGTCGAGCAGCGCGCGCGGGTCCTCGGCCTTGGCGAGGCGCTCTTCGAACGCCCGGTTGCTCGCGTCGACTTGCCTGCGCAGCTCTTCGATCCTGCGGCGCGCCTCGTCGTCATCGAAGAGCGCGAGCGCCGCGCCCGGCAGCGAAAGGGCGGCGGCAAGCGCGGCGGCAAGACCCGCCCGGCGCATCAATACTCGCCCTGGTACAGGATGTCGCTGCGGCGGTTCTGCGTCCACGCGTCTTCGCTATGACCCTCGGATTTCGGCTTTTCCTCGCCCAGGCTCACCGATTCGACCTGGTCCTCCTTGCCGCCAAGCAGCAACAGCATCCGCTTCACGCCCTCGGAGCGGCGCTGGCCGAGCGCAAGGTTGTACTCGCGGCTGCCGCGCTCGTCGGAGTTGCCCTGGATCAGCATCTTCGCCCGCGGGTTGTCGCGCAGATACCGGGCGTGCGCCTCGACGAGAGATTTGTACTCGTCCTTGATGTCGTACTTGTCGAATTCGTAGTAGATGGAGCGCCTGGAAAGTATCGAGGCGGGATCGGTGAGCGCCGATAGCGCCGCCCTCTTGCCTGCGGTCAGGTCGACCGCGGCGACCGGCGGCTGCTTCACCGGTTGCGGCTGCGCCGAGGGTTTGGCCCCCGGCCGGCGATCCTCCACGCCCGCGGGCGGTTGCTCGTCCTGCGAAGGCGTACTCGAACACGCCGCCAGGGCGGCGAACGGCAATGCAATCCAGATGGCACGCATGGGTTTTCTCCTGCTTATTGAATGAATGGCCCCCAGGCCGGCTCGCGCACGTCGCCGGCGGAAACGCTCAGCCGCTGCTTGACCCGCCCGTCGGATGAGACCGCCGAGAGCACGCCCCGGCCGCCGATCACCGTAGCGAGCAGGAGCATGCGGCCGTTGGGGGCGAAACTGGGCGACTCATCGCGTTCGCTGTCGGTCAGGATCTGCACCTGGCGCGTCGCGAGGTCGAGCAACGCGACCTGGAACTTGCCGTTGTTGCGGCTGATGTACGCCAGGTTCTTGCCGTCGCGGCTGATTCGCGGTGAAACATTATAGCTCCCCTCGAATGTCACTCTCTGGGCGTCGCCGCCGCCGGCGGGCATTCGGTAGATCTGCGGGCTGCCGCCGCGGTCCGACGTGAAATAGATGCTTTGACCGTCGGGCGAGAACACGGGTTCCGTGTCGATGCCGCTGGAATTCGCCAGGCGCCGCACGCCGCTGCCGTCCGCATTGATCAGAAAGAGCTGCGAGGCGCCCTCGCGCGACAGGGCGACCGCGAGCTTCGAGCCGTCGGGCGACCATGCGGGAGCGGAGTTCGAGCCCTTGAAGTTGGCAACCGGAATCTGCCTCGCGAGGTTGATGTCCTGGACGTAGACGACCGGCTTCTTGTTTTGAAACGAGACGTACGCGATCTTGCGACCGTCAGGGGACCACGCCGGCGAGATGATCGGCTCGTTCGACACGAGCATCGCCTGCTCGTTGGCGCCGTCCGCATCTGCAATCTGAAGCTCGTAGCGGATCCCTCGCTTGACGACGTAAGCGATCTTGGTGGAAAAGACGCCCTTTTCCCCGGTCAGTTTCTCGTAGACGTAGTCCGCGATTCGATGCGCCGTAAATCGGGCCTGTTCCTTGGCCAACGTGAAAGCGACACCGCTGAGGTCTGCTTGCTTGACCACGTCGTGAAGCTTGAAGCGCACCTCGAACCGGCCGTCGGGCCGCGTCGCGACCGAGCCGAGCACGAGCGCGTCGGCAAGCCGCGAGCGCCATTCGGCGTAGTCCACCTTCGAGGCCTCGGTCGGCGGCGGGACGAGCGGCGGCACCTCGATCCCGCGGAACAGGCCGCTGCGCTCCAGATCGGCGCGCACGATCGCGGAGATCGCGGCGGGGAGCCCGCCTTCGCCGGCAAACGGCACGATCGCGACCGGCAGGCGCTGCGCGCCCGCTCCGGTGATTTCGATGGAGAGCTGCGCCCGCGCCGCGCCGCAAAAGCACAGCGACGCGATCAGCGCGAGAAAAAACCGCATGGGCGCGATTATAGGGTCAGTCCCTGGGCCGGAACGTGAGCTTCAGCTCGCGGCTGAACAGATCCGGCCTGTCGGGCTTCGGCAACGGCGAGGATTTGAGGATCGCGCGCTCGACCGCCTGATCGTACGCGGGGACGCCGCTCGAGCGCGCGAGCTTCACCGTAAGCACTTCTCCGGACGGAAGTTGCACGACGTTGAACACCGCCTCCGGGTTGCCCTTGAGATCGGGCGGCAGGATCCAGTTGCCGCGCACCTTGGCGCGAATGCGCGCGATGTACTCGTCGAGCGCGCGCGCGTTCGCCGCCGCCGCATCGCGCGCAAGCTGTTCGCGGATCTGCTGGCGCTCGCGCTCGACCGCGAACGCCGTCTGCTCGCGCGCCAGTTCCTCGCGCAGCCGCCGCTGCGCCTCTTCGTCGCGCGGTTTCGCTCGCGCCGGCTCGGGCTTCGGCTGCGGCTTGGGCTTGGGCTCGGGCTTGGGTTTCACCTCGGGCCTGGGCTTGGGCTTGGGCGGCTCCTTGATCGCAATGTCGGGTTTTTCGATTTGCGGCTCCGGCTTGGGCGCCTCGACCGGGGCGACTTCCGGCGCGGGCTTGGGCGGCTCGGGGCGCTCGAGCACGGGAAGCTCCGCCCAGAGTTCGACCGCGACCGATTCGGGCGGCCGGTTCTGCCAGCGGACACCGAGCAGCAGGATCGCCGCGAGCAGCACGTGCACCGCCGCCGCGAGCACGATCGAGGAGGCGAGTCCCGGGTCGGGCCGTTCATCGAAAGCTGCCGCAATTTCCATCTGCGTCACTGCGCCGGCTTGACCAGCAGGCCGACCTTCTTCACCTGGTGCTTCTGCAGCTCGTCCATGACGTTGAGGACCGCTTCGTAGCGCACGTTCTTGTCGCCGGCGATCAGCACCGGCTGCTCGGGATTTTTCTGCTGGCGCTCGGCGATGAGCTTCGCAAGCTCGCCGCGCGCCACGCGGCGCTCTTCGGTCACGGCGCCCTTCGCGTCGCGGGTCCGCACGAGCAGCGACTGGTCCTCCTTGATCACGACTTCGAGCGGCGCCACCGGCGCGTTCGACGCCCTGGAGACCGAGGGCAGCTCGACGATCCCGGGGGTCACCAGCGGCGCGGTCACCATGAAGATGACGAGCAGCACGAGCATCACGTCGACGTACGGCACGACGTTGATCTCGTGCATCGGTCCGCGCTTCGAGTGCATCCGCGCCATCGCGCTATCTCACGGCCTGGCGGTGCAGGATGTTGGAGAACTCCTCCATGAAGCTCTCGAAGCGGATCGCGAGGCGATCGATGTCGTGCGAGTAGCGGTTGTAGGCCACCACCGCCGGGATCGCGGCAAACAGGCCAATCGCGGTGGCGACGAGCGCCTCGGCGATTCCCGGCGCCACCTGCGCGAGGGTCGCCTGCTGCACGTTCGCCAGGCCGCGGAACGCGTGCATGATCCCCCACACGGTCCCGAAAAGTCCCACGTACGGCGAGACCGATCCGGTCGAGGCGAGAAAGGCGAGGTGGCGCTCGAGATGGTCCATTTCGCGCTGGTAGGTTGCGCGCATCGCGCGGCGCGCGCCATCGACCATCACCGAAGGCTCGCTGCCCCGCTGGGTGCGCAGCTTGGCGAATTCCCGGTAGCCGGCCTCGAAGATGCGCTCGAGCGAGCCGATCGTGTGGCGCGCGTTGACCGCGCCCTGGTAAAGCTCCTGCAGGTCGCTGCCGCTCCAGAACTCGCGCTCGAAACCGTCGGTCTGCTCGCGCGCGCGGCGGATCCCGAACCACTTGCGGAAAATGAACATCCAGGACAGGAACGAGACCGCGAGCAGCAGCGCCAGCACCGCCTTCACGACGAACGAGGCGTTCACCACCAGCGTCCAGAGTTCCAGGTCTTGCGTGAACGTCATGTTGCGATCCTCGCGGCGAGCAACTCGGGAATCGGCTGCGGCCGCATGTCGCGGTGGCGCACGCAGGCTGCCTGGATGCGCGCCGCGGCGCATACGCGACCGTCCTCGAGCAGCGCCTGCTGCTCGAGCCAGAAGTAGGTGCGCTTCTTTTCCACCGGGAGCACGGTGACGGTGATCAGGTCGTCGAGCCGCGCTCCGACCCGGAAATCGATCTCGGCGCGCGAGACGACGAAGCCCAGCCCTTTCTCCGCGGCGAGCCGCTCCTGGTTGACGCCGAGGCTGCGCAGCCACTCGCTGCGGGCGCGCTCGAAGTAGCGCAGGTAGTTCGCGTAGTAGACCACTCCGCCGCGGTCCGTGTCCTCGTAGTAAACGCGCACCGGGAAGCTGAACGGGGTCAACGCGCCGTGCTCCAGGAATCCTTTCGCGCGATTGTAGCAGCCGGTTGCGAGGTGCCGTCCCAGCGAAGGCGCTCGCCCGGAAGCCAGCGGTCGAGCAACGACACGAGCGGCACGCAGAGGAACAGCGCCCAGATGAAGCCGTTCGGCTTGTAGAGGAGGAACTGCCAGGCGAACGCGAGCGCGGCCACGCCCAGCGCGTGCAGGATGCGCGCGCAACGCCGGTTGGGCGTGGTCATCGGATCGGAAATCATGAAGAACGCAAACAGCAGCAGCGCCCCGTTCTCCATCTGGTGCAGCCAGGATGCGAGGCTCTTGCCGAGCCACAGCGTCCACAGTCCTGCGAGGCCGAGGTACGCGGCGAGGAAGATCCAGCTCGTATCCGCGCGCTGCGCGCGGCTTGCCACCAGGCCGCCCAGCGCGACGAACCAGGCGGCGAGCGCCAGGTCGCTGCCCCACTGCCCCGGCGAGATCCATGCCCCCGGAAGCAGCGTGACCGCCGCGACGACGCCCAGGTTCGCCGGATTGAAGAGGTGTTTCCCGCGCACGCGAAGAGTGAATTTCGCCGAGATCGCAAGCGCCGCGGCAAGCGGATGCACCCACAGGCTCTCGGCGCGCAACAGCAGCGAGAGCCCGAAGCAGGTGATCGCGGCCGAGAGAAAGCCGACGCCCTTCAGGCCGAGCGCGCGTACCCAGATCGCCTGCGTCGCGAGCCCGGCGGCGAAGCACAGCGCCATCTGCGAGGCGGCACCGGCACCACGAGCGCGAATTCCTTCAGGTCGCCCTGGTAGTCGTTCAGCATGTTGATCGTGGTGCGGCTGCCGTCGCGCACCATCACGACCCTGGATGCGTCGTTCCAGAGATTGGCGTCGGCCTTGCCGACAAAGAAACCGCAGAATGCGTGTGCCGGGCCCGCCGCCAAAAGAAGCGCGCAGGCGGCAATCCCCGAACCCCATGCCATGTTTTCCTCCTCGACGTGTCCGTTATCCGCGTTGAACGCGCGGCGGAGGAAAACGGGTTAACCGACTTCGTGGTGGTGGGCGCTGCGGAGCTTTTCGCGGTGCCGGCGCACCTTGACTACATTTCCGCAGCTCGCCATCTCGCACCAGCGCCTGCTGCGGTTTTTCGTCTCGTCGAGGAACAGCCAGAAGCAGGTCGCATTCCCGCAGCGCCGCAAGCGGGAGAGCTTCCCGGATGCGAGCAGGTGCACCGCGGACTCTACGATCGGCTGCAAGGCCGCGTCGAGGACGGATGCCGACGGGTCGAGCGACCAGGCATACGCCTCGCCGTTCCAGGAAAGCCGCGCAAACGGCTTCGCCCGCGCGTCCTCCGCCTCGATGCAGGCAAGGTCCTCGCGCCCGGCCGTCTGACCCCTTGTCTTCGCCACGAGCACGCGAAACAGCGCCTCGCGAACGCGAATCGCCCTCGCACGCACTTCGGCCGCCGCCTCCGGGGATTTGGCGGCTGCCTGACGAAAGCGTGCAGCCTGCCTTTGCGCAATCGCCCCGGCGGCCTCGAGCCAGTCGACCAGGTCATCGAAGGCGACGATCCATTCCGCAGCGCGCGGGCTGCGGAACCCCTGCCCCGAATTGCAGAAATCGAGGCACAGGGCCCCGCCGCGGCAGCGAAAGGTTTCCGCGTACAGCTTGCCCCTGGCCCGCTGGAACGGGGTCGATGCCCTCACCTTGTAACCACCATATTGAACTTGACAGGTTACATTCTGCCACGTTATCCTGTAACTGTCTATAACGTTCACACAGGTTACATGTTACGCACCGGGCACCGGCAGGCCGGCACCGGAACAGGGCGACGGAAAGGAGTTCAGAGATGAGGACGATGCAACCGGCAGCCCGGATCTGCGCCGCGATCGCGGCGATCGGGGTGACGCTCTCTTTGTTTACCGCGATGACCGGCCTCGCGAACCACTACGCGCAGGCGGCCGCCGCTCAAGGCCTGACGGGCGCGGAAGCGCGCGGCAACTCCACGGGCGACACCCGCGTCGCCGCCGCACGCTCGACCGCGGAAAACGCCGGCTGCAAGCCCGGCCGCGCGAGCGCCGGGTAGCCAGCGCCGGGCCGTGGCGGCTTGCCCTACTCGGACTCCGATAACAGGTCGCGCATGCCCGTGGGCACCGCCAAGCCGAAATGGCGGTACGCGGCGAGCGTCGCCATGCGCCCGCGCGGCGTCCTCTGAAGGTAGCCCTGCTGGATGAGGTAGGGCTCGAGCACGTCCTCGATCGTGTCGGCATCCTCGCCGATCGCGTGCGCGAGATTCTCGATGCCCACGGGGCCGCCGGTGAATTTTTCCATCACGGCAAGAAGGAGCTTGCGGTCCATCGTGTCGAGGCCGAGGGCATCGACGTCGAGCATCCGCAGCGCGGCATCGGCCACGGCCTTGGAGACCACGCCGTCGGCCTTCACCTGCGCGTAGTCGCGCACCCGGCGGAGCAGCCGGTTGGCAATGCGCGGCGTTCCCCGCGCGCGGCTCGCGATCTCGTCGGCGCCTTCGTCCGCAAGCTGCACCCCCAGCAGCCCGGCGGAGCGGCGCACGATCTTCGCCAGGTCCTGCACCCCGTAGAACTCCAGCCGCGCGACGATGCCGAAGCGGTCGCGCAAGGGATTGGTGAGCATGCCCGCGCGCGTGGTCGCGCCGACCAGCGTGAAGGGCGGCAGGTCGAGCTTGATCGAGCGCGCCGCCGGCCCCTCGCCGATCATGATGTCGATCTGGTAGTCCTCGAGCGCCGGATACAGGATCTCCTCGACCACCGCCGAGAGGCGGTGGACCTCGTCGATGAAGAGCACGTCGCGCGGCTCGAGATTGGTGAGGATCGCAGCGAGGTCGCCCGGCCGCTCGAGCACCGGGCCCGAGGTCTGGCGCAGATTCACGCCCAGCTCGCGCGCCACGATGTGCGCCAGGGTCGTCTTCCCGAGTCCCGGCGGGCCGAACAGCAGCACGTGATCGAGCGCCTCGCCCCGCTCGCGCGCCGCCTGGATGAAGATCTCGAACTGCGACTTCACCTTGGCCTGCCCGACGTAATCGGCGAGCGAGGTCGGCCGCAGCGAGCGCTCGATCTGCTCCTCCTGCGGGGACGCGGGCTTGGTGGAAATCAGCCGGTCGGTTTCGATCGCCACTTCAGGATTTTGCCAAAGCTTTCAGCGCCGCGCGGATCCCGTCGGCCACCGCGACGCCGGGCGCGAGGCCCTTGACCGCCGCGAGCGCCTCCTTCTCGCTGTAGCCGAGGGAAACGAGCGCGTTGAGAATGTCGGCGGCGGTGCTCGCCGGAGCCGCAGCAGCGCCGCCGGCGGGTACCGCATCCGCGAGCTTGCCTTTCAGCTCGAGCAGCAGGCGCTCGGCCGTCTTCTTGCCGATGCCCGGAATCTTCGTGAGCCGCCCCGTTTCCTGCATCGCCACCGCGTGCGCCAGATCGGCGACCGAAAGACCGGACAGCACCGCGAGCGCGGTGCGCGCGCCGACCCCGGAAATGCGGATGAGCTGGCGGAACGCGGCGCGTTCTTCGAGCGTGGCGAAGCCGTACAGCGTGTGCGCGTCCTCGCGCACGATGAGGTGCGTGTGCAGGGTCACCGATTCGCCGGTCGCCGGCAGGTTGTAGAACGTGCTCATCGGCACGTCCAGCTCGTAGGCGACGCCGCCGATGTCCAGCAGGACCTGAGGAGGATGTTTCGCTGCGAGGCGGCCGCTCAGCCGTCCCGTCCGGGTCAGGCCGCGCGGCGCCGTCGACGGCGCGAGTCGAACGTCGTCCCGGCGTCCGGCGGCACGCCGCCGACGATCCCCTTCGCCACG
>Ga0209640_10000726_pt1 | contig 26240 bp, 23 predicted proteins | sample RifCSP10_1_FD_184018 | JGI IMG/M metagenome (GOLD analysis project Ga0209640, IMG submission 184018) | Soil microbial communities from Rifle, Colorado - Rifle CSP2_sed 10_1 (SPAdes) (version 2) | ecosystem: Environmental > Terrestrial > Deep subsurface > Rock core/Sediment | place: Rifle... | reverse complement strand
GATGCGCACTGTCATGGACGGCACAATTGCGCCGCGTGAGAGGGAGTAAAGACAGTCGTAGAGCTGCTTACTCTTACCCTTAAACAGTCCGGCTGGAACCGCAGTCCTGGTGATCGAGTTAGCAACTTTTGTGAAGTCGCGAGTCGGAGCAATAGAATCACGCGACCTTACAATATCCCCACTAACACTAGGCTGACTAGTGCTACTAGGATATCTAGTCTGACTAGGTATACTAGTAGGGCTAGTTATACTAGGCTCACTTCGGATGTTGGTTTGTTCTGGTGATCTAGCGAAGATCAACTCCTCGTGCGGCATTCTGATTGGTGGCGGAACACTCAGGCCAAGTGTCTTTTTCGGTTTTGGCGTTCGAAGTGGAGTTGCTGGCTTGCGCTTTGGATCTGGCATTGGCGGCCCCTCACTTCACGCGGGCAAGCTTCTGTCTTGTGATGTTCAGTCGGTCTAGCACTTCGTCGGTCAAACTCCAGAGTTGATCAGAAGCGCGGTGCGAACCGGCGTACATAACAGCCGGCAGTTTCTGAGATGGAGCCTCGGCTATCTTCGAATAGTCGTGCAAGTTGGTGTCGAATACGTGACCAACCAGATCGACTGCAGCTATCACCGCGCTCCTGGACTCGGCCGATAGATTGCGTTGAGGTTTGTACAGGTTGATCACTGCTCCAAGCATCTGGAGGCCCGAGTTTACGTTTTTCCGCACCTGCTCAATCGTATATGCCAAATCGCTAAGACCCTGAAGCCCCATGGCGTCTGCGGCGCAGGGGACAAGGACGAAGTCCGCTGAATAGAGCGCGGCCGTCAAAAGCTTGCCGAGCTGCGGAGGACAGTCTATGAAAACCAACTCGTAGCTTGAGCCGTGCTCTTGTATCTGGTTTCGAAGCCGATGTGTCAGATAGTCAGGCTGAAGCTCGAAGCGGGCCAGCCGGATATCGGCCGGGACCAGGTCGAGGTTGTCAACAGGACTCTCAAGCACCGCATCTCCCAGAGGCAACGGTTCAACTTTTCCCAGATGCGCCGCGACTTCGGGTTCGATCAGCACGTGGGACAGCGTCGCCTCGTAGACATCCGGCGTCACCCAGGACGACGTGAGATTTCCCTGAGGATCACAGTCAATAGCGAGCGTTTGATATCCACGCAGGGCGCAACAGGCGGACAATTCTCTCGCCACCGTGGTCTTCCCAACGCCCCCTTTTTGGTTAGCGACGGCTATCGTGATCATGCGACCTTGTCCGCAGTCTTTGGAATCAAAGAAATCACTTCTTCTTTGCTTACAAGCTTTACACGCCGATCCAGAGGATTCTCAAAGTAGCGAATGTACCCCTGTTTCAGCAGTTGTGTCATTTTTGTGTGACTCACGCCAAGCAGAACCTTGGCCTCGGAAGTAGTGATCAAATCAGCAGGCTGTATTTGGTCCATCTGTGTTTCCCTGAGCGCGCGATCATACAGCATAATTCAATAAGTATCAAGAAGGTTCAATCTAATCTAAGCTCGGTCAAAAAAGGAGGGTTGCGTGGAACGGACCGCCCGTTGGTCAAGCTGAGCGGCCCAGGTAGGCGCGAAGTTGCGGCGAGGATGGCCGGCGAATTAGCGCGTTCTTGATTTGCCACTGTGCTGACGGAGTCAGGTCAACCAGGTAGCGAATCTCTCCAGCCTCGAGCACGGCGACCGGCGCCCCGTCCCGAAACAGAATCCTGTTCGACGAGACAGCCGGCACACGTCCTCCAGGCGTGAGGATGTCGGCGAGGTTGAGCGGGTCGGCGGCGCTAATTGAAACCAAGCTGCCGTCGCCTGGCATCTTCCGAGTAGAACGCAACGCCCCCACCGCCTCTGGCAAGGCGAATTGTTCCCCGGTTATACCCGACACGAAGCGCCCCCCGCGAATATCGCCTCGCGCTTCAAGCCGCCGGTAGACCTTAAGCAGGTCGCGCCAACCGATCGTCAGCGATTCACTCTCCAGGAGCCGCCTGAACACGACCCCATAACGCTTCAACAGCGTGCGAGCAAACATCTCGCACGCCTCCTCGTTCGTTCGCTGCCGTGATCCACTGGCATTGGCGGGATCAACGCGCAGCAGCACCCAGCGGCCCGCATCCTCCACGCCGAATATTGCCGCCGACCGCTTGCGCCTTCCGTTTGCCGAGGTCGGACGCTTGCTCGAAGGCGTCAGCAGAGCGCGCAAGCCGGTGAAACTATCAGCCGTCACCAATCCGCAAGCCACCAACTCGCTCAGTCCATCCTCGACTTGTGATCGCAGTAGCGCCGTACCCTCGACAAGGTCGGCAAAGAAAGACGCCCCGTGTCTGGACAGATGCTCATTTATGGACTGGCCAGCGGGCGACAGGTCGGCCGACAAAGGGCTGCCGTGCGGGGAAGGGAAGAGCCCCCGCCAGAGAGCGGTGTTTTTGCGATTCAGCAGCGCAATGGGTGTCGAGCGTATCGGACCCGAGCCGGCGCCCTTTGGCGGGGTCAACCGCGCCCATACGACCCGGCCCGATACACAAAGAGCGTCAAGCCATACGGGGTCGTATTCGACGAGACGGGCGGGAAGTATCTCGCTCTCCCAGGCGGAGGCCGGGGCCTCGAAGCCTTCCATCTGATCCAGCACGGCGGAAAGGCTCTCCTGCCCCTCGCCTCGGGAATCGAGTGAAACCCGCTGCCAGGTGAAAAGAAACCGCATAAAGTCGCCGATCGAGACCGGTTCGATCTCCTGCCGCAGCCGGTTCAGCGTGTAGCGATGGATTCTCGCCAGCAGCCTTCTCACGCACCATTCTGTATCTTCGGTGCCCGGTGTGAATCGGCCCCGCATGACGAACCCCTCGGCTTCGAGCGCCAGGAGCGCCCGCTGAACCGCGTCAACCGGCGTGGCCGTAGACTCAGCCAACTGGAATGCCGTCGCCGGGCCGAGAGCCTCGAGCCGGCCGCGCAGCAACTCGATCAAGGCGGATTCCGCGCCCCACGACTTCTCGGAGAACGACTCTGGCGCCAGAATCATCGGTTCGGTTCTCGCCTCTGGAAACACGGCGAGAAGTTGCGGGAGCTGCTCGGCGGCAACCCAAAACACGTGGCCGCCGCTTCGTGTGTGCATCCTTGCGGCACGGCGATCCTGGATCAGTTCGGCAAGGAATCGCTCCCACGCGCCGCCGGTTGCGCGGCCTTCCGCTTCGCTCAGAAACCCGAGTTGCATCATTGCGTCGTGCAGCTCGTCGGCGTTGGTGGCCTGTGGCCAGGCCTCTTCCCGTACGCGATCGATGGCGGCCTGGTCCAGCGACCCAAGATCGGAGGCCGTCTCGGCGCCGAGCCATCGACGGCTGATTACCGCTCGCGTGCGGCGCTCCTCGAGCGGGGCGTCGTCAAGGAACGCATAAGGCCTCGCATTCAGGATTTCCGCCGCCAGGGGCGACGGCTCGCGCAAGTCGCGCGCGACCATCCGTATCTCGCCGGCTTCGATCTTCCGCAGCAAATCCTCGAAGCGGTCAATGTCCATCGCCTCTTCGAGGCAGTCGCGGATGGTCTGATTCACCAGGGGATGATCGGGAATCTGCCGGTCGCCGACGATGTTTTCAAAACAGGCCAACTGATCGGGGAAGACCACCGCCATAAGGTCCTCGGCGTCCATGCGTTGAAGCTGCGCCGGGACCTTCCGGCCGCCCCGTCGTCGTGCCACCGCAAGCGCCCGCGAGGCATTCCACCGCCATCTGATCGCGAACATCGGCGCGTCAAGCAGCGCCTGAATCAACAAGTCCCTGACCGAGTTTGACCGCAGATAACCGAAGACGTCCTCGATGGGGAAGCTGTGGGTCGCGCCGAGCGACAAAACGATCGCGTCTTCGGTCGCCGCCGCCTGCAGCTCAAAGTTGAACTTGCGGCAGAACCGCTTTCGTAGCGCGAGCCCCCACGCGCGGTTCAGCCGGCTGCCGAACGGAGAATGAATAACCAACTGCGTGCCGCCGCCTTCGTCGAAGAAGCGCTCAAACACGATGGTCTGCTGCGTCGGCATGTGGCCAAGAGTGATTCGAGCCGCCGCGAGGTATTGAACGATCTGCTCGGCTGCGGGCTGGCCGACGCCGACTTCCTCGACAAGCCATCTCATCGCCCGGCTGTTGTATATCGACTCGGTCAGCTTTTCGTCCGGCTGTTTGGCGTCGAGCCGCTCGCTGACCTCCTCCCGCAATCGAGACACAGCGGCCGATAGTTCGGTCGTGCGGCCGGGCGCCTCGCCAAGCCAGAAGGGAATTGACGGAGGCTGCCCGCGGGCGTCCTCGACGCGAACACGGCCCGTTTCGATCCGAGTTATGCGCCACGACGCGTTGCCAAGCTGAAAGATGTCACCGGCCATGCTCTCGATGGCGAAGTCTTCGTTGACGGTGCCGATGAAGGTGTCCGAAGGCTCGAGAATCACATCATAGTCGGCAGTGTCGGGGATTGCGCCGCCCGAGGTTATGGCCGAGAGCCGCGCGCCGCGCCGCCCGCGAAGCCTGTGGTTGACCCCGTCGTGGTGCAAGTAAGCACTGCGGCGACCGCGGCGGGTCGTGAAGCCTTCGGCGAGCATTCGCACGGCGGCGTCGAAGTCCGACCGCGCGAGATCTCGATACGGATAAGCGCTCCGGACCATCGCAAACAACTCGTCTTCGGTCCATTCATCGCAGGCGACGGCCGCCACGATCTGCTGGGCCAGAATGTCGAGCGCGTTCCGAGGAATGCTGAGCTGGTCCAGCTCGCCGCGACGGATCGAATCGAGCAGCGCCGCGCACTCGACCAGTTCATCGCGGCTGGTGGGAAAGACGCGGCCCATCGGGATGCCGCCGACCGTATGGCCCGACCGGCCGACCCGCTGCAGCAGCGTCGCAATGGCGCGGGTAGAGCCAATCTGGCAGACCAGATCGACCGCGCCGATGTCGATTCCCAGCTCGAGCGACGCGGTGGCGACCAGCGCGCGCAGGTCGCCGGACTTTAGCCTCTGCTCGGCAAGCAGCCTGCGGTCGCGCGCGAGGCTCCCGTGGTGCGAGGTGACATTCTCGTCGCCGATCCTTTCGCCCAGATCCCGGCAGACGCGCTCGGCCAGGCGGCGGGTGTTGACGAAGACCAGCGTAGTCCGGTGGCTCAGGATCAGCTCGGAAAGCCTGTTGTAGACCTCTTCCCACACCTCGTTCGACATCACGGCTTCGAGCGGGGAGGACGGGACTTCGATGGCCAGGTCCAATTTGCGGGCGTGGCCGGTGTCGACGATCGTGCAAGGCGATGGCGCACTCTGCCGGCGGGCTGCGGTCTCCCGTTCGACGTCAGCTTCCGTTCTGCTCCCCACCAGGAACCGCGCGACCTCCTCGATTGGCCGCTGCGTCGCCGAGAGCCCTATCCGAACAAGCGGCTGGCCGACGAGCGCTTCGAGCCGTTCGACCGACAGCGCGAGATGCGAGCCGCGTTTGTCACGGACCAGCGCGTGAATCTCGTCGACGATCAGAGTCCGGGCCGTTCGCAGCATCCGTCGGCCGCCTTCGCTGGTCAGCAGAATGTAAAGCGACTCGGGCGTGGTGACGATGATGTGCGGGGGCCGCTTGAGCATCGCCGCGCGCTCCGATTGAGGCGTGTCGCCCGTCCGGACGAGCGTGCGAATGGCGACGTCGGCGTGACCCATCGCCGCGAGTTCCTGCTTTATTCCATCGAGAGGCTGCTGTAGGTTGCGCTGAATGTCGTTGCTGAGGGCCTTGAGCGGCGAAACGTAAACGACGTGGGTCGTGTCGTCGAGCTGCCCGTCGACGCCGAGGCGGACCAGGTCATCAATCGCCGCGAGGAAGGCCGCGAGCGTCTTGCCCGAGCCGGTCGGCGCGGCGATGAGCGTGTGCCGGCGATCTTTAATCGAGGGCCAGGCTTTAGCTTGAGGCTCGGTCGGGGCAGGGAATTGCTTGGTGAACCAGTTCGATACCGCAGGGTGGAACTGCGTGAGGGCCATCGGCGGGGATTATAGCAGAGGCGGTGAGAATAATTGACAGTCGGGGCAGTTGCACTTACTGTACGAACTTAGGAGGAAAACGAATGGACGTAGTTTTCAAGAACCCTGTGAGTCTGGCCGGCAAAGATTTGGTCGAGCGGTTGTTGCGCCAAGAATGTGCCGACGCCGCTGTCGAGTGGGATGATAACAGTGACGTGGAAGATGACTTTGAATCCCGCCGGATCTCTTTGGCCTGGACCTGTCCGAGCATCGATGGCGAATGGCGGATCGAAAAATTCAGATGGCGGGAACTGGCCGACGCCCCGGGCAATGCGACCGTTTCCACGAGATTGCAGCGCAGAATCGCCGACTTCGTGAACAAGGCCAGACTTCAACCTGTAGGAAACGCTTAGAATTCAGTCGAACTCGACGTCCCGGTAGATTTCAGCGAGTGACACATCGAGCGAGGGAATCCGGACTTCGGCGTCCAGCTCGTTGACTTCGGAGTAGCTCCAGCTCCCGTCGTCCCGCTTCGAGTAAATATTGCTGCTGAACACCTCGCAACTTTTTGCCGATAGTCGGGCGTGCAGGACGTCGAAGGCGTTCCTCATAACCCGATCATGAGCAAGCGTGCCGCCGCTCATGATGAAAATTTCACCGTTCCAGAACTCCTGCCGAGCATCCGACTCTCGCTCCAGAGCGAGGTATTCTTCAAGCGTGTAGCGGCGTTTCGATTCAGCGGACATACATTTGCGATTACACTAACGCACCGGCTGCTCGAGAAGGCGCTCTTTGATCTGACCGCGCAATTCGCGGAACTCCATTCGCAAGTCGAGCATGTCACCGCGAGTCTTGACGGTTAGCTTTTCTATTTCGTCCAGACGCTGCTCGACGCTCTCGCGGAAGGCATCGAATTTCTGATCGAACCTCTGCTCGAAGGCCGCTATCCGCTCAAGAACCGTCTCAATCGTGGGTTTAGTTGTCAGGTCGCCGCTGGCCATCTTCTGGTCTCCTCTCGGCAAGGTATCCCAAGTGCTTGTTACCCTTTATACGCCGTCAGGTAACGCTCGTCAACGGAATCGTCCTCACCTCACAACTCCCTCAACGCTTTCGTAATCGGCATTCGCGCAGCCATTCTCGACGGCAGCAACCCTCCTACCAATCCCATCACCACCGCAAGGACCAAAGCCAGCATAAGCAACTCCGGGGTGATCCTGAAGCTGAATGCCAGCTCGCTGAAGGTCCGAAAATTCGTCGTCCCGGTCGCGATTCCGTTCACCGGCAGGGCGATCAGGCAGCCGAGCGCGCCGCCTACCAACGCCATGATCAACGATTCGATGACAAAGCTGAGCAGAACAGCACTCCTGGAGAAACCCAGCGCTCGCAGCGTGCCGATCTCGCGCGTCCGGTAAGCGACCGCTGCATACATCGTGTTCATTCCTCCGAACGCCGCGCCGATCCCGAGCACGATCGCAACGAAGATGCCCAGCCCTTTGATTGGCTCGGCTGTGATACTCTGTTCTTCGTAGTATTTCTGCTCAGGTTTTGCCTCGAGTTTGAGGCGCTGTTCGGCTTTGATCCGATCCGCGAGATGGTCCCGCGCGGCGACGTTGTCGGCTCGCGCGAGCACCGACGAGTACTTCCGGCGGTCGAAGGCGTCCCCGACATCATTCACGTCCGACAGTATCTCTGAATCTAATGCGGTGTTGCCGGCGTCGAACAGACCGACGATGGTCCACTCGCGGCGACCGAGATGAATCATGTCCCCTATCGCGGCGGCGGAGAAGCGCTCGGCGATCTTGCGGCTCACGATGGCCTCCCCGATTCCGGGCCGGAACATGCGGCCATCGGTCAGTTTGATCTGCGGTCTCATCGCAAAGCCGGACTCTGAGACGCCCCGGATAGTAACGTTGGAGGGCTCACCGGTTCCGCGCCGAGGCAGATTGACGAGCACCGCGATCTCGCCCGAGGCCAGCGGCTTGCCCTCCGCGTCGCGGGCCACGCCGGGCAGCGTCTGGATAAGCTGAAACGCCTCGCGGGTAACCTCGCTCTGAACTTCCGCCTGCGAACCTTCGCGAACCACTATCAAGTTCTCGGGCGAACCGCTTGAGACCAGTACAGTGTTGAGTCCGCTTGCCAGCGACATGATGGCAATGAACACCGCGACGACGAGGGCGACCGTTGAAACAGTCATCAGCGTACTCACCCGCCGGACGACGAGATTTCGGAGATTGTATTTGAGCGGTATTGCCATCTGGCCTATGCCACCTTTCGCAATCCATCGATGATCCTGATACGCGCCGCAGACCACGCCGGGATTCCACCGCTGAGCACGCCGATCAGGATCGAAGCCATGAGACTCAACACGACCGTCCCCGGAGTCACGACAAAGTTCTCGATGAAGCCGCCCATTTCGATTCCGGTGAACTCATAAACCGTCTTGGCGGCTACCACGCCAACGAGGCCGCCTGCGAGCGAGATGATCACGGACTCTGACAGAATCAGCCCGAGGACGAGTCCCGGCCTGAAGCCGAGCGCCTTCATGACGGCGACCTCGGTGAATCGCTCGCGCGCGCTCATCGCCATAGCATTGGCGGCTATCAGGCTGATGGTGAACACGACGACGAGGCCTACGGCGGCTATCAGCCCCTTTACGTTGCCAAGCATCGACACGAAACTGGCCTGGAAAGCCGCTTCGGTCTCGGTCTTTGTTGGCGCGGACGAGTTGACGAACATCTTATCGATCTCTTCCATAACTCGGGGAGCGCTCTCGGGCGCGTCGAGCCTGACGGAAATGCTGCCGACCCATCCGGCGCGGTCCTCGGCCTTCAGCGCTTCCTCGACGTACTCGCGATGGAAATACAGGACCATCTCTTGCGGGCCGGTGAATATGCCGCGGAGCGTCAGCCGGGGATTGACCGGATAGATGGCGCCCTTCAGCTCGATGACCTCCCCGATCTTCCATTTGAATTTATCGGCCAGCTTCTTGCCGGCGATCGCGGCGCTTCTGTCCGTTTGAAACGCTGCTTTCTCCTCGGGCGAGATCTGGTATTCGCTCTGCACCTCGAAAATGGCTTCCGGATCGACGTAGAACTGGGCGAAGAAGAACTCCGGCTTGTCTTCCTTGTAAATTCCGCCAAACCAATTGACCGGGCACGTGGCTACGACGCCGGAGACCTGCGCAACCTTGGCGATGTAAGATTCGGGCATCTCGTCTGCAAGCGAGGTGTTTCGTCTCACGACCACGCGCCGTTCGGCTCCCGGGACCTCCGAGATTGCATCAAGCGAAGTAATCACCGACCTCATCGTGGCCAGCAGGAAGACTGAGATCGCAATGCTCAGGATCGTCAGCACGCTGCGCCGCTTGTTGCGGCCGATGTTCTTAGTTATGAGTCGCAGGTATTTCATACACGCCCCCTGTCTTGCTCAGCACGCCTTTGTCGAGATGAAACGCGGTGTGCGCGTGCTTGGCCGCGCGCGGGTCGTGAGTCACCATAATGACCGTCTTGCCGAATTCTTCGTTGAGCCGTTTGACCAGGTCGAGAATCTCTTCGGCCGATTTTGCGTCGAGATCTCCGGTCGGTTCGTCAGCTACAAGCAGCGTTGGATCGGTGACGATGGCCCGGGCTATGGCGACGCGCTGCTCCTGGCCGCCCGAAAGCTGGCGCGGATAATGGCCGATGCGGTCCTCGAGGCCGACCACCGAGAGCGCTGTCATCACGTGCTCGCGGCGTTTCTTCTTCGAGAGATCCGTCAGCAGCAAAGGCAGCTCGACGTTCTCGTACGCGTTCAGCACCGGGATCAGGTTGTAGAGCTGAAAAATGAACCCGACGTGGCGCGCTCGCCATTTGGCAAGCTGCTTCTCGGTGAGTTGGGTGATGTCCTTGCCATCGACCACAACGTTGCCGGAATTGGGTTTGTCGATGCCGGCAATCAGGTTCAGCAGCGTCGTCTTGCCAGAGCCTGATGGCCCCATCAACGCGAGGAACTCGCCTCGCGCGATCTCGAGGTCTATGTTGTCGAGCACGGGAATATCGATGGCGTCCCGCTTGTAGTGCTTTGTGACCTTCTCCAGCTTGATCAGGGTCTCTCCCATGTTCATCCTCTATCACTCATCGGTTTTTCTCTTTACTTGCGAGCCGTCGCCGAGGCCATCGCCGCCGCGAACGACGACCACTTCGCCGCCGGCAAGTCCCTGTTTGATCTCGACGCGATCGCCGAATTCACTGCCCGGCGTCACGGATTGTTGCTTGACTCGATCGTCGATCAGGATCAGGACAATCGGCCTACCGTCCCTCTGCTGAATAGCGGACTTCGGAACGGTTACACGCGCCGTTTCCAGCTTTGCTCCCGGATCGCGCTTCTCAAGGAACGTTATCTTCGCGCTCATGTCAGGCAGTATTCGCGGGTCAATCGATTTGAATCGGACCTTTACTTTGACTGTCGCCTTCTGCCTGTCCGCGGTTGGAACGATCTTGCGCACATCGGCAGGCAGCTTCTCGCCGGGCAGGGCATCGAGCGAGACCTCGGCGGGGACGCCCGGGGCGATCTTGCCGATGCTTGATTCGTTGATGTCGGCTTCGACCTCCAGCGTATTCGGGTCGACGATGGTGACGACCGAGCCGCGCGTTGATGACCCGCCGAAGATGGCCGGTGCGACGGTCTCGCCCACTTCGGCGTCCTTCGAGATGACCAGGCCTTCAAACGGGCTGCGAATGTTGGTGTACTCGAGCTGGGCCTCGATGACTTGTATGCGCGCTTCGGCGGAGCGAATCTGGGCCGCGGCAGAATTGAGCTTCGCCTGAAATGCTGCGATTTGGGCCTCGGCGGTCTTGACCTGCGCCTCATCGACCCGGGCTTGCGCGATGGCGTTGTCGTAATCGGCTTTGGCGCCGACCCCCTGTTCAAACAGCTTCGACTGTCGGGCGAGGTTAAGGTTGCTCTTTTGTCGATTCGCTTGCGCCTGCATCAGCGCGGCGCGAGCTTGCTCGATCTCGGCTTCTGTTTGAGTTTGGGCCGCTTGAAAGCTGGCAAGGGACCCGCGCGCGTCGGCCAACTGTGCGTCGAGGTCGCGATGCTCGAGCCGGGCGATGATCTCGCCAGGCTTGACCCGGCTCCCGGTATCAACTGCCAGGTATTCAAGCCGCCCGGAGATCTTCGGACTGACTGCGGCCTTGCGGTCCGCGACGACGTAGCCGGTTGCGGTCAGGATCTCCATCCCTGCGCTGCCGGATTCGATGGCGGCTCGCGCGACTTCGACCTCCGGAAGCGCCGAGCCACTCCATATTCGATAGCCGATGACCAGGCCGATTCCTGCCAGCACGACGATCGACGTCCCGAGGAGCACTGAACGAATGCCTCGCTGGCGGGCAGGCACATCATCCTCCCTGGCGATTCGCAGCGCAGACAAATCCGGCCGGGTTCTTTCCGATGGTTGTTTGAGACTGTCCGCCACTTTTTCGTCTCCCGCAGGGAGCAGCGGCCAATATATCAAACGCCTCGGTGATCGCCCAGCGCATCACCGATTGAAGATCAGCAACGCGAGGGCCTCCAGCTTGAAGTCATGCGCCTGAGTGTGATTCGCTCATCGGAGCGCGGGCCGAGTGTATGCCGCGCCGAGGGACCCGGAAAGGACGATTGAAAATGAACGCGATTACGCCGGTGGAGGTCTTCGCATCATTCATCGACAGGATAAACGCGCACGACGTAGACGCGCTGAGCGAGATGATGACTGACGACCATCTGTTCGTCGACTCGCTCGGCCGTTCGAGTCGGGGAAGGGAAGCGATGAAGGAGGCATGGGACGCCTACTTCCGCCTCTTCCCGGATTACGCGATTGCTTGCGAAGAGACTATTGGACGCGCGGAGCTGGTCGTGGGAATCGGCGCCGCGCGCGGGACGTACTCCGCCGCCGGCCTGTTATTTCCGGACAACTCCTGGGAAATTCCCGCCGCTTGGAAGGCGATCGTCGAGGATGGCCGGGTCGCTGAGTGGCGCGTCTATGCTGACAACGATCCGGTGCGGAGGATCATCGCCTCGCCAAAGAAGTGACCTGGTGACGTTGACGATCATTCACACACGACCACTACTTCAGCCTTACCCGCCTTTCCACGCACGAGCCGATGTTCGACTTCGAGGCGCTCGATCGTCGTGGTTATTTCATCCCGGGTCAGACAGAGCTTGAACATCGACGCGAGCTTTCGCGGGGTGATGAAGATCGCGGCCTTGAGATACGCGAGGAGAATGGTTTGCGCCGCGTCGCCAATCGTCAACTTTGCAGCCGCGCGGACTATGTCGTTGTGTGCTTCGTGGAATACGCGGTAGGGAATGCCTTCCTTGCTGAGGTATGGAATGCCTTGCTTTGGGACCTCGGAAGGGCCGCGATCTACGAGAAGGTGTCGCTGCAGTTCGGCCAGCGCTTCACCAGCCGGGTCAGGATCAGGCCAGCCGGTAATTCCAAAATGTCGTCTTATGTCTCCGAACGTCGCGCGTTTCTTCTGGCTGATCAACGCGTATGCGCGCGCGGCATTGATGGAAAGACCTTGTAAGTCATCGACGGCCGCGCCGCGCCGGCGCAGATTGTAAAGCGCGGGCACGAGTCGTTTGTGAGCCAGCACCAGCCGTCCGGCTATGATGTTGACCTCTACGGCCGCGCCTTTAGCCAGCAGCTCGTTGGTGAGTTCGACTGCGAGGCGCTGGACGATCTCGCCCGTCTCTTCCGATGGCCGGTCTTTGATCTTCCTCGTCGGTGCTTCGGGAGCTCGCCCCGCGCCGGCTTCGTACATGCTCGCGAGCGGAAGACCCTCCGTCGCGTTGTAGCGCAATGCGAAACCGACGGAATCGAGAAATCGTTCCGCCTCGGCCAGCGTGTGAATGCCCGGGTGATCCTCCAGCCACAGGGACCTGCGCTGCCGGCTGCGAAGTTCCTCGAGATCGAGATTCGTCCTCATACTCACGTCCGACGCGATAAGCGCTGCGACGCGGCTGAGCCTAGCGCCATCGGGAACAAGAATCAAACGGCGAAGCGAAGCAAGCGGCTTGACAGCAGCGAAGGGTTGGGATGTTCTTACGAGGTGAATCAGCCGCCAGTCCAACTCCGCGGCCGTGGTGCGATGCACAATCCGGCGAACCGATTCGAGAAGCTCGCTTACATCGCTGATCCCGATTTTGCTGCTGGCTTTGGCGAAGACGAGCAGCCCTTGGCGCGAACGCAGTTCTTGAAAGACTCGTCGCGGTCGTTCATCACCTACAACGACAGCCCCGACGTCGGATTCGACGCGAGCATTAACCCGTATCGCGGCTGCGAGCACGGCTGCGTCTACTGCTACGCGAGGCCAACTCACGAGTATCTGGGGTTCTCCTCGGGCCTGGACTTCGAGACGAAGGTACTTGTGAAGGAAGACGGGCCCGAGATGCTTCGAGAGGAGCTGTCATCGGCGAAGTGGAAGCCGCAAGTCGTCGCCATCAGCGGAGTGACCGACGCCTATCAGCCGATCGAGCGGCGGTTGCAATTGACGCGGCGCTGCCTTGAGGTCTTCCTCGATTTCCGCAACCCGGTCATGATCGTGACCAAGAACCGGCTGGTGACCCGCGACATGGATCTTCTCGCGGAACTCGCCACGCACAACGCGGCCGCAGTCTTTTTGTCGGTGACGACGCTTGATGCGGAGCTGGCTCGCGTGATGGAGCCGCGAACTTCGACGCCGGCCAACAGGCTCGAAGCAATTCGCTCGCTGGCCGGAGCGGGCGTGCCGGTGGGAGTGCTTGTGGCGCCGGTGATTCCCGGGCTCACGGACCACGAGATCACCTCGGTCGTTAAAGCGGCGGCCGACGCCGGCGCCCAGTACGCAAGCTACGTCGTGTTGCGGCTGCCGTACGCGAACGCCGACTTGTTTGAGCGATGGCTTGAAGCGCACCGCCCGGCGCGAAAAGGGAAGGTACTCAGCCGTATTCGGCAAGTGCGCCGTGGGAGGCTCAACGACCCTCAATTCAAATCGAGGATGAGGGGCAACGGAGCCTTCTCCGAGATGTTCAGCGCAATGTTCACGCAGGCGTGCCGCCGGGCGGGAATCGCCGGCCGCAGTCCGCAACTATCCGCCGGTTCATTCCAAAGGCCGGAAGGGCCGCAGCTTCAACTCTTCGAGTTGTAACTTGGAGGTGAGAGGGGATGAGCAAATTCAAAGCGCGCACGAGATGGAGGGAGAAACTGGAGAGAGTCCCGAGCGCGAAGCGGGTCCAAATCCCGCCGAAGATGCAAAAGCGATTTGGGAAGGGAACTATGCTCGTTCCGAAGCCGCTGGATGTCGACGCGCTGATCAGAACGGTCCCGCGCGGGCAGCTCGTAACCCAGGGTCAGATTCGAGACAGGCTGGCTAAAGCTCATAAGACAGATACGACGTGCCCGATGACGACGGGAATCCTCATTCGCATAGTCGCCGAGACTGCGGAAGAGGACTTGCGGAATGGAAGAAAGCGCATCACGCCCTACTGGCGCGTGCTCAAGGAAGACGGAAGCCTGAACGTCAAGTTTCCCGGCGGTGTTGAGGCACAGGCGGAGAAGCTCAAACAAGAAGGGCACACGGTCGAGCGAGGAAAGGGCAGGAAGCCTCCGCGAGTCGTTGAGCACGAGGGGCGGCTCGCGAAGCTCGGCTGACTCAATTCGGAAGGGTGATATTGGTCGCGGAAATTTCTTCATGATTTCGGCCCGGACCACGATCAATTTGATTGCTTTGCCTGGGCGCTTTCTTTATAATCGCGCGCGAAAAACTCGGACCGAACTACGGTCAAAAGACTAACGTCTCGAACAAGCGGGAACTGAATATTGATCGGCAAGTCAGCAAATCTCGAAGCTGCATTGTGTCCGGTTTGCGGGGGAACCGGTTGGGCGTCGACTGAAGGCAAGGGAGTCCGGCCGTGCCCCTGCAAGCTGACCGGCCGCACCGACCTGCTGCTCAAGCAGGCGCGAATACCGAGGCGCTACGAGAACTGCGGCCTTCAGAACTTCGAGTTGCTGTGCCCGTCGCTGCAGCGGGCGATGATGACCACCCGAAAGTTCATTGAGGACTTTCCCGACGTCAACGTTGGGCTGTTGTACCTGGGACGGTGTGGGGTCGGCAAGACTCATCTGGCAGTGGCGGCGCTCAGGGAGATAATGGGGAAGAAAGGCGTCTCTGGGTTGTTCTACGACTTTCGGGACCTGCTGAAGGAAATCCAAGACAGCTACAACCCGAACACCCACTCTTCAGAGTTGAAGGTCCTCGCGCCGGTAATAGAGGCGGAGATTCTGGTGCTTGACGAGCTCGGGGCGAACAAGCCGACCGAGTGGGTCCAGGAGACGATCTCCCACATCATCACCAAGCGGTACAACGACCGGCGGATCACGATCTTCACCTCGAACTATCTGGATATGAGTGCTGAGTCGGCCTACGACGAAACCCTGAGCGACCGAGTGGGAGTAAGGCTGAGGTCGCGGTTGCATGAAATGTGCAGGCAGATTCTGATGGAAGGGGACGACTATCGGGAGATTATCAAGGAACGCCGCGGCGGTAGATTTCGGTAGCCCATTCAATCACTGGTAATACGCCAGCATAATCAGCATGAAAAAAGTGCGATGTGGGACCCGTCTGCTGGGTCCGATAACGAGCCTTATGCCCCGGAAGCGGCGGCAGGGTTCGACTACTACTCCCAACTGACCCGGTATCGGCAAAACTCGCCGCCCTTGGCTCGGCACACTTCTTCGAACATCACTACATTCTTTGCGCCGCACATCGCCAGCGCTTCTTTGTACCAACCAATGATCGTCAGACAATCAAATGTCGAAAAGGTCTCCGCCTCATAGGTCGTCATTACACCGGAGGTCGGCCCCGTCGCTTCGTACTCACGTCTTCCTGTGTCGTAGTAAGAGCGGTAGATCACGTGCGCCCGAGACATGAACCCCTGAGGATTGCCCTTGTCGAGAAAAAGCGTGTGCACCGTGGTCAGGTTTTTTCTAGCCGAGGCCGCCCCTATCTCCTCGAAGATCCGCGGCTCCCCCTTGCCAAGCACGCGAACGATTGCTTCATCCAATCGCTTGCCGAGATCGAACGAATACCATCCTACATTCGTGATCAGCCCTCGAAGTATCGCCTGGTCTTCGGCGGGCAGCGTCTGGATGACCGACTCTAATTGGTCGGCGCCAAAGTGTTCCTTCACGTAGGCTATTCGAGCGGCGAGTACGTTTCCCTTGATCTTCATCCGGGAAGGGCCCCTTCGATCAACGCTCCTGCAAGAAGATATCACAAAATACTGGGCGGCGGCCCATAATAAATCTGGCCCGCCTGCCTTCGAGTTGCCTTTCGAGCGGACCGTTCGGCGCGGTCATACGACTGTTGCGATCACCGGGGCATGATCCGACGGCTTTTCCCCCTTGCGCTCGTTTCTATCGATCTCAACCCCAGTGCACCGCTTCACAAGCGGCGCACTCAGCAAAATGTGGTCGATGCGCAAGCCCCAGCCGCGGTGGAAGGCGCCCGCTCGATAATCCCACCAGGTATAGATCCCGCCCTCTTGCCTATGGATTCGAAGCGCGTCGCTCAAACCCCAGGCCATCACCTTCCGCAGCGCCTCTTTTTCTGGCTCGCTGAACAATATCTGGCCGCGCCACTGCTCGGGGTCCCATACGTCTCGATCTTCCGGCGCAACGTTGAAATCGCCACAGACCAAAACGCCGGCGGCGGGATCTAAAGAACCGTCCAGCATCGCTCGCAGCCGCCGGTACCAGTCGAGCTTGTACTGGTACTTGTCCGACCCAACGCTTCCACCGTTCGGGGCGTATACATTGATTATTCGTATGCCTTCGATCGTCGCCGCAATCACGCGGCGGTTCGATTCGGGCTCGTCGCCCGGCATGTCCTTCACTACGTCGGTCGCCTGAGCCAGCGAGAGGATCGCCACGCCGTTGTAGGTCTTCTGTCCGTTGATCAGCGCCCGGTAGCCCGCCGCCATTATCTCGGCGAGGGGAAAGTCCTCGTCTACGACTTTCGTCTCCTGAAGGCAAACGACGTCGGGCTTTTGCCGCTCGAGCCACGCAAGCAACCGCGGCAAACGGATTCGTATCGAGTTCACGTTCCAGGTTGCGATCTTCACCTTTCACTCCTCAGAACCCGAGCGGATACCCTGACGGTATCTCGCGAGGTTTGCCATCCCACAACTCCCAGATCAAGCGTACGGTCGACGGGCCGTTGCCGGCGTAGTGATTATTTGCGTAGCCGAAGATCCGAAGGCTTCGCTTGGCGAATCCGCGGCACGCTTCAACCCATTCTTCAAGCTCTCTCTTTCGGTCGACCACAACTTTGTCCCAGCTCTTCGTTATCTCCTCGATTCCCTTTCGATCCCCGAGCCAGCGGATGTAGGTGAAGTCGCTCGTCACCGGGTCGATGCCATCGAGCAATTCCGCAGGCCGCGGCATCCACGGATGATCGATCAACGCGAGCGCTATCGCCCGCTCGCGAAGCACATCGAGGAGCTTCGGCTCGATCCACCACCTGTTTCGTATCTCAACCGCGAACCGATATCCGGCAGGGAGCTTCTTGACGAATGGCGCAAGCAGCTTGATGAACTCGTCAGCGCTGTTGAATGCCCGGCGCGAGTAGTACGGAAACTGAAATAGCAACGGTCCGAGCTTGTCGCCCAGCGGCTCCATCGCCGACAGAAACTCTTTCAGTTCTGGATCACAGCCGACCATACACCGCTCGTGGGTGATCGTCTGGGGCGCTTTAGCAGCGAACAGGAACCCGGCGGGCGTCTGCGCATACCAGTTGCGCGTCGTGGCGGCAGACGGAACGCCGTAAAACGTGCTGTCAACCTCGACAGTGTCGAAGTGCCGGGCGTAATGGCTCAGGTAATCCGCGCTCTTGATCCCAGGCGGATAGAAGGTGCCCCCCCATCCCGCCGCGGTGAAGGCACAGGTCCCTAATCTCAGTGCGGCTTGTTCCATTTGGCAAACTCTAAACCCCGACCCGAAACTGCAGGCGCGGAATCCGCCGATTGCTCGTGGTTTGTTTTGGCAGCGATCAGCTTGCCGATCATGTCCTGGTAGTCGGGGATCGTCCGGGACTTAAACGCAAAGCGAGAGTATGGCGCCTTGCTCTGACCCTCAGAGAAGTGACTCGCCGCCTTCGCCAGGAGGTAGAGGTCAACGTACGACTTGGGTTCATCGCCGGTAGTCCGTACGAGTTCGACAACGTAGTATTCCGGGATGACTCCTTTGCAGCATCGCAACTCGAAGCTGTACAGCCAATCTTCCGCCTCCAAGCTCTCGCGCGCCACGGGAGGTCTGAATTCGATCGTGGCGACGATATAGTCGTAGTACAGCAGGTTCAGTTGTCCGGCTTCAACCCATCGGTCGGTGAACCTGCCGGCGCGCGTCTTGGCGCTCTTGACTTGCCTGGTGAGCGCGCTTATCTTCGCGGCCATTTCGGCTTTTGTGAGTTCCCTTTTCCCCACAACCCTCTCCTCAGCGCTCACTCTTAAGCTCAGCGGACGCGCTTGTCAAGTTTTGTGGCTGGGCGTGCTGTTGTTTCTGCGGAAGGGAAAGGGGCACGGTGCAGGCCGCGCCCCTTTTACGATGGGAGTGCGTCACAGGTTGATGACGAGGACATTGGACCGCAATCCGTTGCTCAACACTCGCACGCGGTTCGAGCCGGTCTGCAGGTTCAACTCCGTCGTGCTGGCCGGGACCTCGAGCTTTTTCTTGCTCGCTTCGACTGCTAGAGGCGGAGCGATAACCTCTCCGTTGATCTCAGTCTGCAACGGATCCTTGAACCGCTTTCCTCGAACGATCAGCTTGCCGTTCTTGTAGGTGGCCGACGATACGACCGGGCCGCCGCTGTCGCCGCCGGTGAAATCGGCCGTGGTTTCCCGGCTCTGATTCCCTTTGGTGTCGATGATGATGAGGCTGACCTGTTCCGCAGCGGGGAACCCGCCCATTCCTGCCAGCTCGATCGTGAAATCGACCGTGGTTGGGATTCCGATATCGACCGGAAACGGCGCGGTCTCACCCAGCACCCGGTCCTTGCCGTCGAGCAGCCTCGCCTGAGCTTTGATCACGTCGCCGTCCGGATCTACGGCGGTGCCTCTGATGGACAGGCGGTCGCCATTCAGATCGGCCGCGAGCCGCGTGAGAGAAGGCCGGTTGTTGCCCGTGAATTCCCTGACTCGATAGCCGAACGAGTCGAGGGCAGCCACGTCGTTGAGAGTAACCGTCTGGCGCCGTCCAATCGGAATGGACGAGTCCATGATCCCGATACGAAGGCCGATGATGGCGTCGTCCTTCCAATGGCTGGGCGGCGCGTTGTCGCCTCCGGTGCCGTCTGGTCGCCCGGTCGATAGCTCTTGCTCCGGACCACCGAAAAAGTAGACCTGGCTGCCCCCGGATGAGAGTATTCGCGACGAATCGCTGAAGTTGGTCATCGATCCCGGGCGCAGCCGAAAGAAATCCCAGACCGAGACGGCTAGAACCTGTGAAGGATCCATCTCGTTTTGGCCAACCCAGGAGGCGAATCCCAGGACATGTCCCAACTCGTGCGTGGCAACCGCGTCGAAGTCGTACTTATCCGGGTCGATGCCGTCAGTCGGATCGAAGTCAAACGCGAAGTTCGAGTTGATGCCAACGGCAGGTGGCGGCCCGTAGCGCGGCGGCTCGACTTCAGGAAAGGCCGCGGGGTTGATCAGCCCGATCGCCCGCCATATAGCCGACGGCGCCACGACTATGCCCGTGTCGCCGATGTCGGTCGGCATAACGAAGTTTGGAAGCGAGCTATAGAGATCGTATTCCTTCTGGTTTGACGCGGTGTTGGTCAGCCGGTCCTTGAAGGTCTGAAATATCGGATCGGCCTTGAGCATCTGCGGGCTGGTGAACCCCAACAGGTCCGGGGCCTCGTAGGGCTGGCCGAACCACGTCGGGCCGAAATCGACGTCGACCACAACCGACATCGGCGTCAGAACCAGCGACTCCCAGGTAGCCGCGGCGCGCTCAAAAGCGGCTTTGGCTTGTGGGAAGTTGTCCAACTGTGGAGTGGCCCGCAGCACGATCGTCAGGCCCGTCTCCGAGCTCGTACGCACCCGTGGGATTACTTTCAGTTCCTGATACGGATCGCGATTGGCGAGGGTCAACAACTCTGCGGACGTAGCGTTGCGGCATTTGATTCCATGTCCGTCGCCGCTGTTGTACAACGCGCTCACGTCGCCGGGAACCCCGGAGATCAGCGCCTCAACGCCGTCTTCTGCAGCGGCCCGCGCGAGATGGTGCGCCGGCAACCCTAAGGCGAACACTGCGGTAAGCAACACCGCTAGAAAGACTCTTGGCTTGATTCGATGGCTCACAATCCGATACCTCCTTCAGAGAAGTCAGGAGCTACGCAGATTTCAAGGACTGGGTTTTTGTCAGACGCTCAGTGCTGAGGTTATTGACCGAGGGGCAGGACTTCCGAACGACTAAGAGGATACCGCAACTTCAGCTAAAGGCAAGACTTTTGTTGGTTGGCGGCCGCGCCTGCTTCTGCGGACTCGCGGAGAGAATAGGCCCTCTCAAGCACCTTATGCCCGAATTTCCGTCGAAGCGGGGCTATCAACTCGTCTTCTTCCATCTCCCGCAGAATCTTCGCCGCTCGGCCCTCGCCGATCGATAGCCATAGTTGTAACACAGACACCGAAGCGTGGCCGAATTCCGTGACGATCTTCAGAGCTTCGGTGTAAAGCTCATCGCGCTTGGCGAGAGGGTTTGGCCGGTGAGTCGCTCGCGATGCGGGTCGCCGCGGCGGGCGCGGTATTTCAGCATCATCAACTTGAGAAGCGATCAGCGTCCGAAGCTCGAGGAGCCCGGTCTGCAGATTCAACAATGCGTCGCGGAGATTGATGCTAACGACTTCTGCCATGGTTTCGCTGGCTCATCACGTCTTCCAGCCGCTGAAGCAGCTCGTCGGCTTCCGACTCTTCACCCTGCGCCGCAAGCTCTTTGTACCTGTTGAGGGCAGCGCGCGCGTCGGCGAAGTTCCCTTCCAACGCGTAGAGGATCCCCTGATTGAAATAGACGTGCGAGAAATTAGGCTCGAGCTCGGCCGTGATCTTGTAGTGGAGGTGGGCGAGCCTCATATCGCCTGAGTCAAAATAGAAGTTCGCCAGGTTGTAATGCGACTCGAAGTGCCGGGGGTCGTGTTTGAGCGACAGCGTCAGATGGTCGATCGCTTTGGCGAGGTTGCCGCGATCGTATTCCAACACTCCCAGGTTGCAGTAAGCATCAGCGGCCCAATCGCCGGCTTGAATCGCCTTCTTGTAAGCCTCGGCCGCCTTCGGGTCGCCGCGTTCGTGCAGCAGCAGCGCTTCCTCGAAAGGACTGCGCCTCACCGGAAGCTCGACGAGTTGGCCGGCGGGCGCCTCGAACAGGTTCATCTGACCGAGCAGCTCGGCTTCAACCTGCTTGAGTGTGAGTCCCTCCGCGCGCAGCTCACGGACTCGTCTGAACTGGGTCAGGGCGCGAAAGTCGTAGCTGATGTCTTCGCCTTCCGGTGCCGGCGCTGCTTGAATCAGCCCCTGTTTGGTCCAGCGACGGATGCAGGCTTCGCTCAAGCCGAAGAGCTGCGTGACGTCGCGCACGGTGTACGCAGACTTGACCGCCTGAACGCCGAACTTCGAGCGCGATTCCGTGGGGAACTTTATGACGTTGCCCATTGGAAACAGCTTCCTGGGTCACCGAACGAAGATCATCCGGCCTTCCGCTTTCGCGTTTTCACCGGCCTGGCTTCGGCGACTGCCTCGACTGTTGCGGTCTTCTTTTCGGCGTCGCTCTTCCCTGCCCCGGTCGCCTTCACCATCGGTTTGCGGTGCGCTTTGGCCTGCTCGATGCTCTGTTTGAGCGCAGTCATGATATCCATCACCGGCTGTTCTTCCTCGACGTAGGTGACGATCTCTTTGCCGGCGACCTTGGCATTGATGACGTCCCTGAGGGCGTCGTTATAGCGGTCCTTGAACTCGATCTTGTCGACCGAGGTCGTCATCGTCTCGACCAGGCTGCGAGCGAGCTTGAGCTGTTCAGGATCCGCCATCTGGTGGTCGCCTAGTTGCGGCACGTTCTTTATGCTGCGAAGCTCGGCCGGAAAGCGCAGCTTGTACATGACAAGCCCGCCGTCGAGCGGCGCCAGGGCGACGACGTCTTCGCGGTCGCGCAGCACGATCTTGCCGATGCCGAGCTTGCCGCTGTCCTTCAGGGCGTCGTGCAGAAGAGAGTAGGCCTTGCCTGCAACTTCGCCGTCGGGCCCCGCGAAGTAAGGCGACTCATAGAGCGTTGGCGGAATCTCCGCGGCGTTGATGAAGCCTTCGACCTCGATGATCCTGGTCGTCTTTAGCTTGACCTTCTCGAAGTCGCCCGGCTCGATGATCACGTACTGATCGGGCTCGTACTGGTAGCCCTTGACGATCTCCTCGTTGCTGAGGACGGCGCTACATTTCTTACATCGCTTGTCGTATCCGACCGGGCCGTTGCAGTCCTTGTGCAGTTGATTCATCCTGATGGTCTGCGCCGTATCGACCGCGTTGTAGACCCGGACGGGAATCGTGACCAGTGAGAATCGAATGTGGCCTTTCCAGATTGATTTCATGATGGTTACTCGCTCGGAAGTTTCGGTGGGGCTGGTCTGCTATCTTATTCCGCACCGTGCTTCGGGTCAAGAACGTCGGCGGTGAAACTAATCCGAAGATGCGTTCTCCGGCTTCAGGTCCGGCCGCAGTCTCAAAAAAACCGGCTCGCGCAAGTTACCGGTCGTTGTTAGCGACGAATAGCGCACCTCGCACACGAGACTCGGCTCGACCCAAACCGTTTGGTGATCGTCGAGCGGTTTTTCATCAACTGCGCGTTTCGCACGCGGCACCTTCTTGACCTCCTCGAAAACACTCTTTAGCCGGCGCTCATCGAAGCCTCCGCCTACTTTGCCCACGTACTTGAGCCGGCCCGATTCATACCGCCCGAGTTGCAGCGCCCCAAACTCAGGGTCGCGGCTTCCCTTCCCTTTCGTGTAGCCGATGATCACGCAATCGGCTGTTCGGTGAGACTTGATCTTCAGCCAGCTCGGACTCCGCCGGCCCGGCGTGTACGTGCTGCGGCGCTCCTTGGCCATGATCCCTTCAAGTCCGATGCTTGCGGCGGCTTCGAACAGCGGCCGTCCTTCGTCGACCGCTTCGCTCACTCGGTAGACCGTCTGTTCCCCGGTGCGGATGCTGTCTTCCAGCCATTGACGGCGCCGGACGAGCGGCTCGTTGGTGATCGGCCGACCGTCTAGGTACAAGCAATCGAAGACGTAACAGATCGCCGGATACCGCGCCCGCGCCCGCGCGATTGCACCCTCGCTTGAGTGGTGCAGCCGCCGTACGACGTGCTCGAACACGGGCTTCCCCTCATCGTCCAGGCAGACTATCTCGGCGTCGTACAACGCGCAGCCGGCTCGGAAGGCTTGCTCGGGAATGAGCAGTTCCGGGAACTGGTGGGTGATGTTTCGCTTGCTGCGGCTCCGAATCGTCACCTGCCCTTCGTCTAGCGAGATCATCGCGCGAATGCCGTCCCACTTCACCTCATACAAATAGTCGGGCGAGTCGAAGGGATCGTCTCGCGTCTGCGCGAGCATCGGCTCGACCGGGTCGTGCAGCCAATCGACCTGCGGCTTGTCGACTCGCTCGAGCAGCCAGTCCTTCCCCTTCGTGTTGATCATCCGGTACTCGGCGTCGATCTCGCGGCTTCGCAGGCGAAAGTAGAAGCCGTCCTTCTTGTCCTTGGTGATTTCGTACTTGCCGAGCGCGAAGACCCAAACCTCGCCCCCGCCGTACTGACCCTTCGGTATGGTTCCTTCGAATGTCAGATAGCTAAATGGATGATCCTCGACGGCGACCGCCAGTCGCTTGACGCCCGGCCGGGGCGAGAGGCCCTTCGGCACCGCCCACGATTTCAATACTCCGTCGCGCTCGAGACGCAGATCATAGTGCAGCCGCGTTGCGTGATGGCGGTGAATAACAAAAGCATTGCCTTCGCTGGCGACTATCGAGGGCGGCGGCTCGGGTGTTTTATCGAAACGCCTCTTCCTGGCATAGACAGTTAGCGCCGCGGCTTCTTGTGGGCCCTCTTCTTCCACTCGTTTCGTCGCCCGTCTGGGAGATTTCTCTGCCGGCCGTTCGGTGTGTAATGCGGTTGCATAGGCTGCTATCGCCTCCCACGCGTCACCTTCGCGGATCAAACGGTCGACCGCCGTATGAATGTTGAAGATTGTTGGGTCCTCGACTGTCGCCAGTTCCTCCCAGGTCAGCGGCATTGAGACCGGGGCCTTCGGTTTGCCCCGCACGCTGTAGGGTGAGACTATCGTCTGATAGTGGCGATTGCGATAAATATCGATCAACACCCTGTCCTGCCGGGCTTCCTTCTTCACTCGAAGTGTTGTTTGTTTCGGCCGCCGGTCGACGAATGCCTTCGCCACCGCCAGCGCCGCAGCATAGGCTGCATCGATCTCCCACTTTGGTTCGATCGGCGCGAGGATATGCACACCCTTTCCGCCGCTCGTCTTCACGAATGCGTTATAGCCGAAGCTCTCGACGTGCTCTTTCAGATCGAGGGACAGTGACACTACCGACGTGAATGAGAACCCTGGCGGCGGGTCTACGTCGAACACGATGTAGTCCACCCGGTCCAGCCGAGGCGACCTACACTGCATCTGATGAATCTCGAGGCATGCAAGATTGGCCAGCCAAACCAGCGACGCCTCCTCGGTCGCAAGAATGTAGTCGATCTTGTCTTGGTCACCCATCAAAGCATGGGCGATCCACTCCGGCGCCCAATCGGGACGGTTCTTCTGAAAGAAAGACTGGCCGGTGATTCCGTCTGGGTATCGCACGAAGGAGAGCGGACGCCCCTTTATGTGCTTGAGAATCGTTGGAGCGGCCTTCAGGTAATAGTCGATCAGCTCAGCCTTGACGATGTGGTCTTCAGGAAAGAGCGCTTTGCGCAAATTAGTTAGCTCGATCTTGCGCTTGCCCACTTGAACGGTGGTGACATTTCGAGCCATGGTCGGCGCGTCGCTGCTGGTGCTTAACCTTTGCTGAGGGCACAAATAATGTGAGTTTCAGTGCCATCGAGTTTTTCGCCCAAGTCGTGCGTCTGATTCTGATTCATAAATTCTCTATGTGGCGGCGCGATCGCACTCTGCTCATCGACAATTCTGGACTTGAACCCTGGATAGCGGCCGTTGAGCTCCCTGACCGCTCTCATGGAGATTTAATCTTCGCCAGCGCCTCCCGGCTTTAGGCGTGCGTGTTTGCATTTCACAACTCCGCTATCGATTCCCTTCGGATACCAAAAGCCACTTCCTTTGCAGTCCGGACAGTTGCTTACATCAAGGGCTTCTGGCTTGGAAATCTGGTCTTTATAGGAGCCAATCAGCGCGTCTGCCTCTCCGGTACGATAGATCGTTGTGGCGTACCCGCCTGGGTTGGTGATTCCCTGCCCCGACTTTTGAAGGTGCTCGGCATACTGGCGGCACTCCTCAAGAGTGAACCTCGACTTGGCATTCTGCTCGGCGCTCTCCGTTGGTCTGGCTGCTGGTTCAGTGCTCTGGTTAGGCCGTTGCTTTTTGAATCTTTCGCCCTTTTTGAATCGTCGGCGCAGATGGGTTGCAAAGAATGCAGGAACCGATGATATTGCGTCGGCCTTCTCGGCTGCGTCTTTTAATTCATCCACCAGCACACACGCACAGTCCTTCCATCGTTGGCGCTCCTGTTCGGTAGTTGGGAGTTTTCCGCCGACGAGTTGTCGCCCGCCTTCGATGAGTATTTCGGTGAACTCATCAAGTGTGTGTGTGTCATCATCATCAGTATTAAGAAAAGTCTTCCGAGGGCCGTAAGTATCTGACGACGTTTCGGTTAATGAATACCTAGTCTGACTTGTTTCTACTCCCACTAGTCTGTCTTGGTTATAGGTAGACCTAGGCTGACTAGTTAGACTAGGGATACTAGTCTGACTAGTCGTTCTAGGTGTAGTTTCTTCTGGAAGGTAGACGGTGTACTCGTTTCCTTGGTGTTCGCCGGCGATCGACCGGACCTCTATAAGTCCGACGTTGGAAAGATGATTGATATTGGCGTCAATAGTGACCCTCGCTCCGATGCCAGCCAGGGCCATCAGTTTTGGGCGCGAGATGCGCACTGTCATGGACGGCACAATTGCGCCGCGTGAGAGGGAGTAAAGACAGTCGTAGAGCTGCTTACTCTTACCCTTAAACAGTCCGGCTGGAAC